>Ga0209096_1000720_pt1 | contig 41238 bp, 32 predicted proteins | sample AD_UKC034_MetaG_FD_184407 | JGI IMG/M metagenome (GOLD analysis project Ga0209096, IMG submission 184407) | Active sludge microbial communities of municipal wastewater-treating anaerobic digesters from USA - AD_UKC034_MetaG (SPAdes) (version 2) | ecosystem: Engineered > Bioreactor > Anaerobic >...
TTGATCTATCTTCTAAAGCAAAAGGAGTTTACTTCCTTCGCCTGAATACTGATAACGGCATATTGAGCAAGAGAATTCTGCTTCAATAAGCATTTCTTTGAAAAATTGACAATGGACAAACCTGCCTCGGGCAGGTTTGTCCATTTATTCCTAACTAGTTTATTCATGAAAAAAGAAGCCTTTTCATTACTGTTTTTATTTTGCTTACTGTTGGCTTTCTCTGCAGATTCTCAAATTACCTGGGAAAAACTGTTCAGTAAGAAAAGTACTGACGCATTTCGTTGTGTCATCGAAGTTCCCACAGGTGGTTACTTAATAGCAGGCTATACCGCTGACTCAACCGTCAGTGATACCGATGCATTTGTTGTGCGTATGAGAACAGCCGGTGATACCATTTGGAAAAAAAGGATTAATGGACCAAATAACGGAAAAGAAGTTCTATATAAAGTCATCAATACTTCTGATGGCGGTTTTGCTTTTTGTGGTTATTCAACAAATAACGGAGCAGGTAATGACGATGCCTACTTTCTGAAAATGGATTCTGTTGGAAACATAGAATGGCTCAACTATTGGGGCGGTGCAGGTAAAGACAGAGCACAAGATATCATCCAAACTCCTGACGGTGGTTATGCAATAACAGGTTACAGTACTACGTCCCCGGCATTATACTATGATGCATTTATCCTAAAACTAAACGCTACAGGTGACACACTCTGGAGCAAATTTTACGGTGGCGGAGGATTCGAAGACGCCAACGCGATAGTACTTATGCCGGATAATGGATTTATTATTGGAGGACAAGGTACTAATGGAGCGAATGGACTTGACATGTTCTTGACAAGAACAAACGAAACCGGAGACACCCTCTGGACGAAAAAATTCGGATCCCTTGCTACAGATAATATCGAAAACATCCTTCGCCTCTCTGATGGCTCTTTCATACTGACAGGTGGTACTGATGACCCTGTAGGTTTTGGTGGGAATGATGGAATATTAGTGAAAGTTGACAGCAGCGGTAATACCTTATGGTCAAAAATATACGGAGGAAATTCACAGGATGACTTCCACCAGGTATACCGTACAACCGACAATGGCTACATCCTTAGTGGCACCAGCAGAAGCTCAGGCCTGCTAGAGCCTAATATGTGGCTGGTAAAAACAGATGAGAATGGTGACTCGCTTTGGAGCCAAACTTATGGTGGAGACAATCATGATCACGGCTATGGAGCTGTACAAACATTAGATGGTGGATATATTTTTGTCGGCTATTCCAGTAGCTTTGGTTTCAATGGGGAGGATGCTTATATCGTAAAAACTGATAGTTTGGGAAATATATACAATACTCTCACTTATATTTCTGTAACAGCCCTCACAAATCCCCCACCGACATTGTGTGCTTCTTCTAATGTACAGGTAAAGGTTGTGATAAGAAATTTTGGAAGAAACCCGGTGCCAAACGTTCCTGTAAACATAGAAATTACCGGTCCTAACAATCTGACAATTAACGAAACATATAACGGAATCGTAAATCCGGGTGATCTGGATACCTTAACATTTTTAACAAGGATAGATTTGAGTCAGGCAGGGAATTATACATTCAACTGTGTGAGTGCTAACCTTAATAATGTTTGTCCCCCTAACAATAATTTCACCGCAACAAGAACAGTCTTTTCACTTCCTGTTTTAGATCTCGGTCCTGACACTATCAATTTTACCCAACAAGCCCCTGCGCTACTTGATGCAGGATCCGGGTTTTCATCGTATTTGTGGAGCACCGGAGAAACCACTCAGACGATTACGGTAACTGCGACATCTTTGATCAACGTTAGGGTAACTGACAGCAATGGTTGCCAGGCTTCGGACACCATTTATGCAAATGAACTTGTTGGTATTGATGATATTTCAGCACAACTTGGGCTAAAAATATATCCTAACCCATCTTCCGGGGTTATTTTCTTTCAAACAGAGAAGTCTGTACTGTTGAATTCGATCGAAATTCTCAATATGCTTGGGCAGTCGATATATTCAAATTCATTTCTGAACAACAACCAAATTCCGAATAGTATTGATCTCTCCTCACAGGAAAAAGGTGTGTATTTTTTACTGGCTAAAACTCCCTTGGGTTCTGTAACAAAACGGATCGTTATACAGTAAAATATTGATTAGAGTTTTTATCTAAGTAACTCATCCTGACACATGGATGAGCCATTGTCTAAACCGTGATTGATAATGAACAAGCATTTCCTACTTACAGCTTTTTTCCTCCTTTCCCTGCTATTTATCAATTCGCTTAATGCGCAAAGCACCTGGGAAAAAATTTTCTCTAAAAAAAGTACAGATGCCTTCCGTTGCGTGGTTGAGGTGCCGGCGGGAGGATATATGATCGCAGGATATACATCTGATTCAACTGTAAATGATACTGATGCTTATGTCGTTCGTATGACTACAGCCGGAGATACACTGTGGACAAAAAGAATTAACAGGGCGGGCAATGGAAAAGATTTACTTTACAAAGTAATCAATACAGCTGACGGAGGATTTGCCTTTTGTGGCTATTCAACGAGTAACAGTGCAGGAAGTGATGATGCATATTTTTTAAAAATGGATCCTGCAGGAAATATCGAATGGAGTAATACCTGGGGCGGTACCGGAAAAGACAGGGCACAAGACATTGTCCAAACAGCTGATGGGGGTTTTGCCATTGCGGGTTATACGACATCACCTCCTGCTGCATACTATGATGCATTTCTAATACGGACCAATAGTTCGGGTGACACGCTATGGACCAGACGATATGGTAATTCAGGATTTGATGATGCGAATACCGTTGTAATCCACCCGGACGGAGGATTTGTCATAGGTGGTCAAAGTAGTAACGGAGGAGCGGGATTGGATATGTATATGGTTCGGTTGACCGGTTCAGGTAGTGTTGCATGGACAAAAAAATTCGGCACCGGCGGCACAGACAATATCGAACATATCATCCGACAATCTGACGGAACTTATATTCTAGCCGGTGGTACAGATGATATTGGAGGACTAGGGGGAAATGATGGATATCTGGTAAAAACCGATTCAGGAGGAACCGTATTGTGGTCAAAATATTATGGAGGAAATTCTCAGGATGATTTTCACCAGGTTTATCGTAGCTCCGGAGGAAACTTTGTTCTGAGTGGGACAAGCAGAAGTTCAGGGGCACTTGAACCAAATATGTGGTTACTTAAAACAAATTCTTCAGGTGATTCATTATGGTCACAAACTTATGGAGGAGACAACCATGATCACGGCTATAGTGCAGTGCAGGCATCTGATGGCGGTTATATTTTTGTTGGCTATTCAAGTAGTTTCGGATTTAATTCCGAAGACGCCTATGTAGTGAAAACAAATAGCCTTGGTAACATAGGTGACTATTTAACAAATATCACTGTTGCCGACTTGACACAACCTCTCCATGGAAGTTGCACAAACAATAGTGTTCAAATAAAAGTTGTTATTCGAAATTTTGGAAGGGACACCGTTCCAAATGTTCCTGTAACTATAAATATAACAGGACCTATCACGCAAACTCTGAACCAGACTTATAATGGCTCAGTTCCTCCGGGAGAATTGGACACCCTCACCTTTTCCACTCCGATAAATTTAAGTAGTCCTGGACAATATACTTTTAGCTGCACTAGTCAAAATGTTAATGATGTGTTCCCGCAAAACAATAATTTAACCAGAACAGTTTCAATAATTGAATATTCATCACCACCAACTGTTACTGATGGGAATCGTTGTGGAACAGGTTCTGTTTCTCTTAGTGCAAATTCTACAGATAGTATATTTTGGTATAATGCATCAACTGCAGGAAATCTTTTAGGCATAGGCACAAATTTCAATACCCCGAGCATTAGTACAACAACAACATATTATGCTCAGGCAGGCTTTGCTTGTCCGAGCAGTCGTGTTCCTGTTGTTGCAAATGTTCTCGCACCAATTGCAGCTCCTACAACTACACCGGCACAACGCTGTAGTCCCGGCTCAGTGACTCTCACAGCTTCGGCCGCAGACCCAATTAGATGGTTCAGTGCTTCCAGCGGCGGGACTCCCTTGTTCACCGGAAGTTCTTTCACGACACCATCGATCAGCACAACAACAATCTATTACGCTGAGGCATTCAATGTTGCCTGTTCCAGTATTCGTACCGCTGCAACAGCAACGATAAATACTCCTTCCGCAAACCCGGTAACCTCTTCCGCTTCAAGATGTGATAGTGGTACGATAATTTTGAACGCTACAGCTTCCGATCCTATCACCTGGTATGATGCTGCAATTGGTGGTAATGTAGTAGGAACCGGTCCTTCATATACCACTCCTGTACTCACAAGTACAACAACTTACTATGCCGAAGCATCCAATGGCATTTGTCCAAGTAACAGAATTGCTGCCACTGCATCGATAACATCTCAGATACCGGATCCGACAGTTACACCGGGAGAACGTTGTGGCGCAGGAACAGTAACATTGGGAGCTTCATCAAATGAGATCCTTATATGGTACGCAAGTGCTTCAGGTGGATCACAACTTGGTAGCGGCACAACATTCACCACTCCATTTATCACGGGCACTACAACCTATTATGTTATTGCTACTAATGGTGCTTGTCCTAGTAACTACATCCCTGTTGTGGCAACAATACATCCTAATATATCAATTAACCTGGGATCAGACACCACCCTTGTTTCAGGCAGTAATTATACCTTAGATCCGGGTGCGGGATTTGCTACATATAGTTGGACAGGTGGAGATACTACACAAACATTGACTGTCAGCACAACGAATACATACTGTGTTACGGTTACTGATGTAAACAATTGTACTGCTACTGATTGTATCAATGTTCAGTTTAGTGTTGGACTTAACCAAATTGAAAACACATCAAGCTTCACAGTTTTCCCAAATCCTGCTGATAATTTATTTTATATAACTCTTGAAAAGAACTCTAGGAAAGTTAATTGCCAATTATATTCCATTGACGGAAAAATAATTCTTGACAAGGAATTTCAAAATATTAACTCAGGCTTGCCTTTTCCGGTACATGTTTCTGATATAGCGTCCGGATCATATATATTGAAAATTACGACCGATGATACGGTAAGCAGTCAGCGACTTATTAGAAACTAAGTATTGAATATTTATAAAAAAGCCCGGTTCTTTTGAACCGGGCTTTTTTTTGCCGGTTCTATTATACCTGAACTTTCGCAAAAATAGACTGGAATATAATTGAACCATCAATGTTTCCAAGAGTTGGATCGGCAGCACGCTCAGGATGAGGCATCATACCAAATACATTTCCGGTTACATTGGATATGCCTGCAATATTATTTAATGAGCCGTTAGGATTGGAATCATCAGATACACTACCTGATTCATCGCAATATTTGAAAAGAACCTGCTTGTTAGCAATCATTGAATTTAAAGTGTCATCATCGGCAAAATACCTTCCTTCACCGTGAGCGATTGGTATCTTCAATACTCTATTCGGTTCGATCAAGGAAGTTATCAAAGAATTCTGATGTTCAGCACGTATGTAAACATTACTGCACAGGAACTGATGGTCCGGATTGTGCAATAGTGCACCGGGCAATAAGCCTGCTTCACATAAGATTTGAAACCCATTACAGACACCAAATACAAACCCGCCTTTATCGGCAAATTCAATAACTTCCTTCATAATTGGAGAGAAGCGTGCGATCGCACCAGACCTGAGATAATCGCCATAAGAAAACCCTCCCGGCAGGATGATTAAATCACAACCTTGCAGATCATGGTCCTTATGCCAAAGCCGAACCACATTCTGTCGCATATTTGTTTTTAAGACATAAATCATGTCTTCATCACAATTGGAGCCCGGGAATACTACTACACCTGTTTTCATGCCCTAAAGGTAAGAAATTCTATTGCTAAAGAATATATAAACAAAATATCCTGAATTTTTCAAATCTAAATTCAGGATAAAAATGAAGCTATAACCAGGTATGCAGAAGTAAAAAAGTGGCCTGAAAGCTGAAGGAATAGAAAACATAAAAAAGTCCGCAATAAATTGCGGACTTACTCCTTAACACAACAATTAAACTTTCCTATAGCTATCCAATTTTTTCATCAACTCTTTCCTGGCATTATGAATCCTAACCTTTACCGTTCCAAGAGGTATTTTTAAAAAACTTGCAATCTCTTCATATTTATATCCTCGATAACTCATGAGAAACGGAGTCTTCAGGTTGTCATTTAATCCACCTAATGCTTTATTGATCTCAGTCATAACAAGATTTCCTTCTCCATCATTTCTGTGTGTTACTGATGAAGAATTAATAAAATATTGATTGTCGGTAGGGTCATTAAATATATTTGACTTAACAGCTCTTCGATACTTATTGATGAAAATATTTTTCATTATTGTGTATAACCATCCTTTTAGGTTAGTCCCTTCCTGAAATTTTTCTTCATTCACAAAGGCTTTTAACATCGTCTCCTGCACCAGATCATTCGCATCATCCATATCATGTGTTAGCTTTAATGCATAAGCTCTCAACGGACGTGATTCTTCCGATACTTTATTTTTAAATTCTTTTACTTCCGGATTTAGTTTAGTGTTTTTCATGGTTCGCTCCTTCCGTCTTTATTCTTTAATTAATTAAATGTCCTTTTAATATAAATTAGTTTTGTCATGATTTCATCATTTCATAGTTCAGTTATTTTTCAATATAAACTTGTACTATTTCAATATTTGAAATGCCTCTTAAAAATGACACAATCATAAATTAAGAACGTTTTGTTACCGACTTCATTGTACAAGAACCGAACCAAATTTAAATTCAGAATAAAGTAGAAATTCACCTCAGAAAAGGCTTTTATTTCGATGGAATTAAGTCGAAAATGGCATTGAAAAACTTAAACATCCCTGTATAGGTAAAATGGAGCATCCCGTTAACAGTTTTTAACATTAGCAGCTCTGTTCCTGAGCGACGCTTCAGTCAAAGCTATAGAACCACGTCGGTCACAAAGCCGGAAAAGTTTTTAATAAAATTTACGTGTCAGCACTTTTTGAAATTCACGTTGTAAAATTAAATCAGCTAACGAAGAATAAAAAGTGATTGGATCATGCCTCTCCAGTAATTCCGAAAATTTGGATTCTTCTATATCCACACGATAAAGTAATTGCTGAAATTGTCCTGAATGATCATTATATAACTCAGAAAGTATAGGAATAATTTGTTCTTTCAACTCGTCATATGCTATCAATTCATTCCCACTAAATTTAATTTCAAAGCCTGCCATATTAAAATCCTTCATTACCTGAGCTGCAGTATCACGAATAATTTCAAAATCCTGTCGATATTTTTCAATATCAAAATCCATCCCTTACTCCTGTTTATTATTAAAATCTATAACCAGCCGTTTCACAGGGCGGTCATTTATCAAATGTTCTTCAATAATTTCGGCTACATCATTTTCATTAACTGCTCCATAAAATACACCTTCAGGATAAACCACCAAGGCCGGACCATGTTCACAGGCATCAAGGCAGCCGGCTTTCTGTGCTCTTATCTTTGTATTCAAATTCTTTTCCTTGAGAGCTTTTTTAAAAGCTGAAACCAGATTCAAACCACAGGCTTCGCCACAAGATTTTTTGGCATCGGCAGGGCGTTGATTTGTACAAATAAAAACGTGCTTTTCAAATTTCATCATACAAAGATATTCAGATTTACACTCTAAATATTCATCTTCTATATTATTAAATAAAAATGGGGGACCATAAGACATGATCCCCCATTAAAAATATTAAATAAAAACTACATTTTAATGATCTTCTGTACAACAGAAGTTCCATCGATGCTTAGTTTTACAAAATAGATTCCTGTTTCCGCATCATTAAAAGTATAGTTATGATTTCCGGCAACTTGCTTTTCATCAAGACTAAATACTTTAACTTTTTCGCCAATCAGATTAAACACTTCAAGAGAAACAACTGAAGAGTTGTTTAAGCTGTATTCAATAGTTGTATTGTTTGTGAAAGGATTCGGATAAACATTAAAATCAACTGCAGCCGGAGTAGTAGCTACTCTTGTACCTGCTCTTACGAAAACTGCATAGTCTTCAACTTGTCCAAAGCTAAGGTCAAGACAAGGTTCAGGAGTAGGGTTACCGCTGAAATCAGAAGCTAAACGTAGACGTAGTGGTTGTCCTTCAACTGCACTAGATGGGATTGTGAAATTACCAAGGTGGAAAGTCAATGCAGAGTCAGCGAAAATTAATTCGGTTACAGGATCAAGTGCACCATCATTATTCCAGTCGATCCAAGCTTTTACAAGTTCAGTATAAGTGAATCCGGTTGAAACTGATATTGAATATGTATCCAGTTTATAAAGATCCATAAACTCAGTACAAGCATAATCCTGATATCCTTCGATAGCATCGAACGTAGTATTATCAATGCTTAAAGTAGGATGATTACCTATACGAACATTAGTAATACCGATACCGCAGCAATAAGCTGTAGTTACAGGATAACATGATGTTGGTTTTGGTCCTGTGATCACTACAGGTACATTGCTCATGACAACTGTGTCACTGCCGGCAGCATTGCTTGCTATAAGAGTAATAGTAACTGTCCCATTAGCACTGTAATGGTATGAAGGATTAGGATCTGAAGATGTTCCAGTACCATCACCAAAATCCCATGAGTATGAAGTAGGTGTATTAATTGAAGTTGAGGTAAACACAAATTCACCAGTACAAGTATTTGGAACATATGTGAAATCAACACATGGGTTTTCAGCAACTGTTAGCGTACAAGGAACAGTTTTTGTCAGATTAAGCGGGTCGTTAGATGTTATGGTAAGGTTAGTGTTATAATTTCCACCAACTAAAGTACCACTGTTAAAAGTTAATGTGATTGTTGTACTTCCTGCCGGAGCAACAGTGCCTGAAGTAGGTGAGGCTGATAACCATGTTGGAGATGATCCAAGGTTAAAAGTTAAGTCCGTACCACCTGTGTTATCTATTGTAAATGTAGCAGTAGTACTTGCACCGCAAGCTTGCAGAGCTTTAGAAACACTTGTAGGGTTAGTTACAATTGCAGGAGCTGCAAAGGTTGTACCGGTGACACAAATAACTGTATCAATATCGTTGTTTGATATTTGAATATATTCATTGAAAGTACCTACAGTAGAAGAATTGAATGTTGCTGTAACAGTCATGAAGCCTCCCGGCAGCACGAAATTATCAACCGATGTAGCCGTAAATTGTACTCCGGTTGATGATAAGCTGTTAATGATTAAAGAATCACAACCTTCGTTCAAGATATCAAAAGTAGCTGTAGCTGATGTATGCTGCATAATAGTTCCAAAATCAAGACAAGCGGTATCAGAAAGAGCAATTGCAGGATCACCGGCAACTGTCAATGTACATGGCACAAGCACAGTAGGATTTACAGGGTCATTGCTGGCTATGGCTATGTTTGAAATATAAGTACCTGCAGCAAGTCCTGTTGTTTGGAATGTAACAACAACACTGGAAGTACCAACGGCAGTAACTGTGTCAGAGTTTACACTAAGTGAAATCCAGGACGCCAGACCGTTTTGTCCACCCCATGATATAGCATTGGCGATCGCTTGTGAACTATTTACGGCAGAAGTATAGTAGTCAAAAGCAAGGAAAATAGCTTTTCCTGAACCATACTGACGGGTAGTGATGATGTCTCCATTTGGATCAGTTGCAATTGCATCTTTGTCAACGTTGGTAATATTGTAGGAGAATGTTGCGCTAGGAGCAGTAAATGTTGGAGTAAGACCGGCAGCCAAAGGATGTGCAGCATTGATAACTGTCACGTTATTTCCTGTAGCATTTTCTATATAGTTACCACTGAATACTCCTGTGTTAAACATACAATCTGCATTCGAAGAGAAGGAACCGCACCATACCACACTACCTCCATTATTAAGGAACTGACGAATGACAGGGCCTAAAGTTGTCCAGACTGCAGGATCTCCAAGTTCCTGTTCAGGGATCAGGAGGACATTTTTGCCGACCAACAACCCTTGCAGTGTACCTGCATTCGTAGTAGCAGTCGTTGTTAATGTATAGTTTGTAAAGAACTGATTTATGGCAGCGATCGTACGAGGGAACTCAGCGAATAAATCTGTCCCATATGACATTGCCAAAACTCTTACGGATGAGTTTGTAGAACCATCTGTACTATAAACAAGTTGACCACCCCCTACATTACTAACGTCAAGGTTAAATGTAACAACATCACCACACATTACATTTGCAACCAAAGAGTCAGGTGAAACTGAAATTTGAGGTGCGGCCTGAACTGTTATTGACGAAGTAGTAACATTGGAATCAACACATGAATAAGCTGTCAGGGTAACTGTATATGTTCCGGGAGCACTGTAAGCGTGAATCGGGTTTTGTGATTTTGCTGTATCCCCATCACCGAAATCCCAAAGCCATCTTACAGGACCACCTGCACTCAGGTCTGTGAACTGAACATCGGTAAGTAGTGGAGGGTTTACATTGGACATGCCAATAGCAGCAGTAGGTGTCATGCTAGGTGCAATTACAGATGACCATGTACAAGCAAATCCGCTATCAACAATTGATACATCCGACCGCCAAATAATAAGCATGTTTCCGGAAGTAGCAGTAACAGGTGCAGGAATTGTTGTTCCTGCAGTATTCATTAGCTGAAGACCTGCAGTTGTTGTTCCATCGTAAACTGTAAAAAAGTCAAATCCTGATTCAGTTGCGAATTTCTGGAAAGTCAGTGTGATGCTAGTCGCACAAGGAGGACTGATCAACAAAGTACAGTTTTCATTCACCTGATACACATCGTTTGGACCACCTGTATCGTAAAGCGTGCCAATAGAATCTTGTGTTGTAGAGATAGAACAAATGTTGTAAGTACCTTGAGCTGTGGCTGAAAGTTGTGTCATCAGCAACAAAGCAAAGACAGCAAACACATTGAGTAGTAGTTTTTTCATAGCGGTCTGGGTGATTTTTTTGTATTCCCAAATGTAGGACATTTTTTTTAAAATACAATCCGGCAAATGTCTGAAAAACATGGAAAATGACCCATTTCGGCAGCTTTGGTTTTACCAACTTTTAGAGATGATTAACCAACTAAAAACCTACATTCGTCCTGAAAAGCTTTATAGCTATAGCCAGTAGGATTATTCCGAAAACTTTACGAAGGATACTAATCCCGGCAACGCCCAACATTTTCTCAACTCTGTACAGGTTTCGGAGGACGACAAATACAACAAACAAGTTGAGAATGATCCCAATAATTATGGTAGGAATATTATAAACTGCCCGAAGTGATAATAAGGTTGTCATGGTTCCGGTACCTGCTATCAGGGGAAAAGCTACAGGGACTATTGAAGCTGTTGAAGGGATCTCATCTTTATATAAGCGAATTCCCAGAATCATTTCCAGAGCCAAAAAGAATATAACCAATGATCCGGCAATGGCAAAAGATTGAACATCCACCCCTAAAAAATTCAAAAGTGTTTCTCCAAGGAAGAGAAATCCAATCATGATCAACATGGAAACAATCGTTGCCTGTGCCGATTTGATATGACCTACGCGCTTTTTAACTTCCAGCAATACAGGAATGGACCCAACCACATCAATTACAGCAAATAAAATTGTTGTAACTGTCAGTATATCACGCAGATTAAACTCCATGTATAAACAAAATATAGGTATGAATTAAATCAGAGTTACGGATCGACATAAAAATTCCGGTCGATATCTGCATAACTATCTTTCAATCAGGTCGTGATCACAAGTGAATTATTATAGCAGAACTACTATAATTTTTATGAGCTAAACTATCCGTTCAGAGCTTCGGCACCAGCTACGATTTCAAGAATCTCATTCGTAATAGCCGCTTGTCTGGCTTTATTGTAAGACAATCGAAGTTCACGTAACAATTCGCCGGCGTTATCAGTTGCCTTGCTCATGGCTGTCATTCTAGCACCATGTTCAGAAGCATTTGAATCCAGCACTGCTTTATATAATTGAACGCGGATAGACTTAGGCATTAGCTCAAGAACCAGAGCTTCTTTGTCAGGTTCGAAAATGTAATCATTCTGAACTTTAACTTCAGTTTTTTCAGGAGCACTGATTGGCAACATTTGTTCAATCGTTACATACTGAACTGCTGCATTTTTAAACTGATTATAAACCAGATCAACCCGATCATAGTCTCCTTTTTTAAATTCATTCATTACCTCGTCAGCCACGGCAGCCACAGATTCAAAGTCGAGGTTATTAAAAAGATTATTACGATTCCCGCCATAAACAGCAGGAGTTTTACTAAAGAAATCACTCGCTTTTTTTCCTATACACAACACTTTTACATTGCCTTCTTTAGTTTGTACTGCATAATTCTCACGAAGTAATTTGTTTACTGCACGAATTATTCCGGCATTAAATGCACCGCACAAACCACGATTAGAATTTACGGCAATGATTAAAACTTTATTGACCGGACGAACTTTAGCAAGTTCACCACCTGCACTACCATCCATGGTACCGGAAATGTTCTCCATGATCTCACGAAGTTTTCCTGCATAGGGACGCATAAGAGTTATCGCATCCTGAGCACGACGCAACTTGGCAGCGCTCACCATCTTCATCGCCTTCGTAATCTGTTGAGTGGAGATGACTGAAGTTATTCTATTACGTACCTCTTTAAGATTTGCCATTGTCCTTTATGATCTGAAAAACGTCCGGATATACTTTAGAATATATCCGGACGATTATGCTTATTAGTTTGTTTTGTACTTCGGACTTAATTCACCCGACACTTTCTCCAGAACGGAAGTAATACTATCGTCGAATTTTCCGCTGCGGAGTGCATCAAGAGTTCCGCGATGCTGAGCATCGAGAATACCCAGGAATTCAGATTCAAATTCTTTCACCCTTGCTACCGGAACATCTCTGAGTAATCCTTTTGTTCCACAGTAAATAATTGCAATTTGTTTTTCAACTGACATTGGAGAATACTGTCCTTGTTTAAGAATTTCCACGTTACGGGCACCTTTGTCAAGAGTAGCTTTTGTGCTTGCATCAAGATCGGAACCGAACTTCGAAAAGGCTTCTAATTCGCGGAACTGAGCCTGATCTAACTTCAGTGTACCTGCAACCTTTTTCATGGATTTAATCTGAGCGTTTCCACCAACACGTGATACAGAGATACCAACATTGATGGCAGGGCGAACACCCGCATTGAAAAGATTAGCTTCCAGGAAGATCTGACCATCAGTAATGGAAATTACGTTTGTCGGAATGTATGCCGACACGTCACCTGCCTGTGTTTCAATGATCGGAAGAGCAGTAAGAGAACCGCCACCTTTGACTTTACCTTTCAGTGAATCCGGAAGATCATTCATTTGAGCTGCGATAGCATCTGAGTTAATGATCTTTGCTGCACGCTCAAGTAGGCGAGAGTGGAGGTAAAATACGTCTCCGGGATACGCTTCACGTCCCGGTGGTCGGCGAAGCAAAAGAGAAACCTCTCTATAAGCTACGGCCTGCTTTGACAGATCATCATAAACGATCAATGCCGGGCGTCCGGTATCACGGAAAAACTCTCCGATAGCAGCGCCTGCCATTGGTGCAAAAAATTGCATGGGGGCAGGAGTAGATGCTGTAGCGGCTACAATAACGGTATAAGCCATGGCACCGGCCTCTGTAAGTGTTTTTTGTATCTGAGCAACCGTAGAACCCTTTTGACCTACTGCAACATAAATACAAAATACCGGTTCACCTTTATCATAAAATTCTTTTTGGTTGATAATGGTGTCGATAGCGACAGCTGTTTTTCCTGTCTGACGATCACCGATGATCAATTCACGCTGACCACGACCGATTGGAATCATAGCATCGATCGCTTTGATACCTGTTTGCAAAGGTTCGGTAACCGGTTGACGGAATATTACACCGGGTGCTTTTCTTTCGATAGGCATTTCGAACAATTCACCTTTGATAGGACCTTTTCCATCGATCTGCTCACCGAGGGTATTTACCACACGACCGAGCATTCCTTCACCAACTTTAATAGATCCGATCTTTCCGGTGCGTTTAACTACATCGCCTTCTTTAATATCGTTAGAGGCTCCCAGCAAAACGGCTCCAACATTATCCTCTTCAAGGTTCAATACGATACCTTGTAATCCGTTTGCGAATTCAATAAGTTCACCGGATTGAACTTTGTTAAGTCCATAGATACGAGCGATACCGTCTCCAACCTGGAGGACAGTACCAACTTCTTCCAGTTCCTTTTCTGTCTTGAAGCCTGCAAGCTGCTGACGCAGTATTGCGGAAACTTCATCGGGTCTTACTTCAGCCATTTCTTTGCTTGTTTAAATTTGAGTTATTCTTAGGGTGTTTTTGTAGAGACAAAAACTAGTTTCTTGCTATGTATGGATTGGTAGAGAATTTTCTCGCCAGTTTTTTTAAGTCTGATGAAATACTTCCATCGAACTGTTTATCACCAATGCGAATGATAAATCCACCAATCAGATTTTTATCAATTTTTTCATTGAGTTCCACTTCTGAATTGTTGCTGCCTCTCAATAATTCATAAACTTTAGCTCTGAGGGAATCATCAAGACCTACAGCAGAAGTAATTTCTGCTGTACGAATACCGTTGAGTACTTTATACTGTTCAGTATATGCCTTTGAAATATCAAAGAGGAACTTTTCTCGACCTTTGCTTGTGACAGTCTCAAAAAAACTTATTGAGAGCTTGGTCATTTTTGAACCAAACAATGCCTTTAATATTGCCAGCTTCTTGTGAGATGGCACCATAGGGTTACGAAACAAAACAGGCAGCTCCCGATTTTCTGAGCACACAGATGCAAAGAATTTCATATCAGCATTCACTTCATTCAACACGTTCATTTCTTTTGCGAGGCTGAGTAAAGACTTTGCATAACGTTTGGCAACAACTGTATCTAACATGGATGATCTTTTACCGGTTATTAATTCCTGTTTCTTGCAATTTTAGTTCAGATTAATATCGTCCATCAGATTTTGCATCAGCGATCTTTGTTTTTCATCACGACTCAATTCCTGACGAAGAATTTTTTCTGCAATTTCTATTGACATGGTAGCTACAGAGTTCTTTAACTCTGTAATTGCAGCCATTTTTTGGTTGTTGATAGCTTCCTGAGCCTGAGCAATCATTTTACTTCCCTCTGCCTGAGCTTTAACCTTAGCATCAGCGATGATTGTATCTTTCGCCTCACGCGCTTCTTTCAACATCAAATCTCTTTCTGCACGAGCCTGACGTAAAAGTATCTCACTATCGTCCTTTAATGCTGCCATTTCTTCTTTTGCTTTCTTGGCAGCATTTAAAGCTTCAGCAATTGAAACTTCGCGTTCTTTCAATGAGTTCATGATCATTGGCCATGCAAATTTCCCTAAAATGAACAGGACGCATAAGAATGATATGGTCATCCAAAATATGAGGCCGATTTCCGGTTTTATTAGTTCCATGATATGCTATTTTTTAATCGATTGATTTTTTTGAATTTCTGAAACAAGGATATGGTATGACCAACCGTCATACCGTATCCGAGTAAAAGCATTAGCTCTTGAAGGTAACCAACAGGCCGACTACCATCGCGAAGAAGGCAGCACCTTCAACGAGAGCAGCGGTAAGGATCATGTTTGCGCGAATATCGCCTGATACTTCAGGCTGACGTGCGATGGCTTCCAAGGCGGAACCACCGATACGTCCGATACCAACACCTGCACCAAGTGCAGCAAGGCCGGCGCCTAAAGCAGCGACCCCGTAACCGAGACCCAAATTGCCTGCTTCCAGAAGAATTGAAGATAACATAGTGTATATATATTTAAGGGTTAATAAAAATTCAATTAAACAATGGCCGCTTCTGCAACATTAGCATGTGTTCCTTCCTCATGATGATCATGATGATGCTCTTCAACAGCAGCTCCAAAATAGATCGCTGAAAGAAGGGTGAAGACATAAGCCTGCAAGAATGCAACAAGTAATTCAAGCATGGTCATGAATACGACAAATGCTACAGATAACACAGAAACTCCGAATCCCAACCCGGTATTCATTTCACCGAAGATGAAGATCAGACTGAAGAAGGATAATGCAATGATATGTCCGGCAGTAATATTTGCAAATAACCGGATCATAAGAACGAAGGGGCGAAGGAAAATCCCTAGTATTTCAATTGGAGTAAGAAGGAACAAAACCCAAACAGGAACACCCGGCATGGCGAATATGTGGTGCCAATAATTTTTATTAGCGATGAACAGAGTAATTAAAAATGTAAAAGCAGCAAGGGTCAACGTAACAGCAATATTGCCTGTCAGGTTAGCTCCTCCCGGTAAAATTGGTACTAAACCGAGCAAATTGTTAATCCAAATAAAGAAAAAGACGGTTAGTAAAAATGGCATGAACTTCATGTATTTCTTTTCTCCGATACTTGGACGGGCAATCTCATCTCTGACAAACAGGATCAATGGCTCCATAAAAGATTGCATGCCTTTTGGAGCCTGGCCCTTTCTTCGTGAGTAGGATTTTGCAACCGATAAAAACATCCAAAGCATCAGAGCTATACTGAAAAATAATGCTGCAACATTTTTTGTAATTGAAAAATCAAAAAATTCATGACCGGCTTCAGCTACAATTTTATTCTTTTCATTAAGTGAATATCCATTGTAAGATGCATGTCCGTGTTCAAAACGAGAAGATGAAAACACTTCTAAGCCTCTGCTTGAGGAATAGATGATCACCGGTAAAGGCATGGATACATGTCCAAAGAGATGCCAATCATGTGAATCACCGATATGCTCCATTATGGAAGCTCCCGGGTCAAATTTATTTTCCGTATGAGTCTCCTCACCTGCTTCTGTATGAGCTTCTTCACTTGCTATTACTTTTCCCGAAAAAAGGAAAAACAACACAAGGGTAAAAAACAGTCTTACCTTCGAAACTCCCGCATTATGAATCAGTTGCAACATATCACCAGTGGTCTTTTTAAAAGAGAGCGCAAAAGTACTACTTTGGCTCGAATCAACAAACAAATTGTCATATTAGCAGGAAAAAGTTGATTTATTACCTCTTGAAAATCAGATAATTACGAGTCGGCCTTATTTTTATTTATCACCAATCTTTTCGGCATAAAAAGTTCGTAAAAAGATGGCTTCTATTGAAAAAAAATAATATTTAAACGGAGTTGAATTGTGACAGAGAAAGAAAAACAATAAGCCGATGAGATGGGGAAATAAATGTTTGATCAATTTTCTCAAACAACGAAGGAATCAAGATTTCTAAGGTATTTCTCGTCAAAATATGCACCCAATCCGGGTTCATCCTGAATTCTGATCATGCCTTTATCCGAATATTGAATTCCTCCACTGACAAAATCTTGAGAAAACATCAGTGGAGTATCAAAATCGATGTATGGAGTTTCTTTACAGGCCATTGCCAGATGGGCGGCTGCTGTAAATCCAAGTCTGGATTCGAGAAAGCCCCCGATTTGCAAAGGCATGTTGTTTGACTCAGCGATTCTGATAATTTTCATGGCAGTTGATATTCCTGCAGATTTTCCGAGCTTCACATTAAATGAATCACAAGCTTTGAGTGACACCAATTTTTGTGCATCTTGGTGATCGAAGCAGGATTCGTCGCTCATGATCGGTATGTTGCTCAGGTTTCGTAAATCTTTTAAGAGTAAATAATCTTTACGAGAAATAGGTTCTTCGCAATGTTGAATATTAAAGGGTTCCAATTTGGGTAATATGCCTGCGGCATCCGAAAAACTCCAGCCTTGATTAGCGTCAATTCGTAAAGGTATTTCATTTGCGACTCTGTCCCTGATAGCTTTAATTCTGTCGAAATCTTTTTCCATTGAGTCTCCCAACTTAACCTTTATAACAGGAAATCCTGCGCTTACAATTTTTTCAGCATCAGCAACCATCTTTTCTGAATTCGCGAGGCTAACTGTATAGTCGGTGAACAAATTTTTATTTTCAGTACCTCCCAAAAATTTATACAAAGGAAGACCTGCATGTTGAGCTGCAAGGTCGTGTAGTGCAATGTTAAAAGCGCTTTTTATGCTTGTGTTTCCAAAAATATAAGCGTCCATCAAGGCCGAGCATTCACTGATGAGAAGTGGGTTTTGTCCTTTCAATAGTTTTCCAAATTCTATTCCGACCGAAAAACAGGTATCGCTGGTTTCTCCATGAATGCTCCGAAAAGGGCTTCCTTCACCGTAGCCTTTTCTTCCGGAACTATCCAGTATCTCTACGATGATATTCTCTGCGTATTCCAATTTACCCAAAGAAATAATGAATGGTTCTTTCAGTTTTACCGATGACTTAAAAATTCCGACTTGCAGGATCTGTGCTTTTTGCATGGATCAAAATTTGTTCATTCTCAATTCAACTGAAGAGCTAATATGATTTAATCTTTTCTGAAAAACACTGCATAATAATGAAGCCAAAAATGGTTATAAAAATATACCGCCTGGTTTTAATTTTTTCGAAACTGCTTCCAGGCTACTGCAACCTCGAAAGCTGTAAAGATGAGATAATAAATCAAAAAACTAATAATGAACCGGATGGCGTCTTCTTTATTAAACAGGGCATAGATAATGATGATTCCCATGTGCAGCAACAACTTAAATGTTGTGGAGGCCATATAATAGCGAATAAATACCTGCGGACGCCCTTTGGATGTCTTGACTAAGCCAATATGAAAGATCAATGTGATAAACACAAAGTAAAATAAAAGAGACCAGGTAACGGAGTCCAACATTTCACCATAAGCTGAAGTAGAGAACAGAAAAGCTCCGGCAACTAATGCACCGGTCAGCGCTGTTAACAAGACAATATAATTTTTCATAAAGCAGGTGAACAAAGAACCCCGCGCATTTGCGAGGGGCTTATTGATTTATTTTTTTAAAAAATCTTTTATGCTTAGATAAATAGCAATGCCAACTGACAATAAACTCAGCGTGAGAGTAAAAACAGGGATTTTCAATTCCAGGTACTTGTCTAAATAATAACCACCAAAAACTCCCAGACCTATGATGATGAGCATTTGTGTACCCATCGATGCATAGCGCATGTAGGAAAAATCAGGCTGTTTTCTCTTTGGCGTTTTCTGCGGGCTTGTCGACATACTTGATATCCTTAATGACAGGTCCCATGTTACAAGATCCGGTAAATGTTGCACCTACTTCAACAACGAGTTTTCCGGTAACAATGTCGCCAATAATCTTTGCGGAAGATTTTAGAAACAAAAGATCAGAAACACTCATCTTACCTTTTACTGTTCCGGACAGATCAGAGTTTTGGCAAGTTACGTCTCCATCAACCGTTCCTGTTGATCCAACAACGACTTTTGCTTTTGAAACGACTTTCCCATGAACGGTTCCGTCAATTCGAATGTCACCATTTGAACGTACATCACCTTCGATTACTGTTCCGGCACCAATTAAATTGATCGAAGCGGTTGTGTTTTCAGAACTTTTTCCGGGAACACCGGCGTTCTTTTTTTCTTTGTTATTGAACATGTTATTTCCTGTTGAAAAATTAAAGACAATCCCCTCTGAATTCTCTAGGTTTTTTAAAAAGGTTTACAAAGTTAACACAATATTTATGCGATGCAAAGCCAAGTTATCAGGCCTTCATTCAAGAAACAAAGTCTTGTAAACCAGGAGTTTAAATAGTTAGTAACAAGTTTTGTTAGTCTATATTAACAAGGAGTTTTCAAAGCTTGTATTTTAGGCTAAAAGTACACTATTTTCTATGCCTTCTTGTTGAAAAAGCCGTTGATTCCTTACAGGTAAAACAAGGCCACAAAATTTTTTTAAAGAAAGTCTCTGAATATCAAAAAAATACGGAAAAACCTGTTTATCGATAAAAAGGTCGATAAAATTCGTCGTATTCATTTGTATTCTTTTCTCTCAGGAGCGTAGGAAAATTATTAATTGAGATAACAAACTGTTCATAAGCATTAGGATTAATGTTGCCATAAATCTCGTCATGATTATAAATGTGTTTGTTGTACTCAAGTGCCTCTTTTTTATTCTTAAAGGATTTTACGATAACCACCTTCTTTCTGTGGTCAAACATCAGGTCCGAGATATTATAGTTATTGGTTCCGTAATATTTACCATTAAAATCTGACAGCTTCGTTTTGAGCTTAAGCCCGTCAACTTCTCCACCTACTGCCTGAAAAATTATGATTACATAATGCATGGTATCAGGCAAGTAGTTGTACAATTTGATATTTGATAATGAATCAGTAGCCGGGGGTAGAGGTATAACAGATGTTGTAGCACCAGAGCCGGAATCAGTTGAAGCGCCTTTCATTCCACGGATATAATCCAATATTATCTGGGCTTCATCTTTTACCGGATCATTTGAATAGTTCCGAACGATGTCAAGTAATGAGGCTTCAAACATTGCGATTGGTTGAGTTCTACCAACGGCTAAAGTTTTAAGCATATCGAATTTAGGTGTCAGGGGATTCAGTGGAAATTTAACATCAGCCTGAGCCTTGCGCTGCATAACAGTTATGTAATCTCCGCTTAAATATTTGTGATATGTCTCTTCGTAGAAGATCTCAAGACTGGATCTTTTTCCTGCAAGATCCTGAGCATAATTTGGGTTTCTTATGATCTCAGCATATTCGGTGTCGGCGTACTTTGTAAGAATCAGATTTTTGTACACGTTTGCTTTAGCGGAATTTCCATCTTGATTGTAAATACGGTATAGCTGATAATATGACTGGACTTCAAATCTGTTGCCAGGATACTTTTGAAGAAGTGTTTCAAACATTTCAGCGGAGGCTTTTAGGTCGTTGAGCTGCTCCCTGTATATCATTGCTGCATTATAATATGCATCGATTATTTTTGTTGTGGATTTTTCAATGTCTTCAGGTGTTTGAGGAACTCCTTTTAACATATCCCCCCTCTTCTTTTGTGCAGCAAGAACCGGATCCTTTATTTCAACCTCAACAGTCGTTGAGGTATCGGTTCCTTCCTGTTCAAAACCGGTTGCCAAGACAGTGGCTTTGCTACTACGTCTCCAGTTGTCTTCCAGCTTTCTTTTTCCCCATTTCTTTTCAAACTCATTGAAGCCAAAACTAATGGCCTGAGGATTATAAAAGTACCAGTTAGACCCTGAGGCTCTGTTGAAAGTATTAATTTCCTTTGAATTAGCCGGACTAAAAATTGTATTTACCTGCTGCTCTGCATCCAACTTTTTTTGTTCTGCAAGGGCCAAAGAATCTTGTCGCAGTTTATCATTGATGAGTGTATTGAGCTGTTCGGGCGTCATTTTACTAAGTGCCTGCAGGCTATCTTCAACTTCAATGGTCTTAAGATATTTCACTAATCGAGTGAGGCTGTTCCTGATGGTAAGCGTTTCGGTATAATCAGGATGATCATTGCTGAGATTAGTGATACAACTATCATAGTACAGTTGTGCATTTTTATAATCAGGTCTGGCGAAATAAATTTTGGCAAGGGCCAAATAAGAAATCGCTTTCTGATTTTGATTTCCTACACTTGACTGAATTGACTTATTCAGCAATCTCATTTCTTCAGGCTCATTGCCTTCTTTTTCTGCGAGTCCTGCCAGTGCAAAATATATCTGGTCAAGGTATTCAAGATTCTTTGGATCCTTTTCCATTTTGGTTAATTCCCTCCTCACCATCTCCCCGCCCTTGCCTCCTCCATCAGAGCATCGGGCCCTATTGATTCTGGCATTAAAATCCATTTCATAAGGAGGGTTCTTCTTTATTACTTGAGTATACAAGTCAAATGCTTTCTGATACTCCTCTTTCTGTTGATAAAGCTGAGCAAGGATGAACATAAAACGAATCCTGTCAGTTCTTTTTGGAGCTTCCTTGTATGCTATTTCAAGGTGATCGATAGTTTTATCGAAATTTTTCGTTTGGAGATAAAAGTCTGCATTCACGGCTGCTAATTCCCAAATCTTCTTTTTAGGAAAATCCTTCTGATTTCGCAGGTAGTCCAGTTTGTTTTCTGCTTCACGAAGCATGGTTAGCTGCAGATAACATTTAGCCAGCCACATGGAACCAAGATGACGTGTTGGGGATTTTTTGTATGTTACTTCAACATATTGAAAAGCTTCAATGGCTTCAAAGTATTGATGCTTATAAAAAAGTGCTTGTCCGTACAAAAGCCAGTTATCATCTATCCACTTCTCGGAATCCGGCTTTTCATTTCCTCGTTTATCCAGAATGGTATGTCTTTGGATAACTGTTCCCAAACGTTTCATGGCATCATCCATCTGGGGGTAAATAGCCTTGGATTTTTCGGAATTGGCATATTGAAAAACTGACAGAGTTCGATCGTACTTGTTTTCATGTGAGGCTGCAAGTCGATCGACGCCGTCCTGTACCTTCAAGCCGGCATTATAGTAACCATTATAATGTGCGGAAAGGTTATGAAATCTTCTGTTCACCCAGGTATCTTTTGTATTCGAACACGAAGACCAGAGTAAAGAAAATAAGATAAGGAAGGAGCCGGAAGCTATTATCCGACGCAGAAAACGGAATGAAATCATCAATTGTTCAATAACTCTAATTCTGCAATTTTATTTTTGAAACGTTCGCAAGATAAGACTATTCTAGCAGGAACGGAGGCCTAATTCCCGGAAATTCTCCTAACTTTTGTGTTTGAATGCGAATTGACGTAGGTTTGAAAAGATTTGAATGATGGCTAACAAAAATAACAGAAAGTGGTTTCGAAGGCTTAAAAGCAGGTATCGCCTTGTGGTGATGAACGACGAAACCTATGAAGAGAAGGCTTCCTTTAACCTCAGACCTTTGAAGGTCTTTGTCGCGGCCGGCCTGGGAGTGATACTTCTGGTTATATTGACAACCTTCTTAATTGCTTTCACACCATTAAGGGAGTATATTCCGGGATATGCAGACTTAAAAACTCAGAGGAGGGTCTTTAACCTGGTTTTGAGAACCGATTCAATGGAAAAAGCTCTGGCAGCACGAGATCTTTATATAGCTAATATACGGAATGTGATCGATGGAACTGCCGGTATGGACACCTCCGGAATTTCATCTAATGGCATTGTCAAATATGACACTATACATAAGTTGCGCAAATCACAGGAAGACAGCTTACTGCGTCAAGAAATTGAGTCGCAGGATCAATATTCTCTGGCTGTGAGTGACAATGGATCACTTGTTAATTCGATAAAAAGTTTTCTCTTTTTTCCACCCCTGAAAGGAACTGTCACGAATCGATTTGATCCTGTTACCAGACATTATGGAACAGATATCGTTTCAAAACCGGATGAGGTTATCAAGGCTACTCTTGACGGTACGGTTCTTCTGGCCAATTTTACATCTGAAACCGGTTGGGTAATCGGTATCCAACATTCAAACAACCTTTTCTCCTGGTATAAACATAACTCAGCGCTCCTGAAAAAGGTTGGTGATTTTGTAAAAGCAGGTGAAGTAATAGCCGTCATTGGCAACTCAGGTGAGTTAAGCAGTGGTCCACATTTGCATTTTGAACTCTGGTTCAATGGTACTGCCGTGGATCCTCAGAAATATGTTTCATTTTAATTTATGCCATTAAAAAAGGAGAAATGATTCTGTGTGGCTCCCCTGGAATTTGAAGCAATTCAACCATGAAGCATACCCAAACACAAACATTTGCAATTTAACTAGTAAATTGCAGCCTGCATCCGATCAATATATCCAACAAGCAGTATGGGCCTTTTGACAATTCTAAGTATTGCTTTTGCTGCCAGAGTTCACAAAAGGACTCTGGCCTGGAGCAATAGGCCTGTCGAAACTCAAGAGCGCGTTTTTCAATATCTGATAAAAAATGCGCGGGATACAGCATTCGGAACTGAACATCGGTTTCGATCTGTCAAAACCTACGATGACTTTAAGAAACATGTACCGATAAGAGATTACGAGGGTTTCAAGCCTTATATAGACCGGATGATGAGTGCCGAGGAGAATGTACTTTGGAAAGGAAAGCCCTTATATCTTTCAAAAACTTCCGGTACCACTTCAGGAGTGAAATACATCCCAATTACAAAAGAGTCAATTCCGAATCACATCAATTCCACACGCAATGCTTTATTAAGCTACATCCATGAAGGTGGCAATGCTGATTTTTTAAAAGGCAAACTGATCTTTATCTCAGGAAGTCCTGAATTAGATTTAACAAAAAGCATACCCATTGGAAGGCTATCAGGGATAGTAAATCATCATGTGCCGGCATACCTAAGGAGAAATCAATTGCCGACACTCAAAACTAATTGTATAGAAGAGTGGGAAGAAAAGATCGAAGCAATAGCAGAGGAGACTCTAAGAGAAGACATGAGTTTCATCAGTGGAATACCACCATGGGTTCAAATGTATTTCGACAAGTTAACGGAGAAGACCGGTAAAAAGATCAAGGATATTTTCCCAAACTTTAGTTTGTTTGTTTATGGTGGTGTGAACTTTGAACCATATCGAAACAAACTCGAACAAAGCATCGGTAAAAAAATTGATTCGATAGAATTATACCCAACCAGTGAAGGCTTTATTGCCTATCAGAATTCCCAAAAGGAAAATTCATTACTCCTTTTATTAGATACCGGAATATTTTACGAGTTTATTCCGGCAGCTGAGTTTTTTGATCCTAACCCGACAAGGATTTCTATTAAAGATGTCGAGTTGGGAGTAAACTATGTGATTATATTGAATACGAATGCCGGACTATGGGGATACAATTTAGGAGACACGATCAAATTTGTTTCGAAGGATCCTTTTAAAATTATTATTACAGGTCGAATCAAGCATTTCATCTCTGCATTTGGAGAACATGTGATAGCTGAAGAGGTTGAAAAAGCTCTTATGGAAGCAGCCTCCGAACAGCACGCAGAGATCGTTGAATTTACTGTAGCGCCCAAGGTCAGCCCGGAAGTAGGATTGCCTTATCATGAATGGTTTATTGAGTTTCATCGACAGCCTGATGACTTATCTAAATTTGAGGAAAGGCTTGATCAGAGTATGCAAAAGCAAAATATTTATTACAGAGATTTAATTAAGGGGCATGTTTTACAGCCGTTAAAATTACGTGTACTGGAAAAAAATACTTTTATCAACTATATGAAATCAAAAGGAAAGCTGGGTGGTCAAAACAAAGTGCCAAGGCTTTCGAATACCCGGGAAATCGCAGATACACTTGTCTCGCTTGTAGTTTCTTAAGCGATATAATTCCCGGAAAGATCGTCAGAAAGAAAATAAAGGATGTCAGAAAAAAAACGTTTAGCAATACTTGGCAGCGCAGGTTCTATAGGTACTCAGGCTCTCGATGTTGTGCGCCAACAAAGCTCACATTTTGAGGTTGAGGTTTTGAGTACTTTCAACAATGCAGACATACTCATTTCACAGGCAAAAGAGTTTTTACCAAATACTATAGTGATCGGTGACGAAAAAAAATTAACCTATGTCAGAGATGCACTTGGTTCTCTACCCATAAAAGTTTTTGCGGGAGAAGAAGCGCTGGGTCAGGTTGTAAGAATGGATGACATAGATCTTGTTCTAACAGCTATGGTTGGTTATGCAGGATTAGAGCCAACACTTAATGCAATACGTGCCGGGAAACATATAGCCCTAGCCAATAAAGAAACACTCGTTGTAGCAGGAGAGCTTGTCACCAGGCTTGCGCGTGAACATGCTGTCAATATATACCCTGTTGATTCAGAACATTCAGCCATCTTCCAGTGTATGGCAGGAGAGTGGGAAAATAAAATTGAGAAAATCTATCTCACTGCTTCGGGTGGACCTTTTCGTGGCAGAGATAAAAACTATCTGGCTACGGTAGATAAGAGCCAGGCACTCAAACACCCTAATTGGTCTATGGGAGCCAAGATCACGATCGACTCTGCAAGTCTCATGAACAAAGGGCTTGAAATGATCGAGGCAAGATGGTTGTTTGGACTGCATCCCGATAAAATAGATGTCATCATTCATCCGCAAAGTATCATTCATAGTATCGTGCAATTTGAAGACGGGTCGATGAAGGCTCAAATGGGATTGCCTGACATGAAGTTACCTATACAATATGCACTTGGATACCCAAAGAGATTGAAAGCGGATTTCCCAAGATTCGACTTTTTAAACTTCCCGAATCTGAGCTTCGAAAAAGCAGATGTTGACACATTCCGAAATCTTGGATTGGCAATTGAAGCTATGAATAAGGGAGGAAACATGCCATGTATCTTGAATGCAGCAAATGAAATAGCAGTTGAAGCATTTTTAAACGAACGCATAGGATTTTTGGAAATGAGTGATATGATTGCATCCTGCATGCAAAAAGTTTCCTTCATCAATAATCCGCTTTATCAGGATTATGTTTTGACAGATAAGGAAACACGTGCGATTGCCAAAGAATTACTGCCGGTTTGAAGCCCGCAGAGAATTTTCAAATTTCAAAATTAGTGGGTTGTGGCCATCATTTGGAGGCTTCCGGGTACATGGCTCGGAATTTATACGGACAGAAAAGCTACAATTTTATACCCGGTCCTGCATTTAACCGACCAAAGTGGCCTATTCACCAATAATATCCTGCATATTTTAGAATTTTAATATCTTCGTATGACGCTGAAAGCGCCATTTTACAGGTACTGCGCCTTAAAAATCAAATTAAGAATATGAATGATTTCTTCTGTTTGCATCACATTATCCGTGATGTAAAACCTAAAACCTTAGTGTTGTGCAGAAGAATTATTTTTTTTCTCACATTCAGTTTATGTTTATTCAGCCTTTCAGCCAGTAGTCAAATAATTGATACAATTCATTTTATTAATTACAACCTGCTGAATTATCCTGCAGCAGGAGGTTCTTATTCTGCTGACACCACGGCGAGACATCCACACTACAGGACGATCTTTAATTCATTGAATGCTGATATAATAGTAGTTCAAGAGATAAACTCTCAAACGGGGATAGACGGCTTATTGTCAAATGTGCTCAACGCTACTAATAGCATCTATTCTGCAGGCCCATTTATAAATGGATATGATACAGACAATGGGATATTTTTCAAGACCGATAAATTTCACTCTCCTTCTAATACCGCCATTCAAACAGAATTAAGAGATATTAATGAATTCAAATTAGTACACACTCTTTCCGGAGATACTTTGAGAATCTATTCTCTTCACCTTAAAGCTAGCAGTGGTTCAAGTAATGAGGCCCAACGTGCAAGAGAAATTGATAGCTTAAGAAAGGTTACTAATCTATTACCGGCGGGAACTAATTTCATCGTTTGTGGCGACTTCAACATTTATAATTCCACAGAGTCTGCTTATCAAAAATTACTTCAGGTCAGTGGTCCAAATGAAGGGCATTTTATAGACCCAATCTCAATGCCCGGAACATGGAATCAGTTTGCGTACAGAAGTCATCATACACAGTCACCCAGAGTGCGGGCATTTGGCGGAGGTTCCACCGGTGGCTTGGACGATCGTTTTGATCTCATTTTATTCTCTCAGGCAATCAATGATCCGGGAGGAATGGAGTTTGTGCCAAACAGTCAAATTCCATATGGTAATGATGGTGATCTTTATAATGATTCGATCAATAACCCATCTAATTCTTCTGTTTCTCCCGCGATTGCAAATGCATTACACTATGGATCCGATCATTTGCCGGTGATGTCTCAATTCACCATCGAATATAATTTAGGCTCAACACCAACTGATTTTGGTGTAACAGCTCTGTTAGATCCACAAAGTCCTATGTGTTCAAACGGGAATCAGACAATGGCCGTAATGGTTAAAAATTTCGGATCATTGATGGTTGACTTCTCTACATCGAATCTTGATATCACATTACAAGTATCAACACCATCCAGCGGGACTCAGGTTTTTACAGAAAGCCTTACTTCAGGATCAATCAATGCCGGAGCTGTCATGACAATAAATTTTGCTTCTACTCTTGACATGAGTGTAGCAGGCACTTATTCTTTCAAGTGTTACACTACTCAGGCAAATGATGCCAATCACGGAAACGATACTTTATTTTCAGTTCCTATTTCTGTTACGAGTTCAACGACTGCCAGTATTTCGCCTGCAGGGCCAATTCTGATGTGTGATGGCGACTCAACTACTTTGACTGCGAGTGCCGGCATTTCATATTTATGGTCAAATGGTTCGACGAGTCAAAATATCATCGTTCATGATACCGGAAGCTATTCGGTAGAAGTTACAATAGCAGGAGGATGCAGCTCTTCATCAAATACGGTTCAGGTGTCTTTTATCACTGCTCCGGTCAACGGAGTGGTTTTTTATGAGAGTATGGGCACCGTTTCAGGAACAACGTCGATTGCCGGTCATGAGGCTGCTGATGGATTTGACAACGACAATTACACTATGTCCGGAACCGGCGATGTCAGAGTTACTAGTGCATCCTCCGGATATTCCGGAGCTTCCGGTGGTGCCAATGTATTCTTTACTGCACCGGGAAGAATATTTACGATCTCAGGAATAAACACAATCGGATATACAAATCTTCAGTTGTCTCATGGGATGCACAAAAACCAGATTGCATCTGATGGCAGCGATTTGATAGTTGAAATAAGTGTTAACGGCATTGATTTTACCCCTCTCCAACCTGCTTTGTTGAATACGGGAAGCGGAACAGCTACATGGCATTACCGGACTGTTAGTGGAACTATTCCTCAATCTGCTTCTCTAAGTATACAATTCAGGCATAGCAATAATACCACTCAATTTAGGGTGGATGATATAACGCTTAGTGGAACAACAGGATCTCCAATGATCACAGCGAGTGGACCTCTTACATTTTGTCAGGGAGATTCTGTTTTGCTGACGGCACCGGCAGCTAATCATTACCATTGGAATACAGGAGCAACCACACAGGCGATCAATGTAAACAGCAGTGGAACATATTTTGCAACAGTCGACTGTTTTAATACTGATACTGCGACTGTTCTTGTTTCAAATTGTCAGGATGTTACATTAAACCTGAAAACCTTTATTCAAGGCTTTTATATTGGCAATCAAACTATGGTGGCTGTCGCAGACCCTATTTCTAATCCCGGAATCTGTGATACGATAACGGTTGAATTAGCTGAACCAATTAGTCCATATGGAATTTCTCACAGTGTACGATCTGTTCTTGCAGTCGATGGGGCGGGCAGTTTTGTGTTTCCGCCTTCGGTAATCAACAACTCATATTTCATTGTTGTTAAACATCGTAATTCATTAGAAACATGGAGTACAGCACCTGTGAGCTTCAATTCCTTAACTATAAATTATGACTTTACTACCAGTGCAAGTAAAGCTTATGGTGGCAACCTTGCCAATATGGACGGAGAATTTTGTCTTTACAGTGGTGATATTTATAACGGACTAACTGCCGGAGTTCAGGATGGGATAATTGACACACTTGATTATTCGCTTGAAGAAAATGCCCTTCTTTTATTTATAAGCGGCTATTCTCTTTTTGATTTAACCGGAGACGGAATTGTCGAGTCTTCAGACTATAGTCTGGTCGGAACAAATGTTAGTCTGGGAGTATTCTTAATGCGTCCGTAGTTCGATATAAAAATTTGTTTGACAGAATTGCTCACCGGTGTTCCTTACAATATGAAATAGAGTAAATTTTGCTACACTTTTTTCTCCGGATAATTCCAGATGTATTTCATCTGCCCATTTTGGATTAAAAGCAATATCTTTAATCGGGCTTATGAAAAATTACCTTTAGTCTTGTTAAATTTAAACAAAAAAAATTTGAAAGCAGAAAGTATTCATGAAATAAAAACTTCACTTCTTGAAGAAGAAAAAAAGAAGCTGGTAGACTTTTGCCTTCGTCTTGCCAAACATAAAAAAGAAAACAAAGAATTACTAAGCTATTTACTTTTTGATTCCGGAAACGAAGCAGACTACATGAATCGTGTGAAGGAAGAAATGGAATTAAGTTTTAAAGAGATTAATCAATCCAACCTCTACTTTGCCAAAAAGACTCTAAGGAAAATTCTACGGATAACAAATAAGCACATACGTTTTGTTGCTTCAAAAGCTGTTGAAGCGGAGCTTTTAATTCACTATTGTCTTTTATTAAAGGGATCCGGACTGGCTTTCAAGGAAAGTTTAGTGTTGATGAATCTCTATAATCAACAGTGCAAAAAAATACATGCAGCAGTTGAAAGTCTTCATGAAGACCTTCGTCTTGATTTTCAAAATAGCCTTCAGCTTCTTTAAACATATTTTACAGCCTTTTTTTATTAAAAAATGACATTTTGAATTTGTTTGACATGCGGATTTTACGGATATTGGGCTGTGTTTAACCGATTAAGAAAGCAAAAACTATGAAAAAACTTCTACCTCTATTTATTGTATCACTCTTCACAATCAGCACCTTCGCTCAGTCGGGTGGTCCTGATGGTTTTGGATACACATGGCGTGACAGTAATCACCCTCAAGGACCGGTGTATAACTGGATTGACATTACCACCCTTCCGGATGCGGAGCTGGTTACCGGATTGACAGATGACAATACATCGCCATCGTTTTTCCCGATTGGCTTTGATTTTCCTTACTACTGGTATACCGTAAACCAATTTAAAGTTGGTTCTAACGGATACATTATTTTCAGTAATGGAAACATATCATCACCGTTCCCGACAATTCCATCATCAGCACAGCCACACGATTACATTGCTGCAATGATGAGCGACTTAAACTTCCTTGGAACAGGAAACAATGCTGAGTGTTGGATATGGAGCAATAATACCGATTCGCTGATTGTATCCTATATCAATGTTCCATTCTGGTTTAACAATACAATAACACCATACACCGGATTGAACACTTTTCAGATGATCCTTACAAGTGTGGATAGTTCAATTACATTTCAGTATATGATCCAGTCAGGAGCTTCGGCTGCCACAACAGACTTTGTCACTATTGGAATAGAAAACAATACCGGTGCTATTGGACTTCAGCATTCAACAAGTATTTATCCTGTAGCAAATACTGCTATCAAATTTTACTATCCTCCTACTATCCTGTTAAGTATCATGGATGCTTCTGCATCCTACAATGACAACCCAGAAAGTGGAGCACTCTTTTTAAATAAAGATGGCGACCCTTTTATTATGTCATCACAGGTAAAAAACACAGGAAATGATACCGTACCGCCTTTCAATGTAAACCTGCGTATTATCAATGATTTTGGTGGAATTGTCATCCAGGAAAACATTATGACAGACACACTTCTTGCCGGAGAAACTCAAGATTTAACGGCTACCACAGTATTCAATCCAACTACTGCCGGAACTTACTCCTTTAGAACTCAGACTCAGTTAACAGGCGATGTTACAATCTCTAATAATGAGAAGCTTTCAGAGCTTGTTGTTGTCGATACGTCTTTAGTAGATATTTCACTTGGTTATACAGGACCTGTATCTGCACCATTAGGAACCGGTATTTCATGGAGTGGCGGTAATTCAGGTGTAGGTGTTGAAATTGTTCCACCATTCTACCCGTGTTTTGTACGCAAGCTTGAATTCTACATTGTAGCAAACACACTCCCTACAGGATTTTATTCACTGATGTATGATAACACAGGATTAAATAATGGTCCGGGCAATTTGCTTGACTCCAGTTACTTCGATCCTTCACTTATGTTATATCCTGAAGCATGGAACACCATTACACTGCCGACACCTATTCGAATAGATAGTGGTTCTATATTCATTGAGTGGAGAATGCAGGCTGAAAACATCAGCTTAGGAACCGACAATACTCTTCCTATTTCCAACAGGTCATACGAAATTCTTGGCGGGTGGTCGATTTTCCGCTACCGTGAAACTCAAGACCCTATGATCCGTGCCATCGTATCAACTACTGCCACCGCAGGGATTAGCAATGAAGCTTCTTCAAATTTTGTTGGAGAGTTTTATCCTTCTCCGGCAGATGGCCGTATTTTCGTAGACCTTTCTCTTGAAAACAAAAATCATAAAACCCGCTTTGATATTTTTAGCTTACAAGGACAACTTGTTCAGTCGGCTGAAAGAAATGTTAATGGCAATCAGCGTGTGATGCTTGACATCTCATCTTTGAGTCCGGGTGTTTATGTTTGTAATATCGTTTCAGGCGACGATCAATTTAACCGCAAGTTTATTGTTCGTTAAACGACAGAGCATCGTCTTTTTGACTAAGAAACAGCTCAATTAAAAAATGCCGGCATATAGCCGGCATTTTTAGTTTTATACTATAGAGTATTCCGCATGTTTAAAAACAAAGCTAAAACCCCTTTCAATTGGCATTAATCAGCCATGTATCTATTGATAAAAAACGAAATAATTTTGAGAAATTTAAAAATCTATCAGTAGATTTACCGTTACATGTACATGCGATTTACTCTTCTAATTTTTTGCACCGCATTGTTTTGTTTGTCTTGCACAAAAACAGAACTGGAAACAATCCCGGACAATATTGCTCCGCCCGACAGAACTGTCGAAATAGTTACGATTGAAAACTATGTAACGAGAACATATATCCTGACACTTGGAAGGGAGCCAAATGCTACTGAATTTTCAAATTCAGTCAGCCTGTTACAAGGAGCCGGTCTTGATAGTGTTTCAAAAGCACAGTTTTTGAGCGGAGTATTTGGTGATGCCTCCTATAAACCTCAGGTTTATCTGCAAAATAAAATCAACTTATTGAACAATGCCGATACGGCAGATTTTACTACATGGATTACCATCTTTAATGCTCTCATGCAGGATTCGACAAATTTATATTTGTTTGCCGTCCTTCAATATGAAATTGACCGATTGACTGCACTACAAAACGCTTTTCCGGAATTCACCAATGGCAGCATAGGCCTTGATGAATTACACAGGCGGATGTGCAACAACTATATTTATGATCAGATTAATATGGGATCCGCGAATTTTGTAATCAGCGCATTTCAAAATCTACTTAACAGAAACCCAACGATAGCCGAGCAAAATGGAGGAGTATCAATGGTTGATGGAAACAACTCTGTACTTTTTCTTGAAGCCGGACTTTCCAAAGATGATTTTTTAGATATTATTACTCATTGCAATAATTATTATGAAGCACAGGTAGTTTTTTTGTATCAAAAATACTTAAACAGAGTGCCTAGCACACAAGAAATGAGTTCAGGGACATATAAGTATGCTAACACGTCGGACTATACACTTGTTCAAAAAGATATTTTATCCTCCAACGAATTTATAGGAATAGAATGAAAAAAGTATTGCTCATACTTACCTTGACCTGTCTCTTTTTTTCGTGTAACACGGAAAAGGAAGTCGAGTATGAGGTAGATCCGGTATCCGTCACTCAAGGTGGAGGAAATAAGAATAATCAGAAATCAACGACTGAATTTATTTCGATTGCCTATGCGGATTTATTTGGTACTGAAATTTCACAGGCAAGACTGGTAAACTTAAGTATCGCTTACTCCTCTTTTGGGGATCTTAGAGTAATCGAAGATCGTATCATTCGGAATTTTCTGAATGATTCAACGGCTATCATTCCGTCTACACCTTCTGTAAACGGAGATACCATATTATTCATTAACAATTCCTATAAAAAATTCTTCAACAGAGAAGCTACAGAGTTTGAAAAATATCAATGGCTGAGTATGATACGAAGCAGTACGGTTGCAGGTCCACTAACTGTCTATTATAGTTTGATGACATCTGATGAATATCGTTTTTACTAATTGAAACCCGGCATAGAAATGAAGCGTCGCGACTTTATAAAGAAATCAGCGCTTGCAACAGCAGGAGCTTTTGCTGCACCATACCTATTACCATCGGGCAGACTGTTTGCCGCAACCGGTATGCGCAAGGTGAACCATGTAGTTTTTTGTCTTTATGCCGGAGGAGTTAGGAATCTGGAGTCCGTACATATGAACGACGGCAACCTGATGACGAATATATTTAACGGCGGAGCAAGTATTTCTCCTGACATTGCAGGTGGGATGGAGGCCCTCCCTGTATCACCACTTTCTTCAAGACTTCAAAACTTTGGTACCCTATTCAAGGAATTTCGATACTCATCAGGTCCAACCGGACATTATAACGGGCACACAGTTGCTCTTACCGGAAATTATGTTGATGTTGACTTAAATATCCGTGAACACCCAAGCAAACCAACTATTTTCGAATACTACAGAAAGCACAACAGTCCACAACAGAGTGCTATGAATTCCTGGTGGATTGCAAACACTCTGGGACCATACCCGGCCTTGAATTATTCAAATGCTTCAGGATACGGCGCCTTGTATGGTGCTAATTTTATTGCTCCAACATCACTGATCAGTCCGCAAGGATTTGACGTGCTTGGCAATCCGAGAAATTTTAGCAGCAATGAAGAGGCTATCTCAAAAAATATGCGGCAGTTTGTTAATGGAATGTTCAATCATTCTTACGCAGACGGATCAGCAGGGGTCATTAATACAGAAGCAGATAGTGCTTTATTACAACAATTCATCAGCACACTGTTTTCTAATGCGCAAAATGCATCATGGCTGAATTCATGGGGCGCCGGGCTGTCTGTGATGAATAATGATATGTATAACATTCTCTTTGCTGAAGAAGTAATCAGGACATTTAAACCCGAGTTACTTGTCGTCAATATGCAGGATGTAGATATTTGCCATTTTAATTATACCGGCTATGCGAATAATCTACGAAAAGCTGATTTTGCCGTCGCGCAACTGTGGAAGACAATTCAATCTACACCGGGCATGGCAGACGATACTGTTCTGATTATTGCACCGGAACATGGAAGAAACTTTCAATCGAACACTTCAGTTGATGCCTTCGGACGCAGCGCACTTGATCACACTGCTCCAAATGATCCTAACTTCAATGGTGACCCGAGCCTTCAAATGGCAAGAGAAATTTTTTGTCTGATAGTTGGACCGCCATCAGTAGTGCATCAGGGTCAGGTAATCAATTCAGTAATGGGAGAAAGTACTGAAATTGTACCGGCTATTGCTGATCTGTTAGGATTTGAATCTGTCATCTCCGGCAGATTTGGATTGAAACCATGGTCAACCTGTGACCTTCAGGCTGCATTTGTATGAACAAGAAATCTATCATAAGATCATTATTCCTTTTCTGTTCAGTACTTGCATTTATGCTTGTATCATGTACTAAAGAGGATGTTCCTGAAAATCCATACGACGAGGTTGATTATTCGACCCCCGGACAGTCTTTTCCCGAACCTGACCCAAATACTATTACGGGCTTACACAAAAACATCTTCTTTCCAAAATGCGCAAACCCGGGTTGTCACGATGGTACTTTTGAGCCTGACTTCCGCACCATTGAATCCAGCTATGCAACGTTAGTTTATCAACCGGTCAATAAGTTGACTTTGGATTCTGTGAAAATATATTCGCATAGGGTTATTCCGAACAATGTTGATGACTCATGGCTGGTTGAGAGATTAACAACGAGCACCACAGAATACATGCCGTCTAATGCAACCCGTTTAAGTGCCTCGGAAATCAACCATGTTAAAAATTGGATCAATGGCGGTTGCAAAGACATGAATGGCAACATTGCAATAAAACCCAATTTACCTCCTAATATTATTGGATATGTCGCTGTTGATTCAGCAGATTTTAATATACGCCTGGACACAAACAGACTTAATAATTTCCCGGTAAATCCATTTGTAGTAAATCAGGGAACAAAAATGCTCATTGCTATTGTAGCCACCGATACGGCTGATGGCAGCACGGCTACTGATCCTGCCAATTTCACAGTTAAAAAAATTAAATTATCACTGGATAAAAACGATTTCTCTGCAGCTACAACCGTATCAGCTTACTTCTATTTTTCCGGTATTTGGCTTGTGTATATTCCTGTCAACTCTTGGGTGTCCGGCACAACTGTGTATTTCAGGATCTATGTGAATGACGGTCATCACACAACGGATTCCGAATTCCCAAGAAACGGTTCAATGGATTATTATAAAACTCTTTATGCATTTTATGTACAGTAGGAAGAAAGAAAATATTTTCATGAAGAAATCCGGCAAAGTCAGCACAAGCCGTCTTTTTATGAATAACATTTTATTCTTGATAATTTGTCTTTCTGTTTTCTCCTGTAAGAAAGACGTTGAGCCATTAGATATTGTTCCATCTATTGAGATGGAAAGTATTAGTCCGACTGTTGCCAATGAATACACAGATGCTGTTGTTATTCGAATTTATTATACTGATGGGGATGGAGATCTTGGTGAAAATAGTCCTACTGTAAAAAACTGCTTTGTCACAGATAATCGGATTGGTATTACCTCATCATACAGAATTAAACAGTTGGCACCGGATGGATCATCCATTCCAATAAAAGGCTATTTGGATATTGAATTAGGTGGACTGGGGATTACGAACGGGGCGAGTCAGCAAAATGCTTCATTTTCACTATATATTGTGGACAGAGCAGGTCATGTTAGCAATACGATCAGCACCGAAGCTATCACTATCAGAAAACCCTGATAAGACTGCCTGATTCTAGCATTTTTCTAAAAATGCTGCGCAATTTCAAGATTATTTGAAAAATTCCACTCCCGATTATTCCATATCAGCATAAAATGCTGCTGCAGTCTTTTTATTACCTTTGCAATTAAGAACAATTCAGCATTTGTTACGTTAGAAACAATTACCCAAGAACCACTTACACATGTCAGGACTAATCATGGCTGCCCAGCTAATTCTGGGATTGGCAATACTTGTTACTTTACACGAATTAGGTCATTATCTGGCTGCAAGAGCATTTGGAATTCGCGTGGAGAAATTCTACTTGTTTTTTGATGCCTGGGGCTTCAAGTTTTTTTCTTTTCGTCGTGGCGAAACTGAATATGGTATTGGTTGGCTGCCATTAGGAGGTTATGTAAAAATCTCGGGAATGATCGATGAGAGCATGGACAAAGAACAGATGAAACAACCTGCTCAGGATTGGGAATTTAGATCTAAGCCGGCATGGCAACGACTCGTTGTTATGATTGCAGGTGTTGTTATGAATGTCATTCTGGGAGTTATTATCTATGCGATGGTATTGTATAATTATGACTCAGAATATTTATCAAACAAGTCTGTCACGGATGGAATATATGCTTTTGATCTTGGCAAGCAGGTAGGGCTTGAAAGCGGAGATAAAATAATAGCTATTGACGGAAAAAGCTTTGATAGATTTGAGGACTTACTTTCATCCCGAGTAATTTTTGGTTCAACACTAACGGTAGAAAGAAAAGGTCGCACACTTGATGTAGTTATTCCACCGGACTTCTACAGACAGGCTATTGAGGCAGGCAGAGGAAATTTTATAGGTACGTACAGGGCAAACCTTTATGTGGATAGTGTAATCCCCGGAAAAGCGGCTGAATCTGCAGGATTATTAAAGGGAGATCGTATCTATGCTGTAAACGGAGTAAGAACTTTTTCAATGGATGGTTTTCGTAGCATCGTTTTGGAAAATAAATCTAAACCCATAACTCTTGAAATAAAAAGAGGAAATAAAAATTTAGATCTACAACCTGTAGTTGGCGATTCCGGTATAATCGGAATAATACACCATAGTGATCTGGGAGACTATCCAAGGACGCCCTATACAATCGGGTCATCGATCAGCTTTGGAGCATCAGATGCTATGGAAGCGATCACTTCCAACATGAAGGGCTTAAAACAAATAATTATAGGAAAAGAAAAAGCGACTGAGTCATTACAAGGACCAATAGGGATTGCTACAATTTATGGTGGAGTCTGGGACTGGAAGCGCTTCTGGACAATTACCGGACTACTATCAATGGTTTTGGCTTTTATGAATATCTTACCGATACCCGCACTCGATGGAGGTCATGTATTATTTCTCACGATTGAGGCTGTAACACGTCGAAAATTAAGTGATAAATTTCTGGAAAGGGCACAAGTTGCCGGTATGGTCATTTTATTATCCTTAATGGTCTTCACCATCGGTAATGATATCTGGAAACATATTATAAATTGATCAGACAGATTAAATTAACTCAATTTTTAAAAAGCGGATGGCTACGAAAACCATCCGTTTTTTTTATGAATAATGTGGATAATAAATCTGTGACGACATAAACATTTTTTATCCCGACACGTATGTCTGAATATGAAAACCAAACCACGCACCCAATTATTTCTCGGATTTTTTTTCCTGATCTCCCTTTCAGTGATAACATCTCCTGCTTTTGCAGGAGAGGAAGATTCGCTTTCGATAATTCCTGAGCAGAGACAACTTTCTTTTCTTATCGTGCCTTACAAGCCAATGATGCATCTATCAGATGCCGATAATGATCTGGCGCGTTACTCGGAAATGAATCAACAGGAGGTAAGAAATCAATTACGCTTAGGGCTTCTGAAAAATTTGAACACCAAACTTGTGATGGAATATGAAGTTAAAATTCCGGATCAGGATTTTGTAGAAAGCGACGATCGCGATCTTGAACTAATTTATAATTCTTTAGCATTCGGCGAGGATACTGTGTATCCACTCAAAGCTAATTCGAAAAAGGATAGCATGCACTGGAAGAAAAAAATCTTTAAAGCAGAAACTCCCACGAAAAAAACTATAGACAAAACCTATATCAATGTAGACTTTTATGATCAACATCTGCTATCTGACCTGGCAACAAAATACCGTTCTGACTATTTTATTTTTCTTAATGAGCTGGATATAAAAACAAACTTTGCAGATTGTCTTGATCTGGCATTGAAGATCTACCAGCGAGAATTAAAGGTCCACTATTCCGTGTTTGATCGAACCGGTAAGCAGGTTTTTGGGGATGTAGCTGTTGTAAACTTTCCTTCAAATTCAAATGATGTTGATGAGATCATTGCCAGTAACTTTCCCGGAATCTCAGATCATATTATTTCTTCTGTAAAAGAAGTGACTAAGTCGAAACCGATAGTCGTTCAGTAAAGTTGGGGATAAAATAATGATTGCTCAATCAGGCTATGTAAAGGTTTGCAGTTGTATTATTGAAAACAATAGTTAACAAAAGAAAGATCCGGAATTATTAAACCAATTCCGGATCTTTTTTCACCTCTAACACTAGCTATAATTTAACGCTTAACAATTTTTCTGCTAAGCACCTCTTCGTTTAATTGCAGACGAAGAATATATGTTCCCGGCAACAAATTATTTCCATCATTGAATGACCAGCGAATTCCGGGAGCATTCATCAACATACTTTCTGTCTTTATTGCACGGCCATCCATGCCAATTATTGATATGCTCAACTCTCCGCTTTCTTCCGCCTCCATTTCCACTTCAAATCTGTCTGAAAAGGGATTTGGCCAAATTGTGAGCTTTGAATCTTCAAGTATATTTTTCTTTATTGAAATATGTTTTGGATCAAAGATCTCAAACTTCCCGTCATAGTCAGTCTGACGAAGTCGATAATACGACTCACCATTCAATGGTGAATCATCTGTGAAAGTATAATCACGTTGTGTCGTTGTGTTTCCTGATCCTCTGACTATACCAATATTATCATAGTTTCTTCCATCATCTGAACGTTCCAATGTGAAATAGTCGTTATTTATTTCGGCAGCCGTAGACCAGCTCAGGTCCACTTTGTCTCCATTTACTTTTGCATCAAAAACAATAAGTTCTATGGGCAATGCATCATAACCCCATCCGATTGTGATTTGCGTTGGAAGCCCAAGCCCGATACGGGTAGCACGTACATTAGATATTGAACCTGTAGCATTGGTATGTGACCCCAATAAAGTCCATGGCAGGCTAGTTCCGAGACGTGACAAAATGCGAACATTTGAAACATCAGAAATCCCGGTGAATCCCGAACCTAATACCGAAATGGAATACACACCTCCAACTAAGCCTAAAGAAGATGATACTGTCCAATAACCTCTGGTACCGATAGTATTAACCTTATATGAATTAGACTCTAATAAAGGCAAACCATTTTGCATCGGATTACTCTGAACAAACTTAACAGTCATTAGTCCTCCTGCAGTAGGTAAAACAGAATATGTTGCAGTATATTCATTATAACTACTTACCCCAACAGGAAACACAAATGAACCTGTAGCCAATAATGGGATCCACCTTGATAAATTTCCATTCACCCATCCATTTGTTCTTGTTATACTTCCTTTATTTAATATTGATGTCCCAACAATTAAAGAATTAGATCCGGTAGTAACAACACCATTTGTTAGTGCGACTTCTCCTTTTGAGCTGATACTACCTGAAAGTGTAAGCCCTGAAGAATTATCAACTGTAATGTTTGCAACTGTTGAAGGTAGTCCATTTCCTGTAACCTGAGTACTCGATCCGACATATTCATAGGAAGCATTCGTTGAAAAAGACCTTGTACCTGTCACCTGTACATTTCCGCTTGCACCGGAAGCAGTAATTCCATTGGGAGAGCCAATCCTAAGAGTCGCTCCGCTCGCAACTGTAAAGCTACCTGAGCCGGTAAACGAATAAGTAGACATATTCAATATTGCTCCATTCTTCACCTCCGCATTGATCGTATTTGAAATGCTTCCGGTGTTGACAAAATTTTGTTCAGAGTTGCCGATAAAGTTTAAAATGCCATTACCTGCACCACTTGCCGTTTCCTTTAATTGACCTCCGGTTATATTCAGATCTCCTTTCAAATTTACTGTTCCGTTTCCCTTGTTACTATGCGAACCGGAATACTGACTCAAGTCAAGGACGCCGGAACTAATAGTCAAGTTTCCATCTATATTTATAGTCGGACCACCATCGTCATCGTTGCTGGTTGCAACTAATCCGGAAGACACTATCATGTCACCTGTTATATCAAGGTTGCCATCGCCCTTCTCAGTGATATACAGAGTTCCACCTTGATGAATGTAGTTCCCTCCAATTTCAATTGTCTTGTTGGAATTTTTCGACAATGTAACAGATCCCGTGCCTGTTGATATTACGGTGAAATTTCCTTTAATGTCATCGAGTTCTGATCCCAATTCTTTGTTGGAGCTTAGGGCGGGAGTGTTGATCGTAAAATTTCCAAAAGTCTGATTCAGATTTCCGGGGAAGGAGTTTGTAGTCCCGGCAATAAGACAAGTTGAATTTGCTGCCCAGAATG
>Ga0209096_1000722_pt1 | contig 41112 bp, 41 predicted proteins | sample AD_UKC034_MetaG_FD_184407 | JGI IMG/M metagenome (GOLD analysis project Ga0209096, IMG submission 184407) | Active sludge microbial communities of municipal wastewater-treating anaerobic digesters from USA - AD_UKC034_MetaG (SPAdes) (version 2) | ecosystem: Engineered > Bioreactor > Anaerobic >...
AGGGCTTCGGCTTCATCGAGAAGGATGAGGGCGGCGACGTATTCGTTCATTTCAGCGCCATCCAGGCGGGCGGGTTCAAGACGCTCCAAGAGGGCCAGCGCGTGAGCTTCGACGTGACGCAGGGCCAGAAGGGCCCGGCGGCTGCGAATGTCAAGCCCCTGTAATCGACCGTAACAAGTAAAGAGGCGCCCCGGCGTTCGTGCAAACGGCTGCGGGGCGCCTCTTTCTGCATGTCCCCGGCAGGAACCATGCTGAAGAAACACCGATACGCACTGCTCTCGAGGCCGATCCACTCCCTGCTGTACCACGTGATCCGCCTCTACTCGCGCACATACCGGATGACCGTCGAAAACGAGGCGGAATGGATGGACCACCTGAAGGCGGGCGGGACGGTGCTGCTGTGCTCGTGGCACCAGCAGTTCTTCTCCGCCATCCGGCATTTCCAGTCCTATGCGCCCTACCGACCGTCCCTCATGATCAGCCGCAGCCGGGACGGCGACATCATCGCCCGGGTGGCCGAGAAATCGGGGTGGCATGCCGTGCGGGGCTCTTCGTCCCGCGGCGGGGGCAGCGCCCTGAAGGAGATGGTCGAGCGGCTGCGGCTGTCTCGGCTCGCGGGCCATATCGTCGACGGCCCCAAGGGACCGGCCGGCGTCGTCAAGGCCGGCGCCATCAGCCTGGCCCGCGCAACGGGGGCCGTCATCGTCCCCCTGTTCACATCGGCCGACCGCGCCTGGTACTTCAACAGCTGGGACCGCTTTATGATCCCCAAGCCCTTCGCACGGGTGACCCTGCGCTTCGGCCGCATGATCGACCTGAACGACGCCCGTGAGGGGGAGGACTTCGAGGGTCATCGGGCGGCGCTCGAGGCCACCATGCTTCCCGGTCTGATCCCGTGCCGTCAAGGCCGCCATTGACAATTCACCCCTCTCGGCGTTACCCTGTTCACCGTCATCGAAGCGCCTAAGCCCGAATGCACGATCCCGCCCCGATGTCCGCGGATCGGGGGCGAAGGCCTAGGTATGCGGCGCCTCGTCGAAAAGCAGGGATCCCATCGCCAAGGAGGGACGAACCCATGAGAAGAGTTCTCCTCTGCCTGCTTCTGTCGGCACTCGTCCCCTTGCCCTCGACACCCGCCTGCGCAGAGCAGAGCATCAACAACTGCCCCGTCCCCGACGACCTGAAGATCGTCGCACCCGATCCGAACGAGGTCCCGGCGAAGCTGGTACAGCTCTCCGGGATCTGGGAGGGAAACTGGGCCACCATGTCCGTGCTGTTCATCGTGGAGAGAATCACGGAGACCGAGGCGCTCATCCTGCACTCCGTCTCCGGGCGGCAGATGGCGCGGGCGGCATCCATCCCGCCCGGCTACTTCAGGAAGAAGTGCCCCGTCGAAAAGGGGGAGGACGGCAATTACCGCATCATCATGGCCCTGAGCCAGGGTACGAACAGGCTGATCCAGACCGATGACCCCCGATACCTCAGGGTTGTGCGGGAGGGCTTCCACGGTCTCTCTGCGGAAACCCGGGATTCCCTCTTTCGGAAAAAAGAGATGAAAAAGTAGAAAGCGGCTTCGCCTCCCTAGCGCCGGTAGGCCTTGAAGTTATACTGCTTGCCGTCAAACGTTGCGACGTAGCCCGTCACGGCGCCCTTCGCCCCCAGGAAGAAGCGGACGAAGTGGAACGGTCTCTGCTGCGCCTGCGCGTTGTACAGGATGACCTGCCCTTCCCTGTAGTACTCCGGGACGACACTCGAGGTGAGATCCACCTCCTTGAAGCCCGGCACCTCGATCCTCCCCTTCGAGGAAAACCCCGTCTTGGCGTAATCGCTGTAGACGAGGTTTGCCCAGCCCGTTCGGCCGTCCTCGAACTTCAGGACCCAATTGCCTGTCAAGATGTCCTGCGGCTGCGCCGCAGAGAGCCCTGCGGGGACAGCGGAAACAGACAGCATACCGATCATGAGCGAAAGCAGGAACGTCGTCTTGTGCATGGGAGCCTCCTCGCAGCATCCCGATGAGGGATCCTGTGTTTTCTCCCCTTCGAATTTTGCAAGAATGGTGCCCCCGCGCCGGCGCGACGGGTGAAACGTCCCTTGCCAAACCCCCGGGCCTGTACTATCATCTCGCACCGGAGAGACCGGGACTTTTCCGCGGATCAGAAGGAAGGAAGCGTAGACATGCAAAAGGAAATCAGCCCCTATGCCTGCCACGTATTCATCTGCACCAACGATCGGCACGGGGAACGAAAGTCCTGCGCCGACGGAGGCGGCAACGCAGCCCTGAAGGACCACCTGAAGGACGAGGTCGAGAGGCGCGGCTGGAAGGGCCGCGTTAGGGTTTCGTCGAGCGGCTGCATGGGCCTGTGCGGCAAAGGCCCGAATGTGATGATCTACCCTCAGAAGACCTGGTTCGCCGTGGCCTCGCCCTACGACGGAGAGGCGATCCTCGAGGAAATCGGGGTCCTGCTCTCGGCGGAAGCAAAGGGAGGCCCCCGTTGAACCGCCGCCGATTCCTGAGAGCCCTCGGCGCGTCTGCCCTGGCACTCTGGATCGGAGATGTCTCGGCATGGTCCGGGGCCAGGCGAAACGTCAACGACAGGACTCAGCTCGAGGGCCTTCGCATCATCGACGCTCACGCCCACCCGGACAGGCTCCATCTCACCAGGCATGAGCCCGATGATTCATCTACGGTTGCCTTTATGACGGAAATGGCCATGGCGGCAAGCGTCTTTGCCGCCGTGGGCGACCGGGTCTATCTCTCCGGGGGACGCCTGCCCGGACCGGAGCGTCTCCAAACGATGCGCCAGCTCGACTTCTGGAAGGACGGCATCGTCAAGTCCGGAAAAGTCAAGCTCGTCCTGAAATCTTCCGACATTCCGAAGTCACCGAAACCGGGAGATGTGCCGGGGTGCATCCTCGCCATCGAGGGAGGCGACCCGCTTGCCGGCAATCCCGACCGGGTCAACGAGTTCTACGACTACGGCGTGCGGATGATCACGCTCATCCATTACAGCAACAACCAGCTGGGCGACTGCATGAAGAACTGGGCGGGATTGAATCCGGGACCGCGCAACAACGGCCTCACAGCGGCAGGGCGCAGGGTCGTGGAGCGGATGCAGGGGCTCGGGATGGTTGTCGACGTGGCCCATGCCGACTCGCTTACCCTCAAGCACATCTGTGAGATCACGCAGCGGCCGTTGTTGGATTCGCACACCCACCCCTGTTCGCTGGACGACGAGAAGACATGCGGCCGTTTCCGGACCTGGAAGGATATGGAAATGGTTGCAAAGACGGGGGGAGTCGTCTGCACCTGGCCCTGGGCCACAAGCCGGGGAAAGGCAAAACGTGAAACCTTTCAGGACTGGGCTGCGGAGATTGCGGAGATGAAAAGAAGGATCGGCATGGAGCACGTGGGGCTGGGTACCGACGGCGGGGGCGGCCTTCCCCGGTTCATCAAAGGTTACCGGGACATCCGTGACCTCTCCCGACTGGTCCAGGCCATGCAGGAGGCGGGCTTCACGCGCAGCGAGATCGCGGCCTACATGGGCGGCAACGTCTACCGGGTGCTCAAGGCCTGTATCGGATAGACACATTGTGAGAGGACCGACAATCGGGGCAGGAACGGGAAGAACACAGAAAAGGCGTGGCCCCGCCGTTTCCAGCAGGGCCATCCATGTCGAACCCCGGCGGCATACCACCGGGAACGTTTCTAGCATGCGCTCATAACCGAAACGTTACGAAAAGAACATCAGACAATTTCTGATTTTTCCATCAGACAATGTCTGATGCCGTCCTATCCCGGATCATTTTTGACGAAGGCGTCGGGGTTCATTCTTGCAGGCCCCGCGACTGATTACGGGGAGCAATCAATAGATTGCCTATTCGATCATCAAGAGAGAGACTTGCTTCCCATGATGTCATCCTCGCGAAAGCGGGGATCCATTTGAATGCCGGATTCCGGGTCAAGCCTGAAATGACAGAGGTTCTTTTCCGGAAGGTGTCTGTGCAACCTATTTTTGTGACCCCCTTCATCATGGAAGGGCAATGGCCGGGCGAAGCCCTCCCCGCCAACAGCCGGACAGTCACGGCTCCCTTGTTCAGGAAGAGGAGGGGCCGGGGGGCGCAGGACAGCGAAAAAAATCTTGCACAAGGCGCAAAAAGGGTCTTATTCAAGAGCGCATCAACCGACGCGGACGAAAGCAGGCCCGGAGACATCCCGCGATGAAGGATCCCACGCGATACCGACCGGAGAGTTACCCTTTGATCGTCGAGCAGGCCGTCACCTGGGGCGATATGGACGCCCACGGGCACGTCAACAACGTGGTCTACTTCCGCTACATGGAGAACGCCCGTGTCGAATTTTACAGGCGCATCGGCAAGTACGAGTTCGAGGAGCGCACGGGGATCACGCTCGTCGTCAAATCGACGGGCTGCCGTTACATTTCTTCCCTCTCCTTCCCCGACCGGATCGCCATCGGCGCGCGGGTGACGGAGATGAACAACGAGCAGATCCTCATGCAGTACATCGTCGTCAACGCCGGCACGAACCAGGTCGCCGCACTCGGCGAGGCGACGATCGTGGCCGTGAGGGTCGCGGACAACAGCAAGGTCCCCTTCCCGGAGGAACTCAAGGCACGAATCCGGGATCTTCAGCCTGCAGCAGGGACGTGACGGCCGATGCGCCGCCCCTTCGCCCCTTGAGCCCCTGGCGGAATACCGGATTCCCGGGCGCCGCTTCCTGTCCCCGTTGAAACGGTTTTTGCATGGCCTTCTTCAGATCCCTGTTCGTCCGGGATCAATTCATGCAGAAACGGGGGTAATCATGGACCTGAAACAGACCATCACGGAACTCGCAAAGACCGTCCCGGGACAATTCGAGCCCCAGAAGGACGGCTCGGCCCGGATGGAGGCCGTCATCGCCGAGCGCAAGGCATTCCTGTCGAAAAAGAAGCTGACCTACATCTGCCGCTTCAGGGTCGACGAGCCGGCAAAAGAGGTGCGGTTCTTCGAGATGCTCAAGGAATCGGGCTTCGGCGTCTCAACGGGCGGGGGCGGCGACGAGATGAGTTCGGGCTTCGGCTTCAAGAAGGAGACCTACAATACCTTCGGCAAGGAGCGCAGCGGGACGATCGAGGAACAGTCACGGCTCTTCGGAAAGGACTACTCCTACTCTTTCGACTTCGGGGCGTTCCGCGGGGCCGTCCGGAAGGCGGCCGAGGGCGCCGGCTACCGCTTCGAGGTCAAGCTGATGGAGAAATCGGTGTAAACCGGCGGAAACCGCCGAAAAGAACGCGGGGCGCCCCTTGCGGTAGGCGCCCCGCGTTTTCCCGGCCGTCATGCGCCGGCTATTGCAGATTGCCGTTCGTGTCGTACTTCACGAGGTACGCATCCTCAAGGCCGTTGTTTGTCTCACCGTCGAGGTTTCCTGTCGTGTTCCCCGTCAGGTAGGCATTGCCGCTGCCGTCCACGGCAATGTTTCGGCCGTACTCACCCAAAGCGGTTCCCAGAAGTCGGCTCCACTGCCGGTTACCTGAGGCGTCGAACTTCATCAGCAGGGTATCATGCCCGCCCGCGTTCGTCTCGCCGTCCACGTCGGCATTCGCATTGCCGTGGATATAGGTGTTTCCACCCGTGTCTGCGGCAATGCCCCACGACACGTCGTTGCCGGTCCCTCCATGCAAGACCGACCATTGTTTCGTCCCCGAGGTGTTGAATTTGACGAGAAAGATATCCTGTTTCGTCCGCGGACTCCCCTGATCGGTATTGAGCCAGCCGTCAAAGTCACCGTATGTGGCACCGGCGACGTAGATGTTCTCCGATCCGTCCACGGCAACCCCATAGCAGGACTCCTGCTGATTCGTTCCCATGATTCGAGTCCACTGCCGATTGCCGGAAGCGTCGTATTTCGCGACGAACATGTCATATAAGCCGGCATACGCCTGTCCGTCGATGGAACCTCCGGCCACGCCGGCAATGAAGATGTTGCCGCTGGAGGAAACGGCTACGGCATTGCCGTAATCATAGAAGTTGCTTCCCACCAGCCTTACCCACTGCAGGCTTCCCGACGCATTGTATTTTGCCAGGAAGGCATCGTAGTAGCCGCTATTCGTCTGTCCGCCTAAGTTGCCGGCCGTCAGGCCTGCCACATAAATGTTTTCATTGCTGTCCACGGCTACAGACCAACCGTTGTCGACTTCTGCCGTGCCCAGGAGTCTCGTCCACTGCTTTTCCCCTGAAGCATTGTACTTGATCAGGAAGGCATCGCCTCCGCCCTGGTGGGTCTGACCATCCAAGTTGCCGGCCGTTGTCCCTGTGACGTATACATTGCCCGTGGCACCATGAACGGCTACAGCACGAGCCTCGTCATGGGCAGACGTTCCGGAAAAGCGTGTCCACTGACGCGTCCCCGATGCATTGAACTTGGTGAGGAAGATATCGTTGCCGCCGCTGTTCGTTTCCCCATCGAAGGCCCCTGCCGTGTACCCCGCCACGTAGATGTTGCCGCTGGAGTCGACGGCAATCCCTTCGCCCCGGTCATCAGCTGTCGATCCGATGAGGACCGTGCCGCCCCAGGTGCCGGACTGCGTCGTGGCGTTCACGACGGTGCATTGGGCCGAGGCGTTGCCTGCCGCGTCGTAGGCCGCCACCCGGTAGCCGTAGGTGGTGCCGGCCGCGAGACCCGTGTCTGAGTACGTCGTTCCGGCGGTGGAGGCGACAAGGCTCCCGTCACGGTAGACCCGGTAGCCCGCGACCCCCACGTTGTCCGTCGAGGCCGTCCACGAGAGATCGATCCGAGACGTGGAGACCACCGTGGCCTGCAGGTTCGTGGGGATCGACGGCGCCGTCGCGTCGAGCGTCGAGACGGCCACGGCCCCGCACTGGGCCGACGCGTTGCCCGCCGCGTCATAGGCCGCCACGGTGTAACTGTAGCTCGTGGCCTCGGCGAGGCCCGTGTCGGAGAAACTCGTCGATGCCGTGGTCCCGACCTGGCTGCCGTTGCGGTAGACCCGGTAACCCGCCACGCCCACGTTGTCCGTCGAGGCCGTCCAGGTCAGGTTGACCTGCGAGGCGGAGGCCCCGGTCCCCTGGAGGTTCGTGGGGACCGAGGGCGCCGTGGCATCGGCGGTGGAAACCGCCACGGCCCCGCACTGGGCGGACTCGTTGCCGCCGGCGTCGTAGGCGAGAACCCGGTAGCTGTAGCTCGTGGCCTCCGAGAGACCCGTGTCGGAGAAGCTCGTCGACACCGTCATCCCGACCTGGCTGCCGTTGCGGAAGACCTTGTACCCGGTGACGCCGACGTTGTCCGTCGAGGCCGTCCAGGTCAGGTTGATCTGGGACGTGGAGGCCGCCGTCCCCTGGAGGTTCGAGGGGACCGAGGGCGCCGTGGCATCGAGCGTCGAGACCGCCACGGCCCCGCACTGGGCGGACTCGTTGCCCGTCGCATCGTAGGCCAGGACCCGGTAGCTGTAGCTCGTGGCCTCCGAGAGACCCGTGTCGCTGTAGCTCGTACCGGCGGGCGAGCCGACAAGGATGCCGTTGCGGTAGACCCGGTAGCCCGTGACGCCCAGATTGTCCGTCGAGGCCGTCCAGGTCAGGTTGATCTGGGACGTCGAGACCGCCGTGCCCTGCAGGTTCGAGGGAACCGAGGGCGCCGTGGCATCGGCGGTGTAGACGGCCACGGCGGCGCACGGGGACGACAGGTTGCCCTCGGCGTCATAGGCCGCCACCGTGTAGCTGTAGCTCGTGGCTTCGGAGAGGCCCGTGTCGGAGTAACTCGTGCCCGACGCGGTCCCCACCTCGCTGCCGTTGCGGTAGACCCGGTAGCCCGCCACCCCCGCATTGTCCGTCGAGGCCGTCCAGGTCAGGTCGATCCGCGAGGTCGAGGCGGCCGCGCCCTGCAGGTTCGAGGGGACCGTGGGCGGCGTGCCGTCGACCGTGGTCGCCGTCAGGGGCGAACTGGGGACGGATTCGTTGCCCCCGGCATCGTAGGCCACGATGCGGTAGACGTAGGTCGTGTACTCCGCAAGCCCCGTGTCGGAGAAGCTCGTGCCCGTGGTGGTCCCGATCAGGGCCCCGTCCCGGTAGACCCGGTAGCCCGCCACCCCCACGTTGTCCGTGGAGGCCGTCCAGGCCAGGTCGATCCGAGAGGTGGAGACGGCCGTCCCCTGGAGATTCGCGGGGGCCGTCGGGGCCGAGCCGTCGGCGGTGGCGACAAAGAGCGTGGTGCTCTTGGCGGACTCGTTTCCGATCCAGTCGAAGGCGGAGACGCGGTAGCCGTAGGTGGTCCCGGGGGAAAGGCCCGTGTCGGTATACGTCGTGCGGGGGGTGCTGCCGATCCGTGCCCCGTCGCGGTAGACCCGGTAACCGAACAGGAGGAAATCATCCCGGGATGCCGTCCAGTTGAGCTCGACGCTGTCCGACGACACCGAAGCGGCCTGAACGCCCGTGGGAACCGTCGGGGGATGCGGGTCGCCGGAAGACCCGCAACCGGAAAGGGAAACCAAAAGGGCCCAAAGCGCGGCGGTGCGAAGAAAGCCTCTTTGCATGCAGCAGCCTCTTCAGGGAGTGATGCAGCGCCCTGGAGCCCGGGGGTCACCATGGATCGACGACCATCGTCGATCGGTTGCCACCCGGGATCGAATGGGCGCGGGAAATCTCTTCTCTCTCCATATCGGCAGTATTTCCGGAAAATTGAGTGCAGGGGGAACGCTTTTCGATCTTTGTCAACCGGGCAAAATGGTGTAGATTGAAAAAGCGACCCGCCCCGCCCGGTTCACCGGCGGCGCCGGATCAGCGGGAAGGAGGAACGGACGCGATGCGATGTTCGATGAGCCTGTTTCTTGCCTGCACCATGATGGTCTGCCTTGCCGGGCCGGCATGGGCGGCCGAGGAGGCGCTGATGAATGACACGCTGAAGACGATCTTTGCACGCAAGAGCGTGCGCGCGTACAAGAACGAGCCTGTCCCGCGGGAGACGCTGGAGATGCTGGTCCGGGCCGGCATGGCCGCCCCGACGGCGGTGGACAAACGGCCTTGGGAATTTGTCGTCGTCACGGACCGGGCCGTCCTGAAGCAGCTCGCCGAGGCCCTGCCCTACGCGAAGATGGCCGACAGGGCTGCGGCCGCCATCGTCGTCGGGGGCGATGTCCGCAAGCAGTGGGGCGGCATGGAGTCGGACTACTGGATCATGGACTGCAGCGCGGCGACGCAGAACATCCTGCTGGCGGCCGAGTCCATGGGTCTGGGCGCCGTGTGGACCGCCGTGTACCCCGAGGACAGCCGCGTCCGGGCGGTGCGGCAGATCCTCGGCATCCCGTCCCACGTCGTCCCGCTGAACCTGATCCCCGTGGGTGTCCCCGCGGGAAGGGACAAGCCGAAGGACAAGTACGACCCGAAGCAAATCCACTGGAACAAATGGTAAGGGGTCCGGGCGGCAGGGAATCGCACGAACCACAACGCCGCGAAGGGGGAATCGACCCGTGCATCCCGTCATTCTGGCCGTCCTGATCGGCGCGGCCGGCCTCGGCCTCTACGAGTTCACCCTGCTCGGCATCCGGATCAACCGGGGCACGGAGATCGCGCAGGCGAGCCGGCCCTTCGAGCTGAAAAACCCGGCAGCGATGCACCGCGTGCTGGTCGTGGGGGACAGCACGGGCGTGGGAACCGGGGCCGCGCGGCCGGAGGAGTCCGTGGCCGGGAGGATCGCGGGCGAGTTTCCCGGCACCGAGATCGTCAACCTCTCGCGCAACGGGGCAAAGCTCAAGGACGCCCTGGGACAGCTGGAGTCCGTCGCCGATTCGCGGTTCGATATCGTCCTCGTGCAGGCGGGCGGCAACGACATCCTCGGATTCACCGACCTGGGGGAGTTGAAAGATACCACCCGGCAGGTGCTGCAGTCGGCCCGGGGCAAAGGAAAGGCCGTCGTCTTCATGACCACGGGCAACGTGGGCCTCGCACCGGCCTTCTTTCCGCCCATCTCCTGGGTCCTGACCGCCCGGACCCGGGAGGCCCGGGCGGTCTTCCTCGACGTGTCGAGGGAATCGGGCGTCCAGTACGTCGATCTCTTCAGGGAGAAGGGCAACGAGATATTCCTCGGCGATCCTGACCGGTACTACACGCCGGACTATCTCCACCCAAGCTCGGAAGGGTACCGGGTCTGGTACGAGGAATTGAAAAAGCAGACGGACATCGTCGAAAGACTGGGGAAAGGACCGGGCCGGGCCGGACCGACCGTGAGGAAAGGTCACCCGCCCCTCGCAGAAAGAGAGATGTCCGGAGAGAGCGGGTGACCCGTGTTGAGCCTGCCGGCAAACTTCAGGACTGAACCGGATCGGCCTGCTTTTTTTCTTTCAGCAGGCTCGACTTCACGAAAGCGCTGTTGGCCTTGGCCTGGTCGAGCAGGCAGTCAAAGGTCGCCCCGATGAACGACTCGGTGGCGTCCAGGCAACGGCAGGCAATCCGTCCGGCTTCCTCGGTATCCGATGTGAACTTCTGCTCCCGGACAAGGCTCTTCATCCAGTTCACGAAGGCCGAAGAGGCCTTCGAGCCATTCTCCCAGGTGGCCTTTCCGTAAGCCTTCGCCTCTTCCGAGAACCCGTTGCCGTTGACGGCAATCGGTGCCCCCGACAGGATCTTCTGGAACTCCCGGGAATACTCCTCCCAGGTTCCGTTGCCCGCGATCCCGTTGAGGGGCAGGTTGCCGAGCTCGAGCATGCCGCCGCAAAGCTTTTTCAGGGACTCTTCAGGGGCCCTCATCTCGAGGGAATCCCTGACGATGCCCAGGGCGGCCTTTGTCGTCTCCCTGTAGAGCCTCTGCCTCTGACTGAGCAGGCCCAGCTGCCCTTCAGACCATTTCACAAACAAATCCAACGGTTTTTTTTCAAATGAACTTCCCTTTTCCATCATGCTACCTCCTTGCATCCTCTTCGCTCAATCCCCTGATGCTCCGGCGGGTGCCACCCGGGGGAGAAACCCGAACGGCCCGAAACCCCGTGACGCGCAGGGATTGACAAAGAGGACCCGCTCTGTTTTGAATGGAGGATAAACCGGTTTATTGTGCAATGCAATATCAAATATATTACAGGTTATTATCAGTATTTAACTGTATATTAACGGTAATCTATTGTTTTTTTGCATTTGTTTAGATTCAATTGTATTTGCGTTGCAAAATTTCATGGTCAGCGATGGGGCCTTTCGCTTCTTCCTTTTCGTCGGGGGTCGAAGGGGTCGACGCCGAAGTCCTTCACAAAAAAGATCGCCTTGAGGTCCTTGACCAGAACCAGGCGGGTGTCCTGGCCGGTGGACCGTTCCCGGGGATGCCGGTTAAACCGGGACCTTTTTTACCCTTGACACCCCCCCGGCCCTCCCCTATACTCCCGCCGGTTTTTCGCCGTCGGGCGCAACCCGTTGTCTCGGAGAGAGAGTGCCGGCGCCTCATGCACAAGATCATGGTGATTTCCGACACCCATGACGATCGCGACGCGATCCGGGGCGTCATGAGATATCTGAAGAGCGTCAAGGTGGATCGGGTCATCCACCTCGGCGACTACTACGACGACGCCGACGTCCTGGAGCAGGCGGGCTATCCCCTCACGCGCGTCCCGGGGACCTGGGACACCGTCTATTACCCGGACCCCGGGGTGAGCAACCGAACGTTCATCGAGGTCGCCGGCTGGCGCATCTTTCTCACCCACACCCCCGAGTCCCACTACAATGACCGGGCCGACGACATCAAGCCCGAGTCCGTCCTGGACGGCGGCAAGGCCGACATCTTCCTCTTCGGTCACACCCACATCACCGAGATCCGCCGCCGCAACGGCACGGTCTGCATCAACCCCGGGCACATGAGCAGCGACGAGAGCCGGGGCTGTCCCCTGACGTTCGCCCTCCTGGAGATCGACCCCGAAGAGCTGACGGTGAGCATCCTGCAGCTCCCCGGCCCCCACCCCCGCATCCGGAAGAGCTACCGCAAGGATGACCTGCGCCCTTCCGGCCGATGACCCCGGGCCAAAACCGCATGCCCGCGGACATCCACGACTGACACTCTCCGGCCGTTTCGTACGAAATGAGCGGCTCGTCGCCGCACATCGAACCCAAGGCATCCCCCTTGCCTTGGCGGCGATCGGCTGCTATGGTGCTCTCATCGAACGTCAGGATGCATGGAGCGGGGTGTGGCGATTCGTGCCCTTGAACTCTTCTGCGGGATCGGCGGGTTTGCGGCCGCTGCGGCGGGGACGAGCATCCGCGTGGCGGGCGCCGTCGACCAGAGCCCCGCGGCCCTCGAGGTCTATCGCCTGAATTTCCCCGGCCACGACGCCTGGCAGCTGAACCTGGAGAACGTGACGCTCGAGGAGCTGCAGTCCGTCGAAGCCGACTTCTGGTGGCTCTCGCCGCCGTGCCAGCCCTACACGGTGCGCGGCGCCGGGCGCGATGCGGCAGACCCCCGGGCACTGAGCTTCCGCCGGATCCTGGACCTGCTGGCCCGGATGAGCGAGGATGACCTCCCCTCGCACATCGCCCTGGAAAACGTGGAAGGCTTTGTCCGCTCGGAGATGAGGGCGAGGCTGGTCGGACTTCTTTCCGGGCGGGGATACTCCACCCAGGAGTGCATGCTCTGCCCGACGGAGCTGGGCGTGCCGATGCGCCGCCCGAGATACTACTGCATGGCCTCCTTCGGACGCCTCGAGCCGCCGACGCTCGTCGTGGACATGCCGCTGAGGCCTCTGGGGGACTACCTGGACGGAAGCGGCCCCGACGGCGAGCTGCTCCTGGCCGGCGACGTGGTGGAGAGATTCGGCAAGGGGTTTCGTGTCCTCGACCCGAAGGACCCGCAGGCCTACACGACCTGTTTCACCTCCGGATACGGCCGCTCGCTCATGCATGCGGGATCGTACCTGCGATGCGCGGGCGGCGTGCGGCGGTTTGCACCGGAAGAGATCGCCCGGCTGCTCCATTTCCCGGAGGGGTTCCGCTTCCCGGACCGCATGACGCTTCGCAAGAAATGGCAGCTCCTGGGCAACAGCCTCTCCGTTGCCGCCGTTCGCAAAGTCCTTGAAGCCTTCCCGGGACTTGTGGCATGACGGCACCGAAGAACTCCTCGCGACGACAGAGGTGAACGCATGAGAAACATCGCCGTGTGGTTCGAGATCCCGGTGAAGGACATGGAACGGGCGAGGCTCTTCTACAGCAACGTCCTGGGCTACGACCTGCCCGTGCAGGATCTGGGCGGGGTCCGGATGGCCTTCTTCCCCATGGCGGGACACGGAAACAGCGGCGCCCTGATCCGGGGCGAGGGCTACGAGCCCTGCGCGCGGGGCACCGTGGTGTACCTCAACGCCGGGGAGGACCTGGCCGAATCCATCGAGCGGGTGGAGCCGGCGGGCGGGAAAGTGATCGTCCCCAAGACGAAGATCACCGACGAGTACGGCCACTTCGCCCTCTTCCAGGACACGGAGGGAAACCTCGTGGGGCTGCACTCGCCCGCGTGAAGAATCCGCCGGGGCCGGGCCGGGCGGGATCAACCGCGTCAGCCCTGCCGCCGCATCCGGATCTCCGCGCAGGTCCAGGACAGCCTCTTGCCGCCGCGCCAGAAGATGAACAGCCCGGCGAGGATCAGGCCCGCGCCGGCAGCCGGGTTTCCCTGCCCCGTCCACCGGATCCCGAAGCTGAACAGGATGGCCGCCACGAACAGGCCGAACACGGCCATGGCCAGGTTGAAGGCAAGCACGCCGGTTGTCGGCGGTAGGGCGACGGGGGCCTGCGGCCCATCCGCCTGACCCTGCGTGTCCGTTGCGTCGGTCGATCGGTGCCCCTTTTTCTTCGCCATCGATTCCTTCCCCCCGCGGCAGGCGGCTCACCGCGCCGTGCCCTTTTCCTACCAGACTGCCCGGCGCGGGGCAACAAAAGAAAGGGCAGGGCTTGCGAACAAGCCCTGCCCCGATGCGGGTCAAGCGTTTCGGCGCTCTTCCCGGCCCTGACTAGTGCTCATGCACATAGAAGGGCCATTTGTGGAAGAACCACTCGTTCCACAGCAGGGGAACGATCCACCAGAAGTTCCACACGAGCGACTCCCCGTGCGGGAACCGGTGGGAGAGCTCGGTCATGTGGTGGTTGCCCAGTCCCCAGTGGCCGAAATTGCCGTAGTAGTAGATCCAGTAGAGGATCGCCGCAAAGATCAGGACGCCGATCGTGCGGATCCAGAACCCGGCCCAGCTGTCCACGTCCTTCACGCCGCAGCGGTCGTCGAAGTAGTGATGCCAGGCCAGGAAGGGGATCAGGGTCATGCCCGCGATCTCTGCGGAGTGCAGCCACAGGAAGCGGTTCACCTCCGCCATGCCCTTGGCCTCCAGCAGGTGATGGAAGGTCTCATGGGGAACCCACAGGGGGATGATGTTGATGCAGATCAGCGCGATGATGTACGCCGCGACATAACTGAGCCCCATGTAGACAAAGCCCTTGGCGGGCTGGGGCAGCTTGATCAGTCCGAACGGCTTCATCCGCCACACGTTCGGGAACATGAAGAGGATGATGATCGCCCACTCCCACCAGCCGAAGACCCAGTGGACGTGGGGTGTCCCCCCAAGGTTCGTCCACCAGGATGTGCCGAGCGCCGGGGACCCCTTCAGGGCGAGCCCGAAGAACGGGACGATGAGGATGACATAGCCGAAGATCTCGAACAGGGTCGCCCAGCCGATCTCCGCAAACCCCGCGGCGGGCTGTTCGAGATTGCTCGGCCGGATGGGCCATTTGCCGAAAAAGATGGTGACGACGGGATAGAGGTAGAACCCCATCAGCACGAAGCCGACAATGGCGGCCTGGGCCAGGGCGCCCTTGGAACCCGCGGCTTCGAGACCGTAGTAACTCAGGAAGTTGAACCCGATTCCCAGGATCCGGTAGAAAACCACATCGATGACAAACCAGGTAAGAACCACATTCTCAATCGTTTGCACAATACCGCGTGCGGGCTGACTCATGTTCTGGTGAGGCCAGTCCCCGAGGAACATGTGCTGCCACAGACCAACCAAAATCATAATTGCAAGGAACATCACAAAAGGGTAAGGGAACCATCCCACCGGGCCTCTCGGATCGCTGAAGATGTACCAGGTCAGCATCGCAACCAGGAAAAAGACCACATTGGCGATGATTCCGGTCAGGGGTTGCCCCCAACGCGGTTTCAATGCTCCTGCCATGACTACCTCCTTTTTGCACAATGAGACACAATCAACATCAAAAATGGGATAAGTCCGTGAAACCCCCTGCATCGGAACGACGCAGGAACCTGCTCTCTTTTCCGCACCTCCTTTCTCCTCGTGGATTTTCTCCTGACGATCATGCTTCGATTCTGTTCATGCGCCTGTTCGGACCGTCGGCGCCTTTTATCGTCCCTTCCGGGGTTGCAGCGACGGGAGGCGCGAAGGGGGATTGGAGGACCCGGGTCCCTTGAAAAGACAAAACCCCGCTCTCGGTCGGAATGCGGGGTTCCCATCTTCCATGTCATGCCCCCCTTCAAGGGTCGGCGGCCTGCGCTTGAACCATGCGGTCGTCGTGTGAGATGATCGAAATCCTATGAATCGGACGGAATGTTGATGCAGGGTCAGGGCGCCCTACAGCAGGTCCTGCCACATGTCCTTGTAGATGCCGCTGCAGATGATCACGTCATCGACCTTCTCGAAATAGACTTCCTTCTGGAGATCCTCCTTCGTCTTCGGGTTGTACCACTTGTAATCCGCAATGCCCTTGCCCTTGGCGTTGGCGACATCGACGATCTCCCGGACGAAACTCCGTCCGTCGGAATCCTTGACGTCGATGAAGTCCTGCCCGATGTATTTCTCGTTGACCCCGTGCGCCAGCAGGGTGCCCTTGGAGTTCAGCACGAACACGTACATGTCGCCCTGGACGAACGGCCCCTTGGGGTTGGTGAACTCCGCCATGGCAATCGCCTTGCCGGTCTTCTTGTAGAATTGTATGGCCTTCTGTACAAACGCCTTGGCTTCTTCAACGGATTGCCCGTACATGTGAACCTCCTCTTTCAATGAGCTGTCGGATCCCCCATGGCTTGCCGGTCCTTCCGGTTGCGCATCATACGCCTTATTCAGGCACTGTCAAGGGATCTGTGCGTCATCCGGGAAAACCGCCCGAGGGGGTTGCGGGCCGGCGCAGACCGTCTCCGTCCCCGCAGCGACAGGCGGCGGGCCCGCTCGCGCCTCGAAAGAAAAGAGGCCGCGGGGGTTCTTCCCGCGGCCTCTTGTGTCTTCGCCCTCCGTGCCCTTCGCCTGCCCTCAGGGATTCATCTCGTAGACGTCCTTGAGCGCGTAGACGTGGTTGTTCAGCACCCGCTCGCAGCGTGCCTCGTCGACGGCGGGCTTGCGGATCATCTGCATGCAGAGCGCCATCTGCTTCTCCGTGCTCGAGGGCTTGTGGTAGATCTGCAGGGCGTACTTCGAGAAGTCGCGCACCATGAAGTCGAAGATCTGATCGAGCAGGTCCCTGTCCACGTTGTAGATCTTCGCATTCTCCAGGATGAGCTGGCCGTAGACGACACAGGTGAACAGCTCGCCCAGGATGAGCAGGAAGTCGATGTCCTTCTGCTGCTCCGGCGTGGGGGTCGCCGTGGCGAGAAAGGCCTTGAAGAGCTTGATCTGCTCCTTGAAGATCGACAGGTTCGGCAGGTCGTAGCCGTCGTAGACCGGCTTGTAGTCATGGAACTGGATCTTGCTGAGGCCCTTTGCCGGTCCCTGCTCCCAGAAGAAGGTGTCGTCGGCGGGGTCGTTGCGCCGCGGGATCTCGGGGTACGTGCCCGGGTTGAAGAAATAGTTGGCCATGAACTTGATGATGAGGGCCATGTTCACGTGGGCCGTCCCCTCGAGCTTGGGCAGCGCCCGGATGTGGCGCGTGGCCATCTCGAAGTAGGTGTCCTTCTCGAAGCCCTTGGCGGCGATGACGTCCCACAGCAGGTTGATGACCTCCTCGCCCTGCATGGTGACCTTCATCTTCACCATGGGGTTGTAGAGCAGGTAGCGCCGGTCCTCGGCCGAGGCGGACCGGAAATAGTCGATGGCCCGCAGGGCGAACAGGCGCATGGCCACAAGGCGCGTGTAGGCATCGACGAAGAGCTGCTTGACCTGGGAGAACTCGGTGACGGCCTTGCCGTACAGGATGCGGTGCGCGGCGTGGTTGATGGCCTCGTAGAAGGAGTGGGTGCAGATCCCGATGGTGGCCCACCCGAGGTTGAACTTGCCCACGTTGACCGTGTTGAGCGACGCGTCCCACGCCTCCTGCCCCCTCTCGAGGATCTCGCTTTCCCGGATGGGGTAGTCGTGCAGGTTGTACTGGGCCACGTACATCTGGCTCGCCACGACGTTGCGCACGAGCTCGAACCTCTCGTGGTGCGAGTCGACGGAGAAGAAGACGTACTCGCCCGTTTGCGCGATCTTGCCGAAGGTCGAGACGATGACGGCCTGGTTGGCGTTGCCGATGTAGTACTTGTCGCCCTCGGCAAGGTAGGTGCCGTCGGCCTGGGGCTTGAGCAGCATGTCCGTGGAGTAGATGTCGGCGCCGTGCTCCCGCTCGGAGAGGCCGAAGCCGAAGATGCGCCCGTACTGCAGGTGCCGGGCGGTCTTCTTCTTGATCTCCTCGTTTCGGCTCATCCAGATGGGCCCGAGGCCGAGGATCGAAACCTGCCAGGCATACCAGTACGAGAGGCTGTAGAAGGCGAGGATCTCGTTGAACTCGCAGTTGCGCCACGTGTCCCAGCGGCAGTCGGCGTCGCCGTATTTCGAGGGCGTCAGCAGCGTGGCGAAGATCTTGTTGTCCTTGAGGAACTGGATGAAATCGTCGTACCAGACGCACCACTGGTCGTCTTCCTTGATCCGCCGCTTGCCCTTGCGCTCGAAGAAGTCGATCGTCTTGCGCATGATCTCCTTCGATCTCTCGCAGGGATAGTCACTCGCGTATTTCTTCGGATTGAACAGCATAGAATTCCCCCCTCCATTGACGGCAAGTTTATGTTTTTCAATGATATTTCGACGAAAAGGCCGCTACGGAACTGACCGCCGGTCAGTATTCTGCCCCCCCTTCTACACTATTTTCCCGACCTTTGCAACGGGTACCTGCCTCCCGCCCCTTGTGTCTCCGTGCCGATCGGGTGTAACATCGGCGAAAATCGAAAAGGAGGGGATCATGAAAGGGCTGTTGCTGCTCAGCGCTCTCGTCGCCGCGGGCCTGGGCCCCGGGGTCGCCGGGGCCTTCGAGGCGGACGTCATCCCGACCTCGGAAGGGGGCCTGGAGATCACCTTCATCGGCCATGGGACCCTCATGTTCCGCCATGGCGGGAAGGTCATCCACGTGGATCCGTGGACAGAGCTCGCCGACTACGGGAAGCTGCCGAAGGCCGACCTCATCCTGGTCACCCACGAGCACCGCGACCATCTGGACCTCAAGGCCATCGAGACGGTCCGCAAGGCGGAGACGGTCATCGTGGCCCCGGAAGCGGCGGCGAAGGGGATCCGGGGCGCCGTCGTCATGAGAAACGGCGGCTCGGCGACCTTCCAGGGAATCCGCATCGAGGCCGTCGCCGCCTACAACCTCGTCCACATGAGGAGCCCGGGCGTTCCCTACCACCCGAGGGGAGTCGGGAACGGCTATGTGATCCGCTTCGCCGACAGGCGGGTCTACGTCGCCGGCGACACGGAAAACACGCCGGAGATGAAGGCGCTGCGGGACATCGACGTGGCCTTTCTGCCCGTGAATCTCCCCTACACGATGACGCCCGAGATGGCGGCCGATGCGGCGAAGGCCTTCCGGCCGAAGATCCTCTACCCCTACCACTACGGCGAGACCGACGTGCGGAGGCTCGCTGCGCTGCTGCAAGGCGAAGAAGGGATCGAGGTGAGGATCCGCAAGATGCAGTGAACGGAGCACCGGGGTTCAGGCCGCAGGGGTTCCGAACCTGCAAGACAGAGGATCCGCACGGCTCCAATGCGCACTTCAGATAATCAAAGACGGGAGGGAGAAAGATGATCTACGTGATTGCGACGGTGGAGCTCAACGAAGGCGGCAAGGAGAAATACCTGGCGGAGCTCAAGCGGGTGATGCCCCTGGTTCACAAGGAGAAGGGCTGCCTCGAGTACGGGCCCGCGGTGGACGTGCCCACGGGCATCCCGATCCAGGTTGCTCCGCGTCAAAACGTGGTGACCCTGATCGAGCGGTGGGAAAGCGTGGACGCGCTGAAGCTCCACCTCACACAGCCCCACTTCCTCGAGTACCGGGAGCGGGTCAAGGACGTGATGAAGAGCGTCTCGATCCAGGTGCTGACGCCGGCTGCCTGATAGACGGGCAGTCCATCACCGTTCGATAGGGTGCAGATTCAAGCTTCGAGCTGCTGTTCGTGAAGCGCGGAACCGCGGAAGAGCGGAAGCTCGGAGTGGACTATTCTTTTTCTTATCCACCTATCCGCTCTTCCTAACTTCTGCTCTTCCGCTCTTCGCTAACTCGACACTGCATGACCGCCAACCGCTATGCCACGTGTTGCAGCGGAGCGACCACTCGAAGCCTGTCTAGAAGTGGAAGTTGAGTCCGAACGTCACCGCATGGGTCCGGTAATCCACGTCGATCAGCGCGAAGTCCGGGTTCGTGGCGAAGTAACGGTAGGCCAGGTCGGCCGACAGGTTCGGCGCCAGCTCGATGTTGACCCCGGCCAGGAACTGCCAGGCAAAACCCGTTTCCGTCTCCTCGGCCACGTAGAGGACGGCGCCGCTCGATTCGGTGTTGCGGATATTCATCGACGAGGCCCCGATCCCGGCCCCGACGTAGGGATGGATCCTCCCCTCGGGATAGCGCAGGATCAGGTTGACGAGGAAATTGTTCAGGCGCACATCGCCCGACTCCGTCCACCCCCCGATGCGTTGCGGCGGAATGCTCTGCTCGAAGATGTAATTCCACTCCAGCTCGATGGCCAGGGCCCGCGCCTGGGGAAGGATGTAGCCGAACTTGATCCCGAGCATCCCGCTTTCGTCAAGGGACAGATCGGCCGATGCGCCGGTGACGGTCGATGTCCAGGTCATGTCCTCGGGGGCGACATAGCCGCCGAAGACCCCGAGATAGAACGGGCCCGTCGACCGGTAGGGCTGGGCGTGCGCCGCGCCGGAAAGAGCGAAGATTCCCGTCAGCAAAACGGCAAGGAACACCTGGACCCGGGTTTTCATGCGTCGTCCCTCCTCGAAATGATCTCCTTTGTTACGGGAAAACGATGCAGCCTGGAGATGGTTGACACAACCGTCGACAGGACGAGACAGAAAAGGCAGGGAACTCCCCCTGCCTTTGCCGCGCTGCGGGCCGCCGGTCCGGGCACCCGTCATTTCTTGCCGAACAGCGAGCCCAGGACGCCCCGCATGATCTGCCGGCCGATCTGGCTCCCGATGGCGTGGGCGGCGCTCTTGGCAAGGGCCCCCACGAGGACCTCCGTGTCGGACTTGGCCCCCTTCCTGGCGGGGGCGGCAGGGGCCTCGGCGGCGGCTCTTTCCGCCTTCGCCGTGAGCTTCTCGTAGGCCGACTCGCGATCGACGGTCTTCTCGTAGGCCCCGTACAGGACCGACCCCCGGACGATGCCCGCGATCTCGCCGGGCTGCAGGGGGCTGAGGCTGCTGTGAGGGGGGACGATCCAGGCCCGCTCCACCATGGCCGGCACGCCCTTCTCGTCCTGCATGGACACGAGGGCCTCGCCGACGCCCAGCTCCAGGATGGCCCGCGTGGTGTCGAGCCGGGGATTGGCCCGGAAGGTCTCGGCGGCGGCCTTCACGGCCTTCTGGTCCCGCGGCGTGTAGGCCCGCAGGGCGTGCTGGACGCGGTTTCCGAGCTGCCCGAGGACGCTCTCCGGGATGTCGAGAGGGTTCTGGGTGATGAAGTAGACGCCGACCCCCTTGGAGCGGATGAGGCGCACGACCTGCTCGATCTTGTCCTGGAGGGCCTTCGGGATGTCCTCGAAGAGCAGGTGCGCCTCGTCGAAGAAGAAGACGAGCTTGGGCTTCGGCGGATCGCCCACCTCGGGGAGCTGCTCGAAGAGCTCCGACAGCAGCCACAGCAGGAATGTGGCGTAGACCCTGGGCGACTGCATCAGCCGGTCGGCGACCAGGATGTTGATCATGCCCCTGCCCTTCGCGTCGGCCTGCATGAGATCGTTGATGTCCAGGGCGGGCTCGCCGAAGAACTTGTCGCCGCCCTGCTCCCCGATGACGAGGAGGTTGCGCTGGATCGCCCCGACGCTGGCCGAGGAGATGTTGCCGTACTGGACCTTGAACCGGCTCGCGTTGTCGCCCACGTACTGGGCCATGGAGCGCAGATCCTTGAAGTCCAGCAGGAGAAGGCCGTTGTCGTCGGCGATCTTGAAGACGATGTTGAGCACGCCGGCCTGGGTCTCGTTGAGGTTGAGGATCCGGGAAAGCAGCAGGGGGCCCATTTCGGAGACGGTCGTGCGGACGGGGTGACCCCTCTCGGCAAATACATCCCAGAACGCGACGGGATAGGCGTCGTAGGAGAACCCCTCGAGTTTCAGGTCCCTGACCCGTTCGGCGATCTTGGGGTTGTCCCCGCCGGGCTTCGCGATGCCGGAGAGGTCCCCCTTCACGTCCGCCATGAAGACGGGCACGCCCAGGCTGCTGAACTGCTCGGCCAGCACACGCAGGGTGACCGTCTTCCCCGTGCCGGTGGCCCCGGCGATCAGGCCGTGGCGGTTGGCCATCTTCGGGTAGAGGTAAATCTCGTCCGTCGACTTGGCGACAAGGATGGGAGACGGTTGCGAAGCCATGAGACCTCCCGTGCGGTCGTGGATGGTTGACGGAGAAGGGACGGCGGCCCGTCCGCGAGGAGGGCCGCCCGTTTCCCGGTCCAGGCTGCAATCCCGTTTACTTCTTTGCGGGCGGCTTCTCCGCGGGTTTCTTCTCGGCGGCCTTCTTGTCCTCCTTGACGTCGATGCTCGCCGCGGTCATCGTGTACTCGATGGTGACCTTGGAGCCGACCTTCGGGTCGCCCTTGATCTTCGTGTCCTTCGTCGTGGCGATCTCCCACTTGTCCTTCCCCTTCTGGACCACGATCACGCCGTCCTTCTTCTCGAGAACGGGGCCGGTGACCTGGTAGGTCTTGGGACCGGCGGCCATGGCGACGGATACGAACAGGAACACGACCGCAAGGGCAATGAGGATGCGTTTCATAAGATCCCTCCTTGTGTTTGATGTGCTGTTACTATAGAGAATGGCGGGGAAATGTCAAGAAGGTCCTGGGACCGGGAATGCCGCCCTCCGGGACGGGGGACGGCATTCTCCCCGGGTTTTCCCGGGGGCCGCATGGACACGGGTCGCCTGCCGGCTTACCACCAGACCAGGCGGCTCTTTTTCTTGAAGAGCGCCTTGATGGTGTGGTCGGCATTGACGGCGCTGAAGGTATAGGAGGATACGGCGCCGACGCCGACGCCGTCGACCTGCACGGACGAGATCGCGTAGCCGTATTTCGGCGTGACGGTGTAGGTCTTGCTTGCGCCGCTCGCGACGCTCGACGTGCCCGAAGGCGAGATGGTGCCGCCCGAGCCCGCCGAGGCGGAGATGGTGAAAGACCCCGTGCAGCCCGACTGGGTCACCGTGAAGACCTGCCCCCCGACGGCGAGGGTCGCCGTCCGAGATGCGCTGCCCGTGTTGGCCGCGACGGCGAAGGCGACCGACCCCGGGCCGGCCCCGCCGGCCCCTGCCGTCACGGTCAGCCACGAGGCGCTGCTGACCGCGGTCCAGCTGCACGTCGAGGCGGTCGACACGGAGACGCTCCCCGTCCCGCCCGCCGAGGTGTAGCTCCGGCTGACCGGGGACAGGGAGAAGCTGCAGGGCGCCGGGACGCTGTAGACGACCTCCGCGGAGTAATCGCTTTCCGACCCCGCCGCATTGTAGGCCTTGGCGGCGAAGTAATAGGTCCGGCCCGGCTCGAGGCCCCCCATGACGCAGCGGGTCCAGTTGCCGACATCGACGGTGCCCGAGTAGTTCCGGCTGGCCGTCCCGCTGTAGACTTTGTAGCCCGACAGATCGGGCTCCGCGTTCGGGTCCCAGGCCAGGATGATCTCGGCGGCCCTGGCCGGGATGCCGGACAGCAGGATCGCGGCGAAGACGAGGATGACGATCAGTCGAACGGGAAGGGGGAGACTCGCGTTCTTGCCGATCATGGCGGCAACACCTCCTTGCGGTTTTTCTCCTGAGGCGTCCCGCACGGTGTGTGCCGATGACGCCTGGCAGCCCTGCCACCCTATCCGGTGCTCCTGCGGACGTAGGTCAGCGGCTTTGCGTCCCGCCCTTTCGGACGGTTTGCCCTTTACAGGCTTCTGCGGAAAGAACAGAAGGGTTCTTCTCAGACAGGGGTATCGGCCCGCCGGCAAAAAACTTTAGCCCCCGTGCGAGGGCTTGAACAAAACCCTGCGCTGTACTATGGTTGCGGCCGTGAGGACAACGGTTACCGATCGCAGGCGAGAGGCGCGTTGAGGCGATGAAGAAGTCGAGCCCCTGGTTCATCCTCCTGTTCCCCGTGGCCGTCCCGGCCATGATCGTGCTGGATTATTTCGGCTACCGGATCATCGCCTGCGTCATCCTCTCCGCCCTCGCCGTGTCGTTTGCAGCCTACGCCTGGTCCCTCGTCGGGAAATTCCGTTCCCTGCGGGACGGGATGACCACCCTGGCCCGGGCCTTGTTCGACGCCGGCACCTGGTCGATCCGCCATTACCCCTACCATCACACCCTCAGCGGGACGATCGGCGGACACCGCCTGCACTACTCGCTGCTCGGACACGACGAGCGGGCCCTGTGCCAGCTCTTCCTCGAGGTCCCCTGCGAGAGGGAATTCCTCATCGAGGCGGGCGCGGAACCGGAAGCCCTGCCGGACGGGTTCGTCGCGCCGCCCGGGTTCAGGAGCTTGAGGGGCCTGTCGCGGAGGGTCTCCTGGCCGGGCCGCCTGTCGAGCGGCCTTGCCGGATCGGGCGGCCCCGGGCTGGTCCTTCGCAAGCAGCTCGACGAGCCCTTTTCCCCGGCCGCCCTCAAGCGGGACGTCGAGATGCTGCTTCGGCTCGCGGGCTCCCCGCGGGCGGGGGAGGGACGCTGAGATGGCCCTGCACGTCGAACAGTTCCGCTACGGGCACGACAACCTGGGGTACCTCGTCTTCGGCCGCTCCGAGGCCCTGGCCGTCGACGGGGGGGCCTGGCAGGAGATCCTGGGCTTCACGGACAGTCAGCGCCTGCGGCTGCTCTACGTGACCCACACCCATCGTCATCACGATCACCTGGTGGGCAGCGAGGAGCTTCTCGAGAAGTCGGGGGCCCGCCTTCTGGGATTTCAGGATCTGCAGGACGGCTCCATCATCGCCCTTGACGGGGAGCCCGTCCGTGTGTATCGTACGCCCGGCCATTCGATCGACTCGGTCTGTTTCCATGCCGGCCGGTGCCTGCTTTCGGGCGATACGCTCTTCACCGGGACGATCGGGAACTGCTTCTCGGGCAACCTCTGGGCCTTTTATGCGTCCATCGTCCGACTCATGTCCCTCCCGGAAGACACGGTGGTCTTCCCGGGTCATGATTACAGGGAATTGGCCGTTGCCTTTGCACGCAGCCTGGAGCCCGGCAACAGGGATCTCGATGCCTACATGGACAGCCACGAGCCCGATTGCGTCCGTTCGCTGCTCCGCGAGGAATTGAAGGTGAATCCCTACCTGCGGTTCAACGACCCGGGCATCATCGGCATTCTCAAGAAGAGGGGGCTTCCCGTCGATACGGAATGGGAGCGATGGCAATCGATCATGGCCATCGAAGAATAATGCAGGGTATCGGCTCGAGGGTATCGGTTACAGGGTCAGGATGGAAATGGACAGTGCTTCAGGATCGCTGCGGCGGAGGAAAGGGATCGGGCCCTTCCCGGCCGCCATGTCGCTGCTGATCGGTTTCGCCGTCGCAACCGGTGCCTTTGCGGCGGGGTACGAGGCGATCGAGATCGTGCCGACGAGGCCCGACGTGACGGTGCGGCTGCTGGTCATCAAGGCAAACGCCAAGCACTCCACCGCCCTGCTCCTGTTTCCCGGCGCCGACGGGACCCGTCACTTCGGCGAAAAGGACGGCAGGTTCTGGGTCAGCAACAACTTTCTCATGCGCACGGCCAAGGATCTCGCCGCGGCCGGTTACGTCGTGGCCGCGGTGGACGCCCCCTCGGACCAGAGCCGGGGCATGCCGGATGCGTTCAGAACATCGCCGCAGCACGCGAAGGACATCGGCAAGATCGTCGCCTACCTGAAAGAAAAGCACCGCGTCAATTCCCTGTACCTCGTGGGCACGAGCAAGGGGACCCTCTCGGCGGCCTATCTTTCTTCCGTGATGACGGAACCGGCCATCGACGGCGTCATCCTGACGTCCGCTTATTCCCCCGGGGAATGCACGGGCATCGACTTCGCCGCCATCGACGAGCCCGTTCTCATCATCCACCACCTCTACGACGAGTGCCGAGTCACCCCCATTCAGGGGGCCGTCGAGCTGAAGGAGAAGCTGACGGAGAGCCCGCAGGTCGACCTGGTCGTCGTCACCGGCGGCAGCCCGCCCGTTTCGGGGTCATGCAGCCCCCTGAGCAATCACGGCTTCTTCGGGATGGAGAAGCCGGTGATCCAGGCCATGAAGGACTGGATCGCCGGCAAGGCCGTGCCGGAGCGGATCGGCAAATAAAAACCCCCTTCCCTCCCTCTGAGCGGGGGGATGAGGGGGATTTCCCCTTGCGCGCCGTCCTTCTCCCTTCCTCGCCTCTGGCCGGCCCCCTATCGCAGCGTGAGCTTGTAGGACTTGACCCTCAGGACCGGGTGATAGGACCTCTTCATCGCGGCGAGGTTGGGCAGGCTCATGTCGCTTTCCTTGTTGATGTAGCGGCATCCCGCGAAGAGCCGCTTTGCGCATTCCCGGTCGAGGAACTGGTAGAGCCCCTTGACATCGGAGAAGGCCTTCTCGTAGCTCAGGATGCCCGTGTCCCCGTTGAGGCGGGAGGCGATGCCGAAGGCGCACACCCGCTCGTCCAGGCGGACCAGGATCCCTCTGAGATCGAGGGCCTCGAGCTGTTCCAGGGACGTGATCACGGCCCGCCGCTCGCAGGCCAGGTCGGTCTCCCCGTCGACATCGCAGTCCCGCTGCACGCACCAGGCCTCGAGGAAGGCCAGGCATTCCGGGACGCTTTCCCTCGTGATCGGCTCCACGCAGGCCCGGTTGCCGTTTCGCATGAATTCCCGCTCGAACTGGTGGATCAGGTTGCGCTTGCGCACAAACCGGTTGCCCCTGAGCTCTGCGAGGTCCTCCGCCAGGTAGACGTAGTCCTCGAACTCCGGCTGCTCCTCGACGTGAAACAACGGTTCCAGCCCCTGCCGGTGCCTCTCCACATAGTCTCCGCAGGCACACCAGTAGCAGCGATGGCCGCTCTCGAGGGCGACGGAACGCAGGCGTTCGGGCGAAGGGTCTCCCCCGGGGGAGACGGGGAGGATCAGATGGCGGTCGTCGGGCCGGAGCTGCGACTCGTTGGCGATCACTAGGAGATCGCCCTGTACGGCGTATCGCGTCTCGAAGACGCAGTCGCCCCAGGCGATGAGGGACGGCAGGCTGTAGATGCTCAGGCGATAGGGGATCGCGTCGAAATAGGGTTTGAGCGCAGGGTAATCGGAGACTTCCAGTTTCTTGAAATTCATGGGTCTTTCTTCAGCATGACGATGCAGCCCGGCAGTTCGGTGAAACCGGCCCTCCGGTAGAAGTCGTGCGTCCCCGCCTCGGCACCAAGCCCGATCCAGCCGATGCCGTCCTGCCTGAGCCGGTGCACCAGGTCCGCCACGATCCGTCCCCCTATCCCCCGGCCCCGGAAGGCGGGATCCACGACGACATCCTGGATATAGGCGTCGCTGACCCCGTCGCTGATGGCCCTTCCCATCCCGATGACCCTCCCGTCCGCTTCGGCAACGACGAAGCAGTGGCTGCCCCGGATAATGGCCCCGGCCGTTTCGGGGTCCCGCTCCGACGAGGGCCCCCACCAGCCCTGGATGCGGTAGAGAGCCAGCACCTCCTCGACCTGGGATGCCGCAGGCTCTGTGATGAAGGCATAATGGACCTGCATGGCACTCGAATGCATCTTACGGAGCGCACACCCCCGATGTCAAGGGCGGACCCCCCGGGATCCAATTCCCCCGTTTGCAAATCCCCCTGCATCCCCGTTTTCAAAGAGGGACAGCAGGGCTTTTCTTTTTTCCTGAAACCCGAGGCCTGCGGCCTGCGTTTATCCCACTGTCCCGTCCTTGCGGAGCCTGCCGATCTCCTCGGCGCTGAAACCGAGGGAAGACAGGATCTCGTCGGTCTGTTCGCCGTGCACCGGGGCGAAGCGCCTCACCTGCCCCGGGGTATCGGAGAGCTTCGGCAGAATCCCCACCTGCTTCACCTTGCCCAGCTTCGGGTGCTCCAGCTCGATCACCATCTTCCGGTGGATCACCTGGGGGTCGCTGAAGACCTCCCCGATGTCGTAGACCTTGCCGACGGGAATGTCCTGCGGCGCGAGCAGGTCGAACCACTCGTCGCGGGTCCGTGTCAGGAAGACCTGCTCCAGGCCGGAACGGATGGCGAGGAGCGTTTCGTCGGGGGCCCGGAATGTCATGTCCATGGACCACTTGGCCGGCATGTATTCCTCCTTGCCGATCGCCTTGCAGAGGTTGTCCCAGAAATGGGGCTCCAGGCAGCCGATGCTGAGGTATTTGCCGTCCTTGGCCCTGTAGACGCCGTAGTGCGGGTAGGTCCCCATGGCCCATGACTCCCCCCGCTTCATCACGGTCCCGTCCATGAAAAACCGTTGGGTGAACCACGTGATGAGATGGATGGCCCCCTCCATGTAGGTGTGGTCGATGTATTGCCCCCTGCCGGTTTTTCCCCGGGCCATGAGGGCCAGCAGAATCCCGACGGCCCCGTAGAGGGAGACGCCGGCGAAGTCGGCGATGATGTTGAGCGGGACCGACGGGGGGCCGTCTTTCGGCCCGATGAGGCCCAGGACACCGGCCAGCGATATGTAGTTGATGTCGTGACCCGAGAACAGGCGGTACGGACCGTCCTGCCCGTAGCCCGAAAGCGAGCAGTACACGATGCGCGGGTTGATTTCGCTCACCGTCCTGTAATCGACGCCGAGCCGCTCCACGACGCCGGGCCGGTAGCCCTCGATGACCACGTCGGCCTCCTGCGCCATCCGGTGGAAGATCCGCCTGCCTTCCTCGGACCGGAGATTCAGGCCGATGCACTTCTTGTTTCGGTTGAGCGCGAAGTAGGCGGCCTCCCTCTCCTTGTCCGGCCCGCCCGGCGAATACCCCATGTCCGCCATCGGGAAGGCCTTGGCCGGTTCCACCTTGATGACCTCGGCGCCGAAATCGGCCAGGATCATGGTGCAGAGCGCTCCCGGGACATAATTCGACAGATCGAGAACCTTGATGCCTTCGAGTGCCAGCATGACCTCCCTCCTTTCATCGGTCTTTGACCGGGGGCATCCCGTGCGGATGCGGAAGTTTAGAAATACCCGAATCCAGCGATAAGAAGCCGATACGCCGTTGGAACGGGTCATTGCGAGCACCCGCAGGGTGCACGGCAATCTCATGGAAACGGCGAGATCGCCACGCTTCGCTCGCGATGACGTGGTTTATCGCTGGATTCAGGAAATTGAGAAGTTGTGAAGCTTGGAAGAGCCGTAAGTCAATTTCACAGTTTCCACTTCTCCGAGCTTCTTCACTTCGCAGCTTCCTAACTTCTATCTTGTCAGGGTGCCTTGCACCCCGGTGCGTTAAGCCCCTGCTGTGCCCTTCCGGGCGGCGGGCATAATAAATCCCCCGTATCAATATGGATATCGGGGGATCGCCGTTCCACACATGCCCTTCACCCTCAGCGGCAGACAGACATGACCGCCGACGGCCCCCCGACCGGCCCTGTCCGGCCGAGAAACGGAGGGCCCTGACAGACCCGCTTTCGACCCGGCGAATCTATAGCACAGATCCCGGGACGTCGCCACAGAAACCGTCCCCGGAGGGGGACCGCGGCTAAGAACCGGATATCACAGGCAAAGCGAGTACTTGAAATGATTCCGGTTTTCTGATATGTGCACCATGCACTCAAACCAACAGTTCTCTTTGCGGACGGACCGTTCGACATTCCCCATCGACGGTAGAGGAGAGAGGAAAGAGGACGAGATGGAGTCCCGTGTTCACACGGAGCGGGAAGTCTGCGGGCACTGCGGAAAGAGGCCGTCGTTCATCAAGTGCACCGGATGTGAGATCCCCCTTTGCCAGGAGTGTGCCTGTTTCGAGCTGATCGGCTCCGGATGCGGCACCGTGATCCCGGCCTATTATTGCCTTCACTGCGTCAGGGATCCCAGGATCAACCCGAACGCCGTCTTCTACAGCATCAAATAAGCGCCGGGTGCGCCCGGTTGTTCCGTGCCTCGGGACCGGTGCGTTTGCGGTCCTGCGCCCGGACGTCACCGGCCCGCCGGTCACTCCGAGCCGACCCAGAACTTGGTGATCAAGAACCCCAGGAGGATGAGCAGAACCGAGAGATCCGCCCGGTCCAGAAGCCAGAGCATGCACTGCTTGACCGCGGCAACCTCGTTGAGGAAGCCGAAGGACCCCGCGGGCAGATACTTGATGAGCACGATCGAAGGGTATCGCGTCCATTCGTTGTGCTCGAACCAGCCATAGAGCTGGTAGGCGAACAGCAGTGTCCCGGACAGGAAAATGAGGTTCGCCAGCCAGGAAAGCGGGGATACCCTGTGTCCTTTCGCCTGTGCCTTGGCCGGCTGGGAGTACTGGAATTTCCAGGCGGAATGCCCGTCGTACGGATCCATCGCACACACCTCCTTTTCCCCATCCTTCCGGATGGCTGACCCCCTTCAGGTGCACCCCTCCGATCCGCGAAGAACGCGCTGCGCGCCGAGGAATCGATGCTCTGCGTCCGCTCGGTCCGAAGGCTCCGTTCAAGAAATCGGCACATCTCCTTCTTTTCTTGAGGTCTTTGTTTTGCCGGGGCCGGCCCGGAGGTTTCCCGCCAGGAATACGCCGCGGGGGTATCCCGCTACCCTCCGCACAGGTAACGTCAAGATTTATGTGTCATGATTAGGAAAGGGGTCATGGTTTTTTCTTTCAGGTTCTCATGGGTAAAGACGGCATAGAGGATTCTCTCCATGCTGGTTCGATCCGAGAAGACGCCCATGGGGCGGGTTCGTCTGCGGACCTCGCGGAACCTGCGTTCGATGAGATTGGTGGTCCGGATCATGTTCCAGAGCGACGGCTCCGGCACCCGGAAGAAGCTCAACAGCTCCTCCTCGTGGTTCAGCAGGCTCTTGACGGCTTTGGGATAGAGCGGGCCCCAGATGCGGCAGAACGCCTTCAGGGCGGCTTGGGCCTTGCGCAGGGTTGCGGCATGACTGATGGCGTGCAGGTCCTTTTTCATGGCCGGCTGATCGCTTTTGCGGGCATAGTTGAGGACGTTGCGGGTCTTGTGAACCCAGCAACGCTGCAGGGGCACCTGCGGATAGACGAAGGGCAGCGCGGCCAGCAACCCCCGGCCTCCGTCGGTGACGATCATCTGGAGCCCCTCGCCCGTCAGTCCCCGTCGATACAGATCCGTGAGGAAGGCCTCCCAGGCACTCTGGGACTCGGCGTGGGCAATCCGGAAGTCGAGGATCTCCTTGTGGCCCTCGGCCGTGATGCCCAACACCACCAGGACGACGCGCTTGGCCGCCCCGGCGCCGGTTCTGCGCTTGAGCACCACCCCGTCGAAGATCAGGAACCGATAGGGTCGACGCAGCGGTCGTTTGTGGAAGGCGCTCACGGCCCCATCGAGGATCTTGGCGACCCGGCTGACCACCGTGGCACTGACGGGCTCGCCCAGAACCGGCATCAGGGCATGGGCGATCTTGCGGGTGGAGATCCCCAGGACAAAACACGCCAGGATCATCCGCTCCACGCAGCCCGCGCGGCGGGCGTAGGCCCGGACCACCCCGAGCATCGACCTCTGGCGGCTTCGGGGTACCCGCAGCTCAATATCCCCCAGCTCCGTGAGCAGGTGGCGGCAGTAGTGGCCGTTGCGGCGGTCGGCCAACGAGCGGCCCACCTCGTCGAGATAGCGGTCCAGCCGGTCGTTCATCCGGTCTTCCAAGATCTCGACCAGCGCCTGACGGGCCGCAGAACGGTAATCCGAATCCCACTCCGGCGAAAGGTTCATTTCCTTGATTATCCGGCGCGCTTCTGGCAAACTCTCGATCAACAACGACTGTGTCTTCATGGGGTACCTCCTTTTGGGATCTAGCAATCTCGAGGTACCCCTTTCCTGTCTCTGACACAAGATATGATACGCTACCCTCCGCACAAAACGGGTTGACAATTTCCCGGGTGCCGATACAATGATTCTCACCGTTTCCACCATCCATGAGGACCCATGAAGGCACGGCTCGTCACCCTGATCGCTGCGCTTCTTCTGCCCCTGATCCTCATCCTGTCGTCGTTGACGACCGCCCAGAACCAGACGAGCAGCTGTGTGACCTGCCACACCGACGAGGCGATGCTCAAGAAGACCTGCAAGCCCTTCGTCAAGCCCGAGGGCGAGGCGGAGGGGTGAGCGGGGGCGCCTCCGCCGGTCAAGGCGGAGACCTTCCACCTGACGTTCCTCGTCGACCGCAAGCTCGTCGAGACGGACAGGCACTTCGAGAAGGGCTGCCTGTACTGCCACAAGGGGAACGACAAGGCCGACGACAAAGACGCCGCCCACGAGGGCATGGTGAAGCGACCCTCCGACGAGCTGGCCCTCTGCGGCGAGTGCCACCAGGAGATCGCCGCGAACTACAGGAAGTCCCTCCACTACACGACGATCGGACAGCGCAACCGGGTCATCAAGCGCATGTCGGCCGAAGAGGCGAAGATCTTCGACGAGAAGGTCTTCGAGAAGTCCTGCCGCTCCTGCCACGCCTCGTGCGGGGACTGCCACGTGAAGTCCCCGGCCATCGCCGGGGTGAGTCTGGGCCTCATCGACAAGCACAAGTTTGTGCGCAAAAACGAGGGCAAGACCTGCGCCTACTGCCACGGAGGCCGGGTCTACCCCGAGTACACGGGCGAGTTCGGGGGCAACGCCGATGTGCACTACCAGAAGGGCATGATGTGCATGGACTGCCACACCATGGACGAGCTCCACGGCGACGGCAGGGCCTACCGGCTCAAGGAGGAGGTCCGCGACCGGCCCCGCTGCACCGACTGCCACGAACCGGGCCGCGAGGTGAAGCTCACGGCGCGGGTGGGTCACCTCAAGCACGCTCAAAGCGCCAGCTGCTACGCCTGCCACTCGGCGGGCGAGTACCGGCAGTGCTTCAACTGCCACGGCGGGCACTCCGAGGCCAAGCCGGGTTTCTACCTGGGGACGAGCCCGCGCAACCGCAGGGAGATCACGACCCTGCGCATCATCCCCACGGTGCGCGACACCTTCAAGCCCGCAGGCATCCGGCAGGCGAACTTCGACGCCCTGCCCAACTACTGGGACGCCCCGATCCACAACATCCGCAAGCGCACGGAACGGACGCGCAACTGCGACACCTGCCACGAAGACCGCAAGGGGTTCCTCACCGTGGAAACCCTGCTCAAGGACAGCTCGCGGGTCAACCTCGAGCTCATCAAAAAACCGAAGCCGATCCCCACAACCCAGTGAAAAGGAGGTTCCCATGACGAAAGCGAAAACGATAGGTTTGGCGGCTCTGCTGGCCGTGCTCCTGCTGCTGCCGGCAGCCGCATCCGCGGCAGAGCCCTTCGTCACGACGGAGTGGCTCCAGGGCAATCTCGACAAGGTCACCGTGCTCGACGTCCGCAAGGTCGAGGAGTACAACGAGGGCCACATCCCCGGTTCCATCAACGTCTTCTACGGCGTCTGGGGCATCAAGAAGGGCGTGCTGCTCAACGAGCTGCCGTCCGACGACGATTTGAAGGACATCCTCTCGGCGGCCGGCATCGAGCCCACGACGCACGTGGTCGTCGTCTCCAAGGGTGAGACCATGCCCTTGCGCACCGACGCGACGCGGGTCGCCTGGACCCTGCGCTACGCGGGCGTGGAGAGGGCGGCCGTCCTGAGCGGGGGCATCGAAAAATGGATCGCCGACAAGAAGCCCCTCTCGAAGGACGCCGTGAAGCCCAAGGCCAAGCCCTACCGGGGCAAGTTCAACAAGCAGTTCCTCGCGAGCAAGGCCCACGTCATGGGCGCCCTGGGCGAGGCCGTTCTGGCCGACGTCAGGCCGCCTGAATTCTTCAAGGGCGAGAAGAAGCTCGATTTCGTGCCCGCCACGGGCCGCATCAAGGGCGCCGTGAACCTGCCGCCCGCCCTGCTGTTCAACGCGGATAACACCTACAAGAGCAAGGCGGAGATCGAGGCCATCGCCAGGCCCGTCGTGGGGGCCGATCTCGACAAGGAGATCATCGTCTACTGCGACACGGGCAAGGTCTGCACGACCTGGTGGCTGGCCCTCCACGACCTGCTGGGCTACAAGAACGTGAGTGTCTACGACGGCTCCTCCATGGAGTGGCTGGCGGATCCCGCGGCCCCCAAGGAGCCCTGAGTCTCATCATCGCACGCGGAGCGGATCCCGGCGCCCCGCGGGGCGCCGGGATCCTGCAACCGCACGTGCCGGATTTGAACCGATCATTTTTCTTTCTGCTGCGCTGGACTGCGGGGTTTCCCATGGGCCGGTTCAAGACAGCCAGTGTCGTGCTTCTCGCAGCCCTGTGCGTGCCGATCGCGCTCGATGCCGCGCGCGCACCGGATTGGAAGCACGAGGACATCTGGCTCAAGAACGAGTTCGGGCAGCGCATCACCCCGACACGCAACAGCACCGACCCCTACTCGCCCCGCAAAACCTGCGGGACCTGCCACGGCTACACAACCATCACGTCGGGCACCCACTTCCAGCAGGGCTTCGACGAGATGCGCGACGGCTACGACCCGAAGCGACCCTGGGTCCTGTCGCCGGGCAACTTCGGCAGGGGGGGTGAGCCGGGCACCTTCACGGAGCGCGTCGCCGCCAAGAAAAACGCGAATGCCCGCGACATGGGCCTCTCCACCTACGACTGGATCGCAGCAGGCGGCAGGGGCCAGGCCGTCGCCCTGACGGCGGGGAACGTGCACCCCGGCGGGGGCCCCATGGAGTACGGCCGGCAGGCCGACGGCAGGCGGGACCTCTCCAAAAACCTCATCCGGGGGGAGAGGGAGAAAGCACAGCCGCTGGACGGCGATTACACTTCCCGGCACACCCCCGACGGAAAGAGCCGGTTCCGGGAAAGCGGCGTCGTCGAGGGCGACTGCCTGATGTGCCACCTCAAGGGATACCGCCTCGACCGCCGCAATGATCAGCTCGCGCTGCGAAACTACCGCTGGGCCGCCACGGCCGGTGCGGGGCTGGGCGAGATCAAAGGGTCCGTGTTCACCCCGGCCCGTGACGCCGGTCCATCGGAAGAAGGGACTCCGGCGAAGGGGCAGTGGAACCTCGCCCGCCGTCCGGTTGTCCAGTACGCCTGGAGCAACGGCAAGCTCTTCACCCCCGGGGGGAAGTTCAGGGGCAGTGCGCTCATCAGCAGGTCCGTCGAGACGAACAACTGCACCCAGTGCCACCGGCAGATGGACGGCCAGAAGTCGGGCACCCTTTACCTTCCGGCAGGGGACCTGCACCTCAAGGCGGGCCTGCGCTGCACCGACTGCCACACCCTGGCGGGCCGGACACAGGCCGAGCGCCTGCGGCACCGGATCGGCAAGGGGTGGTCACCGACCGCCAAGGCCCGCAACGACCTCGACGGCGCGGGGATGAAGACCTGCGCGGGCTGCCACCTCGAGGACCGCTACAGGCCCACCCGGCCGGGGATGCCGAAGGAGGCCAAGAACCCCGACAACATCCACCGCGCGCTCTTCCACAAGGCGACGTTCCATTTCTACCTGCTGCACTGCACGTCCTGCCACGCCTCGGAGCGCAAGACGCGCAGCGTCTACCTCGCGGATCACAGCACGGGACAGCCGGCGTGGTACTCGACCGACAGGTCGGGCCTCGCCACCCGGCCCGAGGAGTTCACGCAGATGGCCTCCGAGCTCTGGAAGCCCTGGACGGACCGCCACGAGCGCGTCAGGGGGGACGGGGAACGGTACGTGCCGGCCGTGCCCAAGGTGAGGCAATGGTTCGGGGAGATGCTCTCCGAGGGGGTCGTGAGGCCGATCGGCCTGGAGGCCGTGCGCAAGGCGGCCGCGGGGCAGACGAAACTCACGGCCGTCGAGGTCCTCACCCACAGGGGACAGAAAGTGCAGCAGACGACCGTGGCCACCGAGCAGGACATCCTGCTCATGATCAAGGCCCTGGGCGCCATGGGGTACCGGAACGTCGTCTTCGTGGCCGACCGGCTCTACGAACTGAAGAAGGACAAGATCCAGGGCAGGCCCGCGCCCGACCTGACGCGGGCGGTGATGTTTGCGATCTACCACGGCAACCTGCCCGTAGCGGCCAAGAAGACCCTCGGCCAGAAGGGAAAGCCCGACGGCTGCGCGGATTGCCACGCAGACAATTCGGCCTTCTTCACGAAGCTCAAGGTGCGGGGCGTGGGCAGGTTCCTCAAGGACAGCTACCCCGTTGCGAAGGAGCCCATCGCGGAGCCGCAAATGCTGGACTGGGGATTCACCGGGGTGCCGGCCAGCGAGTGAGGGCATCGGGTGAAGAAAAGAAGGGGTCAGGGGTCAGGGATCGGGGTACCGGGAAAGGCAAGATGACATTCCTGTCGAGAAAAACGTCTATCCGGCTGGCTCTGCTTGCGGCATGGATGCTGCTCCTTGCGCCGACGGCCTGCGGGAAGCCCGCGGAGACACCGCCCCCGTGGAAGGTCGTCGAAGCCTCGACGCTTCGCGCCATGATGGCCGACGACAGGGAACTCCCCGTGTACAACACGATGAGCGAGATCGAGTGCCTCGATCACCGCATCCCCGGTTCGCAGTGCCTCGCCTGCGAGGAGATCGAAAACGACCCTGTCGCGGTTCTTCCGGCCGACAAGAACCGGGTCATCGTCTTCTACTGCGAGAGCGCGGGATGTTACCGGAGCTGCCGCGCAGCCGGCGCGGCCGTCAACGCCGGTTACACGCAGGTCCACGTCCTCGACAAGGGGATGCCCGCCTGGAAACAGTCCGGGTATTCCATGGAGACCGTCGAGCGGATTCCGAGGGGGTCCATCCCGGCGGTCCGGGCCTCGGCGCTCAGTCAGATGATCGCGGAGCGCAAGGACCTTCTCCTCGTCGACCTGCGATCGGAGCGGTCCTACAAGGCAGGACACATCGAAGGCGCCGTGAATTTCCCGCTCTACCGGCTGAGCCGCAACTACGCGGAGATCCCGATGGACCGCACCCTGGTCCTCGTCGACGACCGAGGGTTCCGGACCTTGCTGGCGGGCAGTTATCTCGAGATGAAGGGTTACCGGGTCATGCGGCTCTTCCGCGGCATGCAGGCCTGGCAGGAGATGCCGGCGGCGAAGTGACGGGCCGGCCGCCCCAACGAAACGGATCCGATCGATGCTGAACACGGCAATAAAGCGGCCACACGGACACCCGGCGGGATGGATTCTCCTGGTGTTTCTGGCCTTGCTCTGCCGGCCCGCGGCGGCCCCGGCGGCGCAGGATTGCCGGTTCTGCCACGACGAGCCGCTCTACCGGGTGGATTTCAACCGCTCGATCCATGCCGGAAACGGCTGCACGAGTTGTCACACGGGGATCACGGACGTCGAGAAGCACCGCGACGGCAAGGAAAAGCCCGCCCCCGTCAACTGCGGCAACTGCCACGAGAAAATCGCGCAGGAGTACCTGAGCAACTTCCACTACATCCAGGAGGACTTCCGCTGCAGCGACTGCCACCGCAACATCCACGCGATCCGCAAGGTCGAGGGCAAGCACGTCAAGATCGCCGTCATCGAGAAATGCACCGAGTGCCACGGCAATGCCGATTACACGGCCTCCGGTCACGGCGAGGCCGTCATGAAGGGAAACCGGGACGCCGCCGACTGCTCCGACTGCCACGGCCTGCACAGCACCCGGGTCTTCCACACCTCGCTGGAACAGTACCCGGCCGAGGCGCGCGAGTTCTACACGCAGAAGTGCAAAGGGTGCCATGCCGACAGCGTCATGATGACGCGCAACAACCTCTCCGACAAAATGGTGGCCTACTACGAAGGCACCTACCACGGGAAGGTCCAGGAGCTGGGCTATCCTGCGCCGGTGGCCGGCTGCGGCGACTGCCACACCAAACACAACATCCTCCCGAAGGATGACCCCCGCTCGAGCATCCACCCGGCGAATCTCGAGGCCAACTGCGGGCGATGCCACTCGGGTTTCCACCCGCGTTTCCTGAGTTACCAGGCGCACCCGGACTACACGGACCGGCAGAAGTACCCTGCCCTCTACGTCACGTTCCTCTTCATGGGCGGGCTGCTGGTGGGCACCCTCGCCTTCTTCTGGGTCCACACGATTCTCTGGTGGCGCAAGGTTTACTGGGAGAAAGACCGGATGGAGAGGGAGGGCATCGTCCCGCCCTCCGTCGTCGCCACCGGCGAGGGCCTTCAGCAGGTGGAACGCTTCTCCGTCAAGTACCGCGTCATGCACGTGCTTTTGGTGCTGTCCTTCTTCACGCTCGTGCTGACCGGGTTCCCCCTCAAATACGCCGGCACGGAGTGGGCGCAGACGCTCACGCGCCTCTGGGGGGGCGCGCACGTGTCCGGGCTTTTCCATCGCGGCGCGGCCTTCGTGCTCATCGTCGGGATGGCCTACGTCGCCTGGGAATCGCTGAAGTTCCTCTTCCCCAAGGGCGAGGGCAAGAAGGGATGGCTCGGCCGGCTGCTCGGTCCCGATTCGCTCTTCCCGAACCTGAAGGACCTGCAGGATTTCAAGGGCATGATCCGGTGGTTCTTCAACCGGGGCGAGGCCCCGAAATTCGACCGGTGGACGTACTGGGAGAAGTTCGACTTCCTGGCCGTCTTCTGGGGCATGTTCGCCATCGGCGGCTCGGGGATCCTCCTGTGGAAGCCCGAGTGGTCCTCCTGGCTCGTGCCCGGCTGGGTCCTCAACATCGCCGCCCTGGTGCATTCCGAGGAAGCGCTGCTGGCGGCCCTCTTCATCTTCACGATCCATTTCTTCAACACGCACTTCATCCCGAACAAGTTCCCCATGGACCGCCTCATCTTCACGGGGACCTACCGGCTGGAGGAGCTCAAGGAACAGCGGCCCCTGGAGTACCAGCGCCTCATCGCCGAGGGGCGCCTCGAGTCCATGAAGCGCGGGCACCCGAGCATCCCGCTGAAGCTCATTTCGGCGACCTTCGGCCTGGGCAGCCTGCTGCTGGGGCTGTTCCTGACCGTTCTGATCCTGTGGTCGTTGCTGTTCGGGTGACAGGGGAATGACAAACCGAAGCACGCGTCGGGGAATTGACACGGCGGGATCGAAACCGTGCAAAGGCAGGGTTCATCGGGCCCTGCCTTTTTTCCGTCCTCACCCCGACCCGTCAGGGGCTGTGTCGCAATCGGGGACTTGAGCGCAGCAGGGTCATGCCCGCGACGCTCGTCCTCGCGAAGGCGGCAAGCGGGCATCCGGAAGTTCCCGGGCAGGCCGGGTTCGGCATCGCGCTTCGCCTGTGCGGAATGACGAGATCGGGACAACGACACAGCCTCCCGAGGCAGGGGGAGGGGCTTCACAGGACCGGACCGGACAGACTGGACACCACAGCATGGGCCTTCTGCGCGACATCTTCGGCATCGGCAGGGACAGCGGCGGCCTCCTTCGGGACCTGGCCGACATCCGCAAGAAGACCCGCGGGGAGCGCAACCGGCTTCTCTCGGAAATCGAGTTCAACGCCGCCCTCGTGCTGGATCACTATCTCCAGAAGGGAGCCGATGAAAAGAAGGTCATCGCGAAGCTCAAGCTCGAGAACCTCTCGAGGCTGCTCGACGAGGGGTTTGACTTCTCGACGATCCGGAAAGGTTCCGTCGAGGACGCCATGGTGAGGGATGTCCCGGTGCTCCGGCACTACAAGGGACTGGACCTGGAGCGGTTCCTCAAGCGCATCCGGTTCCAGATCGAACAGCTGAAGCTGCTGCCCGATCTGTACGACATCCGGCAAACGGACCGGGTGAACGTGCGGCTGCGCCTCGAAAACCTCGGCAGGCGCTACATCCTGCTCATCCGATTTCTGAAGACCTGATCAGGGGGGAAACGATGAACGGTGCGGAGGCTCTTCTGAAGACCATCGCGGCGGCCGGGATCGACACGTGCTTCGCCAACGGCGGCACGACGGAGATGGCCATGATCCTGGCCTTCGATTCCATCGCGGGGATCAAACCGATGCTCGGCCTCTTCGAGGGCGTCTGCTCGGGCGCGGCCGACGGCTACGGGCGCCTGAAGGAGAAGCCCGCCCTGTGCCTCCTGCACCTGGGACCGGGGCTGGCCAACGGGGTTGCGAACCTGCACAACGCCAGGCGGGCCCGCACGCCCCTGCTCAACGTGATCGGCGAGCACGCCTCGTGGCACGCGAAGGCCGACGCCCCCCTGGCCATGGACATCGAGTGCCTGTGCAGAACCTTCTCGGGCTGGCAGCGAACGGTCCGGTCCGTGGAGACCATCGCGCAGGATGCGGCCGACGCGATCGAGGCGGCCCTGCGCGGGCAGATCGCAAGCCTGATCGTCCCCTCCGATCACCAGTGGGGCGAATACCGGGGGGAAATCCCCCGGGTCAAGAGCCCGGCCTGCGATCCTCCCGACAGGCAGGCCGTCGCCTCCGCGGCCGCGTTGCTGCAGTCGGCGGAAAAGACGGCGCTCATCATGAACGGCCGCGCCCTGCGCCGCCGCGGCCTCGAGGCGGCCGGGCGCATCCGGGCCGCCGTGGGATGCGACCTCTTCTGCATCAACTTCCCCGCCTACGTCGACCGGGGCGCCGGGTGCGTCCCGGTTTCCCGCGTGCCCTACTTCCCGGAGCCTGCGGCGGCCGTGCTCGCACCCTACAGGGCCGTCTTGCTGGCCGGGACGGACGAGCCCGTCAACTTCTTCGGCTACGAGGGCCAGTGGAGCAACCCGATCGCCGGGGAGGTTCCAAAGCTGCGCATCGACACCGATTCGCAGGATGCCGCCGAGGCCCTGGAGGCGCTGGCCGACGAGCTGGGCGCACCCGGCGGGCGGTCCCTCGACGGCATCGTCGCGGGCTACCGTGTCCCCGACGTTCCGTCGGGCAGGCTGACCCCCGAGAAAGCCTGCCTGACGCTCGCGGCCCTGCAGCCCGAGGGGGCCATCATCATGGACGAGGGCCTGACGTCCTCGATGACGTACTTTCCGCTGGGCGCGACCCTCGCCCCCCACAGCTACTTCATGCTCACCGGCGGGGCCATCGGGCAGGGCATGCCCTCCGCGACCGGGGCCGCCGTCGCCTGCCCCGACCGGCCCGTCATCAACCTGCAGGCCGACGGCAGCGCCATGTACACGGTGCAGTCCCTCTGGACACAGGCCCGCGAGGGGATGAACGTGACGACGCTCATCTGCTCGAACCGCAGCTACAACATCATCAACGTGGAACTGCAGCGCGCGGGGTTCACGAACCCGGGCCCGCGGGCCCTGTCCTTCACGGACCTGGGGAATCCCCCCATCGACTGGCCGAGCCTCAGCAGGGGGATGGGCGTCCCCGGTGCCGCCGTCGACACGGCCGAGGACCTGGCGCGGGAGCTGCGGAAGGCCCTCGCCGAACCCGGCCCGCACCTCATCGAGATGATCCTGTAGACCGGCAGACGTCGGGACCCGTTGCACGACCGAAGGGACGCCGGAGGCAGCGCGTCTGTCCCCCCTGCGTCTTCCTCTTGCCCAAGGGCGAGGCGTTCTTCTATAATGCCCCCGTGAGGGCAGCGGCGAAAAGGAGGGGCCGGATGCGAAAACGGGGGCATGCGAAGGAGATCACGGCTCTCGTCCCTGCCTTGGCCTGCGCCATTCTGCTGACCCTGGCCTCCCTTCCCCCTGTCGTCCGCGCACAGGATCCGGCGTTCAGCCT
>Ga0209096_1000728_pt1 | contig 40799 bp, 30 predicted proteins | sample AD_UKC034_MetaG_FD_184407 | JGI IMG/M metagenome (GOLD analysis project Ga0209096, IMG submission 184407) | Active sludge microbial communities of municipal wastewater-treating anaerobic digesters from USA - AD_UKC034_MetaG (SPAdes) (version 2) | ecosystem: Engineered > Bioreactor > Anaerobic >...
ACGGTGGCCGCGTGGCGCCCCAGCCAGGCTCGTGCCTTGGCGGCGGCCGGTTTCCAGGTGGCGACGTTGGCGTGGGCGTTCAGCTCCAGCAGCGCCAGCGCCAGCGCGGTGGCCAGGATCGTTTCCGCTTCCGCTCCAGTCGGTTCCAACCGGCGCGCCCAGTCCCGCAACTCGGCCAGGGAGCGGTTCGCCCAACCGGCCAGCGCGTCGTTCAACGGGAAGGAGCCGTCCGCCCGCTGGTGGAGCAGCAGGTCCAGATACCAGATCGCCGGATCCTGTTTCGTGGGCGGTTTGGCGGCGGACCGGCTTCGACGCTGGTACAATTCAGAGTGTTCCATGCTTGCCGGAGCTGAGCTGAGCAGCATGTTCGACGGATCGGCGTCCGGTGTTTTCCCGAACATCGGGTGATTGGCGTCCACGGTTCTGTTCAGGCTGATCCTCACGTATCCGCTGCGCGGCGGCTGAATCCGGTCGCGGCCGTGCCAGCCGGCGGTGACCATGACGGGCACGCGGCGCGCCTCAGCCGGGGCGGCGGCCTTGGCGTCGGGCGGCCGCTCCACGATGCCCACGAAACTGGTCTCCGCCGACATCAGTCCGTACTCTTTCGACAGCGACACGAGACCCGACTCGGCGCGCGGACGGTTCCGCCGCTGGGTGGAGCCCGAGGGGACGCCGAAACCCGCCTCCAGTTCCCGGATGCGCCGCCGCGCCCAGAGGAGGGGCACCGGGCCGTCCGGGGCGGCGCGGCGCACCGTCGCGGACCACTCCCGCGGCCCGGCGGCGGTCAGGGCGGTGAAGGTGACCACCGTGCCGTCGGCGACCGACGCGCCCGGCTGGGTCAGCCGGGCGGCGACCACCAGCGGCTCATCGGCGAACACCGGCGGCGGCGTCACCGGGGCCTGTTCCACCGACACGCCGCCCCAGTCGAACCGCGCGTCGTGGAGCAGCGGCGTGTCGATCCGGCCGAACTGGCGCAGCACCTTCGGTTCGATGCGCTCGCCGGGGAAGATGAACTCGCACTCGCCCCGGCTCTCGCGGGCCAGGCCCCGCACGAGAAACTCGCTGGCGCCGGCGCCGATGCCGAAGCTGAATATCCGCCACCGGGCGGCGATGGTCCGGACGAGATCCAGCACCTCATCCTCGTTGCTCACCTGGCCGTCGGTGAGGACAATCACGTCCAAGCGGCCCTCCCGGGCGCCGCTGACCAGCTCCTGCAGGGCCGGCAGCAGCTCGGTGCCCCCCAGGTCGGCGTCCATCGCCCGGGTGCGGGCGACCGCGCCGTCCAGCGATGCCTGGGAGAAGTCCACGAACCCGGCGGTGAGGTGATCGGTTCGCGAGCCGAACCGGATGATCCGGAACCGGTCGCCGGGACGCAGCGCCCGCAGGCACAGCTCCACGGCCCGGCGCGCCTCGTCGATGGAGTCGCCCTGCATGGAGCCGGAGCAGTCCACCAGGAAGGCCAGTTGACGCGGGGCGGGCTCAGCCGCCGGCAAGTCGGGAAACAGCGTCAGGAGCAGATGGTCCCGGCCGCGAGACTCGGCGGCCAGGACGGAGGCCTGGTACGGCGAGGCCGTCCGGCACACGAGGATGAAGTCGCGGTCCATGACCGTCTCGCGCGCCGACAGGCGCACCGTGGCGTTCGCCCCGTCGACGGCGACCTCGACCGGGTGGGAGAGCGACGACACCGACCGGATGGGCGACGCCATCTCCAGCGCGAGTTCGAGGGTCAGGCCGTACGGGACGTCGCCGGCATAGGGCGGGGTGATCCGCTCGATTTCCGCCTGCTCCGCCGCGGACAGCCGGGGCGGGGTGTAGCGCGGCGAGAGGGTCGTGGGGAGCATGAGCCGGACGCCTTCGCCGTCCAGGCGCGCCTCGAGCACCAACCGGATCTCCACGACGGCCTCCTCACCGGGGCAGAGATTGCCGACGCTCATCTGGAAGACGTTGGGCCGCTCCTGATCCAGCAGCACGGCGGTGTCGCCCCGGCCCATGGCCTCGTCGTAGTGGTCGAAGGCCTTGTCGCGTTCCTCGATCTCCGCCCGGATGACCCGGTCGCCCAGAGTCACCGTCAATCCGCAGACCGCCGCCTCCTCCGGCAGCGGGAAGAGATACATCGCCTCGATGGGCGTCGACTCGGCGTTGCGGTACCGCTGGATCACCCGGAGTTCCAGCGCCAGGTCGCACAGGCGGCCGCGGTAGGCCACGCCGGTGAGCGGCACGGGCTGCCCGCTCACCGTCACCAGTCCCTGCAGGGTCGATTCGGGTTCAGTCTTCGCTCGCGCCATGATCGGTTCCTCCTGTTTCGGTTCCCTCCAGCGGAGGGACAATGTCGCGACAGCACGTCGCCACAGCCTGAGCCAGCCGCCGCAACCGGGCGGGCGATATCCGAAAGCGGCCGCCCTCCAGGTGCAACTCCAGGCCGGGCGCCACCGGCAGCCGCAGCCACAGGGCGGACGGCCCGGCGGCCGGGGTTTCAGCCGTGCCGTCCGGCTGGGCCGGGCCATCCAGGCGGGCGGCGATGGCCTCCAGGCTGAGCGCGTCGTCCTGCAGAGACCGGATTTGCCGCAGCCGCTCCAGGTGCACCGCGGTGTAGTAGTGGCCGCGGCCGGCGCCCATGGGCGGGGGGATCAGGCCGCGCTGGACGTAATAGCGGATCGTCCGGCGCGACACGCCCGCCGCTTCCGACAGCTCGCCGATGCTCAATTGCAGGTGCCGCTTGCTCATGAAATATTAATACGACACTAACTGTCAAAATGTCAAGTGTTAAAATAAACGGGCGGAATGCAGTCGGATCACCCGCCGGTCGCCGACGGGACGGTGCGATGGTGCCGATGCGAGGGAAACTAGTATGTGCCGGGCAGGAGGAGCGTCTTGCCGTTCTCGTCCAACCGCCAGATTTCCACGATGCGCCCCTTTTCCACCATGATCCGGATTTCCCGGTCGTCGCTGGGCTCGTGGAAAGCCGGCAGGCCGGGCCGCCGTTCGCCCTCGCCCACCAGCAGCACGCCGCTGAACCAGGCGGCGGGGACCGGCTCGTCCACCAGCATGTGGCAGTTGCCCCGGATGCCCGCAAGGAAGAGGCGCTGATTCCGAATCTCCCACGTGGCCACGTAGCCCCGCGCGCAGTCGGACGCCGCGCTGAACGGGTCATACTGGCGGCGGGTGTCCAGATCCGGATGCTCCCGAGGCAGATCGGGGAAACAGACCAGCGGGAAGGTTCGGCCGTTCAGGACGATTTCGTCCGGGATCTGGATGGTCATGATCAATCCTTTGCCGGCGCCGCCAGCCCGGCGGCGGGGACGACTGGCGCGGCCGCCGGCGGCTCGTCGGCGAAATACACCTCGGACACATGGGGCTTGACGGCCGCGTCGTGAAACCGGATGGCGACAAACCAGTTCTCCACGAAGCGACGGGTTTCCCGCCGGGCCAGCTCCCGCACCAGCGGCAGCTTGCTGCGGGCCGTCTGATGGAGCAGCTCCGGCATCTGCCGCTTCAGGCGATCGACGGCATCCGCTTCGTCGCGAAGCAGGCTGCCGTCCACCACGCGGATCCGGAGGCGCGCCAGATCCACGGCCGGGGTGTTCCAGCCGAGGCCCGGCGCGTCCACCCTCACCGCCTGCCGGTCCTCCTCCCACTGGAACCGCCACGGGCCGTCCAGGTCCAGGAAATAAATGTATTCGACGGGCGTCTGGAGCTCCACGGTGACGTCGGGCAGCCGGAGGCTGTCCCAGAAGATGGCGGTGGAGTCGGTGCGGGTGAAAGTGTCCACCGACTGGAGGCTGGCCACCTGGAGGTGATTGGTGCCCCGGGTGCGCGTGACGTAGTCGCGGAACTCCACGGTGACCGTACCGGTGCGGAAGGCGGCGGCGATCCGTTCCAGGGCTGCGCCGGCCTGTTCCACCCCCTCGCCGGGCACGGCGGCCAGGCGGTTCACCGTGTAGATGCCGATGACGGTCACCGCGAGGGTGGCCGCTGCGATGGCGGCGAGTTTGGGCGCGGCTGCGTGCATCGCCTGCCATTATACCGCGACCGGCCAGAATCCGGACGCGGTTCGTTGAGGAGCCGGAGAGCGGTCGCACCCTGAAGTTCCGGAGCTCCATCGCCAGCAGAAACTATGAGTGGCGGCCTGGGTGAGCCGGTCCGGGCAACCCCTCATTTGACCTCGATGACATCCATCTGGATGAATTGGCCGTTGTACGGCTGGGGCGCCGGCGGCACCCCGGGCACGACGATGGGCAGGCCCTGACCGTCGACATTGCCGATGAGTTGGCCGTCCTGGGCGTCGGCCGACAGGATGACCGTCGCGCCGCCGCGGACGGTGATGGTCTTGGTGTAATCGATCAGCCAGCAGCGGCGGAGACCGGCGCTGCCGGCGTTGAGAAAGTATGTTTGGGGCGGATTCGTGATTTCCAGTTTGTAAATATTATAATTTCCATTGGCGGATCGGCCGCCGGCATACCACAGGCCGTCCTGCTGCCCGCCGGCGTAGGACTGCTGCTCCACCACGCCGCGAAAACGGAGGGTGACCTGGTAGGTGCGGTTCGGATCACCGCCCAGGACGGTACTTTTCACCGGCCGGGGGACGGCGGCGGCGCACGTCGCGCCCTTGACCTTGCATGGCATCTCCCAGCGCAGGCCATGCAGGCTACCGGCCACGACCTGGGCCTGGCCCGTTAACCCGCCACCCGTGCCCGGTTCCGGTCGACTGCCGGTGAAGCCGGCATTTTTCCCCTGCTCGATGCCGAACCACGGGTACACCTGGTCACCGTTCACGCTGATGGTTCCGGCAATGATGAAATCGCCGGAGTAGGAGGGGATGGCGCTGCCGAGGTTCCGGTCCAGAATCCAGCCTTCCCAGATCTGGGTGTTGCCGGCGGGGTACCGATGCAGGACCAAATGCCGGCCGACCAGATAACCCTCCACTGCGGTGCCCAGGAGCGTTCCCGAGATCCGTTGGGTCTGGGGATTGAGGGTGTAGACGAGCAGGCCGGTGTAGCCGTTGCCGTTCACCCACCAGGTGGTGGGCAGGGCGGCCTGGGCACACATGGATGTCAGGAACACGAAGGATCCCAGTAGAAGAAGCCTGTAAAACGGTCTGTTTGTCATCTTTATCTCCTTTACTCGAATGAACGGTGAAAGAAACAATGGCCGCTCGAAAGACCTTCTCGCGTCACAGGAGAAGGGCCTTGAAGAAAAACGGCATCAGGGGATAGATCAGAAATATCTGGCGGTGAAAACGCCACCGGAACAGCCACAGTTTACGGAAGGGAGCAAGGTGGTCCGACGGAACCACCGATCGCACCAGTTCCCGCGCGATCCAACTAAGATCGATCTGAACATCCACTGCCTACAGTCTACCATACATGATTGTCTCTGAATGAATCGCAGGGTTGGATCAAGCCCGAATGTCGTGGTCAATACCGCATTGTGGCTGGGATCTGCCGCGTTTGCGCGATCGAGAACTGTCTGCGGGACGTTGACGGAAGAAAATCCGGCGCTCTTGCTTCGATTTCCCCGGGCTTGGTCTCACCGGGCTGCCGGAGGAACACATCCGTGTCGAACCGGTCACCGGCGGCGCGGTATTCTTTGACTCTTCGACCCGAACGCAAGGGGATCAAACTTCAGGGGCCGGGGACGGGCGTTCCGTCCCCGGCCGGGAGTAAGATGCTATTTCAAGGCGGACAAGATCTCGGCGATGGCGCGGTCCAACTGCGGATCGCGGCCGTCGAGGCGGTCCTTCACCGTCGTCTGGACGTAGATGTCGGGGGCGACGCCGTGGCGCTCGATGTCCTGCCCGTCCAGGGTGTAGCAACCCCACGACGGCAGGCGGAAGTAGGAACCGTCCACCAGCGCCCGGCCCGACGTGAAGATCAGCCAGCGGTAGGTCTCGGTGCCGATCACCGGGCCCAATTTCAGCGCCTTGAAGCCGGCGGCGGTCATTTCGGCGTCGCTGAGGCTCTGTTCATTGATGAGCAGTACGATGGGCCTGGCTGCCGGGGCGAAGTTGGGTTGGGGGGCGAGTTTTCCGCCGCGGTACTTCCACTGGGTGTAGGGCCGCTGGGTGAGGAAGCGGAGGATGTCGTCGTGCACGTTGCCGCCGGTGTTGTAGCGCAGGTCCAGGATCAGGGCGTCCCGCTGGAAGGCTTCCGATGTCATCTCGATGTAGAACTGCTCCAGGCTCTGGCCGCCCATGTCCTTCATGTGAACGTACGCGATCCGGCCGCCACCCTTGGCGTCCACCTGCGCCTGGTTGGTCCGGATCCACTCGTCGTACAGCTGCTGGCGGAACGAGCCGTACCGTTCCGGATGCACCTTCACCTCGACGGTGGCATCGCCCCGGCGGAGGGCCAGCGTCATCTCGGCGCTCAACGACGGACGGACGAAGTACGACTCGCGGTTGACCGCCGGGTCCACAGGAACGCCGTCGACGGCCACCAGCACGTCGCCGGGCCGGACGTCCTTGTCCTTCCGGTCGAGCGGCGAGTTGTGGGCCACCGCCTGCACCCGGTACGGGTCGTCGGTATCGAAAACCAGGCCGGTGGCCTGCGTCCGCGTGCCGTAGAACGGCTTTTCCTCCGGTCCGGCGGAGTAGAACCCGAGATGGGAGGCGCCGAGCTCCCCCAGCAGGTCGTCAAGCAGCAGGCGCAGGTCGGCGCGCGCGGTCAGGTGGGGGAGGAACGCTTCGTAGCGGCGCTTCATCGCCTCCCAGTCGGCGCCGTGGAACGTTTCGTCATAGAAGTTCTCCTGCAAGCCCGCCCACACCTCGTCGAACATCTGGGGAAACTCGTCGGCGAGGCTCCGCCGGAAGGAGTGATTGACCTCGATCTTCTCCACCTTGTTGGTGTCCAGCTTGAGCTCGTGGATGTCGCCCTTGACCAGGAGGTACAGCTTACCGCCCGCTTCGGCCAGCGCGAGCTCTTCGGCGGCGGCGCCGGCGATCTTTTCGGTCTTGGGGGGCTCGAAGGGCTTGATCACGGTCTTCCAGAGGTTGTACGACTCCCCGTCATGGTTGGACAGGTACAGCACTGTGGTGTCCTCGTCCTTCTGCAGGACGTAAGGTGTTACCTGGCGCCCCGCGTCCGGCGAAACCTGCTTCCAGCGCTCCAGCAGGTCGCTCAGGTCGAGGGTCACGGTGACCTTCGGCTTGTCCGGCGCCTTCACCTCCGCCGGCTTCCCCGCGTCGGCGGGCGGCGGGGCGGGGGCGTCCTTCGCCGCGGCGGCCTTGTCCTCCTTCTCCACCGGTTTCTCGTCCTTGAACAGCTTGTCAAACTCATCCGAGTGGAAGGCGAAATCGAATTTTTCCAGCGGCAGTCGCCAGATGCGCAAGTCGGCGCCGCCCCGGGGGTACAACGGCTCGCGGCGGTTGGCGGTGAAGTACAGGTCCTTGCCGTCCGGGGACCAGAAGGGATCGGCTTCCGTCACGCCGGTGTTCGTCAGGTTGATGGTCTTCCCGTCGGCCAGGCTGTGGATGAGGATGTCCTGCTCGAAATTGCGGAAGGCGGTGAAGGCGACGTAGCGGCCGTCGGGGGAGAAGCGCGGCGTGCTGCTGTCGAAGCCCCACAGCTCGTCCGTCACGAGGGTGCGGCTCTTGAAATCTTTCAGGTCCATGAGCCGGACCTCGTTCCGGCCGCTCAGGTAAACCGCCTGGGTGCGCTCGGCGTTGAACGACAGGGCGCGGTTGGACTGCCGGTCGAAGGTGAGCTCCTCCTCCTTCGACTTGCCGTCGGCGGCGACCCGGAACCAGTTCAGCCAGCCGTCGACGGTCTGGTTGTACAGGAGGGTCCGGTTGTCGGCCAGCCAGGCGACCTCCATCGCCCGGCCCTCGGCCCGGGTGGGCATCTCGCGGACGTGCTTCCCCTTGATGTCCGAGACGAACAGCCGGCCCCGCGAAATGAACGCCAGCTTCTTGCCGTCGGGCGACACGCCGAACGCTGTGACCTTGCCCGCCACCTTGAACTCCTGCTCGAGGGGCAGGGGATTGATCCGGAACACTTCGATGGGCAGCCGGCGGGACTCCTGCCGGGCCACGTCGTAGATCCAGAGCTGGTAATCCTTCTCGAAGACCACCCGGCGGCCGTCCGCGCTGGCCTGGGGCATGCGGAGCGACGTGTCGAAGCGGGTCAGGGCCTCCTTCTTCCCGCCCGCCAGGCGGTACAGGTTGAACTCGCCGTTCCCCTCGTCGGAGACGAAGTAGAGGGTGCCCGCCCGGTCGAAGGTGGGCTGGTAGTCCTTGCCGCGCCAGGTGGTATGGACCTTGAACTCGCCGGTCTTCGGGTCCCACGACTTGATGTCCGGGTTGTAGTCGCCCTGGTAGCGCTTGCGGTTGGCGAAGCGGAAGCTCTCCCAACTGTCGGTGAAGAAGTACGCGCCGCTCTGCGGATGCTCCGCGACGGCGTGGGCGGTGTTGAAGTAGTGCGCCATCAGCCGCCGGGGGGTGCCGCCGCCGGCGTTCACGGCGTAGGCCGTGAAATCGTTGTACCGGCCGGAGGTGAAGTAAATCGTTCGCGAGTCCCACGACCAGGAATCCACCAGGTCGTCGGCCTCGTGCCAGGTGAGGCGGGTGATGGGGCCGCCGGCCGCGGGCATGACATACACGTCCGCGTTGCCCGCCTGGTTGGAGCTGAAGGCGATGGACCGGCCGTCGGGCGAGTAGCGCGGCCGCTGTTCCTCGCCGTCCATGCCGGTGAGGCGGACGGCGGTGCCGCCGGCGGCCGGCACGCTCCAGATATCGCCGGCGTGGGCGAAGACGACGGTCTGGCCGTCAGGCGACAGGCTGGGGTGGGACAGGAAGTACGGCTCCGCAGCGGAGGCCGCGGCCGCCAGGGACAGGAGGCACAGCAACACGCACACGGTTCGCATAACGTTTCCTCGCAAGTGGAATTCCAGCGTGATTGATAACATACGTCGCGGAAAATGAAAAGTTATCGGATGCGGCGACGCCGGGCCTTCCCAGTCCGGACCAGCCGAATCCGGGATGTCGGTACTCTAAATATTCCGGCGGAGGGAACTTTTCGGATGCCGGCTTCGTTTTGTATGGACGAGTACGCAATCATTCGTCCGGAGGACAGTCATGAAACGAACACTGGTGGTGATGGCAGCGGTGATGCTGATGGCCCTGTTCGGCCTGGCGGCCAACAAGGAGCGGTGGGTCAACGTCCACGTGGTGGAGGCCGACGATGACACCCAGGTGGACATCCGGGTTCCCCTGTCCCTGCTGATCGTGGCGGTGGACTGCGTGAAAAGCGACCAGCTGCAGAACGGCAAGCTGAAGCTGGAATTCGACGACACCCAGGTGGATTTCAAGAAGCTGTGGGCCGAGCTGCGCAAGCACGACAACACCGACTTCGTCAAGGTTAGCTCCAAGGAGGAGAACGTGCTGGTGTCCCGCAAGGGCGACCTGTTCATCGTGCAGGTGTTCAAGAAGGACGAGCCGGAGCAGGGCGCGCCCCACGTGCTGGTCAAGCTGCCGGTGGCCCTGATGGATTCCCTGATGACGACGGAGGGGAACGAGATCGACCTGAAGGCGTTCCTGACCCAGTTGGGCAACACGACCACCGGCGATCTCATCACCGTCCAGGAGAAGGACGCGAGCGTGCGGATCTGGATCGACTGATTCGAACCGGGTTGCCGGCGCGGCCGGATTCGGCCGGCGCCGGCGACGGCATGACGCGGCACGCAGGAGGTGGACCATGGCGGGCTTGATGAAGGTGATGGTGGCGATGATGGCGGTGACGGGAGCGGCGTGCATGGGCGGTCTGCTCATGATCGCCGGGCAGCAGTGGCTGCTGGTCAAGGTGGACACCAAGGGGCCGGACGAGATGCATCTGGTGGTGCCGGTGCCCGTGGGGTTGCTGCAGGCCGGCGCCGCCTTCATGCCGGAGGAGGCCCGCCGGGTCGACTTCGGGCCCGACGCGATCCCCGTCAGGATGGAGGACCTGAAACGGCTGGCGACCGCGCTCGAGGGGGCGCCCGACGGCGTCTACGTGCGCGTGACTTCGCCCCGTGAAACGGTCCGGATCGAGAAGCAGGGCGGCGATTTCAACATCTTCGTCAAGACTGACGAGGAAAAAGTGGACGTGCGCATTCCCATCGCGTTCCTCACGGAGTGCCTCAACGGCATGGATCAGAACGGCATGAATACCCAGGCGGCGATCGACGCCCTGTCGACGCTGCGATACGCGAAGGTGGTGGACATCGAGGCGCCCGACGCCAACGTGGCCATCTGGAGCTATTGAACGAACGCACCCGACGGTGCACTTTCTACCTCCCAACCGGCCGCCCGCGCGGCCGGTTTTTTTCTGTCCCGCCGATGGTATCTGTGAGCTTTTTTCACATCTTTGACATCTTTATGAACGCATGACGTGACATATTCGCGGCGCGAGGCGCATCCCGCGCCGGCGACAGCCTGGAGGTTCTGATGCGAGGGATCCGATTGGCGGGGGTGATCGTGTTGCTGGCCGCGGCCTGGTTGCTGGCTTTCGACGGGCCCGACGAGCTGTTGAAACATTACCGCGGGTCCGAGCCGATCCCGGCCGGTCTCTTCCAGGCTTACTCCCGGCTGGTCGCCTCGCTGCAGACCGGCGACGCCGGTGAAATCGAGCGGAACGGCCTGCCCCACGGGCTGACCATCAGCCGGGAGGAGCGCCCCGCCGGCCGCCGGGACTGCGGCAACGACATCAACCTCCCCTACGTGAAGAGCGGCTTTCAGAAGGAGATCATCTCCGTCCGCCAGGATGGCGAAGGGTGCTACCTGATCCGGACCGCCTCAACCGCCCTCTGGTTCGTGGAAACCCGGCACATGGGCTGGAGACTCTACCGCTGGCTGGACAAGCCCATCCAGTGACCCGCCGCCGCCTCGCCGGGCATTGATCATCCGCCCGACAAACGGTATAATGCGGTCTGCCTGACCGCCTCCCGATTCGCCGCAACGCGCGGCCCGGGGGGCGGCAATTTATCGGCAGCGAGGAAGCGGCGATCATGAACGAAGTCATCCTTCAGGAAGTGGGGCTGCGGGACGGCCTGCAGGCCGAGAAGCAGACGGTGCCGTTCGAGCACAAGGCGGCCTGGGTCGGGGCGCTGATCGAGTCGGGCGTGGACGTCATCCAACTCGGCTCGTTTGTCAATCCGGAGAAGGTCCCCCAGATGGCCGACACGGACAAGCTGTTCCAGCAATTCAGCCAGCCCGGCGCCAAGCCGTCGCGGGTGCGGCTCTCGGGCCTGGTCCTCAACGAGAAGGGGCTGGACCGCGGCCAGGCGTGCGGCGTGGAGCTGTTCTGCATGGGCGTCTCCGCCAGCGAGACCCACAGCCAGAAGAACACGGGAATGACCGTGGCCGACGCCGCGGCCCGCATCATCCAGATGGCCCGGGCGGCCGTGGCCGCGGGCCGGGAGGTCCAGGTTTCCGTCCAGTCGGCCTTCGGTTGCGGTTTCGAGGGAGCCATCCCCGAGACTCGGGTGCTGGACCTGGTGAAACGCTACCTGGACGCGGGCGTCCGGATGGTCAGTCTGGCCGACACGGCCGGGCACGCCAACCCCGCCCAGGTGGAGCGGCTGTTCGGCGAGATCCGGACCATGGGCGCCGGCATCCAGATGGCGGCGCATTTCCATAACACGTACGGCATGGGCCTGGCCAACTGCATGGCGGCCATGCGGGCCGGGGCGACCTACCTGGAGTCGGCGTTCGGCGGACTCGGCGGCTGCCCGTTCACCAAGCTGCCCGCCGGCAACGTCTGCACCGAGGATCTGGTGCACCTGCTCCAGCAGCTCGGCCAGCGGCCGGATGTGGACCTGGCGCGGCTCATCGGTCTGGCCAAGGAGGTTGCCGCCTACTTCAACCGGGAACTGCCGGGCTTCGTGTACAAATCGGGCCCCATCAAACATTAAAATATCCGTGAGGTGCGCATCATGAAGCTTCTCGAGGGAATCCGCGTCCTGGACCTGACCAACGTGCTGTCCGGACCGTTCTGCACCCTGCAGCTGGCGCTGCTCGGCGCGGAAGTCATCAAGATCGAAAATCCGAAGGACGGCGACCTGGCCCGCAAACTGGGCTGCGTGCCCGACTTCAACAAGAAACTGATGGGGACGAGCTACCTGGCGCAGAACGCCAACAAGAAATCGCTGACCCTGAACCTGAAGCAGCCCAAGGCCAAGGAGATCTTCAAGGAGCTGGTCAAGACCGCCGACGTGGTGGTGGAGAACTTCCGCCCCGACGTCATGGACCGGCTCGGCGTCGGCTACGAGGTCCTGCGCCAGATCAATCCGCGGCTGGTCTTCTGCGCCATCTCCGGCTTCGGCCACACCGGACCGGACGCCTACAAGCCCGCCTACGACCAGATCATCCAGGGCCTGAGCGGCGTGATGGCCATCAACGGCGACGAGCGGCTTAATCCGCTGCGCTGCGGCTTCCCGGTCTGCGACACCGTGGGCGGCCTCAACGCCGCGTTCGCGATCATGGCGGCGCTCTTCTCCCGGGAACGCACCGGCCAGGGGCAGTTCATCGACATCGCCCTGCTCGACTCCATCATGCCGCTCATGGGCTGGGTGGTGGCCAACCTCATGATCGGCGGCCAGCAGCCGGTGCTCATGGGCAACGACAACTTCACCGCCGCGCCCTCGGGGACCTTCAAGACGAAGGACGGCTTCATCAACATCGCCGCCAACAAGCAGGAGCAGTGGGAAAACGTCGCGGACCTGCTGGGTGTGCCGGAGCTCAAGGAAGATCCGCGCTTCAAGGAGCGGGACGCGCGCAAGGCCAACCGCCGGGCGCTGACGCCGCTGCTCGAGGCGCGGCTGGTCACCCAGTCCACCGACTACTGGGTGGATCTGCTGAACCAGAACGACGTGCCCTCGGGCGCCATCCCCACACTGGAGGAGGCGCTGCAGGCGCCGCAGATCGGGCACCGGCAGGCCTTCACGAAGATCCGCGCCGAGGGCATCGGCGAGATCCCGCTCTTCAACCACACGGCCAAGTTCTCCGACGCCACGGGCAACGTCGAGGCGCCGCCGCCGCTCCTCGGGGAGCACAACGCGGAGATCCTGGGCCAGATCGGCTACGCGGCCGCGGACCTGCAATCGCTCAAGGCGGACGGCGTGATCTGATCCGCCGGTGATCCGGGCGAGTGGCCGGCGCCTGCGGCCGGCCTCCGGCCTGCTCCGGATGTTATCCGGATGCCCGCCATCTTACGGGTCCACCAGATTCGACCTGCCCGAACGGGAGGGACGCATGCATCCATCCGGCCTGCTGATCGTGGGCCTGCTGGTCGTCGCGTGCGGTGTCGCCTGGACCGCCGCCGGGGGCGAGGACGGGTGGCCCGCCGCGCTCCGGGAGCTTGTCGCGTCGGAGCGGGCGTTTGCCCGGGCCGCGGACGAGGGCGGGATCCGCGCGGCTTTTCTGTCGTTCCTGGCACCCGAGGGGGTGGTATTCCGGCCCCGGCCGGTGCCGGGGCGGCCGGCCTATGAACAGATGCCGGCGGACGCGACGGCCCTGCTCGCCTGGCGTCCCGTCTTCGCGGAGACGTCGGCCTCGGGCGACCTGGGTTACACCACCGGACCGTGGTATCTGAAAAACCGGCGGCAGGACCCGGATCCCTCGGGGTGGGGACATTACGTCTCCATCTGGAGGAGGGGGGAAGGGGGCCGCTGGACGGTCCTCCTGGACGCCGGCATCCGCCATGGGCGGGCGGACCATCTGCCGGACACCGTGACGACGGCAAAATCCGGCCAGCCGGCCCACCTGGGCGAGATCCCGTTTTCGGACCTGGACGCGGAGATATCCCGGTTGGCGGCCGTCAGCGGCCCCGCGGCCGCATTCCGCCAGCTGGCCTCCCCCGATCTGCGGTTCTACCGCGACCGCGCGCTGCCCGTGATCGGCCGGGACCGGTCGCTGGCCCTGCTGCCCGCGGCGCCGGCCGCCTGGACATGGCGCGCCGAGGGGCAGGCCGGCTCCGCCGACGGCAGTCTGGGGTACAGCTACGGGATCCTCGAGACGCAGGCCGCCGCGGGTGGCGCGCGGCCGGCCCTGCAGCACAGCTATCTCCACATTTGGCGACGGGGCGGCGACGGCTACCGGCTGGTCCTGGACCTGGCGGTCGCCATCCCGGTCGCGCCCGCGTCGTAAGCCGGGAGCCGGAGCGCCCGGGGCAGGGGATCCAACAACATGGACACGATCAACCCGTCAGAGTATGTCAGGCGGTCCTGCCGCGCGGTCATGGATCGCGCCGCCCATGTGCGGATCCACGAACCGGCGATCGATGCATACGTCCGGGAGCTGGCGGCAGCGGATCCGACGACGCCGGGGCACGACCCCGCCAGCCATTACCTGGACGGCGGCGCCGGCACCGCCGCGTTCTTCCTCACGCTGGACGCCATCAATTTCGGCTCCGGCTATTTCCCGTTTCTGCGCAAGCGCCCCGGCCTGTCGGGCTATTTCACCGTGGCCTCCGCGCTGGCTGACCGGTTCCGGAGTCGGGGTCCGCTGGCGGCGGACGAGCTGGCGACGATCTCCGCCGCGGAGTGCGCCGAGCTGTTCGGACAGGATGCGGGGCATCCCGTCGTCGGCGAGCTGATGGCGCGCTTCGCCCGGGCGCTCAACGATCTGGGGGAATTGCTCGCCGTCCGCTACGGCGGATCCTGCACCGCGCTGATCGAGGCGGCGGACGGATCCGCGGCCCGGTTGATCGGGCTGCTGGCGGAGATGCCGTACTTCCAGGATGTCCAACTCCACGCCGGCGAGCCGGTGGCGTTTTACAAGCGGGCCCAGCTGGCCGCGGCCGACCTCGCGCTGGCCTTTGGAGGCGCCGGATGGGGACGATTTGAGGATCTGGCTGATCTGACGATCTTTGCCGACAACCTGGTGCCCCACGTCCTGAGGGTGGACGGCATCCTGGTTTATTCGTCCGAACTCGCGACGCGCATCGACAGCGGCGAGTTGATCCCCGCCGGTTCGGCCGAGGAGGTGGAACTGCGCGCCGCTGCGGTCACGGCGGCGGAGCTGCTTGTGGCAGCGGCTCGCCGGCAGGGATTGGCGTGGACGGCGATGGACGCCGACTACCGCCTCTGGAACCGGGGACAGCAGCCGTACTTCAAGCAGGTGAAGCCCCGCCATCGCACCCGGACCGTCTTCTACTAGCGACGACGCAACCTGCCGGACGGCAACGATCCGAAAATCATTGTTTTCATGGGATTGTATCAAATACTTCACCCAACACCTCATGCTCTACTGATCGAATAATCTTCAATAAAATATGGTACATAGATCATTTAATATAAAATATTTCTATAAATAGGCAGATATATGTCGTTTATAAAGGACTAAAAAATCAATAGATCATCTGCGGGACTTGACGCACGGGATCCATGCAGGACCGGTCATATTCACGTGATGAAGCAGAACCAACCAGCATGACGTACATACAGGTCGAAGAGGCCGTGTCTCGAATGATTATGGTATTGGTGCAAGACTTGCAATAATTGTAGAATTCGGATATAGTGGTTGCAACATACGGCCGGATCATCGCATGCCGTGCCGACACAAAAGGAGAGAGACCATGGCCAAGTCGAGCAAGCGCCTGAGCACCGAGGAAATCATCGCGCTGGACGAGAAGTACGGCGCCCACAACTACCACCCGCTGCCTGTGGTGATCGCCAAGGCCAAAGGCGTCAAGGTCTGGGATCCGGAGGGGCGCGAATACTTCGATTGCCTGTCGGCCTACTCCGCGGTGAACCAGGGTCATCGGCACCCCCGCATTCTCAAGGCGATGACGGACCAGGCGAAGCGCTGCACCCTGACGTCGCGCGCCTTCCATAACGACATGATGGGCCGGTTCCTGAAGCGGCTCTGCGAGTACACCGGCTACGAAATGGCCCTGCCCATGAACACCGGCGCCGAAGCCGTGGAGACCGCCATGAAGATGGCCCGCCGCTGGGGCGTCGAGAAGAAAGGGATCGAGAACGGCAAACAGGAGATCATCGTCGCCGAGGAGAATTTCCACGGCCGCACCATCTCCATCATCTCCTACTCCACCGATCCCGATGCCCGGATCAACTACGGCCCGTATACCCCCGGGTTCAAGGTGGTGAAGTACAACTCGCCCGAAGCCATCGAGGCGGCCATCACGCCCAACACCTGCGCCGTGCTGCTGGAACCGATCCAGGGCGAGGCCGGCGTCTTCGTGCCGGCGGATGGGTACCTGCGGGCCGTGCGCGAGATCTGCACCCGCCACAACGTTCTCTTCATCGCCGACGAAATCCAGACGGGCTTCTGCCGCACCGGCCGCAAGTTCGCCGTGGATCACGAGGACGTGCGGCCCGACGCCATGACCCTGGGCAAGGCCCTGGGCGGCGGCCTGTTCCCGGTGTCGGCCGTGGTCGCCGACCACGATGTGATGGGCGTGTTCACGCCGGGCAGCCACGGCTCCACGTTCGGCGGCAATCCGCTGGCCGCGGCCGTGGGCATGGCCGCGCTGGACGTGCTGGATGACGAGAAGCTCGCCGACAACGCCCACAAGCTGGGCGAATACTTCCGGCGCGAGATCGCCAAGGTGAAGTGCCCCAAGATGGTGCAGGTGCGCGGCAAGGGCCTGCTCAACGCGGTGGTGTTCGAGAAGGGCTTCGAGGCGTGGAACGTGTGCCTGGCGCTCCGCGACGCCGGCGTGCTGGCCAAGCAGACCCACGGCAACATCATCCGCTTCGCCCCGCCGCTGGTGATCACGCGGGCCGAGATGGCCGACGCCCTGAAGCGGATAAAAAGTGTTTTCAAATCTATTAAATAAACAATAATTTCATTCCGAAATTCATGTTTGAGCTGAAGCAACCCGAGGATCCCTCGGGTTGTTTGCTTGATGTCCGAATCTGACCTGGTGCCCGGCTCCGTCACGCGCCGGAGCAAGCGCGGGTGACTCCGGCATGATGCCAGACTCCGTCACCAATGAATCGGTGCGGGATGATCCGGAGAGAAATCAGCAGATGCTGCCTGATCCGCAAGAGGGGCAGATCGCGACGTCCCATTGAACGAATCCGGCCCATGTTCCGGTCCAGCCGCATTGCGGGCAGCGGCCGAGGAGTTCTCCGCGGCCGTCCGGCCACAGCTCCACGAACGGCCGGCCGGACTCGATGCCTTTAAGATCCAGAAAGTAGATCGTGCCCAGGGCCGAGCCGGCCACGAGCCGCGAACCGCGGATCAACAACTTGCGGACACGGGAATCGGTGGGGAAAGTGGCCAGCCGCGCCCCGTCTGCGGCCCGCCACAAACGGAGCCCCGCATCGAGGGTCGCGGTGAACAGATGCCGCCCATCGGCAAGCTTCGCCAGCGCGGTGACCGCACTCCCCATGTCACGGCCCGGCCGGACACTCCAGAGCGTTTCACCGGATTCGAGGCTCAGCATCGTCAGCCGGGTGTCCGCCAAGGCGATCCAATTCAACCGGGAACAGCCAAGCGATAGGGGGACTCCCGTGGACTGGGTGGATGTGTAAGGGATGCTGAAACGCTGACTCTTGCTTTCAAGATCCCACAGGACCAACAAATCACTGTCGGACCTGAGCAGCATTCGCGGCGGGCGGGGGACAGCCGCCACCAAGCGGCCGGATGGAACGCCGGCCCATCGGCCCAGGCACATGCCGGCCTCGGCATGCCAGAACGAGACAGCGCCATCGTGTTCCCGGACAATTTTCACACCCCCGCCCACCACCAGGCTGTCGACACCTGGTGGAATCGGCTCAGGCCGGGAGGCCGCCGATGAATCCGCTACCGGACGGCCTGGCGTCTGGCGGCCCTTCTCTTCGAAGGACAGCTCGGTCGGTGGCTCCGCCGGGGGAGAGGCGGGCAGCTCAATCTCTCGACCTGAGTCGAGGTCCCAAAGGTGCGTCCGGCCCGGATTGCCGTGGGTTACGGCTCGGCGTGCATCAGGCAGGCAGCGCAGCTCGCGGACTATCTCATGCGGGATTTGAAAGGTGCCGGTCTTCTGTCCTGTGGCCCCATCCCAGATCTCGATCCTCGCGCCAGACCCCTCCCCGCGCGCCGAGACGACCACGCGCCCGTCCGGCGAGGCATCGAGCGCGGTGACTTCGCGGGTGATCGCCGGCCGGGAAACCGTAATGCGGGCCATGGGGTTCAGACTCTCCAGGAAATGTTCATGGCTCGGGCATCTTCCATATTTTGATGGACCGGAATCCGGCCGAAACCAGCCGCGATCCATCAGGGAAAAAACAAATGTTGTAAATGTTGCCGTCGTGGGCGGCGATGGACAGCCTCTCTTCGCCGGTTTCGAAATCCCACAGGCTGATCAGGCCTTGATTGCTTGCGGAAGCGAGAAAACGCCCGCGGGGATCGGCGGCCAGGGCCACAACCCCGCCGTGTTGGGCATGGGCGATCTGATAGCTGTGGCCGCCCGCCTCGGCGCGGCGGCGGTCGGCCTCGAGGCGCTTCCCGTCCATCGCATGATGGAGCGGATGGCCCGCCAGTACCCGCAGCTTCGTCCGGGTCACCACGTCCCACACGGCAATCCCTCCGCCCGCGACGCCGGCGAAGAACCGCCCACCGTCGGAGCTGAGCGCGATGGGGCATTGCCAGTTCGCCTCGCCGCCGCGAGGGGCTTCCTCGAGAAAGGCGATCGACTCCCCCCGCATCTCATCGACGACGGCGATGCCGTCACGTTGGACCATGGCGAAACAGGGCGCCGCCGGCGAGGCGGTCATGAATCCGACACTCTCCAGCGGTAACAGGCGGGATTCCCAGACGTTTCCCTGTCGGATCCACACCTCCGGCTGGGGGCAGTCGCGATGCTGGATGATCAGTCGTCCCGCCGCGGTGCCGATTCCGCTGCGGACGCGAGGGCCGCTGGAACGGATCCGGTGGCTGGGGCTCGCGCCCATGGGCTCTCCACAGGCGATGGAGCCGTCCGGGGCGGCCCAGGCGAGATGACCGGATCCCGGCAATGAACCAATCCAGGTGATCTCGCCCCGCCATTCGACCGGCACCGTCACTTCCCGGCCCGTTTCACTGTCGAATACAAGAACGTGCCCGTTCAAGTTATGGACGATGACATGGCGTCCGGTCGGATCAACGAGCAGGGACCGGGCCACCACCTGACCCTCGATCGTGGTCAGCAGGATCGATTCACCGGGTGCCGGCTTGTTGATCCATTGGAACCATGGCCGGGCAGGCCATCGCCCGGTCCGTTGACAGTCGGCAGCCTGATCGGCAACCGGATGTCCGGCGGGCATGTTGGCGCCCTGCTGCCAGATGACATCCGGTTCAATGGATAGATGATGAGCCTGACCGAGCACGAACTCGTACCAGACGCCTAGATCCGCCCGCTGTCGCGAAGTGGGGCGATCCGGTTTCATGTGGGAAACTTCTCCAGCGCCAGGTGGTAGTCTTCCAGCAGCTCGTAGACGCCGCCGTAGAGCCTGCGGCCCGCCTCGCCCTCGAGCGTATGAATGACGCCCGAGTGGGTGCACTTGGCTTCCAGGAACTCGAAATCGGTGAGCGTAGCGTACAGGTCATTCCACAACCCGGCTTCGGTCTGCTGGAAAGGCAGTTCGGAGAGCTTGCGGACGTTGGCGCTCCGGGTTCCGTCCGCTTCGGCGAACAGCGGTTGGGCGGCGAAGTAGTCGGCCAACCGGCCGTGGGTGGCGGCCTTGTCCGGACCGGCGAGAAACGCCGCGTCCACCACCTCGCCCATCTGGCGATGGAAGAATCCAAGCAGCGTGGACCCATCGGCACTGCGTCCGGTCAGATACGGCTCCAGGTCGAAGAACAGGCGCGACCACACCACGACGGGGAGCCGCGGCTCGGGCGGCTGGAAGAAGGCACGACGCTGGAAATCGCCGAACACCTCCTGGTCGCGGGATAGCAGATCGATCACCTCATCCTCGGACAGGCCGTTCTTCGCGGCCCGCAGGTACGCCAACGCCCGCGCCACCAGGATGGGCCCATGGTTGGCCTCGGCTGACAACCGCGCCAGCAGCTGTCCGATGATCCCGGTCACATCCGGTTCCAGCGCCACCGCGGGGGTGTAAGACTTCCATTGCCGCGCCTCTTCGAAGGCGAATTTCAGCCAGAGGGGCGATCCGGTGCGCCCGAACCGGTCCAGCACCTCGTCGTGCTGCACCGCCTGCAGGCCGCGACCCGCCTGGCCCAGCCAGGATTGCAGAATCGCGCCGCCGTCGGCGGCGGACAGGGGCGGCAATTCCGTCTGGAACGATGGAGCTGTTTTGCGCTTAAGGGCGTCCCATGCCTCTGAAGGCGCCGCGGAAACCACCAGGCGGACGTGGCCGGGCAGGGCACCCGGCAGCCAGTGGAGGCTGCGGGCGTCGTGGCTGGCGCCCAGCTGATCCAGGGCGTCGAGAAACAGGATGATGGGCCGGTCGGCCGCGGCCAGGGCGAGGCGTTTGGGGAATTCTTCGGCCAGCGCCTTGAATTCGCTGGGAATGGTGGTCTCATCGCCGCCGCAGCGGCGGGTGACTTCGCGGCACAGGCTCTCCAGCAGGGCTCGGACGTCGACGGACGCCGGGGTGGCGCCGATGAAGCGCGCGGCGATGATGGCGTTCGGGTAGGTCTGCCGGGCCAATTCCAAGGCCCGAGCCAACAGGGCCGATTTCCCCGAGCCCGACGCGCCGAAGACGGCCATGGGGGCCGGATCCCGTCCGGCCAGGTAATCGCCGATGCGTTGAAGGCTGTCCGTACGCCCGATGAAGACTTCGGCCCGCTCCCGGGCAAAGGCCAGATGGTCGGCGATTTCCTGGTCTACGGGATCGACGGCGCCCAGTTGGGCGATCTCCGCCCGGATCACTCCGGAAAGAGCCTGCCAAACGTCCTCACACAGCGCATCCAGATGGTCGGTGCTGATGACGGACTGCCGCCAGCGGGCTTCGTACTCGCGGACGTTGCCCGCCAGCCTGGCGCGCAGCCGATCCTTGAGATCCGCCAGGCGACGCTGCGCCTCGGCGTCCGCGGCGCCGCCGGCGTCGCGGTCGGTGTAAGCGCCGGCGCCGGCGTCATCCGGCAATCCGATGATGCAGCGAAAAAATCCGAAGACATGCTTGTGGGCATCGGCCACCCGCAGCGCGCCGGTCTCGATCTCTTGCTCGGTGGCCGATGCTTCGTACCGGATCCGCTGCGCTTCGCTGAATCCCGTCTTGGCGACGGCAGCGGTCAGGATACCGCGCAGGCGATCCTCCACCATCTCCCACTGGCGGGACTCCGCTTCCGCAGCCTGCCGGCGCTCGGCCTCGTTGGCGCCGTCGGGCGCCACGATCCGACGCGGCTGCAGACAGTAGACGGGCGGCACGGCATTGTCGTCGCGGCGGTACCACTGTCGCAGCAGCGCCGAGTCCTCGGGCGCCGTGACGGCCGCATGGATCCTTTGGTATTCATCCGCCGGGATTGCAGGCGGCAGGGGCCGCCAGCCGTAGCGGTCGCCCAGCAGCACGATGAAGTTGGGGCGCGGGGTGATCCGCTGGCAACGCGTGATCTCGCCCAGGCAGATGGGCATCGTCTGCTGGTCAAGCCCCGCTTCCTCGCGTACGCCCCAGCGCAGGTCCACCGCCTGGAAGCTGCAGCCGTGTTGCCGGCACAGCTCGCGGAGCCGGGGAAACACCCTCTCCTGCAGGGCGTTGCGCTCCTCCTTCAGGTCGCTGAAGGTGGATGACACGAAGATGCGGAAGGTCCTGCCGGTCATGCTCATGAAGTGTCTCCTACTGATGAATCACCGATTTCGGAGTCGTTCGCAGCCTCGTCGCCTCCCTGATAGATCCCACCGTCGCTGGTGTCCGGAAAACCATGCGCCCGATCGACTTCGAATCGGCGCCAGTCCCAGAATTATGGGGCCAGATTGCTCCGATACCGGCGGAACAGCACCGTCAGACCCGCTGCGGAAGTGACCACCAGTTACTCTCCAGTCATCTTTCCAGCCGGAGCAGATGCAGCGTTCCACCTGCCGTCCCGGCAGCCAGCAGGCGGCTTCGGTCCCAGGCGACGCACGTCCCCTCTCCGTCCAGGGGATATCGCGCGAGCTCCTCCCCCGACATCGTGTCGCACAGCAGCAGCATCATCTCGGCGGTTCGGGGCATGACGGCGAGGAGGTATCCGTCCGGAGAGAGGGCGAAGGCGCTGATCCGAACGAGGCCAGGATTGAAGATCTTCAATTCTCTTCCATCCTGAGGTCCCCATACCCGGAGTTTCATGTCGCCGACCAGGATGATCCGGCTTCCATCACTCGAGAAGGCACTCACGAACGCGCTCCCACTTTTTGCGGGGAAGGCCAGTCGGGCCAGTTCGCGGCCATCCCGGGCGGCCCAGAGAACGAGGGCGTCGAATGATTGGGAGAAAAAGCGCGTCCCGTCGGGCGAGAAAGCGCAGGCGGTGACCCGGGCACCTGAATCCGCCAGCGCGGCCAGTTTGGCACCCGTCTGGCCGTCCCACAGATGGAGCGCGCCGTTTCTCTCGCCCGAAACGATTCGGTTGCCGTTGGGTGAGAACGCGCAGGCGGTGATCACCTGCCGGTGACCGGCAATGGTTGCCAGCACCTGGCCGGTGCCGGTCTCCCAGATTTTGATGGTGTTGTCGTCCGAGGCCGAGAAGACGCGGGTTCCGTCACCGGAAAACGCGCATGCCCAGACCTTCTGCTGGTGGCCGACGAGTGTCGTGCACTCGACGCCGCGGGTTGCGTCCCACAACTTCAGGGTCTGGTCCCCGGAGGCGGAAACCAGCGCCGATCCGTCGAGAGAGAAGGCGCAAGCGTACACGCGGTCTGCGTGGCCGGTGAGTGTGAACAGCTCACGTCCCGAAAGCGTTTCCCATACCTGAAGGGTCCGGTCGGCGGACGCCGAAGCGATACGCGTGCCGTCGAGTGAGAAGGCGCAGGCGGATACCCGGCCCTGATGACCGTCCGGAGCGTAACCGGGCGAGTCAAGTTCGTGCCGGACGGCCCATAGTCTCAGCCGATTGTCGTTGGCCCCGGAGACGATCCGGGTGCCGTCCGGAGAGAACGCACAGACCGTCACCCGGTCGGGGTGGTCAGTCGGCGCAGTGAGCTCCCGGCCGGTGCCGGCGTCCCAGACCCGGACGCTCCGGTCATCCGCGACCGAGGCTATCAGGCGCCCGTCCGGCGAGAACGCGAACGTGCGCACCTGGCCGACGTGGCCGGACAGCGTCGCGGTGCGTTGCCCGGTGAGGACGTCCAGAACAATGATGCCGCCGGTGGTGGCGACCGCTATCCGCCCGCCGTCCGATGACAGCGCGCAGCGGATCGGATCGGCGTCCAGCAGAGGGCCGGGCAGGGGGGTCACATCGTCACCGGTGACCGTGTCCCAGATGCGGACCGACCGGCTCGGCGCTACGGCAAGCAGCCAGGCTCCATCCGGCGACAGCACCAAATGCAGGTCGCTGTTGTCGCAGGCGAACGAATGGACCGATTCCCCGGTATCCGCGTCCCATCGCTTGCAGGAGCCGTTCCGCGAAGCGGAGATGATCTGCCTCCCGTCGGGCGAGAAGGCGCAGGTGCTGACTTCATCCGCGTGGCCGCTGAGTACCCGCAACAGCCGGCCGGAAGCCGCGTCCCAGAGCCGGAGCGTCCCGTCCAGAGAAGCCGAGACAATCCGGATACCGTCCGGTGAGAAGGCGCAGGCGTTCACCCGTCCCTGGTGTCCGCTCAGCGAGGCGCACTCGGCGCCGGATGTGGCGTCCCAGATCGTCACGGTGCCGTAATAGGACGCCGAGAAGATCCGTGTGCCGTCGGGGGAGAAACCGGCGGCGCAATACGGTCCGATGTGCCCTGTCAGCGTCAACAGGGCGGCGGAGCTCCGGGCGGGCTTGTTGATCCGGCGGCAGAACGGCCGCCGCTCGCGCCCGGCGGCCCACCAGACTTCGGCCATGCGCGCGGGCGCCTCTGCTTCAGGCCGGTTAACGGCCTGCTGAAAGAGCAGAGTCGGGTTTACTCTCAGGACGTGGCTCTCGGAGAGCAGGAATTTCTGCCATTCCAGAAGGCTCGAACGGCATGCCGGATGATTTTCAGCCATCGCAACGGTCCGGCTGGTCTGGTTGGGAATCGTCCATGAAGAACGGTTTCAGGGACACGATTTTCGCCCTCAGTTTCTGGTCCTTCGGCCGGCTGAAATCGAGGGCCGGCAGTTCGTACCGCTTGATGCCGGCGGTGACGGATCCGATGACCCGGGCCCGGGGGCCCAGCGCCGCGATCAGGTCGCGGAAGGCGATGGTCAGGAACCGGCCGAAGAAGGCCGCGCCCAGGCTGACCACGTCCACTTCCCATGCCAGCGTCGGGATGGTGGGCGTCCAGGTGATCATCCGGTATTCCCGGCCGGCCTGATCCTGCATGGTCATGATGGACGGTTCGAAACAGGATTCGAAGTGCTCCACCTGAGCCAGCAGAACCGACTGGATCCTGTCGAATTGAGACTCGGCGGGTGCCAAGGAGTCGACATCCTGCCGGCCGATTTTCAGATCATACGGGTAGGTGGGGATGGTGAACGTGTCCGCGCCGGTTTCCCAGCTGGCCAGCAGCGACTGGATCTCCCACACGTGCCGCTCGCGATACACCGCCTCGGCCTTCCAGTCTTCGAGTGTTTCGTGGGTCAGGTCCGCGCCGTCCTCGTCCCGGATTTCCAGGCTGGGGACGGACAGCAGGCGCTGCATCGCCGACAGCAGGCACCGCCAGTCGGCCAGACTCGGCAGGACGTTCTGGCGGAACAGCAGTTCCACCGGTACCCGTTCTTCCTCGATCCGGAGGGAGAAGCCGCGGACGCCGCCCTCGGCGAAGCACAGCACCGTGTGCGCCCCCGAACCGGGGAACGGCCCGTACGCCCGCAGGATGATCCCCCGGACCATGAGCTCGTCGACGAGCGCTCCCGGTGTTGGCACAAAGCGCGGGTCGCACGAGCCGAAGAATTCAACGGACATGGTGCCTCACTTGTGCGGCGAACGGCCGTGCCGGAATCCATCGAAACAGGCAACGGCCGGGTTTTCATGGAGAACCGATTGGCCCGATCATACCCAATGAACAACGCATAATCAAGATGTCCCGTCTGCGGCTCCCGGGTTGCGTAAAATACGACGCCGGCCCGGCCCTTTCGGTATAATAGAGGCAGCGCAACAGATCGCCCGATCCGATCGGTTTGCGGGGATCCCCTGTTCCGACATGCGTTGCCATCGGGGAGTGGACTGTGGATGTGGTGACGTATAGCCGCCGGCTGGCTGCCTGCGTGAACGCGGGTGTGCCTGTGATCGAAGCCGCCGCAGTGCTGGCTGGCGACGATCCGACGAACTCCGTCGCCCGGGACCTGGCGGTGCGGCTGGCCGCCGGTGAGCCGCTGGCCGGCGCGCTGCGACGACACACCGAATGGTTTCCCCCTTATTTCATCGCGCTGGTTGAAGCGGGCGAAGCCGGCGGCTGGCTGGACAGCACCCTGGCGGCCGCCGCCGCTGAGCTGGCCCGGACCGACGACGCGGAACGGCGCCTGTGCCGCGGGTGGCGCCTGCCGGGCCGACAGCGGCAGCTGCGTCAACTCGCCACCGTCGCCCGCACCTGCGGGCGCCTGGCCGCCCTGGCCGAGGGGGGCATCCTGTTCGTGGAAGCCCTGGAGCTGACCGCCGCGTCGGTGGTCGACGAACCCGTCCGCCGCAGCCTGCGGGCCGCCCGCCGGGCGGTCGAGGAGACGGGGAGCCTGGCCCGGAGCCGCGAGCCGCTCCTGTCGCCTCTGCTCTGGCGGGTCCTCACCCTCGGCAGCCTGACGGGAACGTTCCCCACGATTCTTCATGAGCTGGGGAACTGCTATGAATACGAACTGGCCCTGCGCCTGGCCGGACGCGGGGCGAAGGCGCGGCGCCGCATCGCCACCGCGGTTTTTGCGCGGAAGTTCGCCGCCTTGTTACGGTGCGGCGTGCCGGTGACAGCCAGCATGGAGCTGCTGGCCGCCGAATACCCTGAATCGTCCCCCGAACGGAAGGCGCTGACACGACCGCAGGCGGACCGCGGCTACCGGCTCTCCGAGCTGCTGGCCACGTCCGGCCTGTTCGAGGAATGGCAACTGGATGTGATCGACCTGGCCGAGACTGACGGTCGCCTGGATGCGGCCTTCCAGGATCTGGCCGACTATCTGGTCTGCCCCGACGAGGCCACGTCCGCCGGTACGATTCGCAAGCTGGCCTTTCTCGGCCGCTGGGCGGTGGACCCGAGCCGCATCGCCCTCCGGGTGTTCGGAGTGTCCAACCAGCCGTTTTCCCGCCTGATTGGCAGTCGCGGCCTGTCCGAGTTGGATGCCGGCCTCCTCGATGCGGGTGAGACCGGCCTGGATCGAAATGCGGCGCTGCAGGCCGTGGAAGGGTTGCACACGCTGTACCGCGAGTTGCCGGACTCGGTGCAAGCCGATGACCCCTGCTTCCTGGCGGGCTGGGCGGCCACGTGCCGGTTGGGCCTGGCGATCGACGTCGCCCTTGACTTGCTCGAGACCGAGCTGCCGCGGATGGCCGAGTCCATCCAGTCCATCCGCCACGCCATCGGGGGAGATCCGGCCCGCCTGACGTCCAAACGGCTGGTGCGCGCCGGTCTGGCCCCGTGGCTGGCGGTCGGGATTGCCGCGGGGGCGGCGAGCGACATGCTGGGCGATGCGCTGGAGCGGCTCGCCGCCTGCGAACGCATCCGCCTGCGCCGGCGACGGGCGCCGCAGCTGCGGGGCGGTCCCATCCGCCGCCGGGCGGCGCTGGCGCACGCCAGCCGGGTGCTGGGGACGCTGTTAGGATTGGGAGCGCCGTTTGAGGAAGCATTGGATGCGGCCGCTTCCAGCACGGGCGACCACATGACGGATCAGGCTCTCCGTCGCGTGTATCTGGCCGTGGCGCAGGGAACGCCCCTGTCGCGAGCGGTTGCGGCGGAGCCGGTCTTCCCGCCGCTATGGACCGCGTGGATCGGCTGGGGCGAGCAGACCGGAGCTCTGGGAGATCACCTGTTGAAAATCGCCGATTTATTGGAAATGGAACTGGGGACGGACCGTTCATTCGGTGAATGACTGGATCGGTGAGCCGGTGACGGGTGCGATGCTGTCGGTGGTCTTGGCCGTTTCTATCCGGCGGGAGGTGGGGATGAAACAGCCGCTGTTCCGTTTCGGATTCATAACTGTTTTCGCCCTGGGATTCATGGCTCACGGATTTGCGGCCGGGCGTACGCTTCGCTGCGGATGGTACGCCTGGCCGCCATACCAATATGCCGAGACCCGCCAGGACATCGAGGTTCTGACGGGACTCGACGTCCAGCTCGTCCGTGGCATTCTCGGTCGATCCGGGTACACGATTCACTATCAGCCGGTATCATGGGAACAGCACCAGCGGGATCTGCGAAGCGGCGTCTTGGATATCGCCACGGGGGCAACCTTCACCCCGGAGCGGGAAGCCTACGCCTTCTTTTCGGAGCCATACCGGGTTGAACGCAACGTGCTGTATGTCCGGCAGGAAGATGGGCGGCGGTTCTCATTCGCCAACATCCCGGCGGTGCTGCAAGCCGTCGGCGACGGTTCGTTCCGGCTGGGTATCGTGTCCGGGTTCGCCCACGCTTCCCCCGCCATCCGGCGATTTCTGGTTGATCCCGGGCAGCGCGCCCGTCTGGTGAGCAGCGCCGACGATATGGAGAATTTTCAGAAGCTGGCTCACCGGGTCGTGGACGGCATCCTGTGCGACCGGCTGGTGGGGATCCATTTGACCTCCGCGGCCGGGCTGCCCGTTCCGATCGCCGAGTGTCCGCTCGACCTGGGCTCGGTTCCGATCCACGTGATGTTCAGCCGAAAGACCTGCACCGAGGCGGACGTGGCGGCGTTCAATCGGGGGCTGGCCGCTTTCCGGGCCAGCGGCCGGTACCGGGACAATCTGCGCTCATACATGCTGCCGCTGCTCATCGCTCAGAGCACGAATCAACCGTGGTTCCTGTTCCTGGAGATCGTTGGCACCGTCGCCTTCGCGATATCCGGCATCCTGCTGGCACGCAAGGAACGCTACAACATCGTGGGCGCCCTCCTGCTGGCCGCCCTGCCGGCGCTGGGAGGCGGACTCGTCCGCGACCTGATCACCGGTCGGCAGCCGGTGGGGATGCTGCGCACGCCAGTGTACCTCCTGATTGTCTCGGGAGTGGTCCTGGCGGGATACGTTACATTCTTTGTCTGGGACCGGCTGAGCACCCGCTGGGATATTCGGATCCAGGTGCAGAGCCTTTCTTCCCGCATCGCCCAGCACCTCTTCCAGGTGAGCGATACCCTGGGGCTGGCCGTTTTCACCGTGGTCGGAATCGGGGTCGCCCTGGAGATGCGGGTCCAACCCATCTGGCTCTGGGGCCCGCTGCTGGCGGCCGTCACCGGAGCCGGCGGCAGTATTCTCCGCGACATTGTCCGGGCGGATTATTATCATCCCGCGTTGAAATCCAGCATCTACGCCGAGATCCCCATCGTGTGGGGCGCACTGCTGGTGTTTTTCTTTGAATGGGAAAGTGAGCGGTTGGTGCCCGCTGAAATCCGCCTCGGTGTTCTGGCAACGGTCCTCGGTGCGTTCGCCTGCCGTCTCTATGTGATCTATGCGCCGATAAAACGGTATTTTCTGTACGCGCCCTACGCCTATGACCCGGCGGTCAAGCTGCAGGCGATCTTCAAGCTCGAGACCGAGATGGTGGAGCGATTGCCCCGCTATGTGTCGGGATTGCTGGCGGTAGAAAATTCGAAGGGCGGCGAGGAAGTCGAACTGATCCACAGTCTGACCCGGAAGAGTCAGGTGAGGATCACGGAAGCGCTGGGGGCCCTGTCCACCGAGCGCCTGGAGCCGGCCTACATCGCCGAGCTGCTACGGTTGCAGCAGCGCGCGTCGCTTTTGGCGGTGCTGTCCAACGATATTTATGATCTCGTGCACGAGAGCGAGGCCGCCCAGCAGTCCACCAACCTGACGGCGCTCATCGATCATCTCCTGAATGCCCTGCATGCCGTTCTGAGCCAGGCCGTCGAGGCGCTCCGGGCGGTCGACGCCGGCGACATCGACATCCTGATCGTGCTGACCGACGACCGATCCGAGATGATGAGGCGCCTTCGGGAGCAGTACCAGGCGAGTGACCTGCCCCTGTCCCGCTCCGAGGCCCGCTGCCTCTGGCGTCTCACCACAATATTCGATCGGGCGATTTGGGTGCTGCGCCAGTATGGGTCGCTGCTGCGGCAGAGACGGCCGGCATGAGATCGGAGCCGGTCGGCGCACACGGGTGACGAGGACCGGTATCGGGTGGATCGATGGACGGGCGACCGGGCGGTCAAGCCGGAAGAGCGCGGGATTCCACATCCGCATTCGGGAGGTGCATCCGATTATGAGTGGGCATGGAAGCGGTGTAGTCGCCGGGACGATCTGCATCGGGAGCGCCATCGGGCTGCTTCTGCTCGCGTACCTGGTGTTCCGGCGGGTGGCGCGGCGGTCGTACGAGCGGCATGGGCGTCTCACGGGCTTCGCCGCATGCCTCCAGTTCCTGGTGATCCTGGGCGTGATCGCGTTTCCGTTTATCTACAATCCGAGGCAGTGGCAGTGGTTCTGGATTCTGGAAACTTCTTCGGGACGCGGGTGGGCCACGGCGGGCTTCGTGATCATACTGCTGGGCTTTCTCGTGGCGTTCGGCACCATGCTATGGTTCGGGTTGCGCCGGGCCTTCGGGCTCGGCGGGCAGGGGCTGGTGCGCAGCGGGCCGTACCGGTGGAGCCGCAATCCCCAGATCGTCGGCGGCTACCTGCTGGTGATCGGCTCGTCGCTGCAGTGGCCGTCGCTGGGTGCGTGCGGCTGGCTGGTCGTGTGGGCTCTGGCCACGCACTGGATGATCCTCGCCGAAGAGGAACACCTGCGCCGGCAGTTCGGCGAGGAGTATGTCAGCTTCTGCCGGGAAGTGCCCCGGTATCTCGGCCGGAAAGCAGGGCCTGTCACTTCAGGGACGTGACGAGAACCTTGTCCACCCGACGGCCGTCCATCGCCGCCACCTCGAACCGGAGCTGTTTCCAGACGAAATGATGTCCCACCGCAGGGATCCCGCCCAGCCGGGCGAGCACGAATCCGCCGACGGTCAGGTAGTTCCTCTCATGGTCGTCGGGCAGCTTGTCGATGCCGAGGATGTCCCTCAACTCGTCGATGGGCAGCAGGCCGTCGATCAGCCACGCGCCGTCCGCCCGCCGGACAACGGGCGGGGGGGCTGGGCTGCCCGTGGCGGCGTACCCGGAGATGTCCTCCAGCAGATCATTGTGGGTGAGCAGTCCCTGGATCCCGCCGTATTCGTCCACGATGAGCGCGAGGTGTGAGCCGGACTGCTGGAAGAGCTCCAAGACCTGCAGAGCGGTCATGCTCTCCGGGACGAACAGCGGCTGATGGAGCGCCGCACCCAGGTCGATGGGCTGGCCCGAGAGGCATTGGTTCAGCAGGTCCCGGGCGCGGACAAATCCCAGAATGTGGTCCAATCCGCCCCGGGCGACCGGAAAGCGGGAGAACCGGGTGGTGGCGATCTTGTGGTGGATGCCTTCCGGGGAATCCGCGGTGTCGAGCCATACGATCCGGGTGTGCGGCGTCATGAACGCGCCCACCTGCCGCTGGTCCAGCCGGAGGATGCCATCGATCATGGTTTGTTCGCTCGCCTCGAACGTTCCGCTCAACGTCCCCTGCCGGATCAGCAGCTTGATCTCTTCTGGCGTGATCGAAGGTTCTGTCGTGGGCTTGATGCCGAGCAGCCGGATGATGAGGTCCGATGAGGCGTTCAGCAGCCAGACGACGGGTGCGGTGATGGCAGCGAGCTTTCTCATGGGAACGGCCAACGCGGCGGCGATTCTTTCCGGGTTGTTGAGGGCCAGACGCTTCGGAACGAGTTCGCCGATGACAAGCGAGCAATAGGTGATCCCGAGTACCACGATGCCGACGCCAACGGCTTCACCGTACGGGGCGATGAATTCGATCCCGTCAAGGGCGACCGCGATCTGTTCCGCCAGCGTCGCCCCGCCGAAAGCGCCCGCCAAAATGCCAACCAGGGTGATGCCGATCTGGACGGCGGCCAGGAACTGGTTGGGCTGGTTCGCCAGTCCCAGCGCGATCCGGGCCCGGTGATTGCCGCCTTCGGCCATGTGTTGGAGGCGGGCCTTGCGGGCCGAGACAATCGCGATCTCCGCCATGGCAAACGCGCCGTTAGCCACCAGCAACACGAAAATAATCAGGAGTTCCATCGCCGAGTGACTCATGCATGCCTCGTCGTTTTGGTTTATGCCTAATCGATACCGAAAGCGATCCGGCCTAAAACTCAGGACCATTATAGCGCACAGCCTTTTGCAGCTTTGATCATCCGACTGGCTGTCAGGGCCGGCTGTACGATTCTGAACTGATGTACAATAACGCACGTGTGAGCGAAAGACATTGGCGACGAACGGGAGGGAGTTCGAATCTTGGCCAAGCGGAGCGCGGGATTGCTGGCCTATCGGCGCCGGAATGGCCGGCTGGAGGTGCTGCTGGTGCACCCCGGCGGGCCGTATTGGCGGAACAAGGACGCCGGCGCCTGGTCCATACCCAAGGGCGAACACGGGCCGGATGAAGACGCCTTCGCCGCCGCGTGCCGCGAATTCCGGGAAGAGACGAGTTGGCCGCTCCCGGTCACGGCGGATCCGGCGGAGCCGACGATTGGGCCGGGTGCGGTGGGGCAGGCGGTCGCTCGAGAGCCGGGGAACGCGTTCATACCCGTGGGCGAGGCGACGCTGTCCAGCGGCAAGATCGTCCGCGCCTGGGCGTTCGAGGGGGACTTCAACCCGGCGACACTGCGAAGCAACACCTTCACCTTTGAGTGGCCACGCGGTTCCGGCCGGGTGCATGAGTATCCCGAGGTGGACCAGGCCGATTGGTTCTCGCTGGACGAGGCCCGGTTGAAAATGAATCCGGCGCAGACGGTGTTTCTGGATCGGTTGGAGCAGCACCTGGAGACGAGGGAAGGGTGAATCGGTGAGTCAGTGAATGGGTGAATGGGTGAATGGGGTGAGGCAGCATTCATTGATCAACTTTCTTCGGTCATTTTCAATGGTTAATTGGGGAAACGATGAATGGGTGAACGCTTACAAGGTTTGGGTTCGGTGATCCAGGACCCGGAACCCAGGTCCCAGGTCCGATATCCGATGTCCGATGTCCGATGTCCGGAAATGAGTTCCGCCCCCCGAATCTTGCGGCTCCATCCGCCGGCGGGCACACCGGAGGTGCCGCGAGCGGGAGCGAGCGGCGCAAAAGCCCTCCCCGGGCGTTCTATTTCGCCAACGTGTACAGCCCCACCGCGGAGAGGGCAGGGCTGGTGCGCGATGATTCGATCACCAGGCGCACCGCCCGGGCCGTGACCGGCGGGAAGCGGAGCAGGCGCTGGTAGCCGACGGTGGTCCCACGGGCGAACTCCCGCCAGGCGTCACCGTCGTCCCGCCATTCGAACCGGAAGGACTCCACCCGCTGGCCCAGGCGGATGTGCTCCCGAACCATTGCCACGTCGAACGTGCGTGCCGCGGGGAGCTCGAATTCCAGAACGTATGCGGTTGCGTCTTCGGGCGGACTCCAGTACGTCGCCGGATCGGTGTCCAGGACGTTTCCCGCGCCGTGCCCCGCAGCCGCCGGAGCGGACGCGACGGCGCCGGCCAGGCGGTTGTCGCGGAACGTGCCGTCCAACAGGCGCCGCAGCTCTTGCAGGCTCCGGGTGTCCGCGTCGTGGATGCGCCCGCGCCGGTCGGGCGGGACGTTGACCAGCAGCACGGCGTTGCGGCCGACGGAGCTGAAGTAGATGTCCAGCAGCTCCGCCGGAGTCTTCACCCGGGAGTCTTCCGCCGGGTGGTGGAACCAGCCGGGCCGGATGGAGACGTCCGCCTCCGCCGGGTACCAGAGCAGGGACGCGGCGTCGCGCAGCCGGGCCCGGCTGCCGAGGTCGGCGTCGGTGAGGTCGCCGGGGATGAACGCCGCGTCCACGGGGTGTGCCGCCGCGCCGGTGAGCTTGTCGCGGTCCAGCCGGTCGGGGATCACGCTCCACTCCGTCTCCCGCCCGACGCCCGTCTCCGTGCCCACCCAGCGGATGTCCGGGCCCATGCCGAAGATGACCGCCCGCGGCTGCAGCTCGCGGACGACGGCGTAAAACGACGGCCAGTCGTACTCCTGCCGCCGGCCGTCGGGACCCTCGCCGCAGGCGCCGTCGAACCAGACCTCGGCAATTTCGCCGTACCGGGCGAGGAGTTCGCGGAGCTGGGCGCGGAAGAATGCGTTGTAGCGGGGCGAATCGCCGTAGGACGGCTCGTGCCGGTCCCAGGGCGACACGTAGATCCCGAACGCCAGGCCGGCCTCGCGGCAGGCGGCGGCCACCTCGCCCACAACGTCGCCCCGGCCGCTTCGCCACGGGCTGTTCCGGACGCTGTGCGCCGTGGTGTCGGTGGGCCACAGGCAGAAGCCGTCGTGGTGCTTGGCGGTGAGGATCAGCAGCCGCATGCCGGCGTCGCGGAGCACCCGGGCCCACTGGCGGGCGTCGAAATCCGTCGGATTGAAACGGGCGGTATCCTCCCGGCCCGTGCCCCACTCGACGTCGGTGAAGGTGTTCATGCCGAAGTGGGCGAAGGCGATGAACTCCCGCTCCTGCCAGGCGAGTTGGGTGGGGGTGGGTGCGATCCGGGCGGCCTGGTCCACCACGGCGGCCTCCGCGGCGCCAGGAGGGACGAGGCCGTAATGGGACGGCGCCGGAACGCTGCCGATCGACACGGCCACGAGCACCGCTGCCGGCAGGGCGAATGCGATCCTCCGCCACCCGCTGCATGCGCCGGTGCGTGATTGCATGTGACCTCCTCGAAGGCGAACCCACATATCGTCCAGACAGGTGGAGGAATTATAGGCGGGCCAGTGGCGGATCGTCAACGGATCCAGGTCTCCGGCCTTGACTTTTTGCCGAATTCCCATAAAGTGAAAACAACTCGAGGATCAACCGTCCACCGACCGAAGGCTTTCATCCAACTGCCGCCGCATCCGGAGCTGGCCGGGACACGCAACGGATCCACGGCTGCATGCGGCCGGCGGCGGGCTGTTAAGGTCCCTGAGAAGGAGGCTGGTGCATGGGTGCAACCAGGATCCTGTTTGTCAGCGGCAGTGTGGGGCTGGGGCATGCGGTTCGGGACCTGGCCATCGCCCGGGAGCTGCACGCTCGCCTGCCCGGGGCCACCATCAGCTGGCTGGCGGGCGACGTGGCGCGAGAGCTGCTGGCCCGGAACGGGCAGACGCTGCTGCCGGAGGCGGAACGCTACACCACCGGAGCCACCATTCTGGAATCGGTGAGCCAGGGCTTCACACTCAACCTGGCCAGCCCGCGCTACGTCATCCGGCCGCTGCGCGCCATGCGGCTGCTCCGCACGTTCCAGCACGATCTGGAGACCAACGTCGCCCTGTTCGCCGCAGCCACGCGGCGGCGGGCCTACGACCTCATCCTGGGCGACGAGACGTTCGAGCTGGTGCTGGCGATGGGCCGGAACCCGGGGCTCAAGACCGCTCCGTTCGCCCTGATCACCGACTTCATCGGCATGGACGCCATGACCCGCGATCCCCTGGAGCGGGGCATCGTCCGCCTGGTCAACCGGGCCTGGGACGCCATGCTGCGGCGCGCCGGCGGGCCCACCGACCGGATTCTGTACGCAGGCGAGCCCGCCGACGTCCCCGACACGCCGCTGGGCGGCGGCGGCGGGATCAGCCGGCGCGAGCTCGCCCGCCGGGCGGTGCATTTTTTGGGTTACGTCCTCCCGTTCGATCCGGCGGATCTGGCGGACCGGACGGCGCTGCGCGACCGGCTGGGGTACGGCCGGGAGCCGCTGGTGATCTGCGCCATTGGCTCCACTGGCGTGGGGGCGCCCCTGCTGCGGCTGTGCGCCGACGCGGTCCCGCTGGTCCGCGCCCGGGTCCCGGACGCCCGGTTCGTGCTGGTGTGCGGCCCGCGGGTGGACCCGGCCGCGGTCAAGGCCCCGGCGGGCGCCCGGGTGTTCGGCTACGTGGACCGGCTGTACGAGCACTTCGCCGCCGGCGACCTGGCCGTGGTGCAGGGCGGCGGCACCACCACGCTGGAGCTCACGGCGCTGCGGCGGCCGTTCATTTACTTCCCCCTCGATGAGCACTTCGAGCAGCAACTCCACGTCACCCACCGCCTGGACCGGCGCAAGGCCGGCTACCGGCTCAAATACTCGGGCACGACACCGGACATGTTGGCCGAGACGATTCTGAGCGAGCTGGCGGCGCCGTCCCCGTGCCCGGCAATCCCGACGGACGGCGCGGAGCGGGCGGCGGCGGTGCTCGGCGAGTTGCTCCAGGGGACCAGAACCTAGCGCCGGGACCGTCTCGTGATACAATCGGGATCTTCCGCTCGGCGGGCGGTCCACGGACCGCGCCGTCCCGGTGCTTCTTCAGGAGGAAGTACTCCATCATGACCGCAGGCAACGAATGGTTCACGGCTCACATGGAGGCGGTGGAGGGGCTGCTCCGCTCGGCGTACGGACTGGCCGGCTGCTGCCGCCTCCTGCCGGGCGAATACGACCTCAACATCCACGTCGAGACCGGGGCTGGCGCTTACCTTCTCAAGATCATGCGGCCCGGCTGCGATCCGGCGTTCGTGGAGATGCAGATCCGGGCGCTGGCGCATCTGGCCGAGGGCGCGCCCGCGCTGCCGCTCCAGCGCGTGGTTCCCACGCGCGACGGGGCGTCCACGACCATCCTGGCGGACGCCGGCGGGGAGCGCCTGGCCTGGCTCTTGACTTTCCTTCCCGGCCGGGTGATGGCGGCGGTGCGTCCGCACACGCCGGCGCTCAGGGCCCAGATCGGCGCGGCGCTCGGGCGGCTCGATGAGGCGCTGGCCGGATTCGGGCACCCGGCCCTCGGGCGCGAGCTCAAGTGGGACCTGTGCCGCGCGGCCTGGATCCGGCCGCACCTGGGCTTGATCCAGGATCCACGGCGCCGCACTTGGCTCGACCGGATCGTGGACGATTTCACCGAGCGCGTCGCCCCGCGGCTCGAGAGCTTGCGCCGCGGCGCGATCTTCGGCGACGCCAACGACCACAACCTGCTGGTGGATTACGACGGGCAGGGTCGCCAGCGGCTCTCCGGCATCGTGGACTTCGGCGACATGTGCCACTCCGTGGTCGTGGCCGAAGCGGCGGTGGCCGCCGCCTACGCCATGATGGGCCAGGACCGGCCGCTCGAGGCCGCGGCGGAACTCGTCGCCGCCTATCACCGAGCCCTGCCTCTGTCCGAAGACGAGTTGGCGCTGCTGTTTCCCCTGGTGCTCACCCGGCTGGCGGTGAGCGTCGTCAATGCCGCAGTGGTGGCGCGCGAGCGCCCCGGCGACGCCTACGTCACCGTCAGCGAAGCGCCGGCCTGGCGGCTGCTGGAGCGGTTGTACGATTACGATCACCCGCTGGCCGAGGCCCGCTGGCGCGCCGCCTGTGGACTCGAAGCCCATCCGGGCGCGGCGCGCGTGACCGCCTGGCTCCACGGACGGTCCGGGAAGTTCGCCGAAGTGCTCGGACCGGACCGACCCGCCGCGACCGGGCAGGTGCTGGACCTCTCGTTCGCCTCCAGTATCGGCGGGAATGATCTCGATGAGTTCGATCCGGCGGTGTGCGCCGCGCGGATTGGGGCGCGATTGGGCGCCGGCGGGACGGCGGTCGGCATCGGCCGCTGGGGCGAGCCGCGGCCCATCTACTCGGCTCCGGCTTTCGGCGGCGGGGACGACCCGCTGACGCCTCGCCGGACGCGCCATCTGGGCGTGGACATGTTCGCGCCCGCAGGTACCCCGGTGCACGCGCCGCTCGCGGGCGAGGTGGCGGCCACGGGCTGGTCGTCGCAGCGGTTCGATTACGGCGGATGGGCGCTGCTAAGGCACCGGACCGATGACGGCGTCCCGTTCGCGACCTTCTATGGCCATCTGGCCCGGAGCGTCTTCACGGATCTGGAGTTCGGCCGGCGCATCGACGCGGGGGAGGCGTTCGCCACCCTGGGCGGCCGGCCGGAGAACGGCGACTGGCCGCCCCATCTCCACTTCCAACTCCTGGCGGCAGGCGAGGAGCAGTGGGGGGAGACACCCGACGGCGTGGCCGACCCGGACGACTTCGCCGCCTGCGCCGCGCTCTATCCCAATCCGGCGCCTCTGCTGAACCTGTCCGAGGCGGCCACCGCATGGACGGACACCTCTCTCGAGGCGCTGCAGTCCCGCCGCGCCGCGCGTTTCGTTCCCAACCTTCGTCTCAGCTATGCAGAGCCGTTCCGGCCGGTACGCGGCTGGCGGCACTTTCTGTACGACGCCGAGGGGCGCGCGTACCTCGACGCGTACAACAACGTCCCCCACGTGGGGCACTGCCACCCGAAGGTCGTGGCGGCCGCCGAGCGCCAGCTCCGGCTCCTCAACACGAACACCCGCTACCTGTCCGACGGCCTGGCCGAACTGGCCGAGCGCCTGACGGCCAAACTCCCCGAGCCGCTGTCGGTCTGCTTCTTCGTCAACTCCGGCTCCGAGGCCAACGAACTGGCGCTGCGGCTGGCCCGGGCGCACACCGGCGCCCGCGACCTGCTGGTGATGGACCACGCCTACCACGGGCACACGACGGGGGCGATGGCCATCAGCCCCTACAAGTTCAACCGCCCGGGCGGGGGCGGAGCCGAGGAGTGGGTCCACGTGACGCCGGTCCCCGACACGTACCGCGGTCCCCATCGGGCCGGCGACCCGGAGGCCGGCGCCCGCTACGCCGCCGATGTGCGGGCCGTGCTGGCGGCGGTGCAGGGGAAGGAGCGGCGCGTCGCCGGCTACATCGCCGAGTGCCTCCCCAGCGTCGGCGGCCAGATCGTCCCGCCGCCGGGGTTCGCGGAGACGGTGTACCGCGACGTCCGGGCCGCGGGCGGCGTCTGCATCGCCGACGACGTTCAGACGGCGCTCGGGCGGCTGGGCGCCACGTTCTGGGGTTTCGAGTACCTGGGGGTGTTGCCGGATATCCTGGTTCTGGGCAAACCCATGGGGAATGGCTATCCGCTGGCGGCCGTGGTGACCACACCCGCGATCGCCCAATCGTTCGCCGCCGGCCCCGAGTTTTTCAGCACCTTCGGCGGGAGCACCGTGTCGTGCGCCGTGGGGATCGCCGTCCAGCAGGTCCTGGACGAGGAGGGGCTCCAGGCCCATGCGGCGCGAGTGGGGGCCGAATTGATCAACGGACTGGCCGCCCTGGCCGTGGAGTTCCCGCTCATCGGCGACGTGCGCGGGACGGGCCTCTTCATCGGCGTGGATCTGGTCATTGACAGCAACACGCGGGCGCCGGCCACCGCCCAGGCGGCCTACGTGAAGGACCGGCTCCGGGAGCGGCGGGTGCTGGTGGGCACCGAGGGGCCCCACGACAACGTGCTCAAGATCCGTCCGCCCATGACGTTCGACTCGCTAGCCGCCACACGCTTGTTGGAGACGCTGGCGGTCGTGCTTGCCGAAGACCCCGCCCAGCCCGACTGGCCGCCCCCCGCCATGCGTTAGGCGGGTGGAGCCGGAACGGACAGGTTCGGTGGCCGTGCGCCGGACCTATACTTCTCAAGCCGCCACTCCACAACGTCCGCTCAATGGACAAGCGTGCCAGCCGGTCCCCGGTTTCGCCAATCCGATGGCTGACGCCTCGACCACCTCAACCGCCATTCGGGAAGATCCTGCTGGACGGATCCGCCCCGATGAATTACAATGTAATACAATGTCTGCTGGAGGTGACGATGAAAGACGTCATGACCATACGCATCGGGGGGGATTTGAAGGACAAGCTGGACCGGATGGCCAAGGCGACGGCCAGGACCAAGTCGTACCTGATCGAGAGCGCCATCCGCGAGTATCTCGAAGTCAACGAATGGCAGGTTGAAGCCATCCAGGAGGGCGTCCGCCAGGCCGACGCCGGTCAAGTCGTCCCCCACGAAACCGTCAAGGCCCGCTGGGAGGGGAAACGTGCAGATTCTGTGGACCGCCGCCGCCGCCCGCGACCTTGAATCCATGGCGGAGTTCATCGCCCGGGACAATCCCGCGGCGGCCGTGGACCAGGTGCTGCGAGTCATCCATGTGGTGGAGCGCCATCTGCCGGAGATGCCCCATCTGGGCCGGGCGGGACGCGTGCCGGGCACGCGGGAGCTGGTCGTCCCGGACACGCCATGCCTGGTTGCCTACCGCGTCCGGCGAAATAATCTGGAGATCCTCCGCGTCCTCCACCACGCCCAACGGTGGCCGTCCGAATTCTAGTCCATCCGGAATACTGGCCACTATCTCTGTGCCGCGGCCGGAGATGCTGCCCTGTCTCCGCCAATCAGGTTCTGCCGGCGCAGGAACGTGCGGATCGCCGCGTAGCTGTCCAAAACCTCCTGCCGGCTGAAGTTTCCGTGACCGCCCCCCCGGACGGTGACCAGCCGGTTCGCGACACCGGCCTGGTCCAGCTTCTCGTGCAGCCGGACCGCGTGGCTGTACGGCACGATGTCGTCCGCGTCGCCGTGGATCGTGAGCACCGGCGGCGAGCCCGCGTTGACGTATTGGATCGGCGAGACCTGCCGGGCAAGTGCCTCCCGCGCGTCTATGCTGCCGAACCACTCGATGGCGTAGTGCTTGGCGTTCGGGCCGTCTAGCAGATCCGCCACGTCGGTGATGCCGAACCAGTTGACGACGGCGGCGACATGCAAGCTCGGCTCAGCGCCGCTGTTCCAGCGGCCAGCGCCAGCCGTAGGGCACTGGCGGTCGAACGCCGAAACCGCCGGCAACAGGCCGGTGATCAGCGCGAGGTGTCCGCCGGCCGAATATCCGGTCAGGATCACCTTCGCCGGGTCGAACCCGTATTCCTGGGCGTGCCGGATGACCCAGGCCAGCGCGCACCGGCAATCCTCCACGGCCGCGGGTGCGGGGGAGTTCCGCGCCAGCCGGTACTCCACGTTGACCACCGCGCAGCCGGCGGCCAGGTACGGGAGGATGCCCAGCACGCTCTCCTCCTTGCGGCCCTCCACCCAGCCGCCGCCGTGGATCAGCATCACCGTGGGCACCGGATCGCGCCGGTTCCGCGGGAGGTAGAGATCCAGTTTCAAGTCGGTGTTGTTGGCCGTCCGGTAGGTGACGTCAGGCAGTACATCGCACTCGGAGGCGATGGAGTCCGTCCACTCGGTGGATTCGGGGGGGTGGATCTGTCCCCACCCCGGACCGCCCATCATCCATACGAGAACGAACAAAGAGGGGAAAACGATCCGGGTCATGATTCCTCCTCGGGCAGACTCCTGATCAGCGAACGATGCCGACAAGCATGATGGCGGCTAGATTACTTTGTCCGGTGAGGGGAATCAAGGGCACGCCCGCCGGTCTCCACTGTTTTCACCAGTGTCTGGAAACGCGGCTCATCGCGCGACGAGTCACAGCATCGCGAACCGCCGCCGTCCCTCGCCGTCCGCCGCCAGCTCCGCCGACAGCAGCTTGACGGCCACGTCCCGCCCGAGGCGGGTGTCGCGGGCGCGATAGACATCATCCATTCCCCCTGCGCCCAGCAGGGCGATGATTTCGTCGGGACCCAGATGCGTGCCGGATGAGAGCGCCATCGGTCGCCCCTTCAGACGACCGCCTCTCCCCGATGGGATGGGTCCAACCGATTTTTTCGCCGATGTGCGCTAGTGTCGTGTCACACTTCCAACGTCGGATATAACCGCCGCAGCTTGATGCGGGCATCAGCCGTCGAGAAGTGCCATTGCACCTTGGCTTGGCGATTGTCGCGGCGCATTTTCCACGCCTTGATTT
>Ga0209096_1000734_pt1 | contig 40626 bp, 48 predicted proteins | sample AD_UKC034_MetaG_FD_184407 | JGI IMG/M metagenome (GOLD analysis project Ga0209096, IMG submission 184407) | Active sludge microbial communities of municipal wastewater-treating anaerobic digesters from USA - AD_UKC034_MetaG (SPAdes) (version 2) | ecosystem: Engineered > Bioreactor > Anaerobic >...
GACCGCAGTGCTGATGGAAGTATTAAAGGCCGGCGGCGCGAACGTCGCGGTGTGCGCGTCAAATCCGCTTTCGACGCAGGACGATGTCGCCGCGTCGCTCGTTTCGCATTTAAAAGTTCCTGTGTTTGCAATAAAGGGAGAGGATACCAAGACGTATTACCGCCATCTGGTCTCGGCGCTCGCCGTCGGGCCGGATATCACCATGGATGACGGCGCTGACCTGGTTTCGACGATCCACCAGGATCCTGCGAAATATTTCAGGAAACCGATCCTCGGGGGGACGGAAGAGACGACCACGGGTGTCATCCGGCTTCGGGCGCTCGCGAACCAGGGCAAGCTCAAATATCCGATCATCGCGGTCAATGACGCGCTCACCAAGCATATGTTCGACAACCGCTACGGCACCGGCCAGTCGACGATCGACGGCATCGTGCGCGCGACGAACAAGCTCATCGCCGGATCGAATTTCGTGGTCTGCGGCTACGGCTGGTGCGGCAGGGGCCTGGCAATGCGTGCACAGGGCATGGGCGCTAATGTGATCGTTGTGGAGGTCAATCCTTTGCGCGGCCTCGAGGCGGTCATGGACGGATACCGCGTCATGACCATCAGGGAAGCATCCCGCATCGGCGATATATTCGCCACGGTGACCGGCGACCTCAATGTCATCCGCAAAGAGCATTTCAGCGCGATGAAGAACGGCGCGATCGTGTGCAATTCGGGCCATTTCAACGCCGAGATCGAGATCCCGGGCCTGGAGAAGCTCAAAAAGTCAAAGAAGACGATCAGGGATTTTGTCGAGGAATATACCCTGCGCAGCGGCAGGAAGATATATCTTCTGGGCGAAGGCCGCCTGATCAATCTCGCGGCAGCCGAAGGCCATCCGGCGTCGGTCATGGACATGTCGTTCTGCAACCAGGCGCTCGGTGTCGAGTATATGAAAAAACATTATAAAGAGCTGGACCGCAGCGTATATAAGGTGCCGGACCCGATCGATAACGAGATCGCCCGTTTGAAGTTAAAGTCCATGGGTGTCACGATCGATAAACTGACCGCGGAACAGGCACGGTATCTTTCCAGCTGGGAGATGGGCACATAAATGGCGGTACGACGGATCGGTGTGCTGACATCCGGAGGCGATGCGCCGGGCATGAACGCGGCGATACGAAGCGTCGTGCGCAGCGCGGCCCATGCCAATATAGAGGTAATGGGGATATTCCGGGGCTATGCGGGCCTCATCAATGAAGAGCTTAAGGTCCTGGATCATCATTCCGTCTCGAACATCATCGGCCGCGGCGGAACGATCCTCAAGACCGCGCGCAGCCCCGAGTTCCTCACCGAAGAAGGGCAGCGCAGGGCGGTTGAGATCGTCAGGAAGTACCAGATGGACGGGTTGGTCGTTATCGGCGGCAACGGCACCTACGGCGGCGGGATCATTCTTTCGAAGAAGTGGGGTATCCCCTGTATCGGTATTCCCGGCACCATCGATAACGATATCAACGGCACGGATTCGACCATCGGCAGCGATACCGCGGTCAATACTGCGCTTGAAGCGATCGACAAGATACGAGATACCGTGACCTCCATGGAACGGATCTTCGTGGTGGAGGTCATGGGCAGGGATTCGGGATATATCGCTTTGCAGGTCGCGCTCGGCGGCGGCGCCGAGGATGTGCTGGTGCCGGAACGTAAATTCGATATCGTGCGCATGTGCCACGATATCGTCGAAGGCAATATCAGGGGCAAGGTCAGCTGGATCGTCGTGGTTGCCGAAGGCGTCGGCAGCGCCGAATCGGTTGCCAAACAGATCACGGATCTGACGTCGCTTGAAACGCGGGTCGCGGTTTTGGGCCATGTCCAGCGCGGAGGCGTTCCGACCGCCAAGGACAGGAACCTCGCCAGCCTGCTTGGCATAGAGGCTGTGCGGCTTCTGTCCGAAGGTCAGTCCGGAAAGGCAGTGGGCGTCATCTCGGACAAGATCAATGTCGTCGATCTTGAATTTGCCGTTACCAGGAAAGAATCCCAGATCGATACGATCTATGAGGCATTGAAGAAACTGACATAATTTCGAAAACAGGAAGGAGAACACACATGGGAAGAAGACCGGTTGACGTCGAAAAAATAGTTATGGACCTTATCATGTCGGATGACATGAATGTTAAGAAGGCCCTTGCAAAAAAGATCCTTGATATGGCATATAAAAAAGGGATCTATCCGTCGAGCATACATGAATTGTACATGGCGCGCGGAAAGAACGAATACACGGGATGCACGATCCCCGCCATGAACCTGCGTTCCATGACGTACGATCTGGCGCGGGCGGTGTTCCGCGTCGCCAAACGCAATAATTCCGGCGCTTTTATTTTCGAGATCGCAAAGTCCGAGATGGGTTATACGAACCAGCCGCCCGTGGAATACACGAGCGTGATCCTGGCTGCGGCCATCAAAGAGAACTGGACCGGCCCGGTCTTCATCCAGGGCGACCATATCCAGGCCAACGCGAAGAAATATGCCGAGGACCCGCAGAAGGAGCTCGACGCGTTAAAGGCGCTCATCGCCGACGCCGTCGCCAACGGTTTCTATAACATCGACATCGATACCTCGACGCTCGTCGATCTGTCGAAACCGAACCTCAAGAAGCAGCAGTATAATAATTATATCGCGTGCTCGAAACTGACCCATTTCATCCGCCAGATCCAGCCGCGCGGCGTCATGGTGTCCGTAGGCGGCGAGATCGGCGAGGTGGGGCACCAGAATTCGACGCCCGAGGACCTGCGCGCGTTCATGGAAGGCTTTAAGGAATCGCTGCGTAAAGGCCTGGTGGGCATCAGCAAGATCAGCGTGCAGACCGGCACCTCCCACGGCGGCGTGGTCCTGCCCGACGGCACGATCGCACAGGTGAAGCTCGATTTCGAGACCCTGCGCACGATCTCCAAGATCGCCCGCGACGAATACGGCATGGCAGGCGCGGTGCAGCACGGCGCGTCCACCCTGCCCGCAGAGGCGTTCCATAAGTTCCCGGAAACGGAGACCGCCGAGGTCCACCTGGCGACCGAATTCCAGAACATGATCTATGACAGCAAGCATTTTCCCGCAGACCTGAAAAATAAGATGTACGAATGGCTTAAGGTCAACGCCGCGGGCGAGCGCAAAGAAGGCGAGACCGAAGAGCAGTTCTTCTATAAAGCGCGTAAAAAAGCGCTTGGCGCTTTCAAGAAAGATATTATGTCTTTGCCCAGAGACCTGCGCGATGCGATCTCCGCGGAACTGGAAGCGAAATTCGAGTTCCTGTTCAAACAGCTCAATGCCGTTAATAATAAGGAGCTCGTGGATAAATTCGTTACGCTCAAGCGCGTCATCGTGCGCAAGCGGCAGGACGGCGCCGAGGTGACGCACGACGGCGAAGGAGCCGATTAGTCACAAACGGGTATCCGGCATCGCCGGCTGTCCTCTATGATCGGAGAATACTATGCGTTCAGATATCACGAAAAAAGGGCTTGAGCGTGTGCCGCACCGCGCGCTTTTGCACGCGACCGGTTTGAGCAGAAAAGACCTGAAGCGGCCGTTCATCGGCATCGCGAGCGCGTTCACCGACCTTATTCCCGGCCATATCGGGTTGCGGGATATGGAGCGGTTCGTCGAGCGCGGCATTTGTTACGGCGGCGGCGTTCCGTTCGTTTTCGGCATTCCCGGGGTGTGCGACGGCATTGCCATGGGCCATCTGGGAATGTGTTATCCGCTTGCCTCGCGCGAGCTCATCGCCGACTCGATCGAGACCGTGTGCAATGCGCACCAGCTTGACGGTATCGTCTGTGTGACGAATTGCGACAAGATAACGCCCGGCATGATCATGGGAGCGCTCCGGCTCAATATCCCTGCGCTCATTTTGACCGCAGGCCCGATGATGTCCGGCCACATAGGCAAACGAAAGCTTGCGTTCGTGCACGACAGCTATGAAGCGCTCGCGCGCGCGAAAAAAGGCGATATATCCGATAAAGAATTAGCATGCCTTGAAATGGAAGCGTGCCCCGGCGCCGGTTCGTGCCAGGGATTATATACGGCAAATACCATGGCGTGCCTGACCGAGACGTTCGGGCTGTCCATGCCGGGCTGCGGCACGGCGCTTGCCGGGTCTGCGAAAAAACGCAGGATCGCAGAGGCCACGGGCGAACGCATCGTCGAAATGGTCTCAAAGGGCATCAGGCCGCGCGATATCGTCACGCTCAAGTCCCTTGAAAATGCGATCGTCGTGGACATGGCGTTGGGCGGTTCAAGCAATACGGTTTTGCATCTGACCGCGATCGCGCACGAGGCAGGCATCAAACTGGACCTGAAAAGATTCGACCGCATTTCCAGGTCCGTGTGCCATATTGCGAACATCGAGCCTGCCGGCACCCATTATATGGAGGATGTCGAGTTTTCGGGCGGCATTCCGGCAGTGCTGAAGCGGCTTAAGACCCATTTGCATAATGTCAAGACTGCCAGCGGCAGGATGGTATATGATATCGCCGATGAAGCCAGGATCCTGGATGAGGATGTTATCAGGCCGTTCGACCGCGCGTATCATACAGAAGGCGGAATCGCTGTTTTATTCGGCAACTTAGCGCCTGACGGCGCGGTGGTCAAACAGTCAGCCGTGAACAAGCCGATGATGAAGTTCACCGGCACGGCCAGGATATTCAACCGCGAAGAAGAGGCGATGAAGGCGATCATGAACAATAAGATAAAAGCGGGCGATGTGATCGTGATCCGTTACGAAGGCCCTGCGGGCGGCCCGGGTATGAGGGAAATGCTCGCGCCGACCGCGGCGATCGTGGGATTAGGATTGGCCGATTCAGTCGCGTTGATCACCGACGGCAGGTTCTCCGGCGGCACCAAAGGGCCGTGCATCGGCCACGTGTCACCCGAGGCTTCGGCAAAAGGGCCCATTGCAATTTTAAAAGACGGCGATATAATAAATATCGACATTCCGAACAGGAAGCTGAGCTGTAATCTGTCAAAGCAGGAAATAACACGCAGGTTCAAGGCGTGGAAACCGGTTGCGCCAAAAATCACCACAGGGTATCTGGCCCGGTATTCACGCATGGTCCGGTCAGCGGATAAAGGGGCGATAGTGCAATGATGACAGGTTCGCAGATATTGATAGAAAGTCTCAAAAAACAAGGCGTGGAGGTTATCTTCGGCTATCCGGGCGGCCAGGTCCTGCCGTTGTTCGATAAATTATACGACGCGCCGTTCAAGTTCATCCTGACGCGCCACGAACAGGCAGCCGCGCACGCCGCCGACGGGTATTCACGCGCAACCGGAAAAGTCGGCGTGTGCATCGCCACGTCAGGCCCGGGCGCGACGAACCTGATAACCGGCATCGCCAACGCGTATATGGATTCGATCCCGATGATCGCTATCACCGGCCAGGTAAAATCCTGGCTTATCGGCAATGACGCGTTCCAGGAAGCCGATGTCACCGGCATCACGCGGCCTATCACCAAACACAACTATCTGGTCAAGGATATCAAGGACCTTTCGCGCATTGTCGCCGAGGCCTTCTATATCGCCTCGAGCGGCAGGCCCGGCCCGGTCCTCATCGATATCCCGACTGATATCCAGCAGGCGGAACATGAATTCATCTGGCCCGATACGATCGAGATGCGCAGTTACAAACCGACATTGTTCGGCCATCCCGGACAGATCAAAAAAGCCGTGAAGGCGATCGTTTCGGCGAAAAGACCCATTATTTACGCAGGCGGCGGTGTCATAACGTCGGGCGGCCACAATGAATTAAGGGAATTCGCGGAAAAGATCAACGCGCCGGTCACGCTGACGCTGATGGGCCTGGGCGCATTTCCGGGCGATCATCCGTTATTCTTGGGGATGCTCGGCATGCACGGTACCGCCTACGCGAATTATGCGACCATGAACGCGGACCTGATCATCGCGGTCGGCGCGCGGTTCGACGACCGGGTTACCGGCAAGCTCGCGACGTTCGCCAAGAACGCGAAGATCATCCACATTGACGTGGACCCGTCGTCGATCAGCAAGAACGTTGCGGTGGATATTCCTATTGTCGGCGACGCGAAGAACGTGCTCGGCCAGATCCTCGAAGAGATCAAGAAGACGCCTGATACGGCTGAATGGATCAAGACCGTTGAGGCATGGAGGAAAAAGCATCCGCTGACCTATCAATACAAAGGGAAGATCAACCCGCAATATGTTATCGAGCAGATCGCCGAAGTGACGCAGGGCGATGCGATCATCGCGACCGAGGTCGGCCAGCATCAGATGTGGGCTGCGCAGTGGTATAAGGTCATGCACCCGCGGTCGTTCATTTCGTCGGGCGGTTTGGGCACCATGGGCTTTGGTTTTCCCGCTGCCATGGGCGCGAAGATGGGCTGTCCTGACAAGACGGTCTTCGATATCGCAGGCGACGGCTCCATACAGATGAACATACAGGAACTGGCGACGTGCGTGTGCAATAAGATCCCCGTGAAGGTCGCGATCCTCAATAACGGGTATCTGGGCATGGTGCGGCAGTGGCAGGAGCTGTTCTATAAACACCGGTATTCGCACACATGCATGTTCAATCCCGATTTCGTCAAAGTCGCCGAGGCATACGGCGGCGTGGGTATCCGCGTCACGAAAAAAGAGGACGTGAAGCCTGCCATCGAAAAGGCCATCGCAACGGACAATGTCGTGTTCCTCGATTTTCACGTCGAGCCCGAAGAGAACGTGTTCCCCATGGTCCCGGCGGGCGAATCCATCGATAAGATGATAGGGGGCCTGGCATGAAACATACGATTTCCGTGCTGGTCGAGAATAAATTCGGCGTGCTTGCCCGCGTTGCCGGCCTGTTCAGCGCGCGCGGGTATAATATCTCGTCTCTGGCTGTCAGCGAAACGCTTGATCCCGAGGTTTCATACATGACGATCGTGGTGGATGCGAAAGACGAGGCGGTGCTCGAGCAGATCAAGAAACAGCTCAACAAGCTCATCGATGTCGTTACGGTCACGGATTTTACCCGCCGGGACCATGTTGAGCGCGAATTGGTCCTCGTCAAGGTCGGATGCAACGCGAAGAACAAGGCGAAACTGGAATCGATCGTCAGGAAATATATCGGCACGGTTATCCAGTGCAAGAACGAAACGGCGATCATCGAAGCTGTCGGAGAACAGGCCCGGATAAAACAGCTTCTGGATAATCTGGAACCCTTCGGCGTGAAAGAGCTGGTCAGGACCGGCAAGATCGCCGTTGCATATTAAAGGAGGCAATACCATGGCAAAGATATACTATGATAACGATGCGGATCTCGGGCTTCTCAAAGGCAAGAAAATAGCCATCATCGGGTACGGCATACAGGGCCGCGGCCAATCGTTGTGCCTTCGCGATTCAGGATGCGAAGTCGTCGTGTCGGAAATGGAAGGGACCCCGAACTTCGAAACGGCAAAGCAGGACGGGTTCGTTCCCGTGTCCGCAGCCGAGGCAGCCGCCGCCGCTGATATCATCCAGATCCTGACGCAGGACCACGTTCAGGCAAAGGTGTATGCGGATGCGATCAAGCCGAACCTTAAAAAAGGCAAGGCGCTGTGTTTTTCTCACGGGTTCAATATCAGGTTCAAACAGATCAAGCCGCCCAAGAACGTGGATGTGTTCATGGTCGCTCCCAAAGGCCCGGGCGCGCTCGTGCGCAAGATGTATGAAGAAGGCAAAGGCGTGCCGTGTCTTGTTGCGGTGTTCCAGGATGCGACCGGCAATGCCATGCAACTCGCGCTTGCGTACGCGAAGGCGCTGCGCGCAACACGCGCCGGCGTGATCGAAACGACCTTTGACGAAGAGACCGAAACCGATCTTTTCGGCGAGCAGGCGGTATTGTGCGGCGGCGCTTCGGAATTGATCAAAGCGGGATTCGACACCCTTATTGAAGCCGGGTATCAGCCGGAGATCGCATATTTCGAAGTTCTGCATGAATTAAAGCTTATCACCGATCTTATCCAGGAACGCGGTATCAGTGGAATGCGCCGCGGCGTTTCGAACACCGCCTGCTACGGAGATCTTTCCCGCGGCCCGCGCATCATCACCGAACGGACCCGCAAGGAAATGAAAAAGATACTCAAAGAGATCAAATCCGGCAAATTCGCCCGCGAATGGATCAAAGAGAACGAGGAAGGCAGGCCGAATTTCAACCGGTTATTGCAGGAAGGCGATAATCACAAGATCGAGCAGGTGGGCAAGCAGCTGCGGGAAATGATGCCCTGGATGCGGAAATGAGCGTACCGCGAGACACATTGTAGGTGCGAATTGAAGTGGTGTGCGGCATAGCCGCACACCGAAAAAATAAAACTTGGGGACGGTTCTCTTTTTCCCACGCGGAGAGAGAGCCGGGAAAAAGAGAACCGTCCCCAAGTTTTTAACTGCGCTATGGAAAAACTGATCATTTTCGACACCACGCTGCGCGACGGGGAACAGGCGCCCGGCGCTTCTCTGAACCACATGGAGAAGATGGAAATAGCCAGGGAACTGGCTGATATGGGCGTGGATGTCATCGAAGCGGGCTTTCCCATTTCTTCTCCCGGCGATTTTGAATCCGTCAAAGAAATAGCAAAGGCCGTCAAAGGCCCTGTTATCTGCGGCCTTGCGCGCGCCATCAAGGCGGATATCGACGCCGCGTACGAGGCGACAAAATACGCCCGGCGGCCGCGCATCCACGTATTCCTGGCGACCTCCAAGGTCCACATGCAGTATAAATTGAAGAAGGCGGAGGATGAGATCCTCAGGCTCGCCGTCGAATTCACCAAATACGCGAAGAAATACTGCCATGATATCGAATTCTCTCCCGAGGACGCGTCGCGCACCGAGCGGCTGTTCCTGTTCAAGGTCATCGAAGCGGTCATCGACGCCGGCGCGACCACGGTGAACATTCCCGATACGGTCGGCTACACGTATCCTGAGGAATACGGATCGCTTATCAGATCAATCAAAGAAAATGTCCCCAATATCGATAAAGCGGTTATTTCGCTTCATTGCCATAACGATCTGGGGCTGGCTGTTGCCAATTCGCTTGCGGGCGTAAAGAACGGCGCCCGGCAGGTCGAATGCACGATCAACGGCATCGGCGAACGCGCGGGCAACTGCTCCATGGAAGAAGTGGTCATGGGCATACGCACGCGCAAGGATATCTTCCCCGGCGTGGACAGTTCCATCAAGTCGGCCCATATCTGGAAGGTTTCTCGTCTCGTATCGAAACTGACCGGTTTTGCGATCGCGCCCAACAAGGCGATCGTCGGCGGAAATGCGTTCCGTCATGAATCGGGCATCCACCAGGACGGGGTGCTCAAGGAGCGTTCTACCTACGAGATCATCAGGCCCGAGGATGTCGGATTTACCGGAACGGGTATCGTCCTGGGCAAACATTCGGGCCGTCATGCGCTTGCCGAACGCCTCAAAGACCTGGGGTACGGCGATCTTTCAAGCAGCCAGATCGATACGGTCAACGAGCGGTTCAAGGCGCTTGCGGACAAGAAAAAAACAGTGTTCGACGATGACCTGATATCGCTTGTCGAAGACGAGTTCAAACCGGTCAAGTCTCTGTGGATGCTCGAGAAATTCGAGACCCATTCAGGGTCCGATATGACCCCGAGCGCGGTTGTTTCCCTCAAATTCAAGAACAAGGCCGTTTCAGCCAGATCCACCGGCGACGGCCCGGTCGATGCCTGTTTCAAGGCCATAGACAAGATAACCGGCATCAAGGGGGAACTGCAGGATTACCGCATCGAGGCGGTGACCAAAGGCAAGGACGCGCTCGGCGAGGTCAGCCTGAAACTCAAGGCAAAAGGCAAGGTCGTTACCGCGCGCGCATCGTCGACCGACATCATCGAATCTTCCCTGCGGGCATACCTGAACGCCTTGAACAAGATCGAGTCTTTCTAATCGTTTCACCCGGCCCATGGCTCAGAAAAAAGCTCTCCCGAAACTGTTCGGCGTCCTGGGATATCCTGCGAAACACAGCCTGTCCCCCCGCATGCACAATGCCGCGTTCAAGGCGCTCAAGATCAACGCCCGCTACCGAATCTTTGAAGTGGAACCCGCGAAGCTGAGATCTTTTTTTGCGTCGCTGGGCCGGCGCGGCATCGCAGGGCTGAATGTCACCATTCCCTATAAACAGACGGTTTTCCCGTATCTGACGGCTGCGACGCCCGAGGCGTCGATGATCGGCGCGATCAACACGATCAAGGTGTCGTCCGCCGGGCTCCGGGGGTATAATACCGACGGAGAAGGGTTTCTCCAGCATCTTACCAAAGACCTTGGTTTCGATCCCCGCTGGAAGAATATCGCGGTCCTCGGCGCCGGAGGCGCGAGCAGGTCGGTCTGCGTGTATTTGTGCAAGGCAAAACCGAGGCGCATCGCCATTTTTAACCGTGATCGTTCCAAAACGATAGATCTTGTGCATGTCCTCAACATGCACAATACCGGTATCGAGTTCATAGCCGCGGATACCGTCGGCCATCTGCGGCTGGAGGATGCGGACATTCTCGTCAATACCACATCGGTCGGCATGAATGAAACTGACCCGAGCCTGGTGGATGCGCGGTATCTGCGCCGCGGGATGCTCGTATACGACCTGGTGTATTCGAAAAAAAGCACGCGCCTTCTGGAAGATGCGCGCCGGAAAGGATGCCGGACCGCCAACGGCTTGGGCATGCTTCTGTATCAGGGGATGGCTGCGTTCAAGATCTGGACAGGCCGGACGCCGCCCAAAAAGATCATGGCAAAAGCGATCGGGTTATAATATGGACATCGTCACGCGTTCATTCGAGACCCCCAACGGCCTGGTTGAAGGCGTCCAGGTCAAATGGGAGGGTTTCGGCATCCTGATGGTCACGGGAAAGAAAGGGTTTCTCGTGTGCGGCGTTTTCGACCTCGATGCGATCGGATCCTTCGGCGCCGCGGCGGCGATCGTCGAAAGCACGCCCGAAAACCCCATCGGCACGCTTGAGCGTTTTCCGCTGCGCACGATCATGAAAGTGAACGCGAAGGCCCGCGGGCTGGGCATCACTGCCGGCATGCCCGTCCGGCAGGCGTTTGCGCTTATCGCATGACCATGAAAAAAAACAGGCTTTTTCCCGTCGTTGTCTGCGCTGCGGCCCTGATCTTTCCGCGCGGTTCGTTCGCCCAGACAATGCAGGAACGGCTCATCAGTTCCGCGTTCAAAACGCTTGCCAAAACATATATCGCCGCATCGGACCTTGAGAAGCTGAAACGCAACACCCTGGCGAGCCTGGAAGGGCTCGATACCGAATCGTTCCGCGAAAAATATCCCCGTACCCTGCAGATCGTTGAAGAGTCGCCTGTCCTGGCAAAACAGTTCGGGCTTCGGCCCGACATGTCCGTCGCGCAGGCGCGCTCGTTCGTGCGCTCATTGAACAAGAAAAAGGTCTCGATGCTCATCGACGCGGTGCCCGATACGGTCGTCGCGCGCCACGTCGCCGAGGATATCTCCGGAAAAAAGCAGACTGCCGCATCGAAGAATATAGCGGATCAGGCCGCCGCGGTCTGGCGTACGCTTCAAGACCGGCTTGACCGGACAGCGCAGAGGAGCCGGCCATGATCATCATAGGCGCGTTTATATTTGTTATCGGCGTTTTTACCGTCATCACCTTCAACCGGGCTGTCAGGTTGAAGACACTCGTGGCAGAGGCCGCCAGCGGCATCGACGTTCAGCTCAAGCGCAGGTACGACCTGATCCCCAATATCGTCGGGGCGGTCAAGGGGTATATGGCGCATGAGCGCACGGTGCTGGAACAGGTCGTATCCCTGCGCAGCCAGGCCATGAGCGCGGCCTCCGTGCAGGACAAGGCCGCGATCGAGACCCGGTTGTCCGCGGCCCTGAAACAGGTATTCGCCCTCGCCGAGAATTATCCCGATCTCAAAGCGGGTAAAAATTTCCTCGACCTGCAGTCCGCCCTCATCAGCGTCGAGGACGAGCTTCAGTTGTCCCGCCGCTATTACAACGGCGCGGTGCGCAATTACAATATCCTCGTCGAGTCGTTCCCCGGCAATCTGGCGGCTTCGGCGTTCGGCTTCAGGCCGGCCCGGTTCTTCGAGATAGAATATGCCACCGAGCGCAGGAACCCCGACGTAAAATTCACATAACTATGCAGAAGAAGATATTCTTTTGTCTGGCCGTTCTGCTTATGCTGTCCGCCGCGGCGCCGGCGTATGCCCGGGACGCGTCCGAAGAACGAATACTTTCTTTCAGCAGCGATATCGCAGTCGAGGATGACGGTTCCATGACCGTCACCGAAACGATCACGGTCCATGCCGCGCATGAGAACATCAAACACGGCATATACCGCGATTTCCCCACCCGCTATCGCGACCGGTTGAGAAATTCCTACCATGCGGCCTTCGAGCTCGTCGAGGTCCTGCGCGACGGACATCCCGAAGATCATCACGAAGAGTCTTTGAGCAACGGCATACGCGTGTATATCGGTTCCCGGGACGCATTCGTGCCGCCCGGCGTTCACGTCTATGCCGTCACATACAGGACGAGCCGGCAGATCGGTTTTTTCAGGGAGTTCGACGAGCTGTATTGGAACGTAACGGGGAACGGCTGGGCGTTCGTGATCGAATCGGCACGCGCGACCGTCACCCTGCCGCCTGCGTTGTCAGGCAGGATCAGGTCATACGAAGCATATACCGGCGTGTCCGGAGCGCGGGGCCGGGATTATTCGGCGTTTATCGACGAGAGCGGCAGGGCGGTTTTTGTCTCGACAAAACCCCTTGCGCCGCACGAAGGGCTCACCATTGCCGTGACGTGGCCCAAAGGATATATACCGGAGCCTGCCGTTGAAACAAAAGTGCTCTTTTTTTTGCAGGATAACGCGATCGTCGTCATCGGTTTCCTCGGCCTGACGCTGGTGGCGGCGTATTATCTGCTCGTATGGTCCCGGTTCGGCAGAGATCCGGCAAAAGGCACGATCATCCCGCTTTTTAAGCCGCCCGCGGGCCTCACCCCTCAGGCGGTGCGGTATATCATGAACATGGGGTATGACAACAAGGTCTTCGGCTGCGCGGTCATCAATATGGCGGTCAAAGGGTTCCTTTCCATACAGGAAGATAACGGCGTCTATACCCTTCACAAGACCGGCAAGAATCCCGCGCCGCTGAGCGTTGACGAGCAGGATCTGGCCGATGCGCTGCTGTCGGGCTCCGAGATCGAACTGCGCAATACCGAACATGCGGCCGTGAGCGCCGCCGTTAAATCGCTTAAATTCAACATGCAAAAGGCGTACGAAAAAACATATTTCCTGACCAATATCCGGTATTTTATCCCCGGGCTCGCTGCTTCTGCGGTCATCGTCATGGCGAGCGCGTTCATCCAGGCAGGGCCGAGCCTGCCCATCGCGTTGTTCATGTCCGTCTGGCTTACCGGCTGGAGTTTCGGCACGTTCTTCCTTCTGGCGCTTGTCTTCAATACGTGGAAGTCGTATCTGGCGTCGAAGCCGGGGTCCGCCGCCATGCTCGGGCAGGCGTTTTCCACGACCCTGTTCTCCATACCGTTCGTGCTCGGCGAGCTTTTCGGCATCGGGGTCTTTATCTTTGCCACGTCTTTCGCGATCGTTCCATTGCTGCTCCTTTTGGTATCCGTCAATATCATTTTTTATTATCTGCTCAGGGCGCCGACGCTCGCAGGAAGGCGCGTCATGGACAAGATCGAAGGGTTCAGGATGTACCTGGGCACTGCGGAAAAGGACCGGTTGAACACTCTCTACGGCCCGGAGCGCACGCCTGAATTATTCGAGCAATACCTGCCGTATGCTCTGGCGCTCGACGTCGAACAACAGTGGGCTCAGAAATTCGCGTCGGTCCTGGAGGCGGCCGGGACGCAGGACGCCGGGTATTGCCCGCACTGGTATTCGGGAGCGGCCGTGAGCCGTTTCGGGGCCGCCGGTTTTGCGCAACAGATCGGGAATTCCGTGTCTCAGGCGATATCATCCGCGTCAAGCCCGCCGGGCTCCCATTCGGGTTCCGGCGGCGGAGGAAGTTCCGGCGGCGGCGGAGGAGGCGGCGGCGGAGGCGGCTGGTGAACCCGGCGCCGTGTTCTAAAATCCTTGAGCATGCAATGAATTCGTGATACAATCCCGCTATGATCGATACGGCGATGAACGTTTTCGTTTTTATTTTCGGTTCCCTCGTAGGCAGTTTCCTTAATGTCTGCATACATCGGCTTCCTCTGGGCGAATCCATCGTCTGGCCGGGCTCTCATTGCCCGGAGTGCAAAAAACCTATCCCGTGGTATCTGAATATCCCGCTTGTCAGTTTCATCTATCTGCTGGGCAGATGCCGGTATTGCAGAAAACCGATACCAATGCGTTATTTTATCGTCGAACTTCTGACGGCGTGCGCATTTTTAATGATCGCCCGGCACTACGGCATCGGATACCGCGCATTCATGTATGCGGCCCTTGCCTGCGGCCTTATCATTGCGACGTTCGTGGACCTGAAGCATCGCATCATTCCGGATGAGATATCGCTTGGCGGCATCGCCGTCGGTTTCATCTTCAACGCGGGCCGCGGGTTTACCGGCGCCCCGGGTGCGTATGACCTGAAGCCCGCAGTCGATTCGTTCCTCGGGATCATCGTTGGCGGCGGTATTATCTTCCTCATGGGATTTGTTTTTGACCTGGTGTATTTCAAGCTCCTCAAAAAGCCTCCTATCCAGGGGGAAACGGAATCCATGGGCGGGGGGGATGTCAAGCTCCTTGCCATGATCGGGGCCTTTCTTGGATGGAAGGCGGCGGTCCTGACGTTTTTTATCGCGCCGTTCCTGGGCATCGTCGCCGGGCTGGTGAACATGATCGTCAAAAAGGACCATTTGATCCCGTACGGGCCGTTTTTGTCTCTTGCCGCCTGTATCAGCGTTTTCTGGGCCGATACGATCCTCGATTTCGTTTTCCTGGCGCACTATTACCGGTGATCCGATGGCTGTGCTCGAAGGGCTGGAATTTTACATATCGAAACGGGCAGGCAGGGCCATCATCGACCATGGCATGATCGAGGACGGCGACCGCATCGCAGTGGCGGTATCGGGAGGCAAAGACAGCATGACGCTGCTGCAGGTCCTTGCGGACCGGAGAAAGTTCGTCCCGATCCGGTATGACCTTGTCGCGGTCCATATCGATTTCGGCTTCCATCCGCGCCAGACCAGGTCCCTCATCGGGCATTTCAAGGCCCTCAAGGTCCCGTATGTGGTCGAGAGATCCGATATCCTGCGCAAGACCGACCCGAAAAAGATCAACTGTTTCTGGTGCGCCTGGAACCGCCGCAGGGAGTTGTTCTGCGCCGCCGACCGCCTCAAATGCAGAAAGATCGCCTTCGGCCATCACAAGGACGACATCGCTCAGACCCTGCTCATGAACCTTTTTTTTCATGGTGAGATATCGACCATGTGCCCCCGGCAGGAGCTCTTCGGCGGCAAGATCGTCATCATCCGGCCTCTCGCATATGTCGAAGAGCAAATGATCAGGCGCTTTGCGCGGCAGGAGCGTTTCTCGGCGGTTTCATGCCGCTGCCCGCATGCCGATGTGTCGAACCGCCGTAAGGTCGCCCGCATCATCGCCGACCTTGCAAAGGTATGCCCCGAGGTCACCACCAATATCAACAAAAGCACCGGCCGCATCAAAAAGGAATATTTGGGTTAACGGGCGATCAGTGGTATAATCAGACTGTCAACAATCCGCCGTATATGATCATTCAGGTCCGTGTTGTTCCGAGATCGAGCAGGGCGCGCGTACAGGAAACAGCCGGCGTCTATAAAGTCTATTGTACGAGGCCTCCTGTCGACGGCCAGGCGAATGTGCAGGCGCTTGAGATCCTGGCAGGACATCTGAACGTACGCACGTCTCGCCTGAGGATCGTCAGAGGCGCATCGAGCAGGACAAAATTCGTGGAGATCATCGATGGGTAACGCGCATGTCCTCGAGGAGCAGCACGGTCTTATCGGCAATCTTTTCCCGCACAGCATAACCATGCGGTTTTCCGGCCGTGCCGACGGGAATATGTCCCTGACGCACGGGGATACGGCCGGTTCACTCGACAACCGCCGCAGGTTCCTGCAGGCGGCCGGCATCGACGCGTCGCGCCTGGTGTGTGCCCGGCAGGTCCATGGCGATGCGATCGCGTGCGTCACCGAAGCCGATATAGGCCGCGGCGCCGCTGATCAAACAGAGGCATTGCCTGATACCGATGCATTGATCACTGACCGGCGCAGGGTGCCGCTGGCGGTTTTTACCGCAGACTGCCTTTCAATATTCCTGTATGACGCCCAGCAGCAGGTCATCGGCCTGGCCCATGCGGGATGGCGGGGGACAAAGGAGAATATCGCCGGCAAGACCGTCCAGGCAATGATGAAACACTATGACTGCATGCCGGAGAACATATATGCCGGCTTCGGCCCCTCGATCCGCGGCTGCTGTTATCGGGTAGGCGAAGAGCTTGCCGGATCCTTCAAGCACGGATTGGTCCGGCGGGAGAATACCTGCTATCTCGATCTCGTCCGCGAGAATATAGCGCAGCTCCGGCGCAGGGAGGTCAAACACGGCAACATCTTCGATTGCTCGATCTGCACGTTCTGCGGCAATGAGCGATATTTTTCGTACCGAAGGGAAGGGACTGCCTGCGGCAGGGCAATGGCCGTCCTGATGATCCGATAAAAGCCTCCGTACGGAGCATCGATGCATATCGTCGTTCTCATAACGGTTCCGGACGCGCGCATGGCGCGCAGGATCTCCCGGGCGCTCGTCGAAAAGCGCCTTGCCGCGTGCGTCAGCGCAGGGGGCAGCGTGTCTTCTCTGTTTTGGTGGGAGGGCAGGGTGGATACGGCGCGGGAGGTTTTGCTCGTCGCGAAATCGACAAAGGCGAAACTGCCGCGGATCGTAACACTCGTCAGGTCCATGCATTCATACGCGGTGCCCGAGATCATCGCCTTGCCCGTCGTCGGAGGCAGCCGCGCCTATCTGGATTGGATCGATGAATCTATCAGGCAGCCCGTTTGATTTTGCAGCGGCATTCCTCGGCGGCGTCGCGGTCAGCTTTACCCCGTGCGTCTTTCCGCTTATACCCGTCACGGCAGGGTACATCGGCGCCAGGTCTGCGGGCAACAGATGGACAGGGTTCTCGCTCGGATTTGTCTATGTGACCGGCGTTGCGCTTACCTATGCGGCCCTCGGGATCATCGCGTCTTTGACCGGATCGATGTTCGGAAGGATCAGCGGGCATCCTGCCGCGAGGCTTGCGGTGGGACTCATCGTCGCCGCATTCGGTTTTGCGATGCTCGATCTTTTTCATATCCCCGTTCCGCGGCTGCAGCGCGCGCCGGCATTGCAGAAAGGCAGTTATATCTCGACATTCGCGCTCGGTTTGACCTCCGGGTTTGCGGTAGCGCCGTGCACGACGCCGGTGCTCGGTTCCATACTCGTCGTCCTGTCCCAGAACGGGAATGTCGTGTACGGAGGTTTTCTTTTGTTATGTTTCGCATACGGCATGGGCGCGGTCCTTTTGTTGAGCGCTGTTTTCAGCACGCTGCTGACCGCGTTTCCCAAGGCAGGGCCGTGGATGAACGTTTTGAAGAAGGTCTATGCGGCCGTATTGTTCGCTGTCGCCGCATATTTTATCATCGATGCCCTCCGGAGGTTCCTATCGTGAGAAAGTTCCTGGCTGGTCTGATGTTTTGTCTTCTGATATTCGGCACTGCGGGTTCCGCGCCGGCAGCGGAGCAATCGGCGGGAATTCGCGCCGCATCGTTCGCGCTCAAGGACCTGGCGGGCACGACGTATTCCCTTGCAGACTATCGCGATAAACAGCCGGTCCTGCTTTTTTTCTGGACGACATGGTGCCCGTATTGTCTGACAAAACTGCGTCTTATGAATTCCGAATATACTGCACTGGAAAAGGACGGGATCGCTCTTCTGGCTGTGAATGCCGGCGAGCGCAGGTCAAGCGTCGAGCGGCTTGTGCGAAATTACGGGATCCGGTATACGGTCCTTCTTGACGAATCTTCCGCGGCGACCGAAAGTTACCGTATTCTCGGCGTGCCCACGTTCATACTGATAGACGCCCGGGGCTTGATCCGGTATAAAGGCAATGAGTATCCCCGATCGGCGATCGACGAGCTCGCCGGAAAGCGATGATGGATCCGAATGCGGCGCTTCTGGCCGATCTGTATGAATTGACCATGGCGCAGGTGTATTTTCGCCGCAAGCGCCGGACGCGCTCGACGTTCGACCTGACCGCGCGCCGGCTTCCCGTTAACCGTTCGTTCCTGATCGCAGCCGGGCTCCATGACATCCTGGAGTATATCAGGGCTCTCAGGTTCACGCCTGACGGCCTGCGGTATCTGCGGTCCCTGCGTATTTTTTCCGGCGAGTTCCTGCGGTATCTTGCAACATTCCGTTTTACCGGCGACATCTGGGCAATGCCCGAAGGCACGGTATTTTTTGCCGGCGAGCCGGTCGTGCGGGTGACCGCGCCTGTCATGGAAGCGCAGATGATCGAAGGTTTTTTGCTCAACACGATCAATCTGCAGACCATGATCGCCTCGAAGGCGGCGCGCGTCGTGCAGGCGGCAGAAGGCAGGGCCGTGTATGATTTTTCCCTGCGCAGGACCCACGGGGCAGATGCAAGCGTGAAGGCCGCCCGGTCCTCATATCTGGCCGGATGCAGCGGCACGTCGAACGTTCTGGCCGGAAGGCTCTACGGTATCGCTCTTTCCGGCACCATGGCGCATTCGTTCGTTACGGCGTTCGGGTCGGAAATTGAGGCGTTCCGCGCGTACGCGGACGTATTCAGGGAGCGCACGGTTTTGCTTGTGGATACGTATGATGTCGGTCAGGGTATCCGCAATGCGGTCCGCGTCGGCCGTGAAATGAAAAAAAAAGGCGCGCGGCTGATGGGGATCAGGATCGATTCCGGCGATCTGATCAAAGCAGCCGGATACGCCCGCCGCTGCCTCGATACGGCAGGGCTCGGGCACGTCAAGATAATCGCAAGCGGCAATCTCGATGAGCGCTCGATCGCTCGTATCCTGGCGAAGGGCGCTGCGGTGGACGGCTTCGGCGTCGGAACGCATATGGGCACGTCGAGCGACGCGCCGGTGCTCGATGTCATCTATAAGATGTCCGAGGTCACCGATCGCGCCGGCAGGTTCGTCCCGGTGATGAAGCTGAGCAGGGCCAAGGCGACCCTCCCCGGGCGCAAGCAGGTCTACCGCGTCCGCGCGCCGTCGGGCGCCTTTCTGAAGGATATCATCGCGCTGGAGAAGGAAAAGATACCGGGTACGCCCCTGCTTGTCCCTGTTGTGCAAAACGGTTCCGTAATGTATAATATACCGAAGCTCGAAGCGTCCCGGAGGCGCGCGGCAGAGGACATATCGAGCCTTCCGCCCGGGGTAAGGCATATTGACGGAACAATCGTATATCCGGTCGTCCTGTCAACAGGCCTGAGAAATCTGCGCGCCAGGCTGGCGCGGGCATTGCGCGCACGGCAATAGATGAACACGCATTCCAGGAAACGGATCGTTTTTTTCGACGTCGACACGCAGTATGACTTTATGGACCCCGCAGGCCGTTTATACGTCAAGGGCGCGGAGTCCATTGTCGCGAATCTCAAAAAGCTTACGGCGTTTGCCGACCGGCGCGGCATCGCGATCGTCTCGACATGCGACTGGCATACGGCGCATGATCCCGAATTCGCGGCATTCCCGCCGCATTGCGTGCGCAATACGCGCGGGGCGCGCAAGATCAAAGAAACGATCGCGGGCCGGACAAAACAGACCGTGATCAAGAAGGCAAATATTGACGTTTTTTCAAATCCGGCAATCGCGCGTGCTTTATCGAAATATTCGGATGTTTATGTTTACGGCGTTGCCCTTGATTATTGCGTCAGGACGGCGTGCCTCGGCGCGCGGCAGCTCGGCGTGCGCGTGTTCGCGGTCAAAGACGCCATAAAGGCGATTTCGCCTGAAACGGGAAGAGCGGCGGCTGATCAGTTGCGCCGGCACGGCGTGCGGTTCATAACAATGAAGGGTTTGAAAAGGAGACTCTCATGATGAACGAACGGATGCAGCAGCTTCTGGATAATCTCAAGCGCAGGAATTTCGAGGCCCTGTATTGTCCGACCAGGGATGAAGTCCACGCGGCGATCATGGACCGTGTTCAGGAATCCGCCACGGTCGGTTTCAGCGGCTCGCAGACCCTCGAGCAGCTCGAGGTCGTCGAAATGCTGCAATCCCGCGGCAATAATGTCCTGAACCAGTATGATCCTAATCTGAGCCGGGATGAATCGCTGCGCATCCGCAGGCTGAGCATACAGTCGGACTGTTATCTCTGCAGCGCAAACGCTGTTTCTATGGCAGGAGAACTCGTTTTTTTGAGCGCCTACGGCCACCGTATCGCGGCAATAGCGGCTGCGAGCCGCGTCATCGTCGTATGCGGAACGAACAAGGTCGTTGCCGACCGCGCGGCTGCAATAAAGCGCGCGCGGGAGCATGCGGCGCCGCTCAACGTCAAGCGCCTGCACTGGGATACGCCGTGCGCGAAAGACGGTATATGCCATGAAGATGTCTGTTTCGCGCCGGAATATATCCGCATGTGCTGTCAGATGTTCGTGCTGGAGTCGGAAGTCGATCCTGAGCGCTTGACGGTCATCATCGCAGGAGAGACCCTCGGGCTGTAGCCATGTTGACCAAACGCGTGCATGAATTCCTCAAGAAACGGACGTTTTTGAACGTCGCCACCGCAACGCTCGACGGCAAGCCGAACAATGTCTCCAAGCTGATCCTGAAGGCGGAAGAACACTTTGTGTATCTGGTCGATTATGCGATCGGCAGGACATATACAAACGTGAAGGTCAATCCCCGGGTTTCTCTGTCGTTTTTCGACCTGGAGAAGCTCGTGGGTTTCCAGATCAACGGGCCGGTCGAACTGATCGAAAAAGGCCCCGTGTATGATTCGTTCAAAGCAGAACTGACGGAAAAAGAGATCTCCCTGGCGACCGAGCGTATCATCAAAGGGGTTTCGAACGGTCAGGGCCACGAAAAATTCGAATTGGCGCCGCCCCGCCATTTCGTCATCTTCAAGATCAAAATAGAAGAGATCGCCGAAGTTTCGTATTCCGGCGAGATCAAACGCGAAAAATCATAACGAAGGGTATCCCATGTTCGATAAGATCAAAGGCCTGATGGAAATGCAGAAGAAAATGCAGGAGGTCAAACGGCAGCTTGACGCATTGACATTCGAGGTCAAGAGCGCCGACGGCAGCGTTACGGTCGCCATGAACGGTTCGCAGGAAGTGCAGTCTGTGGCCATTGCAGGGTCTTTGGCAGGGCTTCAAAAAGATGCGCTCGAAAGGCAGTGCAGGGACACCTTTAACGCCGCGATACGGCGCGCGCAGGGGCTGGCGGCGCAGAAAATGAGGGATATAACCGGCGTGAACCTTCCGGGTATGTGATGCCCGTACAAGAAAGAAGGATAGGCGATCATGGAAAAAGCCAGAGGCTTCTGGGATATCGTCGAAGCGGTGTGCGAGCGTGACGTCCGGTATAAGCCCGATAGTTATGAGTTTGTCATGCAGGCCTTGCGGTTCACCCAGAAAAAGCTCAAGCGCGCGGGCCACGTAAGCGGCAGGGAATTGTCCGAGGGTATCCGCCAGTATGCGCTCAAGGCCTACGGTCCCATGGCGCGCACGGTGCTTGAATACTGGGGTATCCGTTCGACCGAGGACATCGGCAATATCGTGTTCAATATGATCGCGGTCAGGCTGTTCTCCAAGAACGAGGACGATACCATCGACGATTTCAAAGAGGTGTATCAGTTCGATGCCGCGTTCAAACGCACGATCACCGATATGACGATCACATGAGCATACGGGCAATAGCGACGGGTATCGGCAGCCTGCCGTTCAAAGATCCGGCGCAGGCGGTGGATCTCGTGCTTCGATATCTGCCTGAGGCGCCGTTCTGGCCGCAGCTTCCCAAACGGAACGTGCGGGAAGGCATGGTCGCCCAGTACAGCGAAGGCATGCCGGGCCTGAAGGTGACCGGCGACGGCCTCCAGTTCGACCGGAAAGAGGCGGAGGATTCTCTTGAGGCGTTCTACGGGCATATCATCTCGATGGACCTGGACCATTTCAGGATCGGCGAATCATACGCCGCGGGTCTTTACGAGTTTTACAACCGGTTGAAGCGGCAGGGTGTTGCCGGCCTCAAATTCATCAAATGCCACGTGACCGGCCCTTTTACTTTTGCGGCGAGCATCACCGCCGCCGGGGGCGCTGCGCTTATTCATGACGACGTCCTCATGCAGGCAATGGCCAAAGGATTGGCCATGAAGGCGCTCTGGCAGATCAGGCTCTTTCGGGAATTCGGCAAACCGGTCGTCGTTTTTATAGACGAGCCCTACCTGGCCGGATTCGGGTCGGCGTTCACCGCTTTGACCAGGGAAACGGCGGTGCGCGTCCTTGAGGAGATGGCGACCGCGCTCAAAACGCCCGATGTCCTCGTGGGAGTGCATTGCTGCGGCAACACGGACTGGTCCATATTCACCGATATCAAGACGATCGATATAATCAACTTTGACGCATTCAGCTATGTTGACAAATTCACCCTGTACGGCAGCGATATGGCGCAGTTCCTTGAGCGCGGCGGATATATCTGCTGGGGCATTGTGCCGACCCAGGAGTTCAAGCCGGGCCTGACCGTTGCATCGCTTGCCGGCATGATCCATTCAGGGATCAGCGCCCTGGCGAATAAAGGCGCAGACCGGGCTTTGCTGGCCGAGCAGCTGCTGATAAGCCCCAGCTGCGGCCTTGGCGCCCTCGAGCCGGCTGCCGCCGACCTGATATTCCGGCTTCTCAATGGACTTTCAACGCATATGCGCGCGACCCCTCCGGGGGCCTGAAAAAATCATTGACAACGCAAACCCTCAGGTTTACAATAGCTTCTGTTTTATTTAAAAATAAGGAGTGCACAGCATGAAAGAGATCCGGATTCACGCCCGCGCAGGGCAAGGTGCGATCACGACCGCAACGCTGTTAGGCAATGCGTATTTTATGAAAGGGGCATATCCGTACGCGTTTCCGCATTTCGGCGCGGCCCGTATGGGCGCTCCGATGAACGCGTTCGTCCGCGTCGATTCCAAGCCGGTGAGATTGAGAAGCCAGATCTATGAGCCGGATTACGTCATTATCGTCGATGCGACGCTCATGCGCGGCTTTAATTGCTTCTCCGGCCTTAAAGAGGACGGCATCGCTATCGTCAGCCAGCGGGAAGGGGTGGAAGTCCCGAAATTAAAGGTCAAACAGAAATGCTACGTCATTCCGGCAAACGATATTGCCATGAAGACGATCGGCAGGCCGCTGGGCAATACCGCTCTCCTGGGGGCTTTTTGCGCCGCCACCGGGGATCTTGATGTGGAGAACCTGATCAAAGCGGTCGGTAAGCGTTTTTCCGGCAAGGCGCTCGAAGGCAATATCGAGGCGATCAAGCAGGGCTTCGATCTCGTAAACAAACTGAAAAAATAAAGCTGTTCATACCATTAAGGAGCGTCGGCATGTTCGGTCCGCTGATCTGTAAAGCAGGCTCAAGCAGTAAAAATAAGACCGGTTCGTGGCGCGTCGAGGTGCGGCCCCGGTTCCTCAAGAAGAACTGCATCGGCTGCACGATGTGCGCGGTGGTCTGCCCCGAGGGGTGCATAACCGGTGAAGGAAAGAACGCGTATGACTTCGATCCCGCATACTGCAAAGGCTGCGGCCTGTGCGCGATGATCTGCCCCAAGAAAGACATCGAGATGGTCAAGGAAGAATCCGTCAAAGAGCAGAAATAACCATTATCGCATTTTCCGTATAAGAAAGAGGGTGTGTATGAAAGAGTTCCTCGAAGGTTCCATGGCAGTCGCGAAAGCGGTCGCGTTGTGCAAGCCGGGCGTCGTCTCCGCATATCCGATCACGCCCCAGACCCATATCGTGGAAGAGCTTGCCCAGATGGTCGCCGACGGCCACCTGAATTCCCAGTTCGTCAATGTCGAGTCCGAGCATTCGGCAGCGTCCGTCGTGCTCGGCGCCCAGGCGACCGGCGTGCGTTCGTATACCGCCACGAGCTCCCAGGGGCTGTTCCTTATGGCAGAGGTCGTGTTTAACATCGCCGGCATGCGCCTTCCCATTGTCATGACCGACGCCAACCGCGCTATCTCGGCGCCCATCAATATCTGGAACGACCAGCAGGATACCATATCCCTGCGCGATTCGGGCTGGGTACAGCTGTATATGGAAGACCTTCAGGAAACGGTCGATTTTCATATCATGGCCTACCGTCTCGGGGAAGACAGATCCATCATGCTTCCGGTCATGGTGTGCATGGACGGTTTTATCCTGACGCACGGCATCGAGACCGTTGATATGCCGTCGCAGGAACAGGTCGATAAATTCCTGCCTCCCTATAAGGCGCTCTATAAGCTCGATGTCGAGGATCCGATGACCCTCGGGCCGCTCGCCGATCCGGATTATTATATGGAAACGCGCTACGCGATCCATGCGACCCATAAAAAGGTCCTCGATCTTCTGCCGAAGATCACTGCCGAATACGCGAAGGCGACCGGCAGGCAGTATAACGGCCTGATCGAAGGATATCAGATCAAAGACGCCGAACGGGTCATCGTTGCCATGGGTTCCGTGTGCGGCACGGTCAAGGACGTGGTCGATGAATTGCGCGCCAAAGGCAAAAAGGTGGGATTGCTCAAGATCACCTGTTTCAGGCCGTTCCCGGCAGAGCAGATCTGCGACGCGTTGAAGAACACCGCCCGGGTCGGCATCCTCGACAAATCGGTTTCGCTCGGTTCGTATGCGCCGCTTGCCGCGGAGATGAAGGCGGCGTTCTTCGGCAAAAAAAAGAAGCCGGAGATCATCTCCAGCTTTGTCGCGGGCCTCGGCGGAAGGGACATCACCAAGGAATCGGTCAAAGAGATGTTCAGCATGCTCACGCAGAAGGAGAAGGCATGCGAGTATATAGACCTTAAACCGGAATTGTTAAAGGAGAATTATGAATAAACATCTGTATGCTCCCGGGCACACTGCCTGCGCCGGATGCGGCCAGTCCCTGGCCGTGCGGCTTGTCATGGACGCGGCGGGAAAGAACACGATCGTCGCCAACAATACGGGCTGTCTTGAGGTCTTTTCGACCAAATATCCCGAGTCAGCTTTTGAAGTGCCGTTCGTACATTCCCTGTTCGAGAATGCGCCTGCGGTGGCTTCAGGCGTCGAGGCGGCGCTGATCCATCTGGGCAAAAAAGAAGGCACGAACATCATCGCGGAGGCAGGCGACGGCGGAACCGCCGATATCGGCCTTCAATCCCTGTCGGGCATGTGGGAACGCGGCCACGATATCCTTTATATCTGCTATGACAATGAGGCGTACATGAACACCGGTATCCAGAGAAGCGGCCTGACCCCGCATCTGGCCAATACCACAACGAGCCCCAAGGGGCAGAGATCGAGCGGCAACCTGCGTTTCAAGAAGCCGATCCCCGAGATCGCCAATGCGCACGGCATCCCGTATGTGGCGACCGCATCCATCGGTTTCCCTCAGGATATCCAGCGCAAGGTAAAAAAAGCGCTTTCGATAAAAGGCCCGAAATATATGCAGATCCATGTGCCGTGCCCGCTGGGCTGGCAGTTCGCCCCGCAGGCGTCGGTCGACGTGGGCAAGCTTGCCGTCGAGACCGGATTGTATCCGTTGTTCGAGTATGAGAACGGGCAGCTGACCGGAGTGCGCAAGATACCCCCGAAGCCCGTTGAGGAGTATCTCAAGGCGCAGGGAAGGTTTAAGCACCTTTTGAATAATCCCGAAGGGATCGCCGAGCTTCAGGCTGTCGCGGACAGGAATATAGCGAAGTATGGCTTAAAAGCGGAAAACACGAGCGCGTAAAAGCGCCTCAGCACAGGAGAGACAGATGGCAAAGATCATTGTTGACGCATCCACCTGCGTCGGTTGCGGATTGTGCGAACAGAACTGCCCCGAAGTGTTCAAGGTCGAAAGCGACGGCATTGCGCACGTTATCGCGCAGGAATGTTCGAAACATAATCTCAAGGAAGTCGCGGAGCAGTGCCCCGTGACAGCGATCAAAGTCGGCTAAGACCGGCAGGCCCATAAAAAAAGAGCGGATCCTGTTTTGATCCGGGAGAGGCACAGATCAAAACAGGGTCCGCTCTCTTTATGAGACCCGGCCTGAGCCGCCTGTTAAAAACATAGGGACGGTTCTCTTCGAGAACCGTCCCTATGTTTTATAGTTCTGCGGACAGAGAGAAGCCCTTTTGGATTTGTGCTTCTCCCAAATCCAAAAGGGCTTCTCTCTGTCCGATCTATTAACTGCCGACGGCCTTTTTCTTGAGTTCCTGGACGAACGCCCCGAACGCTTCCTGCTTTTTCTGGGAGAGGAATTTTTCAGCGAACGCGGCTTTTTCTTCGGAGAACTTCGCTTCATCGATGGGAATGATCTCTTTAACCTTGATGATGTAGGATCCCCCCGGTATTTCAATAACCGAGCTGAATTCCTTATTCTTGAGCTTTTTTGCCTCGGTGAAGAACGTATCCGACGCGCCGATGCCCTGGATGTAACTGCCGAATTTGAACGGGTCGGTCGCGCTTGATTTCAGGCCGAATTCAGCGGCCGTTTTATCGAAATCCGCCGCATCCGGGCCTGCGTTCATAAGCGCCGCCAATGCCGCATTCATCTTTTCAGTCGCGAGCGCCCGCGCTTTTTTCTGCGATACGATCTCCTTGATCCTATCCTTGACCGTTTCGAATGCCGGGATGAAAGGTTCTTGTATCTCCTTGACCCTGAATGCGTAATATTTCGAATCGATCTGGCGTATGGGAAGCACTGTTCCTTTTGGTATCTGGGGCAGGGATCCGGTCATATCGTTCGCCCAGCCGATGCCGGGTACCGGGTCTGTTTGATGAAAGAATCCGGTCTCGCTGATCGGCAGGTCCATCTCGCGGGCCGTTTTGTCAAAGCCGTCTTTTTTCTCCAGTATCTGGCTTGCGCCGACCGCCTGCGGTTCGGAATCAAAGGTGAGATATTCCAGGTTGAAGGATATCGGTTCCTTGAATTCTTCGCTGTTCTTCGCGAAATAATCCGAAAGCTCCGCATCCTCCACGGCCATGTTTTTTTGGAATTCTGCCGGCAGCCCCGCGATATACGATATGCTGACCTGCTCGTTCTGTTTTTCGTACGCCAAGCGTATTTCGTCGTCCGTCGCGGCGACGGAACCGGTTATTCTGTCATAGAGCCCTGTCAGGATCAGGTTCTGCCGGGTCACCTCTTCGAAGGCGCGCGGCTGCACGCGCAGGACATACCGCATCACATATTCGTATCCGGCAGGATCAAAGGCGCCTTTGCGCTGGAACAGGGGGTTCTGGGCTATGGCGCGGCGCACGTCCTCATCGGTGACCCGGATGCCTTTGCTGCGGCCTTCATGGAGAAGGATCAGCCGTTCGATCGCCAGGTTCCTGAAATCCAGGAACTTCTCGACCTGGCTGAACGAATCGCCGAACTGCATCATGGTCTGCATGCGCACTGCCTGTATCGCCTGGGAGAGATCTTCGGCCGGCACGCGTTTGCCGAAGATCATGACCCCCGGCAGGGGCTTTTCCTTGGCGGATTTAATGACGCTCGATGTGCCCCAGAGGAGGAAACCGGGCAGGATGCAGATGAAGATGCCGATCATTATTTTTTTGTTGCGTTCCTTGTCCGCGAAGATCTGCAGCATTGCAATGCTCCTTTGTTGTTTTGTGAAGGATAAACCTTATTATAGTACATTTTTTTTCTTTGACAAGGCATAGTCGGGCCTGTATAATAAAAAACTGTGTTTAAAGCGTCATGCGCATTGCGTTCCATCACGGGGTGTTTTCATGAAGAAGAACAAAGTGCTGAAGATCGGGCTTCCCAAGGGAAGCCTGCAGGAATCGACGTTCAAGATGTTCCGCAAGGCCGGTTTTAACGTATCGGTTTCGTCGGACAGGTCATATTTCCCGTCCATCGACGACCCCGAGATCGAGGCCGTTCTCTTGCGCGCCCAGGAAATGTCCCGGTACGTTCAGGACGGAGCCCTTGACTGCGGCATCACCGGCAACGACTGGATCATGGAGAATAAGTCTGATGTCGTCCGCGTGACGGACCTGGTATATGCCAAACAGAGCCTTTCCAAGATCCGATGGGTCGTCGCGGTGCCTGCGGCGTCGGGCATTACCTCCATCAAACAGCTTAATCGTAAACGCATCGCCACGGAACTCGTGAATGCGACAAAGGAATATTTCAAAAAGCATAAGGTCAATGTCGATGTGGAATTCAGCTGGGGCGCGACCGAGGTCAAGGTCAATTCAGGCCTTGTCGATGCCATTGTGGACCTGACCGAGACCGGCTCGAGCCTCCGGGCGAACAAGCTGGTGGAGCTCGACACGATCTGCGAATCGACCACGCAGTTCATCGCCAATAAAACAGCGTATAAAGACGGTTTTAAACGGATGAAGATGGACCAGATCGCGTTATTGCTCAAAGGCGCGATCGCAGCCGAACGAATGGTCGGGGTCAAGATGAACGTCAGGAAGAAAGACCTCGATCGCGTCATCGGGCTGCTGCCCGCATTGAAGGAACCGACCGTATCGAGCTTGTCGTCGACGGGATGGTTCGCGGTCGAGACCGTCATCGACGAAAAGGTCGTCCGGACCCTGATCCCCGCGCTGAGGAAGAACGGGGCGGAGGGCATCATCGAATATCCGTTGAATAAAGTGATCTATTAACGAACAGCCATCAACTACCGGAGGGGCACTATGCCTTGTGGCAAGAAACGTAAACGAAAAAAGATCAGGACCCACAAGAGAAAGAAGATGCGTCGTCTCCGCCGTCATCTGAAGAAAAGAGACTGGTAGCGACCGCGCGCCGGCATGCCCGGCGCGCATCGTTCCGTTATAGCAAGGGTAGAATGACTCCTCGTGGTATAGTGAGCGTTGGGCGGGTGTGTTTTTGTTTCTTGATCGCAGGGTTGCTTACGGCGTGCGTGCGCGCTGCCGATACAAAGAATTCGTCGGTGATGGCCCGGTATATCATGGGTTCGTTCTATGAGAAGACCGGCGATCTGGAGAGCGCCATTGCCGAATATCAAGCCGCGTTAAAGCAGGACCAGCAGAACGCCCGGATCCACCTGAGCCTCGGTTCCGCGTATCTCAAGAAAAACGACATTCCCAAAGCCATCGAAGAGCTCCGCCGCGCCTCGGAATTCGACCCGGAAGCGGTCGAGCCCCATGCGATACTGGCGCTTCTGTATTTTTCTCAGGAGGACCCGCAGTCAGCAGGCAAAGAATACGAGACCGCGCTTTCCAAGGCCGCGCAGCTTGACCCGTCGAATATCGCCATTTATAAAAGCCTGGGCATGGTGTACCTGCATAACAAGGATTATGCGGCTGCGGAGAACGCCTTTGATCTTATCCTGAAACTTGCCCCGCAGGATGAGGAAGTCCTTTTTTATCTGGCGAACATATACGACGAAACGGGCCGCAGGGATCTGGTCGAAGGGACCCTGAAAAAGGCCCTTGAGGCAGATCCGGATTATGCGCAGGCGTTGAATTATCTGGGCTACCGGTATGCCGAGGAGGGCAGGCATCTGCCCGAAGCGCTGAAGCTGATCAATAAAGCGCTCGCGCAGGAGCCGGATAACGGCGCGTATGTCGATTCTCTCGGATGGGTATATTTCAAGCAGGGAAAGATCAGGGATGCCATTGTCCATCTTGAGCGGGCCAGGACCTTACTCGAAGACCCGGTCATTTACGACCATCTCGGCGATGCCTATCTGAAATTGCAGGACCCCGTGAAAGCGCGGGAACATTGGGAAAAGTCATTAGAACTTGACCCGGATAATGAACAGGTCAAGAGTAAACTCGAAAAGCACAAGGCGCGGTCACCATGACGGAATATCCGAAAGAACAGGTCAAGGACCTCGAGCGCAGGGCCAAAGAGATCAGGCGCGATATCGTCACGATGCTCTGCCGTGCATGCTCGGGCCATCCGGGAGGAAGCCTTTCCGCCGCGGACCTGATCACCGCGTTGTTCTTTGCTGTCCTGCGCCACGATCCGAAGAATCCGCAATGGCAGGACCGGGACCGGTTCCATATGTCCAAAGGCCATTGCTGTCCGTTATGGTATGCGGTGCTGGCGCATGCCGGGTATTTCCCGAGGGAAAAGCTGATGACGCTGCGCACGCTCGGGTCCATGCTCCAGGGCCATCCGGACCGGCGTACGCCGGGCGTCGAATCGGCAAGCGGGTCGCTCGGCCAGGGGTTGTCCATCGCGCTGGGGATGGCGCTTGCGGGAAAGATCGACAAGAAGGCGTACCGCGTATATTGCCTGATGGGCGACGGCGAAAGCCAGGAAGGCAATATCTGGGAAGCCGCGATGGCTGCCGCGCATTACCACTGCGATAATCTGTGCGCCATACTCGATTATAACGGGATGCAGATAGACGGCAGGACGGCCGATGTCATGTCTCTCGATCCTGTCGCGGACAAGTGGCGCGCGTTCGGCTGGAACGCGATAGAGATAGACGGGCATGATATGAAAGCGATCCTTGCCGCGTATGAAGAGGCGGCGCATGCCGCCGGCACGCCCTCGATCATCATCGCCCGCACGACCAAGGGCAAAGGCGTTTCGTTCATGGAAAATGTGTGCAAGTTCCATGGCGTCGCTCCGACCAGAGAAGAAACCGATAAGGCATGCGAGGAGCTCAGTTAATGGCAGAAGCCCTGTATCAGCGGGATATATACGGAAAAACGCTTATCGAACTGGGCACGCAGGACCCGTCCATCGTCGTGCTCGACGCGGACCTTTCCAGTTCGACGCGCACCGGCTGGTTCGCGCGGGAATTCCCGGAGCGCTTTTTCAATTTCGGGGTGGCGGAACAGAACATGATGGCCACGGCAAGCGGCCTGGCCTCCTGCGGGAAGAAGGTTTTCGCCACGACATTCGCGATGTTCGCGACGGGCCGGGCGTGGGACCAGGTCCGCAACAGCGTCGCCTATAATAATTTCGACGTGAAGATCGTTGCGACGCACGCCGGCATCACCGTCGGGCCCGACGGAGCGAGCCACCAGGCGATCGAGGATATCTGCCTGATGCGGGCGATACCCAACATGAAGATCATCGTGCCCTGCGATGCGCCCCAGACGGCGGACGCCGTGCGCGCGGCAGCCGCCCAGAAGGGGCCGTTCTACGTGCGCCTCGGCAGGACCAAGGTCCCGACGGTCGAGGGCAAAGGGGCATTCGTATTCGGGAAAGGCCAGCTTTTAGCCGACGGCGATGACGCGGCCATCATCGCCTGCGGGATCATGGTCAACGAAGCGCTGATCGCGGCGCAAAACCTGTCCCGGAAAGGCGTGCGCTGCAGGGTCATCAACATGCATACGATCAGGCCGTTCGATTCGCAGATCGTCATAGATGCCGCCCGCCAGACCAAAGGCATTGTCGTATGCGAGGAACATTCCGCGATCGGAGGGCTGGCATCCTGTGTCGAGGACGTCCTGTGCGAATCGCATCCGGCGCCAATGCGCAAAGTCGCTGTCAAAGAGCGGTATGGCCAGTCAGGCGAGCCCGATGAATTGATGAAAGAATATGGCCTGACCCCGCACGACATTGAAAAAGCGGTTGTATCCCTTCTTTCCCGATAGGACCCCTGTTTTGAAGACCCTTACGCTGGATTCTTTCGCCAAACTCAACCTCTACCTGAGTGTTCACAGTAAACGCCGCGACGGATTTCATTCCATCAATACCATCTTCGAGCGGATCAGCCTGTGCGATCGTATTATCCTCAAGGACCGCAGCGACGCCCGGATCGTCTGTTCGTGCAGCGGCCAGCCCCTGCCTGTTGACAGCCGGAATCTTGCCGTCAGGGCGGCGCAGATTCTGTCGCAGCGCTATGCGCCGGATAAAGGCGCTGCCATCAGGCTGATCAAGCGCGTTCCGCAGGGCGCGGGCATGGGAGGAGGATCCAGTAACGCGGCTTCAGTGCTGCTTGGGTTGAATCGGCTCTGGAAACTCGGTTTATCTCTGGAACAATTGAGCTCCGTCGCGGCCCGCATAGGCAGTGATGTCCCTTTTTTTGTCCATACCTGCCGGTTTGCCCTGGCCAGGGGCAGGGGAGAGCGGATCAAACCGGTTACCGGCCTGCGAAAGCGACTTTTATGGCATGTGATCGTCGTACCCGGCTTGCATGTGTCAACGCCTCTTATCTATAAGCAGTGGGATAAGTTAAGAGCGAATAAAAATATTGATATATCGCGGTTGACAAGGCCCTCATCTGGTGCTAAACTTATGATTCTGGCGCTGCAAAAAAAAGGCCGCCGTGAGCTCGCAAAAGCTCTTTTCAACAGCCTTGAAACTGCGGCACTGCATACGTATCCGGGCTTGGCCGAAGTGCCCCGGGCGTTCGCAGGGCTCGGTATCAGTGATATTCTTATGTCCGGCAGCGGATCGGCGTTCTTTGGCATCGTATCATCCCGAAAGGAGGCAGGGCGTATCAGCAGACAGCTGAAAAAACATCATGCGTCGTGGCACGTTTTTGTCGCGCGGACAGTTTGAATCAGCGAGGAGGAACATCATGGAAATATCCGAGGTTAGGGTTTTCTTAAAGGACTCTCCTGATAAGAAGCTGAAAGCATACGCGACGGTTACTTTTGACAATGCATTTGTCGTGCGGAATATCAAGGTCATTCAGGGCTCGAGCGGGATGTTCATCGCCATGCCATCGCGCAAGGTCAAGCACCCGTGCCCGAAATGCAATTATAAGAATGAATTCCGGTCCAGATTCTGTAATCAGTGCGGCGCCGGGCTTCCGATGCCTGCGGTGACTGCGCCCAGCGCGCATGAGAACGGCGCGCAGGCGGAGCATAAGGATATCGCGCATCCCATCACCCAGGCCTTCAGGGAAATGCTCCAGAAGAAGGTCCTTGAAGCGTATGAACTGGAAGTCGGGAAAGGTCCCCATGCGGCCCGGGCTGATGCGAACGACGACCTGTAACGATAGAGGCTTAAGGTTTTGGGACGTCGTCCAATGGTAGGACACGAGAATTTGGGTCTCGCTATTATGGTTCGAATCCATACGTCCCAAAGTTGACGCGCAGTTCTGATTCATGGTTCGCCCCGTTCTTACAAAGCAAGAACGGGATTAATTCGGCCAGATAACTTACGTTCACTCGCGATGCTCGTTCCGTAAGTTATGGCCTCATTAAAATCCATACGTCCCAAAGTTCAAGGTTTCAACAATGAAGAAAAATGATATAGCGGCGATCATTCTGGCAGCGGGAAAAGGAACCCGGATGAAATCGGATCTGCCCAAGGTCCTCCATCCGGTATGCGGCAGGCCCATGGTCCTGTATGTGCTCGACCTGGTCAAGGCGATCAAGGCCCGGCGGCATGTCGTGGTGCTCGGCTATAAGGCTGCCGATGTCAAAAAGGTTCTGCCTGCGGGGACCAGGATCGCGATCCAGAAGCGCGTGGTCGGCACGGCGGATGCGGTGAAGCATGCCATGGCTGCGCTTGCCGGATTCAGCGGCACGGTCATCGTTCTGTACGGGGATGCCCCGCTCCTTAAAAAAGAAACCGTGCAGGCGCTCCTCAAGCGCCATGCGGAATCCGGGGCAGCCGCGACGATTCTGACCGCGGTCATGGAAGATCCTTCCGGGTACGGCAGGATATTAAGGGACGATTACAACAGTATCGCCGGTATCCGGGAAGACAAGGATGCCGATGATTTCCAGAAGGAGATCAAGGAGATAAATACCGGTATTATCTGCTTTGACAGGAAGAAGTTAGGGGCCGGATTGAAAAAGGTCAGGCCTGATAACCGCAAAAAGGAATATTACCTGACCGATGTCATCAAGATCCTCCGCGATCAGGGGGATCTGATAGAAGGAGTGACGGTCAAGGACGCGCATGAAGCCCTGGGCGTGAACTCTCGCGTCGAGCTCGCGCAGGCGCAGGCGGCGATCCGCAAAACGATCAACGAATCTTTCATGAGGGCGGGGGTAACGATTGTCGACCCTGATACTACATCGATCAGCCACGGCGCCTCCATAGGGGCCGATACGACAATTTATCCCTTTACAGTCGTTGATAATTTTGTTACAATTGGTACACAGTGCAAAATCGGCCCTTTTGCGCATATCAAAGAGGGGTCGAAAATACGTAAAAACACGGTAGTGGTCGGTTTTCCCTCCAGCTACAATACGTAAGCGGCACGATCGAGCTCACCTCGTCATAATATATTTTTCAAATTTCAGGGGGTCGTATGGACAAGTTGAAGATCTTAAGCGGGAATGCGCATCCCCAGCTTGCGCTGGATATCTGTTCATCCTTGAAGATCAAGCTGTCGGACGCGTTCGTGGGCCGTTTCAGCGACGGCGAGATCAGGGTCAAGATCAACGAGAACGTCCGCGGCAAGGATATCTTCGTGATACAGCCGACATGCCCTCCGTCCAACGATACGCTCATGGAATTATTGATCATGATCGACGCGCTGAAGCGCGCTTCGGCCCAGCGCATCACCGCGGTCGTGCCGTTCTTCGGCTATGCGCGCCAGGACCGCAAGGACCAGCCGCGCGTCCCGATCACGGCAAAGCTCGTCGCCAATCTTCTGACGACCGCCGGCGCCAACCGCGTCATCACCATGGATATGCACGCGGGCCAGATACAGGGTTTTTTCGACATTCCCGTCGACCATCTGTTCGCCATAAACGTGTTCATCGATTATTACGCATCGATGAAATTGGACAATATCGTGGTCGTGTCCCCGGATGTGGGCAGTATCAAGATGGCGCGCGCCTATGCAAAGCGGCTTTCCGCCGGCCTTGCGATCATCGATAAGCGCCGGGATTCCCCGGAGAAGACGGAAGTCATGCATATCATGGGCGAGGTAAAAGGCAGGAACGCCATCATCGTCGATGATCTGATCGCGACCGGCAGTTCGTTGATCGAGGCCGTTGCGGCATTGAAGGGCGCCGGCTGCAAGACCGTCCGCGCCGGTATCAGCCACGGCGTCCTGTCGGGGCCGGCGATCGAACGCATCGACGCGTGCAAAGACCTGCAGGAACTTGTTATTACCGACAGCATTCCGCTTGCCAAGGAAAAGCAGCATGCGCGCATCAAGGTCCTCTCGATCGCGCCGCTTCTGGGAGAAGCGATCTGGCGGATCCACCGGGAAGAGTCGGTGAGCTGTCTTTTTGACGAAAATAAGTGAAAGGGAGTACACAATGGATGAATTATTGCTTGAAGCGCAATTACGGGAAGAGATCGGCAAGAACAAATCGAAGGCCCTGCGCCATAAGGGATTGATCCCGGCCGTCGTCTATTCCGACGGGAAAGAGTCTCTGGCGATCAAGGTGTCGCGCAGCGATCTTATCAAGTTGATCCATCAGCATCAGATCGAGAATGCCATCATCACGCTCAAGGTCAAGGACGACAAGAAAAAGTCGGGCAGGCCCTGCATGATCAAAGAGATGCAGCATGATCCGGTCAAAGGAGATATCCTTCATATCGACCTGCACGAGATATCGCTCACCAAAGCGCTCAAGGTCAATGTCCCGGTCACGACCAAGGGCGAGGCCGTGGGCGTCAAGTCCGACGGTGGGTCGCTCGAGCATATCCTCTGGGAGATCGAAGTGGAATGTCTGCCGACCGATATCCCCAAGTCCATCGAGGTCGATATCAGCCATCTCAAGATCGGCGACGCGATACATATCAAGGATATCCAGTTCCCTCCCAAGCTCAAGGTCCTGCATGAGCCCGATGTCATCGTGCTGTCGGTCGCGGAGCCGATGAAGGAGGAAGCGGCCGCGCCTGCGGAAGGCGAGGCGCCGGCTGAACCTGAGGTCATCAGGGAGAAGAAGCCCGAGGCCGAGGAAGGCAAGGAAGCCGAGGGTAAGGAAAAAGAATCGAAGGAAAAGAAATAATCCGTGTATGAAGCTGATCGTCGGCCTGGGCAATCCGGGGATACTGTATGCCAATTCGCGCCATAACATCGGCGCAATGGCGGTGAACGCCCTGGCAAAGGAAACGAATGCGCCGCTGCGCAGGGAACGCACGATCCCGGCGCGCACGGCAAAGGCGTTCTTTGAGAAAGAGGCGGTGACCCTGGCAGTGCCGCTGACATATATGAATCTCTCCGGCGCGGCAGTTGCGCCGTTGCTCAGGCATACGCGGACGGCCGTGCAGGACCTTATCGTCGTGTACGACGATCTTGATCTCGACATGGGGGTCCTTCGGCTGCGGCCGGCGGGCTCTGCCGGAGGCCACAACGGCATGAAGTCGATCATCGCGGCGCTGGGCACGGACGATTTCTGCCGCCTGCGCATCGGTATCGGCAGGCCGGCGCGCCGCGACGCGGATGTCGCGCGATATGTCCTGTCCTCGTTCGGCCGCAGGGAAAGAAAAGCGCTTGATGAAGCGATAGAAAATGCCTGCAATTGCCTGCAGTCATGGGCCGTTGAAGGCACAACCAGATGCATGAATATCTATAACAGGTGAGGTAGGAATGAACAAGTACGAAGCGATGTTTATTGTCAAACCGGATCTTTCAGAGGACGAGGCAAAGGCGTTGTATGGGACGATCAAGGACGCCGTCGCCAAGAACGGCGGCACGGTATCATCCGCTGATGTCTGGTCGGAGCGCAGGCGGTTGACCTTTACGCTCAAGAAACAGCAGGAAGGCGTGTATTATCTCGTGAAGTTCTCGGCGCCCTCGGACGCCGTGGCAAAGCTGAAATACACATACGGATTGAATGAATCCGTCCTGCGTGTTCTGTTCACGCGGTTAGCGGCATAACGGCCCGGCGCCGCATCGAGGAGGTCCTATGGCAAGTTACAACAAAGTGATCCTGGTCGGCAATCTTACGCGCGACCCGGAACTGCGGTATACACCGTCGGGTACTGCGGTGGCGAACCTGCGGCTTGCGGTGAACCGCAAGTTCCGCGACAAGGCCCAGCAGCTCAAGGATGAGACATGTTTTATTACCGTTGTCGTATGGAGCAAACAGGCGGAGACCTGCAATCAGTATCTGCATAAAGGAAGCTCGTTACTGGTCGAGGGAAGGCTCCAGTCCCGCGCATGGGAAGACACGCAGACCGGCAAGCAGCGCAGTGTCATCGAGGTCCTTGCCGAACGGGTGCAGTTTTTGGGTTCGCCCGGAGGGCGTCCGGCTGCGGCTGTCGCGCAGGAAGCGGCGCCCGAACCCGAAATGGCGGCAGATACCGCATGGATAGAAGAAAGCGAGGAGAAACACGATGAGAATTAACAGCAGGGACAACAGAACGAGAAAGCCGCGCAAGAGGTCCGGGATGTTCATGCAGCAGCGCAAAAAGGTTTGCCGGTTCTGCGCGGATAAGGTCAAAGAGATAGATTACAAGGACCTGAAGACCCTTGAGTCGTTCGTCAAAGAACGCGGCCGCATCGTATCGGCGCGCAGTTCGGGCAATTGCGCCGGCCATCAGCGTCAATTGACCGCGGCGATCAAAAAAGCGCGGTTTCTGGCGCTTGTGCCGTACGTGCGCATCTAAGGGAGGTTTTTCATCATGAACGTCATCCTGAAAAAAGATATAGAGGGCGTCGGCAAGGCCGGCGCCGTCGTGAAGGTGAAGGACGGGTATGCCCGCAATTTCCTTTTTCCCCGGTCGCTGGCGCTGGAATCGACGCCGGCGAACCTTAAGAAACTGGAACAGGAGCAGAAAGCCCGGTCGGTCCAGTCGGAAAAACTGAAGAAATCAGCGCTCGAGATAAAAACGCGGATCGAGAAATTGTCCTTGACCCTGCCGGTGCTCGTGCAGGAAAAAGAGAAATTGTACGGGTCGATCTCCGCGGTTGAGATCGCCAAAGCGCTGCAGGACGAAGGCGTCGACGTCGACAAGAATCTTATCGTCCTTGAGGAGCCGTTGAAGGCGCTGGGCATATTCGAGGTCCCGGTCAAATTGCACGCAGAAGTCACCGCGACCGTAAAGCTCTGGATCGTCAAGAAATGAGCCGGCGCGCCCGCGGGCGCGATCATGCAGCAGGATACCATGGCTGAGATCACAAAAGATTTGCTTCCGCCGCAGAACCTCGAAGCTGAAATGGCCGTTCTCGGATCGATGCTCATCGACGAGAACGCGATCGGCGTTGCGCTCGAGGCCATCGACAAGTCCTGTTTTTATAAGGACTCCCACCGGCAGGTCTATGACGTGATCCTGTCCTTGTATAACGACAGCAAAGCGGTCGATCTCATCACCCTGACCGACGAGCTGAAACGCCAGGGCATTCTTGACAAGATCGGGGGCGTGAGCTTTTTGACGGAGCTGGTCAATTCGGTCCCGACCGCGGCCAATATCGGCCATTATGTCAAGATCGTCAAGGAAAAGAGCATCCTGCGCTCGCTCATCAATAATTCCACTAAGATCGTCTCACTGTGTTACGGCACCGACGGAAATATCGCCGAGGTCGTCGACGAGGCCGAGAAGCTTATCTTCGAAGTCAGCGATTCCCGCCACCAGGGGTCGTCCCTCCAGCTCAAAGAGATCATCAAAAACAGCATCGAGACCATCGACCGGCTGTACCAGAAAAAGGCGCATGTGACCGGCGTTCCGACGGGTTTTATCGACCTGGATCTGAAGACCGCCGGCCTTCAGCCGTCGGACCTGATCATTATCGCCGGCAGGCCTTCCATGGGCAAAAGCGCCCTTGCCTTGTCCATGGCCGAATACGCGGGCATCTCGGCAAAGGTGCCGATCGCGATATTCAGCCTTGAAATGTCCAAGGAGCAGCTCGTGCAGAGGATGCTCTGTTCCCACGCGCGCGTCGACGCGAATAAAGTGCGCACCGGCTACCTTGCGGCATCCGACTGGCCGCGCCTGACCGCCGCCGCCGGGAAGCTTTCCGAAGCGCCGATCTTCATCGACGATACGCCGGCCATTTCCGTGATGGAATTGCGGGCAAAAGCGCGCAGGCTCAAGGCCAACCACGATATCCAGCTCATCGTCCTCGATTATATGCAGCTCATGCGCGGATCGAGCATGTCGGCCGAAAGCAGACAGCAGGAGATCTCCGATATCTCCCGGTCGCTCAAGGCGCTCGCGCGCGAACTGCGCGTTCCGGTCATTGCGATATCCCAGCTGTCCCGAGCAGTCGAATCCCGGACCGACCACCGGCCGCAGCTTTCCGACCTGCGCGAATCCGGCGCGATCGAGCAGGACGCGGACGTCGTCGTGTTGATCATGCGCGAGGATTATTACAACCGCACGCCCGAGAACCAGGGCATTGCCGAGATCATCATCGCCAAACAGCGCAACGGCCCGACGGGCACGGTGAAGCTTACCTTTATCAGCGAATATACGCGGTTCGAGAACATGGCGCATGGAGAAGGCTAACAAGGAGGAGGGAACATGAAGGCCCGTAGGCAGTCCGCAGCAACGCGATCATTCACCCTTGTCGAGGTCATGGTCGCAGTGGTTGTCCTGGGTATCCTCGTTATGGTCGGCATTCCGTCGTACCGGAATTTTGTAGAAATGGGAAGAACCAGGATGTGCGCAGACAATCTCGGGGCGTTGAAAGCTGCGTTCGACATATATATCGCAGAGCATAATGTGGTCCCCGGGACGTTGAGCGAGCTTTCGCCCGAAGAGGTTTCCCGGGCGTACGCCCGGATCAGGACCATGCGGTCAAAAGATCTTTCCGTCCGATGGGTTTCATTTCTTGAAACGCGGCAGGCGCGGGGTTACGCGTATGCCGTATCCCTGATCGAGCAGCTCGGCAAGGGAAATACCAGGTTGTTGACCTGTCCGTCGGATACCCACAAGTCGGAGGGGAAATCGTACGGCATTAATAGTATTGTCGCGAGCAAGACGCGCGATGAGTATATGGCGCTGCCGGCGAATACGGTCGTCATCGCTGACAGCAATGGGGCGGAATTTGGCGGCACAACGGGATCGTCGACGTCAGCAACTTCTGGCGCAGAGCGTCACGGAAGTTATAAAGGTTCAAGGAAAGATACGTTCGCAAATGCCATTACCAAAGGCGGGTGGGTCAGAAAGAATGGTTTGAGCGACCCGTGTAGTAGAAGTTGTACCGCTTTGGAGCCCATGGACAGCAGGTCGTTACGATCGAAAATTGAGAAAGTGCGATCCTGCTGGAGCAAATGTAACTAACCGTCAGCCCATTGAAGAAGAACGCTGTCGACTGGAAACTGGCTTTTTTTTGCGCCGCCGCATTTGCGGTTGCGTATTTTTTCCTCCCTGCGCGGATATTCCTGTCCGTCAATGATCTTCCCAACCAGTATCATTACAACGCATCCGGACGCACTGTTGCCGCCCCTGCCCGGATCGTTGCCGTCGCGATCGACGATTATTCCCACAGCAGGATGACCCAGCGCTGGCCGTGGAAGCGTTCAGTGTATGCCGACCTTTTCAGGAATCTGGACCGGGAAGGCGCGCGGACCATTGCCCTGGATGTGTTTTTAAGAGGCTCCTCCGGCGATCCCCTGGACGCAGGGTATTTATCCCGGGCTTTGCAGGAGATCAAGGC
>Ga0209096_1000742_pt1 | contig 40486 bp, 22 predicted proteins | sample AD_UKC034_MetaG_FD_184407 | JGI IMG/M metagenome (GOLD analysis project Ga0209096, IMG submission 184407) | Active sludge microbial communities of municipal wastewater-treating anaerobic digesters from USA - AD_UKC034_MetaG (SPAdes) (version 2) | ecosystem: Engineered > Bioreactor > Anaerobic >...
GAGCGGGACACTTGCCTTCGCAATGGAACTGCGAAGGGACATCAACCACCACAACAACCCCGAGCAGAACCTGAAAACCACAGCTTAATTTCCCCGTTCCGTGGTCCAAAGAATGGGGTCCACCTCACACGTCACGCATCAACGGACGATGCTCCGGACGCGCCAAGAGGGCTTCCACCATGGCCCATTCCGATGTCGCCGCCGCTCCATGTGGGCCGGCAGACGGTATCTGTCCCCCTACAGATCCTGTGGGACCCGTCACCGAACTCAAGGCGGCAACCCCGGAGGATGTCAGCGCGAGGTTGCTTGACCCGGTCTCCACAGTCTGTTCCCGATGACTGTCCCGGCCGGGTGCTTTCGACGTCTGGAATACCCAAATACACACGGCCGTCAGAACCAATACGGAAATCACTGTGACCGGTGCTTTCATTGCAGCATTGCCAACCCCGCCAACGTCCCCCCGCTGTACGCCTCCGTCAAGGGGGCACCCGCCCGGTTCAGGCGAGACGTGACTCTCCAGCCACCTCCTCGCGCTTGGCGATCAGGCCGCTGCTCACCGCACTTCGACCAAACGTTCGCCGAGTTCGAGTTGACGAACCACCAGAGGCCAGAGCGGCTCGAGCCAGCGCAGGAGTGCGAGCTTGGAACTGTTGCCGAGCCGCAGCCACACCACCTGCGGTCCGGGCCTCCCCCGGCGAATCCATTCGGCAAAGTCGTCGTCCTTGGTGATCAAGACGGCGGCCTGGGCATCGGCGTGTCTCCAAACCGCCGAGTCCTGGCTCTGGCTCAAGCCAGCCGAGAGCACATGACAGGCCCATGGCCGCGCGCCTCGATCCACGGCACCAGCGCTGCCGGCAACTGGTTGTCGACGAGAAACCGCACGGGTTACGTCCCGACCAGAACGGGATGGTCCACCTGCTGGGCCGCGTATTCGAGACAGGCGAGGATGTCCGCCGGCTCCAGGAACGGAAAGTCCGCGAGGATCTCCTCTGCCGTGGCACCCCCGGCGAGCATGTCGAGCACGTCCTTCACGCGCAGACGGTAGTGACGGACACACGGACGCCCGCCGCACTGTTCCGGGTCGAACGTGATTCGCTCTGCGTGTTTCATGTCCCAAGCGTATCCGAGGAGGCGCCATTTGCAAGGCCCTCAAGCCAATGACTGCCCCGTGCCCGCCGATGACGCCCTGATCGCCGCCCAATACTCCCCGCTTCCCTGCCATGATGTGCTCGTGGTCGAACTCCCCTACGCGTGGACGGGCCAGACTCTGCCCCGGCTTCTTGTTGTACCCACCCAGGGCGAGACGCTCTCGGATGGGTTCACCCTCTGGTGGGAGCGGGCGGTCAACAGCTTCGCGGTGGCGGGCGAGGGCCAGGTGTTCGGCCGGCGAGGAACGCTCAACGCCGCGCTCGACGCCACCGGGTTCCTCTGCGCCGAGGGTGGCCCGGATGTGACGTTCACGAGCCCCGACGACGACCTTGACGACATGCCCTTTGACGAGGGCGTCGGCACGCGCCGGTTCCTGGTCTTCATCGGCGACGAGATCCTGCTTGGCTGGGAACCAACCCTGGTGAGCGCCGGCCGGTACACGGTCAACGTCCTGCGGGCGCAGCTTGGCACGACGCGCGGGCAGCACGACGTCGGCGCCGAGTGCTGGTGCGTGCAACTGGCCGAACTGCCGCTGCTGGAATGGTCCCCGCCCAAGGATGCCGCCTTGGTCGGCCTCAAAGTCCAGCCCCGGCTGCTCCACCGCGAAGTCAGCCTGGCGGACGTCGCCAAGATCACGCACGCAGTGCAGCGCCGGTCGCTCCGGCCCCTGGGACCAGCGAACTTGACCGCCAACGGCGATGGCGCGCACCCGACCTACGCAAGCGGCCAGAACGTCGTCCTGGACTGGACACTGACGAGCGAGGCACGAGCCGGGAGCGATCCCGAGGTGGACCTCGAATGCCGGGCCGACCAGGCCGTGCTCGAACTCTGGGCCGGCGGCGTCCTGAAAGCCACGTTCACCGTCAGCCGGGAGGGACCCTACACGCTCACCAACGCCACCCTGATCGCGGCTCTGGGCGGCGAAACCGACTTCACGACCCGGGCCTACCTCGCCTTGGGCGGCTACCGCAGCCTGGACTTCGACTCGATCACCGTCACCAAAGTATGAACCGGAACCCCTTCACCTCCATCTGCGCTGTCGGCGTCGCGCTCCTCGGCCTGGCCGGGTGCGCTCGCTTCAGCGTTACCCAGATTGATGAAAGCCCCAATGAACGCACCATCACCACGCGCATCTCGGGCACCGCGTTCTTCTCGAGTGCCCAGACGGTCTCGAAGATCAAGGCCATCCAGACCGACAAGACCCAGAGTTTCGGCTCCGATGCCCTCGGACAACACGGCGCCACCAACGTCGCCGAAACCGTCGACGCCCTGACCCGGCTCATTCAGTCCCTCCGCCCGACCCCTTGAAAGGACCCCCATCATGTCCACGATCCCTTCACACTCCCGCCTCGCCGACGTCAGCAACGCCGCCCTGTTCCGGGAACTCACCGCCGACAACTTCGCCATCCTCGCCGAGGAGATCGGCCTGCGCCTCGCCACCTACCAGAACGGTGCGCCCACCACGATCATCGGCCCGCCAACGGCCGGGACGTTCGCCCTGGCCGAGTTCTGGCGCGACGCCCTGGGCGGCGAGTGGCGCTGCACCGGGGCCGGCACGCCCGGGACGTGGCTTCAGATCCAGCCGGCGGCGGTGACGGCGGACCCGGCGAGCGGCACGATCCCGACCGGATACCTCATTTGGAACGTGTCCACCGGCCACATCAAGCGCCACGCCGGCGGGTACGTGTGGGAGGTGCCGGGGGCGTAGGCACAGAACGACGGGCTTGCAGCAGGGCGCGGGTTTCGGCTATGGTCGGAGCATGACGCAAGTGAGCCGGCCGTGTGGCGCGAAGCGCGTCCACGTTCTGCAAGGGGGTGCCCAGCACATCCTTGTAGAAGAAGGCGATGGCGTTGAAGGCTTGCTCCTGCCCGCTGGCGGCGACATCATGGCGCTGGGCCAGAGTCGTGAGGAACTGTTCAACTTTCTGCTCGTGGCTGAGCGTCGAGGGAGTGTCCTCCAGAGCGGCCACGTAGCGCCGCAGCCAATGGACGTCGCTGGCCTCGGTGGCGAGCGCCTTTGTGGTGCCGGCGAAAGACTTTCCGCACTTTGCTGATCGCTTCACTGGCAGTCATATACGAACCTCCTTGCATTCAATATACGAACCAGCCATCCTGTAATCAACGTCCGGCGAAACCACCCACTGTGAAGTCATGGAAGTAGGGAAGAGCACTATGAAACCCACCATCCGTACCTCCTCTCTCGTTCTAGTTCTTGCAGCACAATCCACCGCCCTTGCGGCCTTGCCGGACCTCCGCCGAGCCGAAGCACAGGCAGGCATTTGGGCGTTGGTCATGCTGGCCTGCCTTATTGCTTCTGTAGTGTTCTTGGTGTTTCGCCTAAGGGCGCGAAAGGAACCGGAAAGGAGAGAGAAGGCAAAACGGTCACTTATCGGCTTGGCCGTTTCAGTTGTTACATTGCTGCTCTGTGCGATTCCGTTCGCCGCAGCACGCACTGAAGCACAAACACAGGCGTGCCTCATCAATCTCACCATGATCACAAAAGCCAAAGACCAATGGGCACTCGACAAGAAGAAAACACCCGAGGCTGTTCCAACTTTCGGGGAGCTCAGTGAGTATCTTCGCGTTCTGCCGTGCCCCGCTGGTGGTAGTTACACAATCGGCAGGGTTGGCGATCTGCCACGGTGTTCCGTTCACGGAGACGGTGGCTCATCAGTGGTCCGACAAACCCGGTGAGGACAGTGGCGAGACGCATGGAGCCGAACAAGATCACTGCAGCGAACGCGGGCGGGCCGCGTTCGTGGCCAACGCGGACGCCTTGGGCCGCCCGCGTCGCTTAGTTCTCTCATTGGGCGACAACACCCGCCATAAAGTGATAAAAGTAGGGAAGAACACTATGAAACCCACCATCCGTATCTCCTCTCTCATTCTAGTTCTTGCAGCACAATCCACCGCCCTTGCGGGCTTGCCGGACCTCCGCCGAGCCGAAGCACAGGCAGGCATTTGGGCCTTGGTCATGCTGGCCTGCCTTCTCGCTTCTGTAGTGTTCTTGGTGCTTCGCCGAAGGGCGCGAAAGGAACCGGAAAGGAGAGAGGAGGCAAAACGATCACTAGAAACACAATCTCCGACGGATTAACGCACTCATCGTCCCTTCGGGGCGATAGTTTCGCTGCGCCGTGGACGGCAACTTCACGCTGGTGTTGTGTCTCACGCCGGAGCAGAGGGCAACGATGCAAAGACACAGAGAGTTCCCCTTTGCGTGGTGACTGGACGGCCCAGAAGATTTCGAGCGCGAGAACGTGACACCGACCAGACGGGCATTCACTGCGTTACCGTGACTCTCCACCCCGCTCGAGAGTCCGAAGTGCCTCCTCTGCGTGCCAGTCCCAGTAGACATTGCTCATCACCCACCACTGCCGCCATGTTCTCGGATTCTCATTCAACTTCTCCTGTGTTATCGCATTTAGCACAGCCGCCACCTTTGTCGCGTTCACGCTCGCCTTTGATTCAAGCGCTTCAATTAAGGACGGCACTGCCGCAAGCCCTATTCCCGTCAGCATTTCACGGACAGCCGTGCCTAGACTTTCCACGCTGCCGTTCTCTGGCATCGCTTCCGACTCGGCTCGAAGAGCGATCTCCCCGCGTCCCCGCCTGATGACTTTTGTTCTGTCATCCAAGAGCAGAACCATGTCAGAGACATATATGGCTGCCTTTGAGCCCATTGCGCCTAACGCCGATATGGCAGCCACTCTATCCTTTGCATCGACTGACCTTATCAGCTTACGATAGTCCACAGAATTCTCTCTATGAGCGCCCACATTGACTGCCTCACTTACCACCGGCGGATAGCCGGCAATGTCACGCTTGCCAGTAACGTGGTCCGTCGCTATTACGATTGGCGCCACAAAGTCCACAGCCTTCCCTCCTTTGCTGACCCCCCAAATCTGCCGCTGGCTACGGTCAACGTTACCGGCTTGGTCCAAGCTCTCGAAACGAAATCCTATTGAAGCCACTGGAGGCGCGTCCTCGAACGGCTTAGCCTCGAATCGTCGGCGTGTGGCCCCTCCCCCCGGCGCATCCGGATCCCAGTCCAGGAAGTCTGACTCATACACCATCCAGTCGGGTAGTAGCTGCCTTACGATGTCGATCAGCGGCTCGGGACCCGAGACCATTTCCAGGTAAACGCAGTTGTCGAAGGCGCCCGACTGAATGCTTCTGACACTACTCGGCAGCGCACACTCTCCCTGCTTGTGAGCAGGGACGAGCAAAAGGGTAGTACAATCCTTGTCAAGAAGGACTCCATCGTACGAACTGAAAACGTGATTGCTACTACTCACTGTTATGTTTGTCAAGCTGTGGCAGCGGGCAAACACGTATGAGCCAAGGTTCGTGACGCTTGCCGGAATTGTCACCCGAGTCAGGCTGGCACAACCCAAAAATGCGCGGTCGCCGACAGACGAAAGGCCATTGGGAAGCAGGATTTCAGTAAGGTGCGCGCAGTCCCGGAACGCATGCTCAGCGATGTGCGTGACACCGGCGGGGATACTGTAGCATCCTCGCTTTTGAGCCAGACATCTGACAAGGACGGTTTGTTCTTTGTTTAGCAGAACGCCGTCAAGGCTGCTGAAGACGGGATTACCTGTGCTAACTGTTATTGAGGTCAGGTTAGGGCATCCGTCGAATGCCGAGTTTGCGATCCGCGTGATGCTTTCAGGAATTAGGACATCGGTTAACAGGACGCAACGTGAGAAGGCTCGGTGCCCGACAGTGATGACACCGTTGGGGATGATCACACGCCGGAGACTTGAGCATCCATAGAATGCGCCGTCGCCGATTGCCACAGTGGTTCTACGCTTAAAGGTGTCCGGTATCGTAATGTCAATCACGGGCCCCGTGTACGGTCTGCGGCGGCCCTTGGTGATAAAGCCAAAGTGTGTGATGGTAGCAGTCAGCCCATCAAGCTCGTAGTAATAATGGGGCGTGTCGGCAGCGTTCCCCATAGTGGTTGCAAGCATGAGGAGTAACGGCAACACGGCTCGCCCGCTGTGGCACGCGAGGTAGCGAATCGGTAGTAGGCGGCAAGTGGCGAAGAGCGAGAGGGTCGTTGTGCGTAGGGCTTCAGTGGGTGCTGAGCGAGGGGCTTCGGCGTAGGCCGTGAATACTGCTCGCCCGAAATGAAGAGACTCAACATTGTGCGTTCGTTTCATAACTGGGTTATGTCTTTGCACATGCGTGCCTTACGGGGCCCTAACCTTGGTACTGCCTTCCGTCGAAAGATGCAAGCTTGGTTTTTCGGATGCGCTCGCTGGCGGCTGAGGCATTTAGGCATTCTATTTGATTAGGTCGTACTCGTCTGGGAGCGGGTTTGGCACTTGAGAGATTCAAGCTCTGGGACCGAGTCGTCGTGCCGGCAAAGTCGGGCCTTGAACCCGCCCTCACCGGCCCTCTCGACCGCCGAACTGTGCCTCATCCGAGGAGTTTGTGTTTTCTGCGCAAGTCCCTGCATTTCAACAGGCCCCCGCAACTCCGAATTCGGGTCGTTCCCGCCAGGCTACGACCCCTCCCTCCAAGTCCCCGTCGCTTCCGTGCCATTGCACCAGCGGAGCGCTCTCTGTCCAGAGCAAGTGTCTGTACACGAGTATGTTGCGGCGTAGGTGCACGACTGAAATCCCATGGGGAAACCCGATGAGAAACGCTGCCCAACGGCGTCAAGGAGGTGGGGGTGGGGCGGGGTCTGGGGCAGCGCCCCAGGGCCTTTCGACGCAAGTCCTTTATCTTGAGCCAAACACAACCTTTTCATGATGACCCCGAAAAGTTTGTGTTTGCCCCTGGTTCCCAGGGCGAGTTGTTCTGGCGGCGTCAACGGGTCTCGGCGAGGCGCGCCCCCCAGCGCATGCTGCTCTAGCCGAGGCACTTGTGAACAACCGCTTGGCGGTTGTTCAAGCCGCCGGAAAGAACTCGCCGGGGCACGAAGTGCCCCCACCAAACACAACCTTTTCGTGATGAGCCGGGATTTGACTTTGAGCAACATACGGCCTAGATTTGCTACATGAAACCTTGCGCCACGAGAAAACCGGTTACTGCTTCGTTCTTCGGGATTCTCGGCTTCGGTGCAGTGCTTGTTGGTTGTACTCTTTCTGGCGAACTGTTTCGAGCGAGCGCGGCTGATCGCGCTGGCAAGGACACTTGGGGCCCCCTAAAAGAGCACGAGGCTTTTGTTCACAATGCGGCAGTCAAGGCAGATTCAGCGATCCAGAATACAGAGGTGCGTGTCGTATTCAGCCCCACAGAAACACTTACGTTCAATCTGGATTCCGAGAGAGCCTGGAAAGCGCGAGGGCAAGAGGCCGCGGTCCAGGTAATGGATTCAGGTGTGAAATTTGGTGCTAACTTTGTCCGAGGGGGAACAGCAGCCTACTATATATCGAAATCCACCGTAAATGCGATGGGCGGCCAAGGGCAGGAGGCATTGCATTTCGGAGCCGAGGCAGCCAAAGAGGCGGTGATTGAACATGTGGCGCATGCGAAGGACGCTCCAGTCCCGGCTCAATTGGCTGCAAAGGCTTATAGTGCTGTAAGCGCCTTTAACGACTTCAATACACTGAAAAACGACTACCGGGACTTTGAGCGCATGCGTACTCAACCGATCACAATCGAGGCACCGATACGAGTGGACATTCAGGACACTCTTACCAGAACAACAATTCGCGGGCGAGTGAGCGAGACTTTTACTCCAAAGAACACTGGAATCTACGGATACGGCATTAACGATACATACCAGATTGAACGCCGCCTCGTGGAACCGGTTACCATAACGACCTTTACGGGAGTTAAGGATACACCGGTCATCCAGAGAATGAACGTCGTGCCACTTGAGGTTGTGAAGCCCGTCAGTACACCGGTTATCAATAGATACGATACCATGATGCTCAACAGCACGCGGCTTGGGATTGACGCTGGGTTCAATCGGCTCAGCATGCCTTCATACACACCGTCGTATACTCCATCTTATACACCACCATTTAACTCGTTCCGCTAACAGCATGCGTGCCTGCCTGACTGGGCGCCTATCCTTACTTGCAGTCCTTGCGCAAAGCATCGACAGTTGGCCCATCGATCTCGCCACTAGGTTTCACCCCCATGACTTTCTGCCACGCCTGCATTGCTTGCCGGGTCTTCGGCCCCCATATGCCGTCGACCTCACCATTATAGTGCCCTTGTTGTTGCAGATAATGCTGCAATGCCTTACAACTCATCAGCCCAAACTGCCCGTCAATCTCTCCCCCATAGCAGCCCCGCTCCTTCAAGAACCGTTGCATGCCTTGCTGGGGCGATTGACCTTGCGGTTGCGTTGACGCTTCCGCCGTTAGTACTTCCATGTTTGTTTTGGCGGTCGCGTTATTTGGGTTTCGCTTTAGCGCATTCTGATAACACGCTGCCGCCTGTGCGTATTCACCCGCCTGATGAAGAGCTGTTCCAAGGGCACTCCAAGCCCGGTCATTGTCACTTTGTATACCTACTGAGGTCTTTAAGCACTGAATGGCGTTATCTGTCCGTCCAAGGGCGTATAACGCCAGGCCGCTGTTCATCCAGACGATTGCATTCGTCTTGTCGAATGCTAACGCACGCTCGTAGCATCTTAAGGCGTCAGCATACTGCCCACTCCCATGCAATGCCGCGCCTTCGTTCACCAGCTCCCGGGCGACATATTGTGCTGGTTTAATACGCTGTGGTATTTGTCTCGGAGTGTGCACTGCAGCCAACGGATACTTGAACAACCACCATTGAAGTTCAGGCCATTTCATGACGTCGTCCATTCGTGCTAAGCCGTGAACGGCGGCGACCACCCACATCATGCCCCGCAAGCGATTAAAGGACACATCATATCTGCAAAGGTCCTCATAGTGCATCGTCGCGTCGCTGGCAAAGGAGCTGGCTGCATGGTCTGACGCGCATCCGTCCGCAGGTCGCACGCCTACGGTGACTCCCCTAACCAGACACACCCCGTCTCTGACCGATATAGATGGCTGGTGAGCGTACAAGGTGAACTGTGGCGATTGGCAACTTGCTGCCGATTGTAGTGCAGTACTCGTGTCGTCACTATAGTATTCCCAGTACGTCTTAAAACCAGGAACATTCGTGAAGGAGAGCGAACCAGCAATTGCGTGAAGCCTAGCACATGCGTCAATGAGCGTTAGGCCGAACATTGTGTTGTCGGTTGCTGCATAATACTCAACACGCTCTTCTGACGTACCAGCAATAGGGTGTATTGCGATTCCAGGTGTTGTGTTATAGCGCAACACAGACCGCATGGCGACTACCAGGTCGTCCAACGTTAACGGCGCCCAGCCGGCGGGTTTGTCCCCGACAATAAACAAGTCGTGTGCCGTAGTATCCCACACAAATCCGGAAATCCTGGTTAGGCCTGCTAGGGTGGCCACTTCCGGTTCTTTTTGTCGCCAATTGAGTCCAGCATTGTGAATCCTCTTCAAAGCGACAGACAGAGAAACGCAGAACCTCGTGGTGGTCAGCGCAGGGGTATCATCGTCGACGCGATGGAGCGCGTTATGGGTAGAATGCCCTCGGGCTGGCGTCGATGGAGTTGTGTGTTGGAAGCTCTTGCAGCCAACGCATACGGAAAGCAGTGCAACTGCAATGAGAGCGAATGTTACCGAAACAGCTATGGTCTCTGAAGGCGGCTGTAGGTCTGTCTGTGCGTTGGCAGTCGGCGTACAACGTGGTCCGGGGCGACGCGCAACGTCGCCGCCGGAGCAGCCTGATCGCGCGCTACGGATGAATACAGCGATCCTTTTACATTGTCGGCCCTGAACTGTTAGACGCATTGTTGTACCTCCGGCATGTGTCTGCCAGAACCATTGGCTCGACTTGGCGCGAAACGCAACCGTAAAGCTAGCCGGCGCTAAAAACTGATAGCGGAACCGCCAGCACCCATGCCTTGGTTCCGGTAAACTCTACAGTCGTATTGTCCCTCAGAATAGGCTGCCAGACTTGAGGTGACAAGCAAAATGCGGCGGCAGGCAGGCAGAATGAGGCAGAATGCATGGGCCTGAACAATCCTTGGAAGTTCCGTGGGGCCGGTGGAATGAGAGCGGTTGCGCCGTTGGTCGGTGAACCATCGGTTTCGGCGCCTCGCACGGCCGCCCCGCTCCACCGTCGCGGGTCGTTCTTCACCGCCCTCAAGGCCATCCTCGCACGGTCGCCATCGGCCACGTCGCCGATGGCCATTGAACCTACCCTCGTCCGGCCCTCTCAGCCGCCGAGATGTTTGGCGATTGTTTGGTTGTGCGCCCCGGTGCGCCCCAGTGCGCCCCAGTGCACCCCACTTTTGCGCGGATTCAAGAATCGTGCCAAAACCGGGGATAACCCGCTGAAGGCCAGTGGCTTAAGTGCTTGATGATCAACGGCGGTCGGTTGCGGTGGCGGATTCCGAAAAGGTGGGCGTAGGATTATGAGTACAAAGGTCCGTTGTTCATATTTGTGGTGCACTCCCGCGCCTGGGAGCGTGGAGAAACCGCATCGGCCGATTGAACGTAACGAGAGGCAAACAAGCTAGCGAGGCGCGCCTCAGACCGATGAAACATGCAGTATAGAAGAACCGTGGGAGGGTAGCGGAGCACCCTGCCTCGGCGCCTCGCACCTTGGGAGTCCTCGACGACCGGGAAGACCATGGAGATCGGTCGCCTGCCGGTCGAAAGTGGCACGGACCCACGCGTCGTCGATCCGGATCCATCCTGTGCATCCTGTCTTCCTTGCCCCCGCGGGTCTGAGGGATCTCGTCCCCGAACCCGCAGGCACTTCGCGACCGAATCAACCTTGACGCCCGAAGGGGGTTCGAGGACGCTCCGTCCGACTCGAATCCCACCTGCGATGAAGCCCCCATCTCCTTCGCTCTTGGTTCTCGTTCTCGCGACCTTCCTCCTCGGCTCAACGCCGCTGCGATCGGCGGAGCGCCACGTCTGGGGTGACAGCCCATCGCCTCAACCTCCCTTCGGCAGTTGGGCGACCGCGGCACACGACCTGCAGACGGCGGTGGACGCCGCCGCGGACGGCGACACGGTCTGGGTGACCAACGGCGTCTATGCCAGCGGCGGTGCGGCGGCTCCCGGCCAGACGGTGCTGAACCGCGTGGTCGTTGCGCCAGGCATCACGCTGCTGAGCGTCAACGGCCCGGAGACCACCGAGATCCTCGGGTCAGGCCCCACCGGCCCCGGCGCGGTCCGGGGGGTCTATCTGGCCCAGGGCGCGGCTCTGCACGGGTTCACTGTGAGGGACGGCAGCACCCTGGCGAGCGGACTTGCCGTTGATCAGCGGGGCGGCGGTGTCTATCTCGAAGGCCAGGGCACCGTATCCAACTGCATCATCCGCGCCAACCATGCGGCGACGCGTGCCGGGGGACTGTATGCCGCGGCAGACGGCGGGCGCATCCTCCACACCACGGTGGCCGGGAACGAAGCCTCCGAGTATGCCGGGGTCTATATGGTCAACGGCGGCGAGGTCGCCCACTGCACCATCGTCAGCAATACCGCGGCGGGCAACGGAGGCGGTGTCGTTTTCTGGAACCATGGGACCCTTTCCGATTCGCTCATCGCCGTCAACACCGCCTGGGACGACGACGGCGGAGTGTCTTTCCGCAATCCGGGGACGGGCTCAGTCAAGCGCTGTGAAATCGTCGGCAACTACGCCCTCAACAGCGCCGGGGGGGTCCACCTGCGGGCGGGCCAGGTCCTTGCCGAATCGACCGTCCGGGACAACGTCGGAGACTGGGAAGTGGGGGGTGGCGTCTTCTGCCAGCAGGGGGGAACGGTAACGAACTGCATCATCCTGGGGAACACCGCCGGCTACGGAGGGGGCGTGCGTCTCGAGAAGGGAGGGCGTGTGGATCGGACGGTCATACGGGACAACTACGCGTGGTACGCAGGCGGGGCCGTCCATTGCGAGCAGGGCGGCGTCCTGGCGGGTTGCCACTTGTTCAACAACTGGTCGCGGGAGCTGGGCGGAGGCGTCGTGTTGAGCTACGGCGGCGTGATCGAGGGCTGCGCGATCCTGAACAATCACGCCGAGTTCCAAGGGGGCGCGATCCTGTTCTACGGCCCGAAGGGCATCGTGCGCCAGTGCACCCTGACGGGCAACTCCGCCGGGCGTTCGGGGGCCGCCTGGCAGGGCGCCAACGCGGAGGTCACGGTGATCAACTCGATCGCCTGGGACCACGTTGGTCTCGAGCCCTTCAACGGCGCCGTGGGCACCAACCGCTTCAACTGCCTCGAGAACTGGACCGGCGGCGGCGAGGGGATTCTCAGCGTGGACCCCAAACTGACCCAGGGCTACCGCCTGGCGCCCAACTCGCCGTGCCGCGGCGCGGGGTTGGCCGGGGTGAGTGCGGGCACGGACATCGATGGCGAGGCGTGGGCGTCGCCGCCCTCGGTAGGTTGTGACGAGCCCGCGGCAGGCGTCGCGACGGGGTCCATGCACGTGCAGTTCGTCGCGCCGCAAGCCGACTACCGCACCGTCCGCGTCGCCGCCGGGTACGCCTGCGAGTTCGCCGCCCTCGTCACCGGGCGGGCAGATCGGATCGAGTGGGATTTCGGCGACGGCGCGACGGCGGCGGACGGCATCAAGGTGCGGCACGCGTGGGAGGCACCGGGCGATTATCCGGTGGTGCTCACCGCGTTCAACGCCGACCACCCCGCAGGGGTATCCGTCACGAATGTTGTCAACGTCGAGGCGCCAGGCGTGTGCTACGTCGACGCCGCCGGGCAGAATCCGGAACCGCCGTACGCGACGTGGGCGACGGCGGCAACGAACCTCCAGGATGCCATCGACGCCTGCATCCTGGGCGGCACGGTGCTGGTCACGAACGGCACGTATCGCGGCGGACCGTACGAGAAGGCCGAGAACCGCGCGCTGCGCAGTCGCATCGTCATCACCCGCGACCTGACGGTCCGCAGCGTCAACGGGCCGGCGGAAACCGCGATCGTTGGCGCCGGCGACTGGAACGGCTCGCGCCTGGTCAGCGGCCCGCACGCGGTGCGCTGCGTGTTCATGAACACCGGGACGCTCTCGGGCTTCACGCTCGCCGACGGGCACACGCTCACCAACGGAACCTACTCGGGGACCTGGGAATACGACCAGAGCGGCGGCGGGGCCTTCGCGTTCGGGGGCGTGTTGACCAACTGCATCGTCAAGCGCTGTAGCGCCCATGTCTGGGCCGGCGGCGTCATCGGCGGCACCCTGTTGAATTGCACGATCGAGGGCAATTACGGCGCGAGCACGGCCGGCGGCGCCATGTTCGCCACGCTCCACAACTGTGTCGTCACCAACAACGTCAGCCGCGAGTGGGGCGGCGGCGTGCATGAGTGCCAGGTGTCCGACAGCCTGCTGGTCAACAACCGATGCGGTGCGGTGGGCCAAGGCGGCGCCGGCGGCGGCGCGGGCAATTCCACCCTCGTCCGCACCGAACTGCGAGGGAACAGCGCCAACTGGGGCGGCGGCCTGAGCCATGGGACCGCCATCGATTGCACGTTCCTGACGAACGCGGCTGCTTACGGCGGCGGAGCGAACGTCGCCCAACTCAACCGCTGCGTGCTGCGCGGCAACTCCGCCACCGGCAACGGCGGCGGCGCCAACGAAGGAGCACTCGACCACTGCCTCCTCGAAGGCAACACGTCGGTGGGCTACGGAGGCGGTGCCGCCTTCGCCACCGTGCTGAACTCGATCATCCGGTCGAACGCCGCGACGGGCGGACGCCAAGTCGGTGTCGGGGGCGGCCTGCTCGTGGGCAGCGGGCGCCCGGCACGGAACTGCCTCATTCTTGGGAACCAGGCCTGGGGCAGCGGCGGCGTCAGGTTCTGGGATCACACTCCGGTCCAGCACTGCACGATTGTCAGCAACAGCTTCGACTACGGCGCTGTCTCCGGCCCCTACGCCGGCACGCTCGAGAACTCGATTGTCTGGGGTCAGGCCGACGCGGTGACGGCCATCACGACCAATCGCTACAATTGCCTCCAGGGCTCGGCCGCCGGTGGCGAGGGGAACTTGAACTACGATCCCGGGTTCCTCGATCCGGCAGCCGGCGACTTCCGGTTGCGGGCGGACTCGCCCTTGATCGGCGCCGGCATGAACCTCGACTGGACCGACAATGCGATCGATCTCGCCGGCAGCCCGCGCCGTATCGGCGAGCGCCCGGACCTCGGCGCCTATGAAGTGGGCGCGCTCACGGTCTTCTTCACTGCCGACCGCACGCAGGGGATCCGCGGCCTCACCAACATCACCTTCACGGCGAGCGTCACGGGAACGAACGTCACCGGACTCACGTACCGCTGGGACCTCGATGGCGACGGCGCACCAGAGGTCGAGGGTGTCGGGTTGGCTCAGGCCGTGCATACGTACCCCGCCCCCGGCGCCTGGGAGGTCTCGCTCGAAGTCCGAAACGCCGCGGGTGAAACCGCCCGCGCCACACTGTCCGGCGGCATTCGCGTCTACCCGCCGGTCGAGGCGGATTTCGCCTCGACCCAGCGCCGGTGGTCGGTGCCGGTCACCGTCCAGTTCACCGATCAGTCGCGCCATGAACCGCAGTCGTGGGCCTGGGATTTCAACGGCGACGGCGTCATCGACAGCACGGAGCGCAACCCCTCCTGGTACTACACCAACACGGGCAACTACACCGTATCGCTGACCGTGAGCAACCACTTCGGGGCGGGAGGACACAGCGTCTCGACGATCACCCGCACCAACTACGTCCAGTTGCCGGACACCGTCCAGGTGGTCTGGTACGAGGCGGATCCGCCCCGGGGGCCCGTCGGCCAACCCGTCCGGTTCATCAACCAAACCACCAACCTTCACGGCACGGTCCGTTACGCCTGGGACTTCAACAACGACGGCGTGATCGACAGCCGCGAGGAAAACCCGGTCTGGACCTTTGACTCGACCGGCTTTCAGTCCGTGTGGCTGACCGTGAGCGACGACACCGGCGAGAACACCCTCGCCAGGACCCAGGGCGTCCGGATCTATCGCCCGCTCTATGTCAATCCCGCCTCCTCGAATCCAACCGCCCCCTACGACTCGTGGGCCACTGCCGCCCGCACCATCCAGACCGCCATCACCGCCGCTGCGCCGGCCGACGTGATCTGGGTCACCAACGGCGTGTATGCCAGCGGCAGTGTCCGGGCCGGTTCAACAACCGACAACAACGCCACCGCCTCCTCGTGCCTGAGCCGCGTGGCGCTGACCCATGCCGTCCGCGTCGAAAGCGTCAACGGCCCGGCGTCGACGCGCATCGTCGGCGCGCCCAGCGCGGACCTGGGAGGGTTCAGCAGCAATTCCGTCCGCTGCGCCTACCTGGCCGCCGGGGCCGAGCTGGTGGGGTTCACGCTGACCAACGGCTTTGCCGGCGGCTCAGGGCCCTGGGGCGACACCTCGGGCAACGGCGGCGGCGCGTTCCTCGATCGCGGCGGCATGATCTCGAATTGCGTGGTCGTCGCCTGCGCGGCGATCGGCGACGAGAGCAGCCGCGGCGGTGGTGACGGCGGCGGCGGGGTTTTCCTTAACCAGGGCGGGGCGGTGCGCTACTCGACAATCGTGAGCAACCGGACGGACTACGGGGATGGCGGCGGGGTCCACGCCAACCTGGGCGGCACGATCGAATTCTGCGAGATCAGGGCCAACACCGCGGGATCCGAAGACGAGGAATGCTCCGGGGGCGGCGTCTTCCTCAAGGGCGAGGGCGCCGCCATCCGGGATTGCCTGGTTGAAGGCAACACGGCGAATGAGTTTGGCGGCGGCATTGGCCTTTACTGGGCGGGGGCCGCTGTCGAGCGCTGTCGTGTCTACCGCAACCACGCGCCATACGGCGGCGGTTTGGGCGCGCTCTACGGCGGCCAGCCCGCCCACCGGGTGGCGAACTGCGATATCGCCTTCAACCTCGCCAGCGAATGGGGAGGCGGTCTTGCCTCCCAATCGTCCCGCCTCACCCTCGACGGCTGCTGGATTCACGAGAACATCAGCGGGTCAAGCGGCGGCGGCCTTGCGGGCGACGGCGGAACCCTCAACGTGGCCAACTGCACCATCGAGCGGAACGAGGCGGTGAACTCGGCCGGCGGCGTCACCGCCGGCACGTGCGTCAACTGCATCGTCCAGAACAATCGCCTCACGGGCTCCAACCCGACCCGCGGCACCGAGAACTATGTCGCGTCCGCAGTGGTGCTCAGGAATTCGTGCACCCGGCCGCTGCCGGGGTCGGGTGCGGGCGATGGCAACTTCAGCGACGACCCGCAGCTCGCCGGTCCCGACGGGCCGCACCTCCTGCCTGCCTCCCCCTGCATCGACCGGGGGATGATCTGGACCAATCTCCTGGCCCTTGACATGGATGGCGAACCGCGCGTCTGGCCCGTGGGCGGTTCGTTGGACGTGGGGTGTGATGAATTCGTGCCGGGCGGCCCCGCGGGACCGCTGGCGGCAACCCTGCTGACATCCCTGACCAACGCCGTGATGGGCGCCCCCCTTGACTTCCGGGCGGAGTTCGCCGGTTGGCCCGGCGGGCTCGAATGGCGGTTCCAGCAGCCGGACGGCAGCACCGTGGTCGTCACCAACACCAAGGACGCCCAGCACCGCTGGACAGCTCCGGGCGACTACCAGGTGACCCTGTGGGCGACGAACCGGACCGGCGAAGCGTCGAGCACGGTGACGGTCCGCGTGGTCGAGGCGTACACCAACTACGTCTCGCTGGCCGGCAGCCACCTCGCCCCGTTCGACTCCTGGGCCACCGCCGCCACCAACCTCCAGGCGGCCGTCGATGCGATGGACCATGCCGGCGGCACCATCGTCGTCGACGACGGACCCTTACCGATCCCGACGGAAGTCCGCGTCGCCCGGCCGCTCGTGCTCGTCGGCCGGACCGGGCGCGACTCCACCACGCTCATCGGCGTGCCCCGCGAGGTGGTCACCGAGGAACTGGATCCCGACACCTGGGAGCTGATCACAGTCACCAACCTCGTCAGCAACCGCCTGCTCTTCGTCGACCACGCCGAGGTGACACTGCGCGGCCTCACGTTCACCAGCGGCCAGGCGCATGGCTACCAGCCCCACGGCGGCGCTGTCTGGCTCGAAGGACCCGGCCGGATCCTCGACTGCGCATTCTTCGGAAATCAAGCGGCTGAATGGGGCGGCGCGGTGTACATCGATGGCGGGACGGTGAGCCACTGCGTCTTCGCAGGGAACCGCGCCTCGAGCGGCGGCGGCCTCGCCGCGGTCAATGGCGCGCGCGTGCTCGAGTCACGTTTCGCAACCAACAACGCCGGCCAGCGCGGGGGCGGCGTCCTGCTCGCCACCGGGGCGGAGCTTCACTCGAGTGAATTGACCGGCAACCAAGCCCTCTACGGCGGCGGGGTCGCAGGCTTGGATGGCGGGCCCGTGCGGTCCTGCGAGATCCGGGGGAACACCGCGGGCCAGGCCTATGAGCAGGGTTTCGAATGGGAGGAGTACCTCGTCGGCGGCGAAGGCGGGGGCGCGCACGGGGCCCGGCTCGAGGACTGCGAGTTGGCCAACAACACCACGGTCCACGGCGGGGGCTGCTTCGGAGGCAGTGCCTACCGCTGCATCATCCGCGACAACGTCGCCACAGGGAACGGCGGAGGCGTCCGCGCCGACGGGTTGACCGTGATCGAGAACTGCGCCCTCCTTGGCAATCTCGCGGGCGGCAGCGGCGGCGGTCTCTGGCTGCCGGCCGGCGGGGCGGCGCGGCATGTCACGGTGTTCGAGAACAGCGCCGGCGATCTCGGCGCCGGCGTGTTCGCCGAGGCCGACGCCGCCATCCAGAACTCGATCTCCGCCCACAACCAGGGGCCGGCCCAGAGGAATGCCAGCGGCGGGACGTGGTCGCACTCGTGCGCCGACCCAGCGCCGCCGGGCGAGGGCAACTTCGCGGATGACCCGCGCCTGGCCGGCCCAAGCGACTTCCACCTGCTGGCCAACTCGCCTTGCGTCGACCGCGGCGCCCTGCTCGAACTCACCGCCGACCTGGATGGCGAATCGCGTCCGTGGCCGGAGGGCGGCGCACCCGATGTTGGCTGCGACGAAGTGAAGTTCGGCGCGCTGGACGGGCCGCTCGCGGTGGCCATTGGCGGCTCGATCACCCAGGTGGTCGCCGGCACCACGCTCGACTTCGGCGCCGACCTCCAGGGCCGGGTGCTGGGGAGTCTCTGGTCGATCCAAACCAACGGCGGCGTCATCCGCCTGAGCGATGCCTGCGCCGCCCGCGCAGCGTGGCCGGCGCCGGGCGATTACCTCGTCACGCTCGTCGCGTCCAACCAGGCGGTCACCGTCAGCACCTCGATCACGGTGCGCGTGCTCGCCGCGTTCACGAATTACGTCTCTCTCGCCGGACGTCACATCCCTCCATTCCTCACCTGGGAAGACGCCGCCACAAACGTCCAGGCAGCCGTCGATGCGGCGGTCGCCGGGGGCACGGTCCTCATCGGCGATGGCCGCTACGTCGGCGCGACGGAGGTCAAGATCGACAAACCGCTGACAGTCCGCGGCGCGAAGGGACGGGATGCGGTCACCATCGACGCCACCGGCAACGGCTCGGGTCGGTTGTCCTGGGCCGACGTGCCCGACCCGCACGCTTTGGTCTCGACGCTCCTCACCCGAGGAGATCCGGTGTCCGCGTTCCTCCTCGGCCAGCTCGCCCCCACCGCCGGGCGAGGGTTGGCCCGCATGCTGATGTACGGTTACATGACGCTCGAGGATCAGCGGCTCGTGCTCGAAGGCCTGAATGCGATCCTCGCCGGCAACTCGATTTACGACGAACAACGCTTCGCCGGCGTCGCGCTCAGCGCCGAAACCCAGACGCTGCTCGCCCTCAACCCGGACGGCGCGCTCCGGTTGCGGCTGAATCGCCTGCTGCTCAACGACGCGTTCCCCAGCTTGGTCGGAGCCATCCGGGGCGGCAGCCGGTGTTTCTCGCTTTGGCACCCGGCCGCCCGCCTTGAAGGCCTAACCCTCGCCCGCGGCCGCGCCTGGGGCGATGAACCGTCCGCCCCGCTTCTCATCACCGGCCGGCCGCAACTGATCAACCTTTCTGCCCTTGTCCAACGCCACGCCGAACGCGGGGGCGCAGTATTCCTTGCGGCGGGCGGGACGGTGCGCGACTGCCGGTTGGTCGAGAACGAGGCGAAGAGCGGCGGCGGGGTGAGCTTCAACGGCGCGGGCACGGTCGAGGACTGCGAGTTCGTGGGGAACCAGGGGGGTGGTGCGTACGGATTCCACGGCGGTGAGGTGCTCCGTTCCACGTTCACCGGGAACAGCGCCGGCATCGACGGAATCGACGTCCGGGTCCGGGACTGTGCGGTCGTGGGCAATCCGGGCCGGGGTGCCGGGATCCAGGGCCTGGCGGGTCTGGTCACCGGCAGCACGTTCGCCAGCAATCACCTCGGAATCCTGGTCACGGGCGGGACGCGCCTCTCGGATTCGCTCGTCCAGGGCAACACCGGGGGCGGGGTGCGGTGCCAGACGGGCAGTGTCGTGTCGAATTGCATCGTCCGCGCCAACGCGCCTTGGGGCCTCGACCTTGTGGGCGGCGCCGCAACCGATTGCCGGATCGAGGCCAACGAGTCGACAAACGCCAACGGCGCGGGCGTGCTGCTCCGCGCCGCCGGCGCGATGTTGGAACGAAGCGTTGTGCGCGCCAATCGCACGGCCCGCAGCGGCGCCGGCGTCTTCTGCGAAGCCACCGGCACCGTGCGCAATTGCCAGTTGCTCGACAACGAGGCCGGGGACCGCGCGGGAGGCCTGTGGCTCGGTCCCGGCGCCGTCATCGAGAACAGCGCCCTGCTCGGCAACCGCGCCCTGGGAGCCGGCGGCGGCCTCTACGGCCTGACCAACAGCGTGGCGCGCAACTGCACGGTCGCCGGCAACACCGCCACCCAACACGGCGGCGGCATCTTCCTTGAGCCGGGCGGCGCGGCGCGCAACAGCATCATTCAGTTCAACGACGCCTACGCCGGCGCCAATTGCGGCGGCGGCGTGTTCCCCAACAACATGATTCCTCCCGGCGCCTTCGAGTACTGCTGCGCCTCCCCTGCCCCGCCGGGCCCGGGGAATCTTGCTGCCGATCCCGGCCTGCTGGGGCTGCGCAACCCGCACCTTGCTTCGAGCTCGCCGTGCATCGGCATCGGGCACAACCGCTACGCCAACGGCGTCGATCTCGACGGCGACGCGCGTGTCCTCCCGGCGTCCGGCCGCGTGGACATCGGGTGTGACGAGTGGACCGGGACGGAGTCGGGACCGCTGGCAGCCGCGTTGACCGCGACGTCCGACCGCGCCGTCGCGGGCACGCCCCTCGAGTTCCGCGCCGCCCTCGACGGCCGCGCTCAGGGCTTTGCATGGATCGTCGAAACGCCCGAAGGGGTTGAGATCCTGCCCGCCGTGACGTCCTTGCACCGGTCCTGGGCTCAACCGGGTTCTTATGCCGTCACGCTCCGGGCGACGAACACCGCCGGGGCCGTGTCCTTCACGACCAACATCCTGATCGCCGCCGATTCGCTGGCGTTTGTCTCGCCGACGGGCACCCACACCCCGCCTTTCGAATCGTGGCTCACGGCCGCCACCAACGTCCAGGCCGCCGTCGGCGCCGCCTGGCCCGGCGGCACGGTGTGGATCGATGACGGCATCATCCTCGAACCGGCGGAGGTGGTCGTGGACAAGGCGTTGACCGTGCGGGGACGCCACGGACGCGACCTCACTCGCATCGATGGTGGCGGCGCCCATCGCGTCTTCCGATTGGCGCATGCCCAAGCCGTGTTGCGCGCGCTCACCATCGCCAACGGCCTGTCCGACCGCGGCGGCGGCGTGCGGGTCGATCGCGCCGGCCAAATCGTGGATTGCGCGATCACCGACAACCGCGGCATCGAAGGCGCAGGCCTTTACCTGGACGGCGGCGGGTTGCTGTCGGGATCTCAGGTGCGGGACAACGTCGCACTGACCAACGCCGGCGGCGTCTTCCTGCGCTACGCCGGCCAGCTTGTCGACAGCGAGATCGAGGGCAACCGCGCCGGGGACACCGGCGGCGGTGTCTGCCTGCAGGACGGCGGACGCCTCACCCGGTGCATCCTGGCCGGCAACGCCGCCACCAATCGCGCCGGCGGCGCCTACCTGCTGCGCGGCGGCACCTGCGAGTCGAGTCGGATTTCGGCCAACACCGCCGCCCGGCGCGGCGGCGGCCTCTTCCTCGACGGCGCCGGCGTGCTCACCCACTCGATCGTGAGCAGCAACGTCACGTTGCTGCCGTATGACGAAAGCAACTCGGCGGCCACAGGAACCCATGGCGGCGCCGGGGTTTACCTGACCGGCACGGCGCAACTGGACAACTGCCTGCTCGTGGGCAACGCCTCGGCCCACCGCGGCGGCGGCGCCTTCCTCCACGCTGGCGGGTTGATGATCAATTGCACGCTCACGGCCAATTCGGCCGCCCGCTTCGGCGGCGGCATGGCGGGCGGAAGACCGCGCTCGGTCTTCAATTGCATCATCAAGGCCAACACCGCCGGTTACGGCTGGCAGGACAACTTCGAGGAGAACGGCGACGCTCTGGTCCATTGCATCACCGGCCACAGCCGGTTCTTCGCGCCGGGCAACAACTGCATCGACGCCGATCCACAATTCGTCGACCCCGCAGGCGGCGATATCCGGTTCAAGCCCACGTCGCCCGCTCTCAACGCCGGAACCAACGAGCTGACGTCCACCATGACCGACTACGTGGACGGCCAGTGGATCACCCGCACCAATGTGGTGGGATCGGTGGGCGACGTCGACCTCGACGGCCACATCCGCATCACCCGCGAGGTGGTCGACATCGGCGCCTACGAGTTCCAGTTCGAGCCCGTGGCCTTCACGCTCGCCAACGCACTGCTCGTCTGGCCCGGCACCCACGAGATCACCTGGATCCAAAATGATCCGGAAACGCCCGTCGATCTCGAGGCCTGGAGCGAGGGCCGGGTGTTCATGATCGCCTCCGGCCTGGTGCATGCCACCAGCCATTCCTGGAACACGACCACCATGCCGGATGGCTTCTGCGACTTGCGGATCCGGGCGCGATCGGCTGCGGGCGACGTCCTGGGCGAAGACCGCCGGAGCGTCTTCATCAACAACGCGCTCGCCTGGCACAGCGGCGGACTGACCGAGAGCACAGCCTGGGGCTCCGAAGCCGTCCACTTCGTCACCGACGAGCTCTGGATCGGGCCCGGCGTCACACTCACCCTGGCCCCGGGCGCCATCGTCAAGTTCGGACCCGGCGCCCGCATGCGGGTCCTCGAAGGCGGCGCGCTTCGGGCCCCGGCCACCTTGCAGGCGCCGGTCATCCTCACGTCGTTCGCGGATGATACCGTCGGCGGCGACAGCAACCTCGATGGCTCCGCCACGGTCCCCCGGCCGGGCGCCTGGGCCGGGATCAGTGGCGAAGGCGGGATCGTCGATCTCACCGAGGCCGTCGACCTGCGTTACACCCAATCCACCACCGGCGGCACGCTCGAGGCGAGCGAAAGCTGGCTGGGATCGCAAGTGCACACCATCACCGAAGACCTGGTGATTCCCTCCGGCGTCACGCTGACCATCAACCCGGGGGCCGTCGTCAAGCTCGCGGACAAGTGCAGCATCCTTGTCCAGGACGGCGGACGGTTGCACGCGGCCGGCAGCACCGCCCAGCCAATCGTCTTCACGTCGGACAAGGACGATACGGCTGGCGGCGACACCAACGGCGACGGCGATCAATCGGCCCCGGCGGCAGGCGATTGGCAGTCGGTGTTCGCCGACGGCGGAACCGTGATGCTCGATCACGCGACGCTGGCCTACGGGGCCGGCACGCCCGACGGCCAGTGGGATCAAACCGGCGTCCTCCGCACCCGCGGCGCCGCCCGCGTCACCGTCCTTAACAGCACGCTCCGCGACGCCTTCTTCGAGGGGCTCTCGATCTGGGGCAGCGCGCACGTCGCCGTCACCAACACCGTCATCGCCAATTGCGACCGCGGCGCAATGGTCGATGCGGGCGCCACCCTGCAGTTGGTCCACTGCACCCTCGCCGGCAACCGGATCGGCATCTGGGGACATCGCGGAGCAACGGAGCTTGTCAATTGCATCGTCAGCCACAGCCTCGAAGCCGGCATTGACTGCGTGCTCGCCACCCCCCTGACCGTTTCCTACACGGACGTCTGGTCGCCCACCGCTCAGAACTATGTGCGCACGACCGACCTGACCGGGCAAAACGGCAATGTCTCCCGCGACCCGAAGTTCCGCGCCGCCGAGACCGGCGGCTACCAACTCGATTACCTCTCGCCCTGCATCGATGCCGCAGACGGCCGCCGCTCGCCGGAGCTGGACGCGCACGGCCTGGCACGGTTCGACGATCCGCGCACGCCCAATCGCGGCCTGCCCGACCTCGGCGGCAAGTTCCCGGACATGGGCGCGCACGAATTCGCCGAGACCGCCGGTTCGGATGTCGACCTCGTCGTCACCTCGGTCCAGGGCCCGGCGCGCGTCGTTGCCGGCGAGACCGTCACCGTGACCTGGACCCTGCGCAACGCCGGCACGAGGGCCGTGACCGGTTCCTGGCACGACGCCGTGAGCCTGTTGGATGACCATGCCCCGGCAGACAGCGCGCTCCTGGGCGAACAGGAGTTCGTCGCCCAGGGCCAATTGGGACCAGGCCAGGAATGGACCGTGACCCGCTCCTATCGCGTGCCCGGAGCCACGGAGTCCGCCTACGCCTGGCGCGTCCACACCAATCGCCGCGGCGAGGTCTTCGAGGGATCCAACGCCACCAATAATGTCGGACTCTCCCTCGGCCCCGTGTCCCTCGCCGTCCCCGAACTCCGGCTGGGCGAAACCAACCGGGGGACCTTCACCGCCGCGGGCCGCAGCCTGCTCTACAAGTTCCGACCGCCCGCCGGCCGGACGGTCGGCGCCTCGATCCGCCACGAGTACTCGCCGGGCGGCAATCTCTGGCAGGGTGGCGTCCAGATGCTGGCTGCTTTCGGCCGGGCGCCGACGTTCGGCGACTACGACGCGGAATACCTCGACTGGCAGGCTTCGAGCTCGCTGCTGGCGATCGATCAGGCCCGCGACGGCTGGTACTACCTCAGCCTCATTCCCCGCTTGCTGCCGGCCCCTCCCAAACCGTTTGCGCTCAACGTCGGGTTGCTCGAGGACGTCACCGTGACGGAAGTCAAACCGCCGGCGGGCGGCGACTCGGGTGAGGTCACCGTGGCCCTGCGCGGACAGGGGTTCCAGCGCCCGATGACCGTCTCCCTCAACGGCCCAGGCGGACGGTTGCCGGCGAAAGCGCTTTATTACCAGAACTCGACCCGGGCGTTCGCCACGTTCGATCTCCGAGGCCAACCGCTCGGCCCGCGCGATGTCGAGGTCGGTTTCGGCCTCACCCGGCGCGCCCTGCCGGGCGCGTTCACCGTTGAACCCGGCCGGCCCCTCGCCTTCGAAACGAAGTTCCTGGCGCCCGAGTGGGTCCGACCCGGCCGCCGCTATTCGGTCACCCTCGTCTATCGCAACGCGGGCAATGTGGATCTGCTCGCGCCCTTCCTCGTCCTCCGCTGTCCCGCCGGCATCCTGGTCGGCGGCAAAGTCAGTTGGGTCGGCGTCACCGCCCTGAGCGCCACCAGCCCGGACGGCCCGCCCGGCATCCTCCGGCCCGGGGCCGAGAACCGGATCATGATGAGCGGACGGGGCGGGTTTGGATGGGATGACAACGAATGGCGCTGCGAGTACTACCTGCATGAAAACCCCCAGCCGGTCGACTGGACCCCGATCGAAGTGGCCCTCCGGGGCCTGCTCGTGAGCGAAAGCCGACAGCGGGCCTTTGACTCGTTGCGCGAGAACTGCCCCACCGCCGGCGATTTTGTCGCGACGCTCGCCTCCAATCAAAACCGCGGCGGGATCGGCTCGGGAGGCTGGCAGTCGCTCCGCAAGGCGTTACGCCTCACCCTCGTCGACATGGCCGACGACCTCGATTGCTCCATCGAAGGTCACGTATTCCTCGGGTCCGAAGCCAACCCGCTGTCAGGCGCTCAGGCGGTCGCCGTCGGCCTTGACACCACCAACCGCTACTACGCCGCATCGCGCTACGACGGCCGAATCCGGTTCTACAACGCCCAGCCCGGCACTTACCAAATCGAGTTCGCCGATCTCCTGCCGCCGGCCGATCCGGCGACCGTCCGCCTCGCGGAGCAACAACTGGCCGGACTCAAATGGGTTCTGCCGGAAGGCGGCGCCATCCGCGGCCGCCTGGTCTATCCCGCCGACCTGATCCCGCCCGAGAACGCGGTCGTCTGGGCGGCCACGCCCCTCGAGAACTTGCGACGCCAGGTCGTCGGTGCCGACGGCGAGTTCACCCTGGCCCACCTCCCCGATGGCGAATACCGGGTCTGGCACAGTTCCTCCCTGGTGCCGCTGACCGAAGTGGGCGGCCTCCTCGTCACCAACGCCGGGACCGCCTACGCCAACCTCGTGTGCCTCGCGGGAGGCACTCTCACCGGACGTTTGTCCGACGCCGCCAGCGGCCAACCGCTGGCCGGTCTTTCCGTTGTCGTCACGACCGCGCGCAGTCGCACCGGACTGTCCGATACCAACGGCGTCTACTCGATCACGGGTCTCGAGCCCGGCACTCACACCGTCGCTGTGCATCGTCGCAGTTGGTTCGCGCCCGCCGCCTCGAATATCGTCGTCACCGCCGCCGGAACGACCATCCTGGACTTCCCGTTGCACCGGACAGCTGCCCTCGCCGGCACGGTCACGGACGCGCGAACCCATCAACCGCTCGGCAACGTCACCCTCACCGTCCATGCCGCCGGCCAGGGCCTCGCCGGCGGCGCCGTCACCGACGCCGCAGGCCGCTGGGCGCTCACCAACCTGGCCGACGGCACGGTCTGGCTCACCGCCACGGCAGCCCGCTACGCTCCCGTCACCAACACCGTCACCCTCGTCGAGGGCCAAACCACCGAACACCCGATCGCCCTCGAACCCGCCGCCGCCATCTTCGGCACCCTGACCAACGCCGCGAATGGCCAGCCGGTCGCAGGGGTGATCGTCCGCGCGGTCTGCGAGGACGGCACCACCCAATGGGCCGCCACGGACCAGGCAGGCCAGTATTGCCTCGGTCCGTTGCCGCCAGGCAAGGTCGCCACCTTCCTCTCCGGGGGCTCCCACCGCCGCGGCTTCGAGTTCAATGGAGACGCCACCGCGTACCAGAGCGATTTCGGCCTCGCCCTGGGCGCGATCGAAGGCCGGGTCATGGACGCGACCGGTACCCGCCCGCTTCCGCTGGCCACGATCCACCTGCGCTGCGACGGCGAGACCGTGCTCGAGTCGTCGGCCGACATCGAGGGTCGTTTCCAGTTTCCGTATGTCGCCCCGGGTCTCTACGCCGTGAGCGCCGTGGCGCTCGATCGCACCTTCCCGGTCCTGTCCAACGTCGCCGTCACCGCCGGCCAGACCCATGCCCTGCCCGACCTCCTTTCGGGCGGCCTGTCGCTCCAGGTCAACGTCCAGCCCCAGACCGGCGACCCGCCCACCAACGGCGTCGTCCTGCTGTCGGAACCCAACCCCTATGGACTCGGCAGCCGTGGGTGGTGGGGATCCGTCGATACCGTCGGCCGCGCCTTCCTCACCAACCTGGCTCCCGGAACTTACCAGATCTCGGACCTGGCGGTGGGCCTCGCCCCGGACATCACCTCGGTCGATCTCCCCCAGCCGGACAATCGCCTCGACTGGACCTTGAGACCCGGCGCGAGCCTGACAGGCCTGGTCCGGCACGCGGCAACGCAACAGCCGTGCACCAACGTGAGCGTGACGCTCCTCCACCCGGCCCTGGGCTGCGCCTTGCGAAGCGTGCAAACCGACCAACAGGGCGCATACGCGCTCTACTCGATTCCTGCCGGCGCGTTCGTGCTCGCCGCCCGGGACTTGTCGTCAAGCAACGCCCTCGCCACCGCCGTCGTTCGTCCCATGACGTTCGCGGATCAGGAGGCTGTCGCCCTGAACCTCCATCTGGCCGAGCCTGCCCGACGCATCGTGGGTCACCTCTGGTCAGTGGAGGAGAGCCTGCCCCTGGCGGCGGACGTGCTCGTCCTCGATAGCGCCGGCACCCTCCTCGCGCGCACGACCGCCGATCCCGTGGGCGCGTTCACGGTGGGCCTGCCCGAAGTCGACGCTGTCCGCATCGTGGTCCGCGCGCCCGGCTTCCGACCGTCCCTGACGGAGGCCGCATCCCCCGCCGGAGTCACCTCGATCGAGCTGCCGGTGGAAATGCTCTGGGCGGGCGTCCAGCCGTCGGTCGCGCCAGCCTCGCCCCAGGCCAACCAGGCCCTCATCGCACGACTGCGCCCCGGCAGCCGGCCGGCGCCGCACGTCGCCGGAGTCATCATCTCTCTCGTGCTGCGCAACATCGATGTCGCCGCCGTGCTGGGCGATGCGGCCGAGTTCGCCGACATGGTCCGGCAGCAGGTCCAGAGACTCCTCGAGGAGCTCTTTGCCGAGCCGACCGAGGACGTGGACAGCACCCTGTGGCCCCCCTCGATCAAGGAGAAGATCAACGGGTGCCCCACCGCCAAACACTGGTTCGACCGCTACCAGCACCAGCTCGACGTCTGCACCCTGGCCCTGGACGGCTGGCAGGAGGAATACGACGCGAGCATCATCGACAACCGGGCCAACCTCGGTCTGTTCTCGATCAACCTCCTCAAGCTCCTGGGCAGCATCGCCCAAGTCTTTGATAGCTCGGGCAAACTCGCCGCTGGCGTGTTCATCGAGGGCATCCCCGACATCCTTAAGAAGATCATGAACCGGTTCTCCGAGAAGGAGTCGAGCCTCGCCCTCAAGGCTTATCTCGCCGGCGAGGCCGTCGTCAAGAAAGCCAGCCTCGCCCTGCTGGGCAACAAACGCGCCACGCTCGAGAATCTCTACGACAGCATCGCCAAGTCCGGACTCGATCCGGTCGAGATGAAGAAGCAGCTGGACAAGATCCGCCAGGAGCTGCTCGACCTGGAATACCAAATCGACGATGTCACCGATGCCATCGCCAGCCTCGAAGCGCGTGTCGCAGAACTCGAGACCAAGATCGCGGACTTCGTTGCCGAGATCGACAAGCTGCAAGCCCGTAAGGACCTCTTCCACCATCTCGGCGACGCCTTCACGCACCTCAAGAACGCCGTCTCCGCCGACGTCGGAACGCCCCCGGCCGTCCAGTGGATCTCCTCGACCGGCTCCGGCATCATCCAGGGCCTCCCCGCCTTGACCCAGAACTTCTGGACCGTGTGGAACGAGGCCTGGCAGAGCCTCGACTTCGAGAATGTCCTCGGCTTCATCGGCAATCTCACCGGCTTCCTGGATACCGTCCAGACCTTTGCCGAGTTGTCGGGCAAGAAGGAGATCTTCGGCAAGGCCGGCAAGTACCTCGACCTCATCTCGAACGCCGCCAGCGTGCTCGTCGAGGCCAAGATCGGCATCACCACCGGCCTCGCCCACTTCCAGAACCTCATGGACGCCCGCAAACGCTACGCCGGCGCCGTCAGACTCCGGGACGAATTCCGCGGCAAGATCCTCGAAGCGCTCGCGGACTGCCGCGACGAGGAAGACGACGACGAGGGCGACGACGAGGAATGCCCGCCGGGTTTCATCTGCGACGGCGACGGCGACGACGGCGACACCATCAAACCGCGGCCCGCCGCCAGCTCCGATCCCAACGACAAAACCACCGTCGGCCACGGCAACGCCGGCTTCGTCCCCCCAGGCACCCTGCTCGCCTATACCATCCGCTTCGAAAACGTCGCCACCGCCAATGCGCCCGCCCAGGAGGTCACCATCACCGACCCGCTCCCGCCCGAGCTCGACTGGACAACGCTCGAGCTGACCGGCGTCGGATTCAACCACGTCGAACTCGACATCCCCGCCGGCCAGACCGAGCTCAACGCCGTCGCCCGCGTGGCCACGGACCCCAACCCGGTCGGTGTCCGCGCCGCCTTCGACGCCAACACGGGCGTGATCCAATGGCATCTCGAGTCCGTCGACCCCCTCACTGGCAACCTGCCGGAGGATCCATTCCACGGCTTCCTGCCCCCCAACACCACCAACCAGATCGGCGAAGGCTACGTGTCCTACCTCATCCGCACCCGCGCCGACCTCCCTCATGGCACCGCCTTCACCAACGGCGCGCGAATCGTGTTCGATGTCAACGCGCCCATCGATACCCCACCCGCCCTCAACACCATCGATGCCTCCGCCCCCGCAAGCCTCATCACCGCCGAAACCACCGACTCGTCCCTGCGCAACTATCGCTTGAGCTGGACCGGCAGCGATGGGATCACCGGATCCGGACTGGCGAACTACACGGTCTATGCGTCCGTGGACGGCGGATCCTGGGAGGCCTGGCTCGGGCCAACCACGGCGGCCGAGGCCCCGTTCCAGGGCCAATGCGGTCATTCCTACGCCTTCTACAGCGTCGCTCGCGATGCCGCCGGCAACCTCGAACCGCCTCCGTCCGTCCCCGATGTCATCCTCCACCTCCCCGCCAATACGCCGCCCCTCCTCGACGCCATACCCGACACCACCGCTCATGTCGGCCGCCTCCTGCTCATCACCAACCGGGTCGTCCATCCCGACCTCGATCAGGCCGTCGCCTTCAGCCTCGCCCCCGGAACACCACCCCGCATGACCATCGACCCGCTGACAGGCGTTCTCCGCTGGCGCCCGGACTGTGGCGATGGCGGCGCCGAATTCCCCGTGACGGTGCGGGCCACCGACGATGGCTGCGGCCTGTTGGCCTCGGCCCGCTCCTTCCGGATTCGCGTCACCGAGTGCCTCCAGGTCGATCCCGGCGACGCCGCCGGCATGCCCGGAGACAGCGTCTGCGTGCCGGTCGACTTGATCTCCGGCCTAAGCCTGACGAATCTGACGTTCGTGGTCCAGGTGCCCCCGGACCGGTTCACCAACATCACGATCCATGCCGCGGCACCCGAGGTCGGCGAAGCCCACATCGACAGCGTCACCAGCACCCAGATTGTCGCCCGGGTCTGGGCCAAGCCCGGCGCCTCCCTGCGCGGACCGCTCACCCTCGCCCACCTCTGCGTCACCCTGCTCGGCGGACAGGGCTCCGCCTTCGTCCCCGTCGAGATCGCCGACGTCATCGGCCACACGCTCGATGGCACGGAAGTGCCCTCGACTGCCGCCAGCACCGGCACCGTGCGCGTCGTCGAGGATGAACCACTCCTCGAAATCGAGCTCGGATCAAGCGCATCCGTGATCCTCCTCGTCTATAGCCGGCCGGGCACCATGCACCACCTCTGGCAAACCTCGGACCCTGCAAGCGGCCCCTGGACAGCTCTCCAGACCCTCGTCTCCAACCAACTCGTCGAGCGACTCAGCCTCCCGGTCGAGCCCGGCGCCGCACGCTTCTATCGCCTCCGCCGATCAGGAGCCGATTGACCCATTCGATCAGCGGTGGGGACGACGGGACGATGGGGTCGCATCTAAATAGTTGACAATTCACGCCTGAGCGGTGGAACACAGCGCTTGCGCTCCGGCTCATCCGCCAGCCTCGGACTTCCGGATCTCGCGGATCTTGTGATGCACCTGAGTCTGGAGTAATCGAGGGCTCGGGGAGCAAAGCGTCGACACCGAGGACCTCGTAAACCAGCCGGAGGTTGGTCGTAGGAAAGAGGGTTTCGGTGGCGTTGAGTTGAACGCACAAGGCCTGAACAATCCGGGCCAGCATGGGATTGGCTGGATCGTGGACTTGGACCGTCAACGTCCCCTTGTCGCGGTCGGGCAATAAATTGGTGATGATGAGTTCGAGCGGTCACGCGGTCGGGCGACGGAAGCGCAGGACAAGCGGTTCCGCGAGATGCAGGAAGACCGGACCGGCGAGAAGGCGCTGACCAAGTTGGCCGAGATCAAGACCGGCCGGGAGGTGACGTTCCCCAAGCTCGCCGACCTGCCCCGGCACTGGGACGCCATCCCGCGGCGGAAGCCACCCGGCGCCCTCTACGCCCGCCAGTGCCGGATCACCCTCGAACGCTTCGCGGCGTTCGCCAGGGAGCATCAGCCCGACGTCGAGGAGTTCATTGCCCTCAAGCCCGAGACCGCGAGGGCGTACATGGACACAGCGCGGCAGAGCCGCAACCCAAGCCCTGCGGAGGCAGCACGGGGCGTGTCCTCGAAGACGTGGAATGACGCCCTCAAACTGCTGCGGGCCACGTTCAAGCACCTGCACCCGCACCTGACCGACGGGATGAACCCGTTTCACGGTCTGGTGACCAAGGCGACCGCGACCGTCAACCGGGAGCCGTTCACGGTCGAGGAACTGAAGGCGATCACGGAAGCGTGCACGTCCGACGACTTCATTCGGCCCGTGATCGTGACGGGGATGTGTACGGCGATGCGCCGCGGCGACTGCTGCCTCCTGAAGTGGGACGACGTGGACCTGGCCGCCGGCTTCATCACCGTCAAGACCGCCAAGACGGGAGAGACGGTGGACATCCCCCTGTTCCCGATGCTGCGGGAGGAATTGGAACGGGCGCGGGGGGCGACCGGAGGCAAGGGCTATTGTTTCCCGGCGCCGGCGGAGATGTACCGTACGAATCCGGGCGGGATCACCTGGCGGGTGAAGCAGGTCCTCGCCAAGGCGTTCGAGACCGCCCCGCCAACGCACGCCTTGCCGGTCGAGACCCTGGAGACCGTCCGGGCCAAGGGCTTCGCCTGCATCGACCGCCCCGATGCCACCTCTAAGGCGGAGAAGATGCATGCGGTGTTCACGGCGTACATAGACGGCAAGACCCTTGACCAGGTCATGACGGCGACGGGCTGCAGCCGTGGGTCCGTTTCCGGCTACCTGAATGAACTGGAACGGGAGACGGGTTGCGCCATCGTGCGCGGCAACCGGCGGGCGCTGAAGACGGACGGGCTACAGGCCGAGCGGGAGAACGGCAAGCGCCGGGCGTCGGTCCGGGACTTCCACTCCTTCCGCGTCACGTGGATCACCCTGGCCCTGGCCGCCGGCGTTCCGCTGGAACTTGTCCAGCGCGTCACCGGCCACCGCACCGCCGAGGTCGTGATGAAGCACTACTTCCGGCCAGGGCGTGAGGACTTCCGCGCCTCCATCGTCAAGGCCATGCCGAAGATGCTGGCGGATGGGGGACGGCGGTCGGCCAGGGAGGAAATGCGGCAGATTATCCAGCGGGTCACGCCGAACACATGGAAGCGGGACAAAGCGCGGTTGTTCGATCTGGTCGCTGAGCTCTGAACCTGCCTGGTCGAGTCGAATGGTGCCTGTTCAGCGGATCAAATCTACTGGACTCCGCACCCCTATTCCCGGCTTCCGCATCAGGTGCGTGTAGATCTGCGTCGTCTCCACGCTCTTGTGCCCGAGCAGTTCCTGCACGGTCCGGATGTCGTAGCCGGCGTCGAGCATCTGGGACGCGAACGAATGCCGCAGCACATGCGGCGTGACCCGCTTGTTCAGTCCCGCCCGCCGCGCCGCCTCCTTAATCGCCCGCTGAAAAGCCCGGTCCGACACATGATGCCGACGCCGCACGTTCCCCCGCGGATCCCAGGTCAATTCCTTCTCCGGCCACACCCAGAACCACGGCCACTCCTCGCCCGCTCGCGGGTACTTACGCGCCAACGCCTCCGGCAGCCAAACCCCAGCCACCCCCGCCCGCCGGTCGGCCTCGTGCCAGGCGCGCATCGTGCCCAGGTGCGCCCGGAGCGGCTCGACCACGCTATGGGCGAGGGGAACCAGGCGATCTTTGCCCCCCTTCCCACCCCGCACCGTGATGATTTCCTGCTCCAGATCCACGTCCTTCACGCGCAACCGCAACAACTCCATCAACCGCAACCCGCCCCCAAAGGCCACCTTCGCCATCAGGGCCCAGCCCGGCGCCAGTTGGGCCAGCAGCGACTCCATCTCGCCGCGCGTCAGCCAGGTCGGAACGTGGGTGCGAACCGGCGCCCGCCGGTAGTCCGAGAAATCGCCCAATTCCTTCCCAAACACCTCGCGTAGCAGGAACACCACCGCGTTGAGTGCCTGGCGCTGGCTGCTGGCGCTCAACCGCTGGTCCCCGGCCAAGTGGTCCAGGAAGACCTTGATGTCGTCTGCCCCCCGCTCTTCCAGTTGCTGGGAGCCCAGGAAGCGCGCAAACCGTTCCAACCAGACCAGATAGCTCTGCTCGGTCCGGTAGGAATAGTGGCGCCGACGCACGGTGGTCAGAAACGCCCGCTTCCAGGCCGGCATCGCGGGGTCGAGCCCGCCGGATGCGTTCGGTTCAGCCACAGTCAGGCCAGGCTCGGTTTCGCGCGCGGGACCCGATTCTCCCGCGCCGCTGGCCTGGGCTGCTTTGGCGGTGCGGAAAAACCACCGCAGGGCCTCGCGCCAGCTCTCCAACTGCCATGGTTCCGGGCTCTTGGACTGCTGCGCCCAGGCGATGAAATCCCGTGCCGTCTGGTGATTGACACCGCCGCGCCCCCGCTGGCAGAAACTCAAGTACCACCGCACCGCGATCGCCCAGCTCTGCCGCTGCCGGTCGGACAGCCCGGCCCGTTCCAGCCACTGCGCCCAATCGGGAAAATGAACGTCCTCCATGTTGTCGGTTTTGCCGGCTCAAAAATCGCCGGATAAACCGACCAAACTGTCGGTTTATCCGAACCGCAGCCCTGACTGCGTGGACCCGGCCTTACCTCCTTAACCGTTGCGCAGTAGACAACTGCATCCTTGACTCGTCAAGCAGGAAGTGCTTCTGTTCGCCACCGATTCCGACAGCCGTTAACGTTCGCGCGACCGCCCGGATAAACCGACAAATCTGACGTTTATTAACACTGTTGGGCTGCAATGGCCAGGCGCACATCGAAAGTAATATTGCTTGTGGTTGGAGGCGTTCTCATTTCTGGTTGTGCCCACAAGGCTCCCCCTGCCGAGGCGCCCTCGCGTTCTGTCGCTTCACAGTTGCCACCTCAGATTCAGGAAGCGAGAGAACGACTCAGGGGTAAGCCGCGAAACCACATTCGGCAGATAATGATTGAGCACTTCGGTCCTGCGCAGCGTGTTGATTACGTCCGTGGAACCAGTCTTCCGATTGACCAATGGGACATCGCGGGTGGCGAGTTGGCTTTCAATCCGGTGGTTGGTCCCACGTTCACGCCGAAAGGCCAGGAGAGAATCTGGCTGCACACGACTCACAACCCGGTGAGAAAGAATCTGCTTGGGAGTTACGAGATGGCTAGTTTGGCAGCCGATGATCCGGACGCGCAAAGGTGCTGGCTTGGAAATCTCCAGATCGAGCCGGATTTGTCATACGCCTACAAGGACAGCGGACAGTTTCCCGAGAAGCGCGCACGCCAAGCCAGCAACTTCTTCTATCTGCACCCTGCAGGCACCGTCGAGATTCAGTATGCCGCTGGTGTAACCGACGAGGGACTTCTGGAAGCTCTGCCGACCGATACCGTGGTTGCTTGGTTGCACTTTCGGTCTAGTGACGGGCGCGCACGCCGGACCTTTACCATTTCGACAAAGGCGCCGGACCGCCACCTTGTGTTTGGGGCTTCAGCACCACTTTCGTTCGACATGGACAAACGTTGGGAGAGTGATTGGGAGTGAGATATGCCGCCCAACAACAGCATCCAGCGGACCGGAGCCAGCCGTTCAGATCACTGTCAATTCATTGCTCAGCGGCGGCTGGCTCCGGCCGCTGATGCTGGTCGTTGGACGAACGTGTGAATGCCCGCAAACAATGGCACTTGTTGTCCATCGGCGTAGTGCTGCTGGGAATCGCGCTCACGACAGGTTCGATGTGGGCAGGCATTCTTGATCCGCTGATATTTGACGCGTCAGGCAATGAACGGTCGAACGGATTGTTTCCGATTCTATCCCCACTTCTCCTCAGCCTTTCGATGAGACTGCATTTCGGCTGGTATCACGGGTCGTGGCTCTTGTTGGCTGGGTTGGGAGGGATGGTATTCACCATACCTGAGAATCGCAAGATGCTGGGTCATTTCCGCGAGCGTCGTTTCTCTGCGGCTGCTCTCGCAGTGACACTTGGCGCTCATTTAATGATTGTGGCGTTTTCCATCCAGTTCTTTTTCGTCCCAGCCGGGGAGTCCATTCGTCCGATGGGTTGGGCGATGTTCATGTTCCGGATCGCGGCACCCGCATTTGTGCTTGGTTTGCCGTTGGCTGTTGTATCACTGGTGAAGGAGAAGCCGAAGATCTTTGGCGCTTTGGCCGGCGTGCTGAGTTGCACGCCATTTTTCTTTTCCAGCGCATTCCTTCACCTCGCCGCCGCCATATAAGGCTTCGAGGTGTCGCCATGATTTCGTCCAACAAACCGGCTGCACCGAACGCCGGGATCGCGTGTCACTTGACAACCAGATATCATTGGCCCGGCGTCGGTGAGCCGGGACGTTCGCCGCGATAAATGACGCCGAGCGTTCTCAACAGAGTCTGCGCTTGTCCCGTTGTGATTTCATGGGTCATCGGCGCGTGTGTCGTGAACGGTTTTGTGCTGACCCGACTCATTAGCATTGCGTCCGACTGGCAGGGGATGCTGCTTCTCTTCCTCGCAATTGTCGCGGCGACCGGCCTTGGGTTATTCTTGCGTATGTTCACGTGCTGGCCCTGGATCAGGCCCATCTGCAGCAGGATCAACCGAGCCCCTCTTAAGGTTGGTGACCGCGTCTTGGTTTTGTCGCGGCGTCACAAGGGAACTACAGCCCACGTTTACGAGATCACCACCGGACAGGGAGGATGGGATCTTGCACGGCTGGACCTCGGCCCTGCACACCGAGAAAAGTGTACAGACATTCATGAAGAGTATTCCGTCCTCAAGATTGACGGAGAACCAGACGGTCCAGCGAACGGGAGCCAGCCGATTCGCGCTGACACCAATCAAACGTCATCGGCGGCTGGCTTTCGTCGCTGACCTTTGCGTTAGCCCGCAGACTACACTATGAAGCGAATCGCTATTCTCTTGGTTCTCGTAGCCCTATCTGGGTGCAGCAAACGCACCAAGATCGAACCCGCAGATCTGAGCAAGGAGGACAAGGACGCAATGGTTGCGGCTGTTTACAGAACGGGCATTCGAACGAGCGGCCTGAGCGTTTACTACGTGGAGACGTTTATCCGCGGGAGAGACAGTTGGCTACATGTTCAGTTCACAGACGCCAAGGAGACAAATGCTGCGATTCGTCCGGTCTTCGATCTTGTGAAGACACCTGGCGGCTGGAAAGTCTTGGACAGAAGAGATGAGTAGCAAACAAGCATGGGCTAACAAGCAGATGCACACGAACCGCCGCTCCGCGCTTCAGTTCGCACGCGCCTTGTTCTTCGGACGCTGGATTCGCAGCCAGCGCCCGCTTCCGGCGGCGGTCGGTGATCCTGGTCGTTCGGCATCAGTCGTGTGGTTCACGCCGACCTGCAAATAGCGGCTCATGTTTCGCAAATGTCGCACATGGTATCCGCCGACCCGCTTCGTATTCTATCCGCTATACCGGCGACTGCGGCGCCGCTGGAGATTGCCGTGCGTCGCTGCCTACTTTGCAGTGTGGACTGTCAGCGGATTCTTGCATGGCGCAGTGCTGTTGGAGTTCGGGAATCCCATCCCAGCGGTCGTCTTTACATTGCTTTTCATTGGTTTGGGCATGGCAGGAGTTGGAGCGATTACTATAAAGAACAGAAAACGAAGACTGCGAGTTGCAGAGTTGGTTGGTCGCACTCTGGACCGCTCAACTGCCGAACCAGGTCACGGCACCGAACACGGGCGGGCCGCGTCAGTTTCCAATCCGGGCGCTGTGGGCCGCCCGCGTCAATGAGTTCTGGCCTTGGGCTTATTGCCGCGCATGAGTGACTACAAGCCACGCTGGAAGACGCTCATCGCCCTTCTGGCGACGTTCTTCGTCATTGTGCTTCCAGCCATATGGTTTTCGGCCATGGGATAAATGTGGCTTGTGGAGCATGGCCTCAAAATCGATACGGCAGCCCAGCCGGAGAGCGTTGTGGATCGACTGGTCGTCCTGCTGCTGGTGCTGCCCATGATACCCTTGATGGTGCTGGCCATCTATATTGCTGGCATCCCATGGATGTTCATCATGTCGCGCAATCTCCCGTGGGCAGATATCGAATACTTCACAGGCAACAAGGGTCCACGGATTCCGGTGCTCTCCGATTGGTCTGATCGGTTGTGGCTGCGCATGATTGCGAGCAGGAAGCCGGAAGGCCCAACAAGCGGGTCGAGCCCATGACGAGGAGCGCGCTCACGTTGTGGTTGAACTCGCACACCGCAGGCGCGCTCCTCGTCATGGCTCACCCTTGTCGTTGGGCCAAGCACCCCAGACCTTTGCAAGCAAGCTTATGAGAACAATACATGCCGTAAAGGTCGCCACGATTCTTCCAATCCTGTTTGCCTCGGCCAATCCCATCGTCAACGGGGACTTTCAAACGGGAGCACTGGTGCCCTCCACGAGCGCTTATACCCAGTCGGCAGATAAGCTCCCCGCGCAAACGTGGGCGATCACCTCATTCGACACCTTGAATCCCAGTTGGACCGATTTCCGCGATCACACCACTGGTGATGCGAGCGGGTACTTCATGGTTGTCAATGGTTCAGCGACCGGAGGTGGACCTTCGTGGTCGCAAGAGATTGTGGTTCTTCCCAATACCCATTACTCATTGAGCGGCTGGTTTGCCTCAGTCAACGCAGCGGCTCCCGCAGCACTGGAGTTTCGCGTTCGTGACGCCCCGGGTGTGATCGCCACCTATGCCTTTCAATTGCCCAACACGGCCGCGGTGTGGACTAACATGACCTGCCAGTTTAATAGTGGTTCAGCGTCTGTGCTCACGGTCGAGGTGTGGGACACCACCGCCCTGGCCTACGGAAACGACTACGCTATTGATGATCTGAGCGTGACCGTCCTGCCACAATTGCGCATTACTGCATTCCTGCCATTGCAGACGACACTCTCCTGGTCTACCAACGCGGTAGGTTTTAGATTGGAGACAGCCCTTTCCCTGCCCGCCGCGTCTTGGACCGCCGTGACCAATGTGCCAGCAGTTGTTGGCAGCCAGTTTACCGTAGCGGTTCTCGCGACCAACGCGCAGCAGTATTTCAGGTTGCATCACCCATGAATCCTGAGCCCAACCACTCGGTGGAGGCGAACCGCCGCCCCCTCCTTCGCTCGAGGGTCGAAGCCAGCTCGGATCCCCCTTCTCCGCTCCACCGTCCTTGCCGGCGGCGGTCGGTGAGCTTGGTCGTTGGGCTTGTCGGCGCGCACTGAGACAATGAACACCTTGCCGCTTCGATTCAAGGATGGACACCTCTTTGTCGAGATAGGCGGCGAGCTTTGGCTTCTCGACACTGGCGCACCGACTAGTTTCGGCACGTGGCGCAGCCTCACCATTTCTGGAGAGAGGGCCAATGGGGTCGCATCTGAATGGCGCTTAGTTAAGGCCCAGGTATTTTGGATGTGCGGGCCGTAGCTTGGCGGGAATGTAGTAGCGGTTTTGGTGTTGGATTTCGCGAAAGCGGTGACGGTGACAGGTCAGACGGGGGTAGGGTTTGGGGCGGCGTTTGACGGCGCGGGGTTCGCGGCGGCCGGGGCGATGAGGGACGAGGTCCGAGGCGATGGTCAGGAAGAGTTGGGCGAGCAACTGGCGGCGTTTTGATTCGGAGCGGGTTTGCAGGAGGGCCTGAGCGCAGCAACGACAGGCGGCGAGGGTGCCGGCAAAGCTCAAGCGATCGGGCGGCACGCGATGGCGGCGGGCGGCTTCGAGCATGACACGTCGGGCCAGATTGTGAACGAGCCGATGAAGGCGGATTTCCCGGGCCACCGTGTTGGGGGTTCTGCAACGGAGTGGGTCCATTTGCAGGGTGATCTTCAGGTCGCGGAAGGCCAGTTCCATCCGCCAGCGCCGTAGGTAGAGCAAACCGAAGGCCTCCAGGGGATAGCGCTGGGTGTCCAAGAGCGTGGTGACCAGGGCGATCTGCGTGGTGCGGAAGCCTCGGACCTGGAGGCGAGAGCGCACCAGGCGCAGTTCCAGGCAGGCGGGCAGGGTGATCCATTCGGCCACCGAGAGGGTTCGTGGTCGACGGGGCGGTTTATTCCAGTGAACGAGGCGTTGGCCCCCTCCCAAGCAACGGCCACGGCGAAAGTCACGACGCCGGGTGCCGCGGAGGCGGAAGACGGCGTGGAGGGAACGGGCTTGGCATTGAGCCAGCAGGCCCCAAGTGCAGAAGCCCCGGTCGCCCAAGAGGAGTTGGCCGGGCCGCAGCCACTCCCAGAGCTGCTGAAAGAGCATGAGTTCATGCTGAACCCAGGTGCCCGTCACCCATCCGCCAATCATCCCGGTGGCCAGGGAGAAGAGGGCCACCAGGCGCAGAATGGGGAAGCCGCAGCCGGGACGCTGGACCTTCTGCTGCGGATAGGCGGCCTGGTTCTCCGGGGTGTCCGGCGCGGTGAGCGTGGTGCCGTCGACGACTTGGACATCCAGGCCGCACCAGAGCGCGCCAGCGCTCAGGGCCTCCTGTGCCTCGGAGAGCACGGTGCGGTGGATTTGATCCAGGCGCTCCAAGGGGAGGGAGGAACGGGCCTGGCAGTAGGGGCTGGTGGTTTCGGGAGGCACCGGACGGTTCAGGAGCCGGCAACGATCCCGGGCTTCTCGGACGGCCTCGCGGCAGGAGGCGCCGGCGTGGGCGATCTGCCACAGGAAGGTCCAGAAGGTCAGCCGCAGGTTCCAGAGGCGATCACGGGAATGGGGTCCCTGATCCTCCTGGGCCAGCAGATGCCGCGGGATCCAGTCTTGGAGCAGGGCTTCCCAGGCCTGGAGGGCGGGGCCGGTGGTGGTGCGGAGGTGATGGAGCTGGCGGGCGAAGAGGGGGGCAAAGGCGGGGAAGTCGGGGGTCATATAGACAGAGCTTATACTGTCCTATTGACAGCGTGTCTATACTATTCATCATGAAACGTTCCTCCCCTCCCCCGACGGACCTGCCCGCGGCCTATCGCCGGTTACGCCAGCGCCTGGGCCGCATCGGTTGGATCGCCTTGGGCAGCCTGCTGGAACGGGGGCAACCCGGCCAAGGTGGCCCCCGCCACCAGTGGTCACGGCGCGTGGGCCACAAGACCGTCACGGTGGCTCTGAGTGTCGAGCAATTCGCCTGGCTCCAAGAAGCCATCGCCAACCAACGCCAGGTTTGGGATATCCTGCTTCAGATGCAGCAGCAGACCCTGGCCTACATGTGGAAGAACCTCCCCAGCACCTCCCGACGCAAACGCCTCTCCAAGAAAACCTTGGGCCTTAACTAAGCGCCATTCAGATGCGACCCCATTG
>Ga0209096_1000744_pt1 | contig 40326 bp, 31 predicted proteins | sample AD_UKC034_MetaG_FD_184407 | JGI IMG/M metagenome (GOLD analysis project Ga0209096, IMG submission 184407) | Active sludge microbial communities of municipal wastewater-treating anaerobic digesters from USA - AD_UKC034_MetaG (SPAdes) (version 2) | ecosystem: Engineered > Bioreactor > Anaerobic >...
AGCAATGGGACGAGCCTCTGGGTATGTACTACCTGCGCGCCCGCTATTATCACCCGGAGGTTGGCCGCTTCTGGACGATGGATACTTTCGAGGGCACGCAAAGCGATCCGCTGTCGCTGCATAAATACCTCTATGCGCACAACAACCCGGTGAACGGTGTGGACCCGAGCGGTCACGAGTTTTCACTTCTCGGGCTGAATGTTTCACAAGCAATCAGTGGCGGTCTCCAAGCCGTCCGAGTTGGAGGAATTGCGATTGCGAAACGAGTCGCGATTAACTCGCTGTATGGTTCAATCATCGGTGGGGCTGCCGGCCAGTGGGATGCAATCCTTGGCGGGGAAGACCCTTGGGAAGGACTCCAAAACGGGGCGATGGGCGGCGCGCTCTTTGGTGGGCTGGGCAGCTTTCGAGCAATCCAACCGGTGCTCCAAGCCATTGGCATTGGCCTTGGCACTGTCGGGACAATTGAGGCTGCAAGCGATGGTCATTACGCACAGGCTGGCTTCCGTGGAATCATGACCGCGTTGGGCGGGTTTACTGCCAAGTATTTCAGAACCATCGAAGGCGATTCATTGCAGCCGCGTTCTCTCTCAAATGCACAGGCACGACAGTGGTATCACGATCAGCTTGGCAAGATTCCTTCCCAAGTTGATTCAGCAGGTTCCTGGCAAACCAAAGCGATGCAGGCGTTCACGGCGCGATTTATGTCGCTGCTGCGGGCGCGTGAATTGATGAGTGACCAGGCGGCTGCGGGCAGGTTGCCGCCTCCCAAGACGCTCTCGCAACTGGTTCGTAAAGCGTATCAGAAGGGCCTGACTGGTGACGCGATGTGGAAATCCATTTACGAATCCTCGATGCGGTCAAACGCGGGCGTTGACTCACGGTTCCAGTATGGCGACGCGGCGGTGCCGTTCTACCTCTGGGATGTTGGTGGCGACGAGTAAGAGGAATCACCATGAATGTGCAACTGGTCAGAAACGACGACGGCGTGCTGGAAGCCCAGTGCGATGCACCGCAATGGCAGCAAGGCGAACAACTCATTCGCCACCTGAAGAAGCACTTCGATGCACGAGTAATCGAAAAAGCGGAAGGGCCGGACGCAAGGAGTTGGTCGCTTCAAGTTGCAGGCAAAGAAATCGTCGTTCATCAATGGGACACGGGCGACATCAACTTCTTCGCCAAAGATGCAACTGGTGAAAGTTTGATGGAGAAGCTTGCTAACAGTGTGAAGGCGGGAGTCGAGTAACCCCGGTGTCCCGCCGGTGGAGGTGCTGAAGGGTCTAGTGGCGCTCAGGCCGCGCCGGAGAAGGTCGGCCCCCCGCCTGTCTGCGTGCGGCACGCACAGGCAGGCGCCTGTGCCACAGCCCTCGCGCTCCCTCCTGCCGCTGCGGGTCATCCGGGCCACAGCGTGCGCTCGCCTTTTCCTCGCACCCGCTGGCCGGGCCTTTTCCACCGCGCCGTCAAAGTCCCGGGCGAGTGATGGCTTTCCTGTCCGCCGCCGCTTCGCTACCCTCGCGGCCATCGTGACGATGCCTTTCCGCATCCTGAGTCTGCTGCTGTGCCTGCTCGTGTCCGCGACGCGAGCTGGCTCCAGCATCTCCATCGTTTACGACGGAGACGGCAACCGGGTGAGCAAGACGGTGGACAGTACAACCACCTACTATCTGGTGGACGACCGGAATCCAACGGGTTACCCCCAGGTGCTGGAAGAACGCTCTGCGCTGACTGGAGACCCCACAGTCAAATACCTCTATGGGCTGGCCCTGGTTTCGCAGACACGCGGCACGGACACCCACTACTATGGCTACGACGGCCTGGGCAGCGTGCGGTATTTGACCGATGCAAACGGCCTTGTCACCGACACCTACACGTATGATGCCTTTGGGATTCAGATCGCGAGTACGGGTAGCACGCCGAACAACTATCGTTACGCCGGTGAACAATGGGACAACGATTTGAGCCTCTATTATCTCCGCGCCCGCTACCTCAACCCCGCCATCGGCCGCTTCTGGACGATGGATACTTTCGAGGGCACGCAAAGCGATCCGCTGTCGCTGCATAAATACCTCTATGCGCACAACAACCCGGTGAACGGTTGCGATCCGAGTGGGCACGAGACACTCGGGAATGTGCTGGTTACGAGTTCGATAATCGGTGGGCTCGCTGGCGGCGTGGTTGGGGGAATACGAAATGGCGTTGAAGGAGCAATTGTTGGCGTAGTATCCGGGGCTGTCCTCGCTCCGCTCGCTACCCTTGCGACAATTGGTGGCGGAATTGGAATAGCGTCTGCCGCTGGGATTTCGACGACTGCTGGCATAACGACATCGTTTGCAATAGTAACCAGCGGATCACTGGCTTGGAACACATATGAACTTCTTCATGCGAAGAATGACCGCGAGCGAGTGGCCGCCGGGGTCTCTATGCTGTTCACAGTTGGTGGAGCGGCCTATGGTGCTTACAGGCTCAGTGAAGTGCCAATGCTTCCGTCGAAAGCGCCATCAGGCAATGCTCTCCCGGCGTCCAAAGAGCAAGTTGGAGCTTTGCTCTCAGAAACGATGGCGCTTCGACGGGGTGAAGTCGTTGTTGCAAGAGAAGTCACCGTAGATACGGCCTCCGGAGTTCGCGTGCGGGTTGACTTGGTGACCAGGAGCATTACTGGCAAGCTCCGTTTGATTGATGCGAAGTTCGGACCCGGCGCGAAGTTCACCGACAATCAGAAGGTTGGTTATCCAGAAATCGGCAATACCGGCGGGAAGATCGTTGGCGGCAAGCTTGAAGGACAAGGGTTGCCAGCAGGCTCAAAGCTTGAGCCGATGGATGTCTTGGTGGACTGGTGGTGAGCGCGATTTACGGAGAACACAAATTATGGGTTGGAGCACATCTTGCATTTTGGTGAACGAACGCGGGCCGGGGTATCTCGGAACCTTTCCGAACCACGACCCCGTAGCGGCGCACGAACTCATTGGTAAACTCGGCTTGGGGCCGGTTCGCACATCCTCCTTGTCCAACTTTGATGCCGGTCTCAGTCCGAAGGCAGGTTGGTTTTGCGTTGGAGCCTATCCCGGTGCTGCTCTGTTGGCTGGGGTGCCTGAACTCATCGGCTGTGTTGAGAATGAAGGCAATCCGCTGCTTGCGAAGCTTCTGAAAGTCTTTCCACGCGCTTCGTTGCTCGCAGTGGAGCTTGCAAGCGCCACCAATCATTTCGCTTACGCTTACTTCGCAAGAGGCTCGCTTTTGCGAGCACTAGCAGGCGACGCCGAACGAGGTGTCATTGTGGATAAGGGCACGCCCCAACCGGAGGAAACCCCCATCCTCGCGATGGTCTCGAATACAGACGTTCCCCAGAAAGGCGAAACTCTCGCATTCGCCATGTCACAGAAATTCTTCGGCTCGCCGTTGGATCGGTTTCCGTCGGAAAAGCTTGCGGTTGAACTCGTAAAAGTGATTAAACCTGTCTGGCCGTTTTCCTTGCTCCAAAGGTCAACCTGAGCCGGTGTCCCGCCAAACGGTGAGAAGGAATTGGCTCGCCTCAGGCCGGCTCGATAGAAGGTCGGCCACCCGCCTGTCTGCGTGCGGCACGCACAGGCAGGCGCCTGTGCCACAGCCCTCGCGCTCCCTCCTGCCGCTGCGGGTCATCTGGTGCTTCCCCGCCAACCGCCGCTTCGCTACCCTCGCGGCCATCGTGACGATGCCTTTCCGCATCCTGAGTCTGCTGCTGTGCCTGCTCGTGGCCGGGCCGATGAGCACGCCGGCATGGGCGCTGGCGCGGCCAGAAACTCGCGTCGGGAAAATTTTTTCAGCCCCCCTCAAATCCGCCGCTGCCGACCTCGACCAAACCCTTGATGCACGCTGGGAAAACCCCGCTTGTGGTTACGACTTCGCATCGGGTGTGTGCAAATACCTCTATTGCCATGCAGACCCTGTAAACCGGATTGATCCATCTGGAATGATGGACATGATCCAGTTGCAGGCCGTGATGACAAAGATCAGCGGGGTCGCAGCATACACTGGATTCCGGGCAATTCTGGTATTGAATCGCGTCACAGTGATTGTGTTCGAGGCAGTCACAGGAAACACCGTTATCATTGGCGGAGGGGGAGCGGTGGTTGCTCTTAAACAAGGCACGAAGATGGGGGGTGTTAGCTGGCCAACGTGGCAATCAATCGGAAATTTGTTGAAGGGCAGTGGCAACAAGGTTGGAACCTACAAGGAGGTTGCAAAGGTTTTGGAGAGGGGAAGCGGTCAGCAAGCAAATCACCTGAACCAAGCGAAAGCGTTTACAAACATCCCATATGACGAAGGCGTAGCAGCGGCGATGGGAGGCGGCACAAATCTCAAGGGGACTCAACACTGGAGATTCCACGATGTGTTGGAAGCTTTTTGGCGACCGTTTCGAGCGAGCGGAACAAAGCCGACCAATACTCAATACGCCAAAGCCATGGAAGAAGGACTTGAGGCGGCGGGATACGCCCCCGAAGAGGTTAAAGCGCTCTCTAAACTCGCGGAAGAGAGCCGGGTCAGTTTTGGATACCACGACGGGCCGGGAGGTCTTCAGCCGGAAGTCCCGGGCGCGATACCCGGCATGTAGATTTAATTCCCATGATAGCTCCAGAAGAAAAAATCGCGGAGGCCAGAGCCACCTACGGGCGGTCAATCGGGGAGATTCTGGCAAAAGAGCCGGAACGCGGCATCTACAAGGTTCTTGGTGCGATTGAGGTTTTGGTTGGATCGAAAATCCACCAGAAGCTTCCGACGTCTCCTTCAGAACGAATGATTTTCGCGTTTACCTGGCTGGCCCGCGAAGTTCAAAACGGCGGCTTCCATCAGTTCTTCGTTAATTCGGCTGGAGACTTCTGGAAAGATGTTTCGAGTGGTTTGGTTGCAGTCGGTGATGAGAATGGTTCGGCACTGTTCCGGCAAGTGCTCTCAATCTTTCCCGACTCATCTCCTTCGGAAGACCGGGATGCCCGGCTCAACCAACTCGACGAATTGGAGGAGCAAGACGAAGACAGAGTTTGGGATCACTTCAAGAGCGTGACCGATCATTACTTCCGAACTCCGTTCCCAAACTGGGAATTGGTTTACGTTTACGTCAAAACACATCCAGACGAGTTCGATTTGCGGAATGCGTAACGCCCGTTGTCCCGCCAAAAGGTGTGAAGGGGATCAGCGGCGCTGATACCCTTTCCAAAGTTGTTCACCAGGGCGCGGAGCGACGCCCCGGGAAGCGGGAGCGCAGCGCCCTTGTGAACAACTTGGCGGCGGGCGAGAGTCCCGCCGGCAGTCGCAGCTTTGCCCCGACGCTTCACGGTCGCAGCGGCGCAGTCCCCACAAGGACCAGCCTGAGATCACCGGTGGCGGCGGGTGCGTCCGGGCCAACCTCTGAGAGAACCGCACCCTGCGAGGGTCCCCGTATCAGGTCGAGGCCGTCCCCGGAACGCGGCGAGGCGTCTGCCGCAATGAAAGGACAACGTATGAAAACGTGGAATGAACTGACGCACTTCGCCGGCCTGGACTGGGCGGGCGATCATCACGACGTGGCCGTCGTGGAGAGAACAGGTAAAGTCGTGGCCGAGTTCCGCATTGAACACGAGCTGCGAGAGTTATTCCGGCGGCGCGCCCAACGAGAAGATCACCTGGGGCAAACTCGACAAAGCCACGCCGAAGTTCATCATCGCATCGGACGCGACCCTTGTGGCGCCGTTGCTCTTTGCGCGCGCATGGCGCGATGGGTAAGATGCGAACGCTCGAATAACACATTATGAAAACCAATACTCACCACACCACGCGGCGCTCCTTCCTGAAAGCCGGCGCCACCCTGTCGGCGGCACTCGTCACCGGCGCCCCGTTTGTTCGCGGCGAAGACAAGGCGGGAGTCAGAATCCCGCGAGTCGGCGCGGGCGGGCATCAATATGAAGTGCTGCACGATTGGGGGGAGCTTCCGAATGGCATCGTCTATGGAAATACCCATGGCGTGGCCGAGGATTCGCAGGGGCGCATCTACATCAAGCATACCGTTCACCAGAGTAGCCAGGTGGCCGACGCGGTGGTGGTTTTCGACGCGGAGGGAAAATTCATCAAGTCGTGGGGGGCGGATTTCAAAGGCGGGGCCCACGGCATGCATCTGGTGAAGGAAGGCGGCAGCGAGTTCTTTTACCTTTGCGACACAGCCCGCAAAATAGTGGTGAAAACCGACCTTGATGGCCAGGTGATCTGGGAACGCGGTTGTCCGGAGGAAACCGGCGGCTACAAGAATCCGCAGGAATACGTGCCGACCAATGTTGCGACCGCGCCGGATGGACGCGTCTTTGTGGCTGACGGGTATGGGCGGAATTACATCCATATCTATCAACCAGACGGCACCCATGTGAAAACCTTTGGCGGCAGCGGCAGGAATCCGGGCCACACGAGTACGCCCCATGGCCTCATGGTGGATACGAGGGGTGAAAAACCGCTCCTTGTCGTCGCGGATCGAAGCAATCGCCGGTTGCAATATTTCACCTTGGACGGGGAGCATGTAAAATTCGTCACGGAGGAACTGCGGGCGCCCTGCCACTTCCACCAACGCGGTGATGTTCTTCTGATTCCAGACCTGGAATCGCGGGTGACACTCTTTGACCGTGAAAACAGGCTGATCGCCCATCTCGGCGACGGGAAACATTACAACGGCATTCGTGACAAGGAGCGCTCGGCCTTCACTCCGGGCAAATTCGTCGCGCCTCACAGCGCCATCTTTGATCATGCGGGGAATATCTTCGTCGTCGAGTGGGTGGAGGTGGGCCGCGTAACCAAGCTGAAGAAGATTACCTGACGGAATCCATTGCCAGGCTTGCCTAGCTGACACAAACAACAAACTACAACCTCAAAACTCCATGCCCTGGTTCAAACGCGAAGCACAAGCATCGCGCACCTGGAGGTTGAGGTTCTCTGCCAGCGAACGCTGGAGGAAGCGCAGACGCGGTTAAAAGGTGATTGCCGGCGCGTCCTCCTGCTCCCCCCGACCTGACCCGTGCCCACAACGGCGCGGGCTGGGTCACGGAGACTTTTTACAAACTACTGGCGAAGACCTGCGCCGCTCATGTCATTCCCACGCCTGGCCGGCATGTCCCGCACACCGAGGCAGAAAATAAATGGGGTTGAGTTCGATTCCGCACCCACACATTCACGCGCATGATTGGCTGGTGGCGTTAGGCGTGGCGGCTCAATTCCGGCGGCGCGCGTGAACGGGTCAACCCGTCTCCTTGCGTCCGCTCGCCGCTCGACACGTCGGGCGCGTCTTTGTAGGGTCACCGCCATGCGGCGAATTGGCGGGCTGATTGTTCTGCTGTTGACCCTCAACCTGGGCGGCGCGACGGAATGGATTCGTGCCGGCCGCAACACCAATGCACCGGTCTGGGGCATCCCGGGCGGTCTCATTTGGGCGGTTCCCCCCGGCAAATTGCGGCCGCAGGGCGAGCCGCGCGGACTCATCCGGGTCGGTTATCCGGTCCTCACCAACGGCGGTTATGATCTGATTAATTTCATCGCCGTCGAACCCATCGTCCAAGGCCGGCGCGGATTCAGCGAACTGGAGTTGAGCCAGACCGATCAGAAACCCGGCAAATTATTCTGGTCCGGCGCGGAAACCGCCACGTCCCCCGCCGAGCAGTTGTCGCCGGGCACGTTGCGGCAACTGGGTTCCGGAATTGAAGAACTCACGGTCGCGATTGGCATCGAACGCTTCGAAAACGGCGCCGCAGTCCAACTGCAAATCAGCCAGCGCACGGACCGCCCGGACGAACTGCGGTTGGTGGTGCGGGCCCGGCCGGACAGCGCGCCGTTGGATTACTGCATTTTGACCGCCACGATGGGCAATTGGATTCGAGCCCGGCAGCTCTGGTTGCGCGACCGGGTGGTCAACAGTTTGCGGCAATACCCGGAACACCGCGGCGCCCACTTTGCCGCGCACAGTTTTTTCCCCCTGGCCCAGCTTCACCGCGACCCGGACGGGAGCGTGCTGGTGGCGTTAACCTCGGATGAATCCGATCCGGCGTTGGTGCATCCATTTCGCCATTCCGACTTCTGGTATTATGGCGGCCAACCGGTCACGCAGTACTGGCGCAAGCCGGCTGCCACCGTGCGCCCGGATCTACGGGCAGTGGTCAATGCCCGGTACACGTACTGGCAGTCACAACATCCCATTCCCGGCGGGGTGGCTTATGAAAATTTTGAGTTGAATGAACGCTATCACCCCGGACAGGAATTCATCTTTGGCGTCACGCGCAGGACTCCGGCACAACTGGGGATGTCCGCCACTCCGTGAGTCAACGGACCTGGGTGGCGCGCTGTCGCGCTTCGGGCAGCCAGGCCTCCAACTGTTTGATGCGCGTTTCATCCAGCGGATGCGTACGCAGGAACTCCGGCGTGTTGTCCCCCTGCTGCTGGTTGAAGGCGCTGAACCGTTTCCAGAACTCGACCGCCGCTTCCGGCGGATAACCGGCCTGCGCCATGTAAATCAACCCGATGTGATCCGCCTCCGACTCCTGTTTCCGACTGTGCGGCAATTGCACCCCCACTTGCGAGCCGACTCCGTAGGCCAGTTGCGCCACTGCCTGCCAGCGCGGATCGGTGGCCTGCAAGCCAAGGCCGAGCAAACTGCCGCCGGTTTGCAACAGCATCGCTTCGCTCATGCGCTCACCGCCATGCCGTGCCACCGCGTGCGCGATTTCGTGTCCTAAAACGGTGGCCAGTCCGGCTTCATCTTTGGTGATCGGCAAAATGCCGGTGTACACGCCCACCTTGCCGCCCGGCAGACAGAACGCGTTGGCCTCCTTCGACGCGAACACCACGAACTCCCATTGCGCGTTCGGCATGTCGTTGTTCGCCACGGCCGCGATGCGTTTTCCCACCCGCTGGACCAGGGCATTGGCCGCCGCGTCGGTGCTGATGGGCACCTGCTTTTTCATCTCGTCGAAACTGGTCAAACCCAGCTGCATCTCCTCGCCTTCGGACAGAATGTTGAACTGCTGCCGTCCCGTGACCGGCACGGTGTTGCAACCGGGTCCCCAGACCAGTGCCGCCAGAGCCAGACCCACGACCGCGGCGCGCTTCAACATTCTGCACTCAATCCACCATTTCATGCGCTCCAGCGAACCGGAAACCGGCATGAAATTCAATGTAAAACCATGCCGCCCCCGGCGCCGGCCAGGCCCGGCGGAGCCCCCCGGCAGGCGCTTAAAACGGCCAGTGGATGCCGATGGAGAAATAAACGGCCTGGACCTGGTCCAGCTGCGCCCGCCGTCCCGCCGCGCGAAACGTGGCGGAACTCATCGGCAGGTATTGGACCCCGAGATACAGATCGCCGTTCTCCACAGTGTGCAAAAGCAGCGCGGCGGAAAGGTAACCGCCATAGGTGAGTTCGGTTCCACTGTGGCGCCCCGCGTTGACTCCCATCGTGCCGTCGGGAAATTGAACCGACTCGAACATTTTCAGATCGCCCGAAACGATTCCCAAAGCGGCGCCGGCGCCGAGCAAAGTGCTGATGCGCGGATGCGGATCCCATTGCCAGGTGGGCCCCAGCCGCAGACTGTAAAGCGTGGCCTCCAACTCGCGCGTGCCCACGAGGTTCAGTCCGGTGACCGTGCCGGCGCCGATGGTTTCGTTTTGTGCCACATCGTTGAGGAGCGCTCCGGGCCCGGAATATGTGCCCTGATACGGGCCTGCGGGCACCACTATTCCGGCGGTGGGGTACGAGTGCGTAATGCGGGTGGCGGAGACTCCCCCCAACGTGCGTTGGTCCTTGATTCCGATCGGCATGAAGCCAAAACCAAATTCCCAGCCCAGCGAGGACCGTTCCCCCTGCCGGACCTTGCCGCCGTAAGCCAGCTCGAAGCCGGCTTCCGCCCCGCTGCCGGGTTCGGCGCTTCCGCTGACGGTGTAGCTTTCTGCCGCGTGAAAATAGATCCGGTCATCACCCGGCACGTACTGAGTGCTGCCGCCCTGGTACCCCCAATACCACGTCTGGCCGTTTTTGTTGCCGGTGGCATCCACGCGCACATAACCATCATCGTAAAAGTGGTCCTGACCGCTGACTCCGGCGGCCCCGGGATGATTTCCTGAAAAGGCAAACGTGCCGGCAGTCTCGAATTTTCCCCGGAAATTCAGCCCCATCACGGCGCTCAAGCGAAAATGCCGCGTCCATTGGGACTGGTCGGATTTGCCCAGGTTGAACAAATGGCTTAAATCCTGATCCCAACCTTGCGCGCAAGCCGCGCCGGTGCCGAGCAACAGGCTCCCGAGCCATCCCGTGAGCGCGCGTGCAAACTGGAGGTTTTTCCGCATGACTCAGGGCATTTCCAAGACGCGATAGACGCGTTGTCCCACACTTAAAGGTGCGCTGCGCGTCTTGGGCGGTCCTCGATCAATCCATTGCACGCGAGTGGCGGGCGCCACAACCGAGGGTTGCACTGTAAGCCAGGTGTTGGTGCCCGGACCATCCTGATAAATGATGGTGTAAGTCCGGCCGATGTTCGCGGCGAACTCAATCAGAAATCCGTTTGGCGTCATCAGTTGTTTGGTCACCGCCATGCCGTTTGTGGAAGCCGTCGAAAGATCAATGGGGGTCACGCCCAGTGGAGTCAACGTGTAATCCGACAACGGCTCGCGTTCCAGCGTGTAAAATTCCAGCGTCAGTTCCACTCCGCTCTGCCCCGTCAGCGCGAAATTATACAGCACGTACGCCGACCCGGCATTCGTGCCGGCGGCGTTGTAGAGCCAGACGCCCGCCGGCAGGCCCGCCGCCGCCAGGCGTACAGCGGGCACCGGCGCCGCCAGTTGATTGGTCAGCAGCACCCGCATTTCCAAAAGGCCGGTCTGGGGATTGATCTGCTGCGCCAGCACGGTCGCAGCGAGTCCGCCCGAAATAAAGGCACTGATGGGCAGGGTGCTGGTCGCGACGTTGTTGGTGGGGTTCGGATCGTCCCCGCCGCCGCCCACCGCCGCCGTCAATTGGAAATTCCCCGCCTGCGGACTGCGCACAGCCACGAGCAACCGGGTGTTCGCGCCTGCGGCCAGCGTGCCGATCGGCCAGGTCAGGGCGCCGTCTGAAAAATCTGTGGCGGCGTCCGGTGGCGTGACGCTCACCAATTGAAAGGCGCTGGGCAGCCAGTTGGTGAGCACCACTCCCGTGGCGGCGCTGGGCCCAAGATTCGTTACGAACAAGCCGATGGTGGTGAGATCATTCGTGAAAATGCCCGTGCTGGCATTGGTCAAACCAATGGCCAGATCGGCGACGGGAAACCCGACCTGCGTCACGAGGTTTGTGGTCATATTGGTGCGGCCCAAGGTGAACACGGTAAATTCATTGGTGAACGAGCCGGAGGTTTGTGGACGCAAACTCATGGTGAGCCGCGCCACCTGTCCATACGCCATCGGGCCGAAAGTAAATATCAGCCCGGTGTCGGAATTGGTGATGAACCCACCAAAGGAATTCGTCGCTCCGACGAGTTCCGCCGGGCCGGAGGGTTGATTCGTCACAATGATTTGCGGCAGGGTCACGCCTGAGATGTTGGTGATGAACAACGAATAAAACACCGCCTCGCCCGGCGAAACGGAATCCGGACTGGCGCTGGCCGCCAGGGAAAAATCCACGAACTGGGCCGGCACGCGACCGCCCCACCACAGCGCGGCCACACATCCCAGAAGCACCAGCCACCGGCGCCCGGGCCTCCTGAACCTTGCGGGATCGCCGGATTTTTGCACGACGCGAGGATGGCATGGATTCACGTTTTGGCAACTCCTTACCCCGGCGGGGACCGGCGTTGTTTTGGGCTTGAATTGATCGCGCCGGCGTCGCACTCTGCTGCGCGCTAGGGCCCATGGAATGTGGACTTACGAACCCCGTCAGGGCCGGAAGGCAGCAGCGGCAGTTTGCTCCGTATCTGCCGTGGTCACCCTAGCACTTTCTGATTCCGGGGGGCCGGGCCGGAGATCCCCCGCCGCCCGAACTCCTCATTCGGGCTTTCCGTCCGCACCGGCCTGCCCCATCATTACAGGCAGCCATGAGTTATCAGGTCATCGCCCGCAAATATCGCCCGCAACGCTTCGCCGACGTGATCGGCCAGGAGCACGTCACACAGACGTTGGTCAGCGCGATCCAGCAAAACCGGATAGCGCACGCCTACATCTTCTGCGGGCCGCGCGGCACCGGCAAAACCACCATCGCCCGCATCTTTGCCAAATGCCTCAACTGCACCGGCGGCCCGAAAGTGGACTTCAATGATGAGGACGATCGGGTGAAGGAAATCACCGAAGGCCGGGCGCTGGACGTGCTGGAAATTGACGGCGCCAGCAACAACGGGGTCGAACAGGTGCGCGAACTGCGCGAAACCTGCCAATACCTGCCGGCGAGCGGCCAGTTCAAAATTTACATCATTGACGAGGTGCACATGCTTTCCACGGCGGCCTTCAATGCGTTGTTGAAGACGCTGGAGGAACCGCCGGCACACGTGAAATTCATGTTCGCCACCACCGATCCCGAGAAGGTTCTGCCCACCATCCTTTCCCGCTGCCAGCGCTTCGACCTGCGGCGCATCCCCACGACGTTGATCGCAACGCATCTCGGCGAAATCGCCGCGAAGGAAGGCGTCCAGGCGGACGCCGGCGCGCTGGACGCCATTGCCCGCGGCGCGGACGGCGGGATGCGCGATGCCGAGTCGGCGCTCGATCAACTGATCAGCTTCTGCGGCGACCACATTCAGGAGGCCGATGCACTCACGATGTTTGGGTTGACCGGGCGGCAGCAAATCCTGGCTCTCAGTGGCGCCATTCTTGCCGGAGACATTCAGGCCGCCTTGTGGCAATTGCACGAGTTGATCCAGAACGGCAAAGACCCGGGCCATTTGCTCTCCGACCTGCTCAGCCACGTCCGCAACCTGATCTTGTTCCAGGTTTCCAAGGGCAATCTGGAATTGCTGGAAGCTTCCGACACGGAGGCCGACGCGCTGCGCCAGCAGTCGGGCCTGGTCTCCACCGAGGCGCTGACCCACATCCTCGAAACGCTCTCCGACGCCGAATTGCGGTTGCGCAATGCCGCCTCCAAAAAAATTCTGCTCGAAGTCGCCTTGTTGCGCGCCATTGAAGCGCGACAAACAGTCAGCCTGGATGCGGTGTTAAAACAATTGAACCTGCTGCGCGAACAAGCGGGTGTCAGCCCGCACCCTCCCGCCAGTGCGCCGCCGGAAACCCCGCCAGCCCCCGCACCCCGCAAGGACGTGCCGCCGCCCCTGCCGGCGGGGCCAGCACCCTCGGCAGCCTCGCGTCCCGCCAAAACCGGGGCGGCATTGAGCGGCGAAAAACTGGCCACGCTTTGGGGGCAACTGCTGGAAACCGCCGGCCAGGCCAGCCCGTTCATTCGCACCTATTTGCTGGAGGCCCATCCCGTATCCTTGGAGGACGGCCGGCTGACCATTGGTTTCGACCCGGAATTTGATGATCACCGCGGCCTGGTGGACAACCCACGCAACCAGACGTTGCTGCAAACCAAGCTGACTGAACTGGGTTACGCGGGGACCGAGGTGAAATTCATCTGCGCCGAGGCGCCGGCGGACCGGGTGCGGCCGGCGACGGAACGGCCCCCGGCGGAACCGGAAACCCCATCCGCCCCGCCGCTCCGGGGCGAAAAAGGTGCGGGAAGCCGGAAAACCGCAGCGGGCGCCGGGAAGGCAAAAGCACCGGCGCGGGCGCCTTTCAATCCGGAGGATTTCAAAAATGATCCCTTGATCCAAAAAGCCCTGGAGATTTTCAAGGGCGAGATTGTTGAAGTGCGGGCGTGAGCCGGCAAGCCCCCCACGTGCCCCCGTCATGCCCGGCCGCGACACCTTCCGAGCAACCAGCTGAAGCGGGGGCCTGACCTTCGTTCCCGACCGTGCCGCGAATGCTGCCGTGCCCTCGCCGTGCCGGCTCCGCCAAACCGGGCTCTACACGGAAGGGGAAGATGGTGTTGGGATTGCTCACCCTCCTGGCCGGATGGAAGCCGAATTGATTCGCAAATCCCGCCCCATCCGGCTAACTTCAACGGCATGTCGAGCATCGGCAAACTCATGAAACAGGCTGCGCGCATGCAGCAGCAGATGGAACAGATACAGGCGGATCTCGCGCGGCGCACGGTGGAAGCCACCAGCGGCGGCGGCGCGGTCAAAGTCACCGCCAGGTGCGATGGCTCGCTGGCCGCCATTCGCATTGATCCGCAGGCCCTGAATCCCGAGGACGCCCAAGTGGTGGAGGACATGGTTCTCACCGCCGTGAACCAGGCCCTCGCCCAGGCCCGGGAAATTTCCAACACTGAAATGGGCAAGGCCACGGCCGGCTTCAACCTGCCGGGGTTTGGCTGAGGCCGCCCTTCCTGGTTGAAGGTTGCAACCGGCAGGTTGCGGGACACCGCCACCGGCTGCTGCCAACCGGCCCTGGCAACTCGCATGTTTCCCGATTCCATCAACACGCTCATCGCCGCCCTGGGCCAATTGCCCGGGATCGGGCCGCGCTCGGCGGAGCGCATTGCCCTGCACCTGGTGCAAGCCAGCCCCGACGGAGTCCGTGCGCTCGCCGACGCCATGGTCCAGGCGCGCGAACGCACGCGATTTTGCGATCGCTGTGGGGCGCTCACCGACCAGTCGCCCTGCGCGATCTGCTCCGACCCCCGCCGCGACGGCACCCTGCTTTGTGTGGTGGAACGCGCGGTGGACCTGCTGCGGATTGAAAAGACCCGGGCTTATCGCGGCCGGTTTCATGTGCTCGGGGGGAAAATCTCTCCGCTGGATGGGGTGGAGCCAAAGGACCTGCGCATCGCGGCATTGGAACAGCGGCTGCAGGCGGAACCGATCCAGGAAATCGTCCTGGCGCTGGGCACGGATGTGGAAGGTGATGCCACAAGCCACTACCTGGCGAAACGTCTGGCGCGGCCCGGATTGAAAATCTCCCGCATCGCCTACGGCCTGCCGGTGGGCAGCGGCCTGGAGTACGCGGACGAGTTGACCGTCAGCCGCGCGCTGGAAGGCCGGCGCGAAATGCACGAATGAGCTGGAAACCCATCAAGCCCTCCATCGTCGCCTTCGATCTCGGCAAGGTCCTGGTGGACTTCGATTACTCGCGCGCCGGCCGCGGTCTGGCCGCCCGGGCCAGTCTGCCCCCGGCCGAAATCCAGACGTTCCTGGATCACTCTCCCCTGCTCTTCCGCTATGAAACCGGCAAGCTGTCGCGTCAGGAATTTTATGAGACGGTCTGTCAACACACCGGATTCCGCGGCAGCCGGGAGGAATTTGCCGTGCTCTTTGCCGACATTTTCACGGAAATTTCCGAAATGACGGCGCTCCACTCCGCGCTGCGGGAACGGGGCATCCCCACTTATATTTTTTCCAACACCAACGATCTGGCGATTGAACACATTCGCCGCAACTTTGCCTTCTTTGCCCACTTCGATGGCTACATTTTCAGCTACGAAGTTGGCGCGATGAAGCCGGAGGCCAAAATTTACGAGGCCCTGGAAACGCTCACCGGCAAGCGCGGCACGGAAATTCTTTATCTGGACGACCGGGCGGAGAACGTGGCCGCCGGGGCGGCGCGCGGCTGGCAAACCCTCCTCCAGACGGAGCCGTCCCGCTCACGCGCGGAAATGGAACGGCTGGGGCTGCTGGATTAAACCCTGAACCGGACGCATCCGTCCTGCCCGGCGCCGGATTAACGCTGGGCAATCAACAGGTGCTCCAGTTTCTCGCCCCCATCGCCCAGTGCGAACAAACGATCCGCAATTTCATTCAGCGCGCGCCGGGCCGTTGCAAACTGATCCGAGAGCGTGCTCAAAACCTCGGACAACTGGTAACGCTGCGCCAGGCGATGGTCGCTGGCGATCCCATACTGGCTGCGGCCCAGCGCCTCGTAATACTTCAAATCCGGAAACCCCTTGCGCTCGGCACGGAAGCGAATGCGCTCGTGAAACACGCCGGAGAGAAACAGGGAATGGTTGCCAATGTGAACGCGGATTTGAAAGCGGGTGCGGTCATCTGCCGTTTGCAGGGCGGCCAGCATTTCGAAGAAATAATCCAGCGCGTTGGGCTGGCCGGGCACGACGCATCGCAATTGTTCCGCGCGGGCAAACTCCGAGAGGACCTCGGCCACATAATCAGCCACACGCCGGTCGGTCACCCCGGCCCGCTTCATTACCTGACGCACCAGGACGTAGAAATAAAAATGCGTGGACACCCGCAGACAACCACGCCGTTCGAGCAGGGCCTGCAACAGCGCCTCGTCGTCGAGAATCAAATCGCGCGTGTCATCCTCCGTCAACAGTCGCACCAGGCACTCCGTGTCGCCCAGCCTGGCGCCCAGCACCTCCCGGACAAAGTCCACATCTTCCGCGGCAAACTGCACGCGACAGTTCGGTTGAATGACTTTCATGCGCGGCCTCAACTTACGCCATTCGGCGTCCCGGACAACCTCCTTTCCGGGAATGCAGGCAGGAGCGGTGCCAGTCCCGCGTGGCCGCACCCGCAACTCCTCACTGGCGGGATCGCGCAAAAAACGCCATGGTAGGCGACCATGAAAGGAATTGGCGGCGGATTCAGCAGTGGCGCAATCGGGATTTTGCTCGTTCCGGGGCTTGCCCTGGCGGCGGCCACCGTGGAGTTTCACGGCGAACAATTTCTGCCTTTTCGATCCTTTCACGCTTTTGCCAGGACCGTCCAGCCGGATGCCGGAATCACGCTGCTGACCTCGCCGGAAATTGAAACTGGCATCCACTGGGACGAGCTGGTGATCTCGTGGAATGCCGAGGCACAGCCGACCGACTGGCTCGAAGTCAAGGCGCGGGCGCTGTATCCGGACCATGCGACAAAGTGGTTCACTTTTGGACAATGGTCGGGTGCGCCCGGGATCCACGCGCGGGCCAGTGTCAAGCATCAGGAGGATGTCGAAGGCCACATGGACACGGACACCCTGATCCTCCAGCAACCGGTGAACCGCCTGCAGGTGCAGATCACGCTGGGTTCGACGACGCGCACCCCGCCCAGGTTGAAATTCCTGGGTTTGTCCGTGCTCGATTCGAAATACCAACCGGCGGCGCGACCGCCGAACCGCCGCGCGTGGGGCAAATGGATCGAGGTGCCCAAACGCGCGCAAATGGATTATCCCCATGGCGAAGTGCTTTGCAGCGCCACGACGACTTCGATGCTGCTCGCCTACTGGGGCCAGCAATTGAACCGGCCGGGCCTGAATGTGGATGTGCCGGAAGTGGTGCAGCAGATTTTTGATCCCGTCTGGAACGGCACCGGCAATTGGATCTTCAACACCGCCTACGCCGGAAGCTTCCGCTGGATGCGCGCCTACACCACCCGGCTGCTGGACTTGACTGAACTGGAGGATTTCATTGCACGCGGCATTCCGGTGGGGTTGTCAGTGTGCTCCAACCGCCTGAATGCGCGCAGCCGCATCCCCAGCGGCCATCTGGTGGTGCTTGTCGGCTTCACTGCCGCCGGAGACCCCATCATCAATGATCCGGGCAAATCCCAAAAAACGCCGCACGTCTTTCCCCGGGAACGGGTGCGGGACGCCTGGGCGTACTCCAAGAACGCGGTCTATCTGATCTACCCCGTCAATACCGTCCTGCCCACCGACCACTTTGGACATTGGGAATCGCGCACGGCAAAACGCGCAATCAAACTGCTGCCCTGAAGATGTGCCGGTCTGCCGGCCCGGCCGTGAAATGACCGCCCATTCAGCAGCGCGAACCCGGCGCGCGGACGCGAACCAATGTGCCCGAGCGCCATTCCCGCCGGACCTGGGACCGGATCAATTGCCACCCCGCCGAAGCATAGGTCCGTTCCACCCTGGCAAACTCAATCTGGAGAATGCCGGCCACGACCAGGACGCCGTCAGGTTTCACCCGGGCCAGAATGCGATCGCGTTCCGCGATCAGGAGATCCGCCAGAAGGTTGGCGCAGACCAGATCATACGCTTGCGGCGCACGCCGCGGCAACCGCGTGAGATCGGCCCGGGTGATGCGGAGGCGGTGCGCCACCCGGTTGCGCCGGGCATTCGCGCGGGCGGTTTGGACGCATTGAGGATCGTAATCAAAGGCGGCCACGGGGGCGCACCCCAGCTTGGCGGCGGCAATCGCCAAAATGCCGGACCCCGTCCCCATGTCGAGGCAGGCTACGGCCGGGCGCGCCCTCACGACCCGGACCAGTTCGTGCAGACAATAGTCAGTGGTCGGATGCTGTCCCGTGCCGAAACTCAAGCCTGGATCCAACACGACAAGCTTTTGCCCGCGCTTCGGTTTGCGTTTGATCCATCCGGGTTTGATCAACAGCGCGCCCCCAATCTCCCGGGCAAAAAAGTGGCGCTTCCAGACCTCCGCCCAATCCGCGCGCGGGAGTTTGACGATGCGAATCGTGGCCGCTCCCGTAGGCAGACCGCAGTCGCGCAACCGTCGCAACCCGGCCTTCAAGGAGGCGATCCGCCTGGCCGGCGCTTCCGGCGCTTCCGGCGTGTAAACCGAAACGGTCACCTCGCCCGACTCCGCGTCGGTGTAGGACGACGGACCGGGCGCAACCTGTGCCGCCAGCATTTCGGCCACGGCCTCCTCCGCCTCGGGGGTGGTGACGACGGAAGTTTTCCAGAGGGTTTGCGCGCTCATGTGGGAGGCCGGCAAAAGAAGGTGCGGTGGCCGGGGTTACGCATGATTGGCGGCGTGGTTCAGCCCGGGCAAGTCCCGCCAGGGAGCAAAGTCGGACAACCGCAAACGCGCCCGGGAACCGTCCAGGGTCACGGTGGAAATGCTCGCATATTCAATTTCCATCCAGTCCATCTGCTCATACGGCAGCCGCAACAACAGGGAGATCAACATGCGAATCACGCCGCCGTGACAAAACACCCCCACCGACCGTCCACGCCCCTGATCCAGAATTTTCCGCAAACATCCTGCGATCCGCAGCCGGTAGGCGTCCATGCCTTCCGCCTGCGGGACCTTTCCCGCCACCAGCGCTTCCAGCCATTGATGCGAGTCATAACCATAACGCGCCTTGACCTGTGCAAAATTGAGACCCTGCCAGGCGCCAAAATTCACTTCGTGCAGGTCCGGCAGCACCACCGGCCTCTGTGTAGAGCGCTCCACCAGCGGAGCCAGGGTCTGCTGCACCCGCTTCATCGGACTGGCGAACAGCACGTCCAGTGGTCGCTGTTGCAGGTAGTCCGCCAGCGCGCGCGCCTGCTGTTCGCCGCGGGGCGAGAGGTTCATGTCAATCGTTCCACCAAACACCCCCTGGTAGGCGGGTTCCACCTCCGCGTGGCGGATCAAGTGCAGCGTCGTATTCATTCGTGAGCCAGTCTCATGGTTCCGGCGAAGTTCCGTTGCCGGGGCGGCGCCCCGGAACGTCGCGCAGTCCGGTCAGTCACCAAGCAGGGCCTGTTCCTGGAGGCGGAGCAGGTGACGGATGCCGGCTTTGCCCAGGGCGAGCAGCTCCGCCAGTTGGGCCTCGGTGAACGTGGCCTCCTCGCCGGTGCCCTGCAGTTCAATGAATTCGCCTGCCGCATTCATGACAAGATTGAAATCCACCGCCGCCGCCACGTCCTCCGTGTAACACAGATCGCAGAGGGCCCGGCCGTCCACCACCCCCACACTCACGGCGGCGACTGCGTGCGCCACCGGGTTCTCCGTCAATTTTCCTTCGCGCAGCAAGCGGCGCACGGCAAATGTCAACGCCACGTAGGCGCCGGTGATGGCCGCGGTGCGCGTGCCCCCGTCCGCCTGCAACACATCACAATCCACACACAGGGTGCGCGGGCCCAGTTTTTCCAGATCCAGCGTGGCGCGCAGGGTGCGGCCGATGAGCCGTTGAATCTCCTGCGTGCGACCCTCAATCCGCCCTTTCGTGCTGTCACGCGGTTTCCGTTGCGGTGTGGAATACGGCAGCATGGAGTACTCGGCGGTGATCCAGCCGCCGGCCAGATTTTGCTCCTTCATCCAGCGGGGCACGCTTTCCTCGATCGTCACGCCACAAATGACCCGGGTGTCGCCCCATTCAATCAAGGTCGAACCCGCGGCGTTCGGAGCGATGTGATTTTGAAAAGTGATCGGTCGCAGTTCGTCCGCGCGGCGACCATCCGCACGGAGGCAGGAACTTTGGGACGAAACCATAAAGCAGGCGTGATGGTAATTCAGTCCGCCCCAATGGCAACGCGAAAGCGCCGGCGGCCGGATCACGCCCCGGCGCCTGCCGCGGTGCGCCGTTTATTTTTGGTCGCCCGCCTTTGCGGCCTGATGGCGCTCCTGCAACTGCCGGATGAGATAGCCATCCTCGGTGGTCTGCCGCCAGGCGGAGTACCAGAGGTTGCGCAGCATCTCTCCGCCGCGCGCCAGTTGGGTCTCCAGGAAGGCCCGGCCTTCCTGCGCCGCCGGATTGTCCGGCGACAATTTCCCCTCCTTTTCCAACTGGTATAGCGGCGCTACAAACTTTTCCGTCGCGAGCAAATACGCCATGACCGCCCGGAAGGTGTCGCCTTCAACGAAGGGATTTCCGACCAGCTCGGCCGGTCGAATCCGCTCCGCCAGCAACGCCACCTGCACTGGACCGGTCTGCTTGAGAAAGCCGCCATCAATCCAGCTGTGAAAACTGCGGTTGGTGGTGAAACCCCGGGGGTTGTCCCCCACCCAGCCGTGGTGATGCTTGGTGACGTGCAACGGCTGCGCACAGTCCCCGACGTAATGCCCCTGCAGCGCCATGAGGTAGATGATGTTCTCCTGCGCCTGCGCAATCTCCCCGGGCGTGCCGCCATAATCCTGAAACGCCTTCAAATATGAGAAGGCGGAACGCAGGCGGCCCTGATATTCCGTGATGGTCCACGGCGCAAACCCAATCAGTTCCCGCGTGTGATCCTTGTTTTTCAGCGGGTCAACCGGCGGAAAACGTTCAGGAAACCGGGCGCGTTCCGCGCCAATTTTCTGCGCGAAATCGTAACGAAACACCGGCAGCGTCGCTGGCGTGAGACCAAACCTCTCCAGTTCCTCGAGGTCCAGGTAGTGATCCGGGCCGTTGCAGTGGTTCAAGGACTGATCGTCACCGATGTTGCGCCACCGGTCCGGCTCGCCGGCCAGGAACCCAATGCGTTCGCGTGCGGCCGGGGTTTTGACAAAATCCGGAAACTCGGGCGGCAGCGTCGCCAGGGCCGCCAGATTGACGGCCCGATGTCCGGCATAATCCCAGCCCCGCACCTGCACCGCGGCCGCGCCAATCAACCCGAAAACCAACCCCATCTTGATCCGCTTCGTCAGCTTTATCATTGCGCGGAGTTTAGTCTGGTCCGGCCCAAAGACCAGATCCAATCGCCGGGGCTTGCATCTCGCGCCGTTCCTTCTACAGTGCGAACAGAGATGAAACTGGCGGTTTCCGTGCCGCAGCGCGGCTTCACGTTGATCGAGTTGCTGGTCGTGACGGCGATCCTCGCGATCCTGGCCGCCCTGCTGCTCCCGGTCCTGGCAATCGGCAAACAAAAGACGGCGCAACTTTCGTGCATGAACAATCACCGGCAACTGACGCTTGCCTGGCAGATGTATGCCGCTGACAACCAGGACCAGTTGCTCTTTGCCAGCGAATCGCTCGATCCGGACAAGCTATGGACGGCCAAATATGCCTGGGTTACCGGCACGCTCAACTATGATCCGAACGATCCGCGAAATTGGGACCCGGCCCTGACCATCGAAAAAAGCCCGCTGTGGTCGTATGCCGGGAAAAATCCGACGATCTGGAAATGCCCGGCGGACCGTTCCGGGGTGACGGTGCAGGGCCAGTTGAAACCACGCGTCCGCAGCATGTCCATGAACATCTTTCTCGGCGGCTGGGGCGGCACCGATGGCAATTGGGGCGCGCCGTTCAGCGCCTACAAAATCTATCGCCGGCTGTCGGAGCTGTCAGACCCCGGGCCGGCCCAGACCTTCGTGTTCCTGGACATGCGCGAAGACAGCATTGACATGGGCAACTTCGCCACGAGGATGGCCGGCTGGCCCAATGCGCCCGAACAATACGGGTTTTTCGATCTGCCGGCTTTTTACCATCATCGCGCGGCGGGATTTTCATTTGCCGACGGCCATTCGGAAATCCGCCGCTGGCGGGATCCCCGCACCATGCCGCCTCTCGTGGCGAACGGCTTTGTTCCCGACCTGTATTCCTCCGCCAACAACCCGGACGTTGCCTGGTTGCAATTTCGGTCCACCCGTCCACGCACGCCTTGAACCCGGTTCAGGACGGGTCCGACCGGGCCGGGTTGAGCGACAGTTGCGGCCCGGCCGAACTCCCCGCCAGCTCGCGCGCGGCGCCCGCCTGCAGCCGGACCAGCGTCGGACGGATGAGCGTGCTTTGATAGGTGTAGCCGCACGCCAGCGTCTCCACCACACTGCCGCCGGCCGGCACCTCCTGCCCCGGCTCCAGTGCGTGCCGCTGCGGATCAAAGGCCTCCCCGGCCTGCGCCCCAACCATTTGCAGGCCGATGCGCCGGGCGGCATCCCGGCAGGTGTGCTGGAACTGGGCCAGCTGGCGGATGACGTTTTCCTGACCGGAGCGTTCCGCCGCGCGATGCAGCGCGAACGTGTGATCCAGAATGAACACCAGGACATTGAGCCACTCGCGTTCGGCACGATGCAATTTCTCGACCTCGAGCCGCAACGTGGCCCTTTCGCTGTCGTTGGCGTTCTGCATGAATTCCTTGAAACCGCGGACCTCGGCCGTCATGCGCCCGGTGATTTGCCCGGCGAGCTGGGTCGTTTCGTCCGCCTTGGCCTGGGCGGATTCCAATTGTGCCGTCGCCTGGCTGATTTGCCGCACGCAATTTTCAAGGTTTTGAATCTTCTCGGTGGCGGCGGTCAGCGAACTGCTCTCAATTAATTTCACCAGCGCCCCGTACTTGAGCAGTGCGCGATATTCGAGCAGGTAGGGCAGCACCCCCAGCACCGCGCCGAGAAACACGCAGAGGCAGCAGGTGAGCACCGCCCATTCGCCCAGCGGCAACCGGGCCTGCCAGTAAAACAAATACCACGCCAGGCCCAGCATGAAGGCGTTGGCAAGAACAAACGGCCATTTGGGCACTTTCAACTCCGGCAATTGCGGTGCGTCCTGCATCCCGACACGATACGGCAAAGCTGAAAGCGACATCAAGTTTCCCCAGTCACCAGCCGGCGGCGGCGCCCGCCGCGCGGGGATCGGCCGCACCGAGGAATGCCTTCCCCTCCGCGCTGCGGGCGACGATCTGGGACACGGCCAGGGCGGAGTGCTCGCGCACGCGATGACCGCGCTGTTCCAGCGCCTGCCGCACGGCGCGCGGCAGGCGGCTTTCCACCTGCAGTTCCTCCGGACGCCATTGATGATGAAGACGCGGTTGCGCCAGGGCCGCCTGTGGGCTCAGTCCCAGATCCAGCATGCCCACCAGCTCCACGAGAACCGCCGTGATGATTTTCGGGCCGCCCGCGGCGCCCAGCGCAATGATGGGCTCCCCGTCGCGCAGCACAATCGTCGGAGTCATGCTCGAAAGCGGTCGCTTGCGCGGAGCGACCGCATTGGCCGCCGCCCCCACCAAACCAAAGGCATTCGGCACCCCCGGCTGAACCGAAAAATCATCCATCTGATTGTTCAGCACCACGCCGGTGCCTGGAATCACCACCTTCGAACCGTACGTGGTGTTGATGGTGGCGGTGCAGGCCACCCAGTTGCCGGCGGCATCCGCCACGGACCAGTGGGTGGTGTGCCGGTCAAAGTGATCCGCTGCCCAGTCGGGTGGCCACCCGTGCCCGGACACCGGGGTCACCTGCTGCGGGTCGATCCGCGCCGCCAGAGTCGCCGCGTAGGCCTTGGAAAGCAGGCCGCGCGGCACCTGGGCATAATCCGGGTCTCCCAGCCAGTACGCGCGATCGGCAAAGGCAAGTTTCATCGTTTCCGCCAGCACATGCCAGCGCGTCGCCGGCTCAAGTCTGTTCAACGCAAAATGCTCCAGAATGTTGAGCATCTGCAGCAGGTGGACCCCGCCGGAGCTGGGAGGCGGAAACGCCACCACCTCGTACCCGCGATACGTCGTGCGCACCGGCTCGCGCAATACCATCCGGTAGCCGGCAAAGTCCGCTGCGGTCAGAATCCCGCCGTGGGCCTGCATCCATGCGGCCGTCGTCCTGGCAAAGTCCCCGCGGTAAAACCAATCGCTGCCCCGCTCGGCCAGATGACGATACGTCCGGGCCAGGTCGGGTTGTCTGAACATCGCTCCGACGCGCGGCAACTTGCCTTCCGGCATGAACAACTCGCGCGAGCCATCAAAGCGCACGAGATCATTCGTCACGGACCGCAGGCGGTTCACGAAGGTTTCGGTGACCGGAAATCCGGTTGCGGCCATTTCCGCCGCCGGCAACGCCAGTTCGCGCAGTGATTTCTTCCCAAAATGCCTTACGGCGTAATCGAATACGGCAACTTCGCCCGGAACCCCGCTGGCCAGCGGACCGGTCTGGCTCAGCTCGGTGAGGCCTTTGCCGTCGCGCACGAACAGGTCGCGCGTGGCCGCCGCCGGCGCCATTTCGCGTCCATCCAGCGCCCGGAACGTGCCATCCGCCAGACGAACCAGCATGAAACAGCCGCCGCCGATGCCGGAGTTGTGCGCGTCCACAACTCCCAGCATCAGCCCGACGGCCACCGCTGCGTCAATCGCATTGCCGCCGGATTTCAGCACCGTCACCCCGGCTTCGGTCGCGCGCGGGTGCACGGAAGCCACCATGCCGCGCGTGCATGCGTTTTGCCCGTGAACCGCGAAAGCGGCTGCGCAGCTCCCAATGAGCAACCAGCGGCCCCGCCAGATGCCCGCCGGCCGCCAGAGGGGGAGCGGCTTCACCATTGCCCGGCGCAATTTCGCTTGACCCGTAAAGTTCATTCCTTGAGCAGATTGAGAAACACCGTGATGTTTAACGCATTCACAAAATCAATCAAAAACGCGCCCACAACCGGCACGACCAGGAACGCACGGGGAGCGGGCCCGAATTTGTCCACCAAGGCTTTCATATTAGCCACCGCGTTGGGCGTGGCGCCCAGTCCAAATCCGCAATGCCCTCCGGCCATCACGGCCGCCTCAAACCCGCGGCCCATGCCTCGATACGTGACAAACCAGGCAAACAACGCCATGCAGCCCGCCTGCAGGCTGAGAATCACCAGCATCGGTCCGGCGGCGCGCGCCAGTTCCACCAGATTCAGGCTCATCAACGCCATGGAGAGAAAAATGCCCAGGGTGATCGCGGCCAGGGTCTCAATGATTTCAGTACGCACCCATGCTCCACCTGCCCGTTCCAGGACATTTCGCGCCGTCACACCGCACAACATCGCACCCATGTAAATGGGAAAGGTGATCCCGGTCATTTGAATCCACCCGCTTACCCACGCCCCGAGTTTGACGCACCCCAGCAGGAGCAGCAAATTCGGCCACACCACCTTCCCGGCTTGAAACAAGGCGCGAAAATCCGCAAGGATGCCGGCCGGGGTGGCGGCCCCCGCTTCCAAATGGGCGTGCGGCGGCGCGGTGGACTTCAACCCGAACCGCCGGATCAGCCCGCCGCCAATGGGCCCTCCCAGCAGTCCCCCCGCCACCAATCCAAAAGTCGCTGCCGCCATGCCCAACACGTCGGCGCCCGCCAATCCCGCCTGCTCCAGATCGCCGGCAAATCCCAGTGCCGTGCCGTGTCCCCCGGTCATGCTCACGCTGCCACACACCAGCCCCAGCAGGGGCGATTGCCCCAACGCCTGCGCGAGCGCCACACCGCAGACATTCTGAAGGACTGCCAACGCCCCCGCGAGAATCAGAAACCGCACCACCTGCAGGCTGCCCTGTTTCACCAGTGACCAACTGGCGTTCAATCCAATGCAGGTGAAGAACATGACCAGGAACGGCAGATGCGCGCCTTGCGCCGGCGCTGCCCACCACTGCGGTTCAATCGTCACCAGCCACGTCCACCATCGCGCGGTAATCTTCGTCTCGAACCGGCCGGTCCAGAGCTGCGTGACGTTGCCGGCCCACACGAGCAGGGAAACGAGCAGCCCCCCGATGACCGGGGGCGGGATGTGAAAACGCCCCAGCACGCGCACGCGCCGGGCCAGCAGTTCGCCCAGCCACAACACCGGCAGCGCCAGAAGAATCGTCCACCAGGCTGAAAGGCTCATGTCGTGTTCATCCGCAAGTCCCGCGACCGTAGCGGTTCAGCGGGGCGGATTCAATGTTTGCTTCCAGGTGGCGGCATTTGCCGGCTCCGGATCCGCGTGGAGGCTCCGGCTGGATGCCGTGAGCAGACGCGGGTTTTCGCTTTGCTCCCCCACCGGACCCGCTAGGCTGGGAGGAACATGGTCGAGGCTGATTCGCCCGCGCTGGCGGTAGGACAAAAGCACATCGTCAAAATTGAGGACCTGGCCTTCGGCGGTGAGGGGGTGGCCCGGTTGCACGACTTCGTGATCTTTGTTCCCTTCGTGATCCCCGGTGAGGAGGCCGAGGTGGAGCTGCTTGAACTGAAGAAGAATTTCGGCCGGGCCCGTCTGGTGCGCATCCGCACCGCCACCGCCGAACGGGTTGAGCCGGAGTGCCGTTACTTCGGCGCGTGCGGAGGCTGCCAGTATCAGCACATTGATTACCCGGCGCAATTGCGGTTCAAGCACAAGCAAGTTGCGGATTTGTTTGAGCGGCTCGCCGGCATCGCCCGGGATTTGATCCGCCCGGTCATCCCCTGTCCCCGCCCCTACGGCTACCGGAACCGGATCATGATCCGCAGCCAATGGAACAAGCCGGAACAGAAATTGAACATCGGCTTTATTCGCGCGGATTGCGGGCTGGTGGAAGACATTGAAACATGCAAAATCGCCGCCCCCGCCCTCAATGAACAGATCACCCGGGTGCGGAATCATCCGCCGCCCAAGGGGGGGATCAAGGTCGTGCTGCGACTTCCGCCGGCGGACTGGGAGGTGCCGCCCGATTCGTTTTTCCAGAATAATTTTCTGTTGCTGCCGGAACTGGTGCGTGTGGTGCGGCAAGCGCGCCAGGCCAGCGGCAGCGCGCATCTGGTGGACCTCTACTGCGGGGTGGGCTTCTTCGCCATCGAACTGGCCGGTGAGGTGAAATCCTTCGTGGGCGTGGAATGTGACCGGATGGCGATTGCTGCGGCACGGCGCAACGCCGCGCAGCGCCACGCGCACAACGGGGAATTCGTTTCGGCAAAAGTGGAGGATGCCCTGCCGCAATTGATCGCGCGGTTGTCCGCCCCGGCGACCACCGTGCTCATTGATCCGCCGCGAAAAGGCTGTCAGCCGCCGACATTGGAACTGCTGCGGCGCGTGAGGCCGGCGCAGGTGATCTACGTTTCCTGTCATCCAGCCACGATGGCCCGGGACTTGAACATTTTGCGCGCCGGCGGTGTCTTTAAGCTGGTGCAGGTTACGCCGTTGGACATGTTTCCGCAGACGCAACACGTGGAATGTGTCGCGGATCTTCGGTTTGCGGGTTAAACGAAACTTGCCAAGTGATTCCGCATGAATTCAACTGGGTAATCGCATGACAACAGGTCACGAAAAACGCCGCTCGGCGCATTATACGTTAAGCTGGCTGCCGTGGGTGCTGGGCGCGTTCGTGGCGGGAGGATACCTGCTCACGACCCACCGGCACTTGTCGCTCCTGCCCGATTGGACCTCGGTGCAGCAAATTCCCGCCGGCGTGCGGGCGCTGGGCTGGGGTTATACTCCCGAAGTGCTGGCACCGGTCTATTATCTGGTGACCCTGCCCCTTCGCTGGCTTCCGGCGACCTGGATACCGCTGGCGCTCAACCTGTTTTCCGCCGGGTGCGCCGCCCTGGCCTTGGGACAACTGGCGCGCTCTGTGGCCCTGCTGCCGCATGATCGCACGGCGTCACAAAAGCTCCGGCTGGGGCGCGGCCGTGAATTCCTCACCCATCTGCCGCTCGCCTGGCTGCCGCCGGTGCTGGCAACCGTGGTTTGCGCGCTCAACCTGACCTTTTGGGAATACGGCACGAATGGCTCGGGGGAAATGCTCGATCTGCTCCTGTTTGCTTATGTGTTGCGCTGTTTTCTGGAATACCGGCGGGACGAGCAACCCCGGCGGCTTTTCCGCAGCGCCTTGGTCTATGGACTGGCACTGACCAACAATCCCGCCATGATCGCCTTTTTTCCGATTTACCTCGGCGCGTTGGTGTGGACCCGCAAACTGGAATTTTTCAGGCTGGATTTTCTTGGGCGCATGCTTCTCTGCGGCTTGATTGGACTGGCGGCCTACCTGGTGCTGCCCACCATTGGGGCCTGGTCAGCGGACACCTCAGCCACCTTCTGGGAGCTGCTGCGCAGCAACCTGGGCACCCAGCGCTGGGTGTTGACCACCATTCCGCGCGAAGCCTTGCTGCTGCTCTCCCTCACGTCCCTGGTGCCGGTCTTTCTGCTTGCCATTCGTTGGTCACCGCACAGTGATGCCAGTCGTGTGGGTTCGGCCATCACGAACGTGGCCTTTCACGTCTGTCACGCGGCGCTTCTGCTCGCCTGTTTGTGGGTCATGCTCGATCCGGGCTTCAGTCCGCGGGCGATTCGCGATCGCCTGCCTTTTCCCGGTGGCTACTTCACGTTCCTGCCGCTGTATTATCTGGCGGCGTTGAGCATTGGTTATTACAGCGGTTATCTGCTGGTGGTTTCGCAGGCGGCGGAACCCGGACGCCCCAAGCGTCCCGCCCCCGGCGCGCTGCAGATCCAATGGGGGGTGGCCGCCGGATTGTTGGCCCTGCTGGTCGGCACGCCGCTCATCCTGCTCGACCGCAATCTACCCCAGATCCGGCTCACCAATGGTCCGCTGCAAAACCGCTTTGCCGCGGCGGAGGCCTACCACCTGCCGGAACGCGGCATCATCCTCAGCGATGATCCCCGCCGGCTCTGGATCGTGCAGGAATGGTTGATGCGGCAAAAACGCGCCGCGGATTACACGTTTGTCGTCACCGGTTGGTTGATGTCGCCAGATTATCAAAAGTTTCTGCAGCGCCACCACGCCGACTGGATCGTCCCCGACCACCTCGAGCCCAAGACCGCCATACCTGATTACAAATTGTTGCGAGCCATGACCCAGATGGCGACGAATCATCAAATCGCCTATCTGCATCCCAGTTTTGGTTACTACTTCGAGGCATTTGTTGCGGAGCCCAATGGCCTGGGCAGTTTGTTGCTCCTGAACCGGACCGGCGCGCTGCTCGACCCGCCGCTTGCCCCCGACTGCGTCACCCGAAACAACCGGTTCTGGTCCGAGGCGGAGACCGGACTGCTGGCGACCTTGTTGCCCGTGACGCGCCCCACGACGCGCCCGCAGGCACTTGAATTTCCGGACAATTTTTACAAGAAAATCGGCCTCAAACCGCAGCGGAATCAGCCCGCGGAAATCCTGGGGGCCTATTGCTCCCGGAGTCTGGTGCGCTGGGGCGTTGAACTGCAAAAATTGAACGACTATCCCGGGGCGGCCAAGTGGTTCGCGCTGGCGGAGGAGCTCAACCCCGACAACGTGGTGGCCTCCGGCAATTTGCAGTTTAACGAACAGCACCAACGCGGGGATGAGCCCACGCTCGCGGTGCCCAAGGGGTTTGCGGATATTTTTGGCGAAACGCGCACGTGGGAACAAATGCTCTCCGTTTTTGGACCGTATGACCTGCCCGGCCTGGCGTTGCAGCAGGGCATGGTTTTCATGCAAGGTAATCTGCCCCGCCAGGCGGCACAATATTTTGACCGCACCCGGGTTCTGGTCCCCGACGACATCAGCAGCCGCTCCTGGCTGGCACAGTTGAACCTCAACCGGGGACAGCCGGATGCCACACTCAAAATGGTGGAGGAAATCCGTCAAATCGGCAGCCGCCTTCCTCACGTCCAGACCAACCTGACCGATCTGTTCTGCATCGAGGCGGCGGCGTACCTTGCCAAGCAGGACGATGCCACGGCGGATCGAATCATTAACGAGAACCTGGCCCGCGCGCCGCGCAATTACAATCTGCTGGCCGCAGCCTGCAAAGTGTACGCCGATAATCATCGCTACACCAATGCGCTGGCGTTGAGCGAACAATTGTTGCAACTCTCGCCAACCAACATGGTCTGGCTCATCAACCGGGGCTGTTTCCTCCTTGAATTGTCCGATTACGCCGGCGCCGTCCAGGCGTTTGACCGGGCGCTGACCGTGGAGACCAACAATTACCGCACCATACTGTATCGCGCGATCGCCCAATTGCACGCCAACCGCCTGGAGGACGCACAGAAGGATTACGAAACCGTCCAGCGGCAATTTCCAAAAGAATACGCAGTGGACTACGGTCTGGGCGAGATCGCCTTCCGTCGCAACGACACCAATGCCGCCATCCGGCATTACGAGAACTACCTCCTGAATGCACCGGCACAGACCGCCGAAGCTCAAGCCGTCGTCCGGCGCCTGCGGAGTTTGAAGGGTGAATCCGGGCCTCCCGCCGGATCGCCCACCAGGCCGCCCTCCAAGTCTTGACGACGCCATGCGCGTCACCCACATCATCACCCGGCTCGTCATTGGCGGCGCCCAGGAAAACACCCTCGCCACCGTGCTGGGACTGCGCACGAAACCGGATGTCACCGTGCGCCTGATTTCCGGTCCCACCTCCGGCCCCGAAGGCTCGCTCGAAGACCAGGCGGCCTCCTGTCCCGGGCTGCTGACCTTGGCGCCGTCGTTGATTCGCGCGGTGCAACCGTGGAAAGACCTGCGCGCGCTGCGGGAACTGACCCGCCTGCTGCGGGAACAGCAACCGGACCTGGTGCATACCCACAGTGGCAAGGCGGGAGTGTTGGGCCGGCTGGCGGCGGCCCGGGCCGGAGTGCCCATCATCATTCATCACATTCACGGTCCCTCCTTCGGCCCGTTTCAGGGGACACTGGCCAATCTCACCTTTACGGCGGCCGAACGCTACGCGGCCCGGTATACCACTCACTTCATTGGTTCAGCGCATGCCATGACACGCCTTTACCTGGCCGCAGGCATCGGCCGGCCGGAAATCTACACCACCGTCTGGAGCGGGTTTGACCTGGGTCCCTTTCTGAACGCCGCCAACCTCCCCGCACGGCGCGAGGAACTCCGCATCCCGCGTCACGCCTTCGTGGTGGGAAAAATCGCCCGCCTCTTTCCCTTGAAAGGGCACGAGGAGGCGCTGCGCGTGTTCGCCAAACTGCTGCTGGATCTGCCCCAGGCGCACTTGCTGCTGGTCGGAGACGGCGTGCTTCGTCCACAACTGGAAAGGCAGATCCGCCTGTTGAAATTGACGGACAAGGTCACGCTCACCGGGTTGGTGCCGCCGGCGGCGGTGGCGCAGTACGTCGGGGTCATGGATTGTCTGATCCATCTGTCGCGCCGTGAAGCCCTGGGCCGGGCACTGCCCCAGGCCCTCGCCGCAGGAAAGCCCGTCATCGCTTACGATTACGATGGCGCGGACGAAGTATGCCTGGACGGCCGCACCGGATTTCTGGTCCGCACGGGCCGGGAAGATGAGGTCGTCGCCAAATTGTTGCAACTGGCGCGCGACGCCCGCTTGCGGCACACGCTCGGACAATTCGGCCGGCAGTTTGTGAAGGAACGCTTTTCCACCGAACAAATGGTGGAAACCATTTACCACCTGTATCGAGATTTACTCACGCGCGCCCCCCTCCGATGACTGCCCCGTTCACTCTGTACCTGGCCGCGTTTGTCAGCGCCTGGGCCGTCGCGTTTTTTTCTCTCCCCCTCTGGCGAATTTGGTGCGCCCGTAACGGCCTGATGGATGATCCCGGTCACCGCAAAATCCACACCGCCCCCATTCCGCTCGCCGGTGGAGTGACGGTGTTGACGGCGCTGCTGCTGCCGCTGGCCATCGCCATCGTGCTGCTGAAACTGGGCTGGCTTGGCGAGGCCAGCACGGCGCCGCTGCTGCACGGTTTTGCGAAGCGGGCGGGACAGTTGACCGGCATTGTCCTGGGCGCCTTTGGCATGACCGTGGTGGGCCTGTTGGACGACCGGCTTGAACTGCCTCCCGCCCAAAAATTCATCGCGCAGTTGGGGATTGCGGGCATGGTGGCCGCCGCGGGGGTGCGCATCACCCTCTTCGTTCCCGCGCCAGTTTTCAGCTACGCCATCACGATCCTGTGGCTGCTGATCGTCGTGAACGCGTTTAATTTCATGGATAACATGAACGGTCTCTGCGGCGGGCTGGGCGCGATTGGCGCGGCCTGGTTTGGCGGCCTCGCCGCTTATCATGGGCAATATCTTGTCGCGCTGCTGGCGTTTCTCACCCTCGGCGCCCTGGGGGGCTTTCTTCCGCATAATTTTCCCCGGGCGCGGGCGTTCCTTGGCGATTCCGGCAGCCACCTGGTTGGCTTTCTTCTGGCCATCATGGCGGTTCTGCCGCACTTCCACTCCGAAAAACATCCGCAGCCGCTGGCCGTCCTGGTGCCGCTGTTTGTGCTGGCCGTGCCACTGGGAGATCTCGCCTGGGTGGTGATCCTGCGTCTGCGTCTCGGCAAACCCTTTTACATTGGCGACACCAATCACCTCTCCCACCGTCTCGTGCGAGCGGGTTTAAGCAACACCGCCGCGGTGCTGCTCATCTGGCTGCTCGCCGTCGTCATTGCCGGCGGCTCGCTGTTCCTCCTGGGACCGCCCTGAGGTCAGGGCCTTCGCAATGGGCGACTCAGTAAAACATCCACGAACTTTGCTGGGCGCTCTGGTCCTGGATGAAGCTGTAGATGTAACCGGTGTCGGTGCTGACGAACAGCCGTCCGCTGGCCACGGCCAGGCCGTAGGCGCGCCCACTGACGGGACTGCTCCAGAGTTTGTTGCCGGTGGCGGAATCGAAGGCGGCCACTTCGTCGTCACCGCCGGCGAACAGGGTGGGCCCGGCCATGATCAGCGTGTAGGGATAATGGGCGCTGCGGCTCCACACCGGCGTGCGCGTGGTGCGATCAAGGGCGGACAGCGTGGTGTCGCCCAACAGATAAGTGCGGGTGGCGGTGACGACCAGGGCGTTGCCGTTGTTGTAGGAGGCGATGGTGTCACCCGACAGCCCGCCCTCGGTGATTTGCCCGCCGCCGCGGGCGGATGGGCCATAGAAGAAGGAATTGCCGGCGAGCAAGGCATACGTGCCCATGGCGCCGCTGTATGAGCCGAGCAAAGCCCCGGTGGCGCGGTTGAAGTAATAGGGCGTGCTCCGGCTGCCCGGCATGAAAATTTTCGTCGCGCTCAGCAGAATGTACCCCTGCAACGCCGCGGTCCCGGTGACCGCGTGCTGCCAGTGACTGGCGGAGGTCTTCAATCCCGTCGCCGCATCCACCGCGCAGAGATACACGCCTTCGTGCGGGAAGAATCCGGCAGAGAAATAAGCCACGCCCTGATCCACAGCCACGGAGCTCCGGATGGCAAACGGCGAAATAAAGGTGCCGTTGTTGGCCACGAAATAATTGGTGGCGCCGACCGGCGTGTGTTGCCAGATCAACCCGGCATTCGTGGCGTTGAGACAATACACCGAGCCGTCGTCCGAGCCGGCATAGACCCGGCCGGCCTGCACCGTCGGGGCCATGCGCACCGGACCATCCGTGAAAAATGCCCAGTTGGTGCGGCCGGTGGCGACGTCCAGACAGTTGATGGTGTGCTCCACCGACGAACCAAAATATAACCGCTCACCGACGATGGCCAGATGATGGGCCCGGTCGAAGGCCAGTCGTGGGGTGAGTGGCTTCTGGGGCGCGGCGGTGTAGTAATCCGCCTTGGGTGGATCCGTCCAGGCGGGCGCGGGCGCTTGCGCGAAGTGGGTCCAGCTTAACACCAGCGGGAGTTCCAGCTCCTCCTGGGTCACGCCGCTGCGCTGGTAATCATGCTGATAGGTCGGCCAGTCGAGGGCCGGCAATGGCGAGCTGGCCAGCAGGCCCGCCAATCCCGCCATGGCCAGCCGGCAAACGCGGAGACCGCCACCGGGCCGCCGCCGGACCAATGACCGCGCCGGGCGGTCCCTGCGGAGAATCTTTTTCACGGGGCAATAAAAGCGATGGACGTTTGGATGGGAAACTTGCACGTACAACCCGAACTGGCCGTCGGCGAAAGCACCATCCCTCCCGCCGAAATCAAGGACATCCAGCAACTCGCGCGTGAGCCGACCATTTGCCGCCGCTGATCCGTGCCCAGATCCCAGAAACAGAGCGCCGCGTTGTCGTAGTTTTGCTGCACGGTGTGGATCATGTTGGCGGCGGCAGACATGGTGCTGCAACCCGAGCGTGAGGGCAATCCGCTCTTCACCACATTGCCGGTGGTGACGTCATACGCGTACGGTTCGAGATAGACGGTGTTGCCCGCAATGACGGGATGATACATGTGGCCGCCATGGTTGTTACGATTCCACGCGTGATTCTTCTGCCAGAGCGCCGTGCCATTCTGGGCGTTCAAAGCGTAGAGGTAAAACTGGCTGGTGGAACTGCACAGCAGCAGTTTCTCCGCCGTGTAACTCAGGAAGAAAACGACGGGATACGGGGAGACGGCGATACCGGCCAGCGATTGTTCCCACAACCCCGTGCCGCTGGCGGCGTCCAGCGCCACGAGGTAAAGGTCCTGCCAGAGGCTCGTGGAACTGATGCGCCCGGTGGCCTGGTTTTTGGCGGTGGGATTGCGCGACTCCACAAAATAGATCCGTCCGCCGCCGAGGGTGATCGAGGAGTTGATGATCACGCCGTTGGCATACGCCCACACCGGCTGCCCGGTGTCTTTCGCCAGGGAAAACAAATTATCGCTGCAAACCTTGGCGGTGCTTTCCGTGCCCAGCGAATCGTACCAATAGGGCGGGCCGCTGTAATTGGTGTAGGCGCTGCCCCGCTTGACGCTGCTGCCAAACACCCGGTCGGCGGTGACGGCCACGTAACCCCAGGCATGGTTGGTACTCTGGTTCGGCGCGGACAGGGAGTAGTACTGCGTGAGCAGGCCCGTGTAGCCGTTGATGCGCCAGCAGGTGTCGCGCACCGCGAGATAGAGCGACCCCTCATCCGCACACTGATTGCTTGTGTCGCGGGGAATGTTCACCCGGATCAACTGGGGAATTTCCATGGACCAGAAAATTCTCCCGTTGTAGGCGTCCTGGGCCACCACGCGGTTCAGTCCCTCGGTATAGAGGATGCCATTCACCGACAACGGTTGCGGATCCCGGCAACCCCGGTCAATCATTCCCCGCGGGCCGGGCAACCCGAACCATTGCAATCTCATCCCGCTGCCGATGACCCGCTCGTCGGAACTGCAGGCGGTGTTCCCGGCATCCCCATAACCATGCGACCACGCCCCAATGCCCGCCAGGGCGGCCCGGGTGATTTTCACGGACCGGGCCGGGTCGGCTTGAATCAGCGCCTCGTTGGTGGAAATCCCGCTGCGCACCCAGGCGTCCAAGGCCGGCCAGTTTGCCAGACTGCCGGCGGCCCCGGGAGGATACCCCAGCCAGGCGACGCCGCCGCTGGGGCGCAACACGCGGAACAGTTCGGCCGGCTCGCCGGGACAATTTGTGGCCGTGAGCATGTCCGCGGAGACGATCAAGTTAAACGCATCCTTGGTGTGCGGCAGCTGGTTCAGCGGTACGTGCATGATGGTGACTCGCGAACCATAAAGTCCGGCGGCGCGCAGCGCCTGACGCGCCCGCGCCACGGCGGCCGCATCCGTGGAGACGCCGACGATGTTCAACTCGGAGCGCCGGGCCAGCTCGTAGGCCAGCCGGCCGTCGCCGCAGCCGTAATCCAGGCAGTACCCGCGGACCAGGCCCGTCTGGTCCAGCAGCTGCTGCGCCACCGCCGCGTACACGGCACTCATGCCATCGTCGGGATAGGGCGAGGGCCCCGCCGGCGCTGGAGGCACCGCATAGTTGTAATCGCTTTCGAAATCGTAAAGCTCACTGCTGACCTCCCCGTTGTTGCCGGCTTCCTTGATGACGAAGAAATATTTCGAGCGCGGCTGCAAATTGGTGATGGCCAGACTGTGGCTGGTGACGGCGGCGGCGGATTCAATCCGCGCGCCCAGCGCGGACGTCAATCCGAATTCCACAATGGAGGCGCCGGCGGTTGAAGTCACCCAGTTCACCGTGGCGGTGTCCGGGCCGGTGAAACGCACGAACGGTCCGGCCGCGATGGTGGCCGCGGCGGGAAGGACGAGCCCGCCCCAGGCCGCCAGCAAGCCCAACGCCATGAGTCTCGTCCCGTTCCGGTGCCGTCTGGAGGTCATGAGTGTGGTCATGATGGTTCAGTGGTTGATGATGACCCCGCGATAAAAATAATTCTGGCCGTCGCTGGTTTGGAGAAATTCCTTCACGCTGCCATCGCCGGGAAAATTCGTGGCGTTGCTTACATTCTCCCAATTGCCCGCCCCCAGGGCCATGCGCCGCTGCAGGGAATACTGCAGACCGGTGACGGTGGGCACCTTGATCCGCGCGTTCTTTTGCGCGTCCACCGTCAGTTGCAGGGCAAACACCGATTCCGGATCGCCAGGATCGGTGCGGGCCTGCAATTCGTGGGCGTCCGAGGCGCCGTCGCCGTCGCTGTCCGCAAGCAAGGGATACGATCCCCAGAATTTTGCCTCATCCAGATCCACCAGCCCATCGCCGTCGCTGTCCGCGTCCAATCCCCAGAGCGACACGCTGAAATCATCCATGTAACTGGTGGCCACCGCGCGCCGGACCACCCCGGAAAACCTGGTGACACTGGCGTCCTTGAACCCCAGGTTCGTCCGCTGCTGCACGCCGTCAATCCATACATCATAGCGCCGGCTCGCATAATCGCTCCGCACGGTGACCCGGACGAAGAGGTTGGTGGGAAAGGTGGGCACGACCTGCACAAAATTTCCGCCGCCACTGCCGTTCCCGTCCAGGGCGAGAATGCCGTCGGTGGCGCTGAAATAAATCAGGCTGCTGGCGGCGTTCGTGGGCACGATCGGCGCATTGGTGAGTCCGGATTCGAGAAAGAAGGTATCCACCCACAGCACCTGCTGGGTCGCAAGCAGGGAGGCATTGATGGTGCAGTTACCCGCCTGCACCGCCTGCAAGCCATGCGCGCTGGTGGATTGCTGCACTGTGGCACTGCCCTTGCTCACGCTCCACAATCCCAGCGGTCCCTGGCCGGCCAGATTCCCGGGAAGATAGGCGTTGACCTCGCCCGGCTCAAAACCCGTGGCGTATAACAGGCCCTGCAGTTGCGGACGCACCTCCAGCACGCGGGACCACGCGGTGATCGCCGGGCCCGCCGAGTAGAACGTCACAAAGTATTTCTTGAACGTCGTCAAACCGGTCAATTGCACCGTGAATTGTCCCGGCGACAGATTGCCCAGCGCAATCACATGCTCCCAGTTGTTGGTGTCGCTTCCGCCATCCGCGCCGCCGTAGCACAAATACACGGCCGACGCCGTCTCCATCCCCTGAACGCCGGTGACGACCACTGCGGTTTCCGTGATGCTCGGGAACCCGGTCAACGCAATGCGCTCCGGGGTGGTTTCAACCAGCTTCAGCGCGTTCAAGCAGGCGCCCTCGGCGGTCGTCAGGGTGATGCGGACCGCCCCGTCACTGCCCGGACGCACCTCGAGGAAGCGACAAACATAGCCCCGGTCCCCGCGTCCATTGTCCGTGACATCAATCGTCACAGACTGGTTTTGCGCACCGGAAATGACCGAGAGCGGCGGCGCAGGAGCGCTGCCGTTGACGAAATGATCCGCGCCGGAAAGCGTGTACGTCAGCAGGTTGCCCGTGGACCGGTCGCCCGTGCCCCGATCACTATAGAGCACAATCTCGTAATTCTTCAGCGGGTCGAGGCCGGTAAAGTCCAGAAAGTTGGTCTCCCCGGCATATAGCGTGGTGGCCCCTGCCGGCCCCAGGTCAATGGGGAAGGCATCAAACGCGGCGTTACCCGTTTCCGGACCGGGCGGCACCGAACTGGTCGGCGCCCGGGCAGTCAAAGGACGGCCCTTCACGGAAAATGTCATCGTAACCCCCGTGGGCTGGCCGTTGGTGACGTTGAGCAACGTCCCAGTACTCACATCGGTGTAGGGCACACTGTAAAGCTGCCAGTCATCAATCCCCCAGTACCAACTGGCGGTGCCGGCCTGGAAGAGGCGAAAACGGACATTGGCCTGGTTGTCCGCTGCCGGCAGCCGGAAAACCTCCACGCGCTTGGATTCCACCGGGTCGTCGTTGACGCGACCGCTGAGGAACGGCGCCAGCGCCGCCGTCACGGGCGCGCCCAGCCAGGCGGAATACGCCAGGCCATACGGCTGGTCCTCCCGCGCCGTGGTCAGCGTGGTCACCGCATCAATGTTCCCGGCGCCATCCCGAACCAGGTCGTCCTGATCCACCATGTACAACAGCGGCAACCATGAGGCGCCGCCGTTGATGGAATATTCCACCCCCGCAATGTTGTCCTGATTTTGCTCATAGGCGCTGTTGAACACCAGCGTAATGCCCGTCCGTCCGGTGAAGTTGTAGGTCGGGGAAAACAGCACCTGAACTTGATTGCCGCTCCGTTGATCCGATTCGGCGTAGAGCAGATTGTTGGAAAGCAACCGGGTCACCGGCTGTCCATTGACCTCATAACCGGGGGCCACTTGCATCCGCCGGCTGCCAAACACGTTGGTCAGCCGCGAATAGGTAATCAATGCCCAGCCCAGATAGGTGTCTGAATTCGGATTGGCCGGGTTCAGGCCGGAAGTGACACGGTCCGTGCGATTGGTTTCCGACCAGCCGGCAACGGAACTGACCAAGGTTTCCGCACCGCCATCGAAGGTTTCGACAGCCAGCGGCGCCGGCAAAAACAACCGTGAGGAAACTCCCCACCGGGTGACGTTGGTCATGGTGCCGCTCACCCCGTCCAGACCAAAGAAGTTGTAGGCCACGAAATCCGCCCGGGCCGCGCCTCCCAGCCAGCACAGCAATCCGGCCGCACCCGCAAGCAAATGATTTCGTTGGAACATCGGCAGCGTCCACCCCGTGGATCAGTGGCCATCACCAATCTTACCAGGGACGTATTGGTAGGAGACTAAGGCGGGCCAGGTTGAACGTCAAGCGCGTTCGTGGAAAACATCCGCCCCGCGAAATTGATGCCGTCCCCGGATTTCAATTGAATTCCTGACCGCAGCACTACATTGTTCAAAACCGAGAAATGCACGAGTGGAACTTCAGATTGCGGTCTGCCGGCCTGATGACGCTGCTGGCCATCTGCGGTGCCGTCGAGGCGACCGGCTGCAATGTGCCCGTCTTTCGCTATGCCCTGGAGCGGTGGGATACCGACCGTTACGAAGCCATCTGGTTTTGTCCTGACCCGCTCTCCCCTGCGCAACAAGCGGCCTTCATCGCACTTGATAATGCCGGCACCAGTGGGCGCGCGAATGTGACGATCACCAGAGCGGACCCCACCCAGGCCATGCCTCCCGACCTGCGCGCGTTGTGGGAAACGCAGGGCCCCCCGGCGATGCCCTGGATGGTTGTGCGGTATCCGCGCCCCAGCGGCATTGCCTCGCCCGCCTGGGCCGGGCCGCTGGATCCCGGGCAGATCGCGTCACTGTTGGATTCGCCCCTGCGGAAGACCCTCACGCAGAAACTGCTCAGTGGCGACGCCATCGTCTGGCTGCTGCTGGAGAGTGGCGACCGGCGACGTGACGACGCGGCGGCCCGATTGGTCGGGACGGAACTGCGTCAGTTGGAAAAAACCCTCAAGCTGCCGGAATTGTCGCCGCTTGATCCGCCGGTAAATCCGCAGCTGCCCCTCAAAATGGCCTTTTCCCTGGTGCGCCTTTCCCGCACCGACCCGGCCGAACCTTTCCTGGTGGCGCAACTGTGCAATTGGAATCCCCAGCGCACCGCCGCACGTGAACCGATGTTGTTTCCGATCTTCGGTCGCGGGCGGGCCATTCCTCCGGCCATCGGGGACGACATCAAACCGGAGGCGATTCGCGAGATGGCCGTGTTTCTTACCGGCCCCTGCTCCTGCGAGATCAAGGACCTGAACCCCGGATTCGATCTGCTGCTCACGGCGGACTGGAACACGATGGCGGGTTATCAGGAGGTGACCCTGACCACGCTGCCCCTGGTGAGCATGTCCCAGTTTGCCACCACCGCCGCCAGCACCAACGCCCTCCCTCCCCCCCCGATGATTGTGGTCACCAATCCACCCGAAACCGCGGCGCCCGCCGTATCCGTGCCGGCGCAAACCACTCCTCGCAGCCTTTTAAGCCGCAACTTGGTCGTGATGCTGGTCGTCGGGCTGGGCTTCCTTGCCGTCACGA
>Ga0209096_1000745_pt1 | contig 40324 bp, 24 predicted proteins | sample AD_UKC034_MetaG_FD_184407 | JGI IMG/M metagenome (GOLD analysis project Ga0209096, IMG submission 184407) | Active sludge microbial communities of municipal wastewater-treating anaerobic digesters from USA - AD_UKC034_MetaG (SPAdes) (version 2) | ecosystem: Engineered > Bioreactor > Anaerobic >...
AAGAAATTGATCTCTACAAAGAGTTTTTTGCTCTTGAAACTACTATTGTACCAGCCAAATTCCAGAATGAAGCCGGTGTGATTGGTGCTGCTCTTTATGCTCACAGAATGAATTTTTGATTGTCAATGGCGGAAAAAAGTAAACATCCTGTTCGAAAAAAACCAGGCGGATTTGACAAATTTCGCAAAGTAGAGGCTGTTGAGGATAAAGATGATCTCCGGGATGCGAAACGCCGGCCACGCAAGGATAAAGCCGAAAAAAGACCGAATCCGGTTGATGAGCAAAACACTACGCCACGGCTGAATAAATATGTAGCAAACTCGGGTGTTTGCAGTAGACGTGCAGCCGATACTTTGATAGCCAATGGTGAAGTTAAGGTCAATGGTTCTCCGGTCCTTGAACCCGGCTATCGGGTACAACCACATGATAAGGTGACCTACCAGGGCAAGCACATCATGCCTGTAGAGCAAAAAATATATATACTGCTCAATAAACCGAGGGATGTCATCACTACACTTTCTGACGAAAAAGGCAGAAAGAGCATCCATGACCTGATCAAAGGCAAGGTTTCCACTCATGTATTTCCGGTGGGCAGGCTCGACAGGGATACAACCGGGCTGTTGCTGATTACCAATGATGGGGACCTGACTAAAAGGCTTTCACATCCTTCCTACGAAGTCAAAAAGATTTATCATGCCACACTCAATAAACCCTTGTCTGAAGCTGATCTCGCAAAGATTAGGGCGGGAATAACACTGGAAGATGGCTTTATTAAGGTGGATGGCATTTCATATGTCAGGGATGCCGGCCCCCACGAGGTTGGAATTACCTTGCATTCAGGCCGCAACCGAATCGTCCGCCGGATTTTTGAATTCTTCGGTTATGATGTAGTCAAACTGGATAGAGTCTATTATGCAGGATTGACCAAAAAGGATCTTCCTCGTGGAAGGATGCGGTTTTTGACAAAGGAGGAAGTCATTAGGCTGAAGCATTTTAAGGTTTAATTACTTGTTTGAAATAGGTATAAAGCATGAGTCAGTCAGGTGTTTACTACCTGCATCAATCCGTGTAGTGACCTTGGCTACGGTACTCTCTTATAGAGGTTCAAAATACTGAGTGATCGGATTACTCCTGGAGACACCCGTGATTATATAATGTCGTGGAAGAAACCAACTCAATTGTTTAAGTCGGATGAGGTATTCATCTTCACTTCCATAATCCTCAGGAAATATATTGAAAGATAGTTGTGTTACCCCTGAATTTTCAGTCCCGCCGGATCTGATAAATGCAAGCATTGACGGCTCCTTCACATGCAGGTAGGTCAGGAAGGAATGCAACATTTTTTTTACGATACCGGGAAGATATTCCTCTGATGGCTGGAATATCATTACTTTTTCCTCTTCGTCTGTTGCATAATATTCCGGTAGAGGATCGTGGTCCGGTACGGAATAAATCTCTTGATTTAGGCTCAGATTGACAATATCTCCATAGGAAAATACCCAGTCGGCATCTTCCCCCTTGGGATTAAGGACCACGCCATAACCGATTTCCAACAGATAGTCCATCAAATTGTGGATACAGTAACTTTCAAAGCTCTCTTCCGGTTCAGGTAAATGTAACTCAAAGTAAGGGAAGCCATCCGGCCCGTGTGACATCTGTGGTTCTCCACATTTAAAACATGCCGTGGTCACAGCATTGAAAAATTCAGTCCTCCATACTGAGTCGCGAACCTCCCTGGGCGTCTCCAACAGTTGATCCACCTTCATGGTCTGATATACATCACAGGGGATTTTTTCCGGCATAATATGAGAATTTGTGGCGTGAAGATAGGAAAATTGAATGCGATTACTGTCAATTTGCCTGCTTAAATTCACTTATTCAGAGAACTCCTTTTCCGTGAATTTTCGTCATAGCATGGTCACCACATTCCTTCACCTCATTATCCTAAGCCCTGTCGATATTTGATTAACCTTACGCTCCCTCCCATACACCATCGATTCCCGGGAAACATCGGCCCTTCAGGCTATTTGTTCTATTCTTGGATTCATTTTGCTACCATAGCTCCACTCGTACATAAATTTTCACCCTGGTTTATTTTCAAGAATTGGATCGGCCAAAGGAGGTCTATCCGGCAATTCGGCTTACTTACACCAAATCCTCATTGTATAAGGCTTTTATTTAATTTATAAAAAAATATATGTAATTTTGCAGCATGGAAGACAATGGTTTACTCTACATTGAGGACAATATCAAGACACTCGATTGGAAGGAGCATATACGTATGCGCCCGGGTATGTATATTGGAAAGCTTGGTGACGGACAGTCTAATGATGATGGTATTTATATCCTTATTAAGGAGATTATTGATAATGCCATGGATGAATACTTCATGGGGCATGGTAAGGAAATTGTCATCCGTATATCCGGTGATCGGGTGATGGTCCGCGATTATGGCAGGGGTATACCTTTGGGAAAAGTCATAGACTGTGTCGCCCGAATCAACACAGGAGGAAAATATGATTCCAAGGCTTTTAAGAAGTCCGTTGGATTAAATGGTGTCGGAACCAAGGCCGTCAATGCATTAAGCGAGTCTTTTACCGTGCAGTCGTTCAGAGATGGTCGTACCAAAAAGGCAGATTTTTCAAAAGGTGAGCTGGTTAAGGATTATCCTGAAGGAAAGACCGACGAAAAAAACGGCACTATCATCGAGTTTACACCCGATAATGATATTTTCAGGAATTTTCACTTTAGGGAGGACATTGTCGAACCCATGTTGTGGAATTATGCCTATCTCAACAGTGGTCTAAAGATCAATTTCAACGGAAAGACATTTGTCTCCAAAAACGGACTGGCCGACATGATTGCCGGGAGAACCAATCCGGAGGAATTGATTTACGAACCAATTCATCTTACCGGTGATGACATTGAAATCGTTTTGACCCATGGTCATCAGTATGGTGAGCAATATTATTCTTTCGTCAACGGTCAGAATACAACACAGGGAGGTACTCATCTCAATGCATTCAGGGAAGCAGTGGTGAAGGTCCTTAGAGATTTTTATAAAAAAGATTACGATGCACGTGACGTGCGAACTTCCATCATCGCCGCAGTTAGTATCCGCGTGGAAGAACCAATCTTTGAATCACAGACCAAGACAAAGCTTGGTTCGACACTTATGGGCCCTGATCAGCCATCCATACGCACCTATATTATGGATTTCCTGTCTAAGGAGCTGGATAATTTCCTTCACAAGAACCTCGAAGTAGCCGGCCAGCTGCAAAAAAAGATACTACAAAGTGAAAGAGAGCGTAAGGAGATTGCTGATATTAAAAAAGAAGTCAATAAAAAGGCTAAAAAGGCCAATATCCACAATAAAAAATTGCGGGATTGCCGCATCCACCTCAATGATAAGGGTGGTACGCCGGAACAGAAGGAAAATAGCATGCTGTTTATAACAGAAGGAGATTCAGCAAGCGGATCCATAACCAAGGCGCGGGATCCCTTTACTCAGGCAGTGTTCAGTTTACGTGGTAAACCTTTGAATTGTTATGGAATGACAAAAAAAATAGTTTACCAGAATGAAGAATTTAATTTATTGCAACATGCCCTCAATATTGAAAATGATATTGACGATCTGCGGTACAACAAAGTAGTTATATCCACCGATGCCGATGTTGATGGTATGCATATCCGTCTCTTGCTCCTGACTTTTTTCTTGCAGTTTTTCCCTGATCTGGTACGTAATGGGCACTTATATATTCTGGACACACCGTTGTTTAGAGTCCGTGATAAAAAGACAACAATTTATTGTTACTCAGAGTCGGAGAAGCTTCAGGCGATCGAAAAACTGCGTGGCAAACCGGAAATAACGCGTTTTAAAGGATTGGGAGAAATATCACCGGAAGAATTTGGCGGATTTATCGGCAAGGACATCAGGTTATCTCCTGTGATGATGAAGGATAATACCGATATTGAAAAAATACTGGAGTATTATATGGGCAAAAATACGCCGGAACGGCAGATTTTCATTGTGGAAAATTTACGGGTAGAAAGAGATGACTGATGGATAGCATTTTGCCGGATCCATTGCTGATTGGCCAATAGAGGATAAATAAGATTATTGCCTGCTGGAAAAATGGCACTTAGGTGGATTTTATTGATACCAAATGAATTGTTAATTTAAAAGGCATCTATACAGGCAATAGATTTTTGTTAAGTTTGAAAAAAACGGCCCATGATCCTACTAAAAAATGAAAAGGTGTGAGTGCTAAAATTTTTATTCTTTTCAGACAACGAGTTTTATACATAAATAGTAAATATAAATTAAAAGTATATATATATAATTGATTGCAATTCGATTTTATTATGTAGTTTTGCCCTTTAATATTTATAATCTGTTCAATAAATGAACCACTTATGATTAATAGGATTATACTTCTTAGCATTCTGTTTTTTACCTTTACTTATTCCTACGCAGCCATTAGAGTCTATGTGGAACCAACAACCATAGCTGCCGGAACAGAAGGTAAAGTATTGGTAAAGGTTGATGGATTTGCAAAAGTTGCCGGATTTCAGCTGAATGTTAACTGGGATCCATCAAAAGTGATCTTTAAATCAGTTGGCGATGTAAGTGCCTTGAATATGGACCCTGACAATGACTTTACTTCTTTTTCCACAGGAAAACTAAGGGCGACATGGAGCCACCCACAGTCTTCGGAGGCCAACCTGGCAGATGGTACGGTGCTTTTTTCAATTACTTTCGAGGGAGTATGCGGAAGCACATCAGTTGTAGACATAGCTAATGATGGTTTTTTTACAGTCCAGTTCAATGATTCCAACGGAGATATTTTGCCACACACTGCAACTCCGGGAAATGTGACCGTTACCGGCTCACCTTGCGGAGGTGCCCAAACCGTTGTGAAGGTTGCTACAGCGGATGGTAACTCAAATACCAAAGGCTGCCTGAGCATTCAGGCTGCTGCCGGTTTCAGTAGTGTGACTGGCCTTTCTTTCGATATTAACTTCAACCCTTCATGCGCTTCATTCAACGAAATTTCTGGTATCAATTCAATATTGAGCGGATTGACAAGTGCTAATTTCAACACTAGTCAAGCTGCAAATGGCGTGATTAAGCTCAATTGGACAACTTCTATTGCTACCTCTATTGGGGCCAATGAAAAATTGTTCGATATCTGCCTTACCCCAAATGCTTCATGCTGTAACACCACTATGCCGGTTACCTTGAGTAATGTTACTATTACTCTGGCAGGAGGAACCACCAATAACCTGGTCGAACCGGGTGGCATCAATATCAAGTGTGGCACCGTACCGGATTGTAACCCGGAAGGATTTGCCTTGATAGCCTCTGACCATTGTGCTCTGCCACAGGAAACCATCACCATGGATTTCACTGTAAAGGATTTCAAGAAAATAGCCGGCATGCAATTTGCCATTGATTGGGATCCATCCTGTATGCAGCTTATTGACGATGGAATTATTATTCCGGCCAATAAACCGGTACCCGGACTAAACAGCGGCAAATTCAATCCTTCCGGAAATGGCTGTTTGATAGTTCTTTGGGACGATGCGACTGGTGAAGGAGTAACAGTACCGGACGAAACAGTTATTTTCAGTTTGTCATTTAAAGTACTTGGTAACCTTGGATCTACCTGCTCTGTCAATATCGGAGCAAAGTGTCTTCCCGGAGGAATGGAATTTGTGACGCAGGATGGAACAGTGCTTCCTGTGACAACATGCTCCGGCGATGTTCAGATCAAACAATGTGATGATAACCTCAAGATTGTTGATCTTGTCGTCCAGAATAGCCAATGCGAAGAGCCATGTACCGGTGTGATTGAATTCAATGTAGTAGGGGCGACCAACCCTGTGATTACATGGAGTGTAGCCGGATTGTCAGGAAACTCTCTGAATGGTCTGTGCCCGGGAATTTATCATGTTACAGTTACATCCGGTAACGATACAGTAAGCAAAACATATCAATTGTCCCTTGCTACATCGCCAATCAGCCTGACAGTAGCCGGTATCACGCCCGCCACATCAGGAAGTAACGGAGCAATCGATATTAATGTGAGCGGAGGATCCGGTGCATTTTCTTACGAATGGAGTACCAATCCCGTGGCTACCACACAGGACATTAATGGACTGGCAGCCGGAAATTACACGGTTACTGTTACCGACAATACTTCGGGTTGTAAGAAAAAACTTACCATTACAGTCCCATCCGGCAATACAACACTTTCAGTGGCCGTTTCAGCTCAGAAATTCGGAGAATATGATATCACTTGCGCTGATGCCTGTGATGGGGTGCTCACAGCTACTCCGGCAGGTGGTACACCACCCTATACTTTCAAATGGTCTTTCAAAGACGCAACGACAGGCGTGATTTCAAATGTATGTGCCGGAAATTATACGGTTACTGTCTCGGACAATACGGGAGCTAACGCTACAGCCACCTATTCAATCAAGGCTCCTGCCAAAATTGTGGTAGATTTTGATGTGGTATATCCAACCGATGACCAGACCAATGATGGAAGCATCCGAGCCAATGCCCTTGGCGGATTTGCCCCATTTACTTATAGCTGGAGTGGAAAAGTGACTTCCTCTGAACAAGAAATTTCCAATCTTGGTGTTGGCAACTATACTGTGTCAGTAACCGACGCTAATGGTTGTTCCGCTAATGCCGCCATCGAACTGACACCGGGTGGTAAAGGTTGTTTTGAAGGTATCGGAGCCATCACTCCAAACGGCGATGGAAAGAATGATCGATTACTGATAACTTGTGCTTCTACAACAGTCAATAAATTTTCTGTTTTCAATCGCTGGGGCCAGAAAGTATTTGAAGAGTCTAATTATAAGAATGGGTGGGAAGGAGTTGATAAGAATGGCGCCACATTGCCTGATGGAGGATACTATTGGGTGCTTGAAGTCAAGGAAGCAAACGGGAATGTCCAAATCTATAAGGGCTCTGTGTCAATAATCAGGTCACTCAGGTAATCATCAAATAAACTTTTAATCAGGAAAAAATAGCATTATGCAAAGAATACTGACTCTCCTGGCAATTTTCTACCTTGGACTTGCCGGTGTCAATGCTCAGGAACAAGGAATCTACAGGCATTACTCCATTTATCCTACTCTGATCAATCCGGGTGCAACCGGACTTCAGGAAGGTAGGCATGAATTTTTGGGTAATATGGTCAATACTTGGTCAGGGGCACCTGGAACCCCGGTTAATTATACCTTCGGATATAGTGGAAGTTTCGGAAACAATGTTGGGCTTGGATTACAATTGATGAATGAATCAAATGCCGCCATCAATCGGTTCAAGGCCGCTATCAACTATGCTTACAAGCTTCAGTTTGATGGAGCATTTTTATCAATCGGTATGACAACAGAATTCCAGCAAAAAAAATTACGAAACGGCATTCTGGAAGATCCTGCTATTGATCCTTCTGATTCCTATTTGTTGGCTGCAAGTGAAGGGGTGAAATACTTTGATTTTGGTTTGGGAATCCATGCAAGAATCAACGAATCTTTTAATTTCGGAATTGCCCTCCCCAATATGGTACATGCATATATTAACAAACCTGAAGTCATTTCGGAGGACCCCGGTAAGTTTTTAGGCAATTTCGTGGGCTATGCATCCAATCGTTTCATGATTCCTGATTATGACTTTGATTTGGAGCCGGGAATAGCCATACGTAAAGTTTCAGCAGGTGATGGAAGCGCCCCTCTTCTGGCTGATGTTAATCTAACCGGTTACTTTCTGGATAATAAACTCATCGGCGGACTTTCTTACCATTTTGGTGCAAAACAGCAAGGAGGTGGCGTGTTATTGGGAATCTTAGTCAATAAGGTTGGAATATATTACAGCTTTGATATTTATACAGGAGACTACCAGCCATATAACAATGGTAAGCACGAAGTGACAGTCGGATTTACTCTGGACAAACCCTCAAAAAAAGATTAGTTTCGGAGAGTTAATCCATTGATGGGTTAGTACTTTGCCAAAGTTTACCCTATAATCCCTGTACAGGTTGTAAGTCAATTGTTCGTTGTTGTTTGTTTTGTGCAATCGTTCCACAGGGATGAATATGCTTGGTGGCATTTTGATCAAAATTTTTGGGTGGCTTTAAATAAATATGCGACATAATTAGTATTGAATGGTCTCATGTTGATATTTTTTAATCCCTATTTATCCTGAAATTTGCTTATCCAAATTGAATATCATTCCGATATTAAAATTCTAAAAGTCCTTTGAATTTTGTTTGATAGAAATTGAAGTATAATCTTTGTTTTGATAGTTTGAAAATGTTTCGGCTGGTTGTTCAAACAGCCTGAAACGGTATTTTAACAAAGCTCCATTGTAAAGGTTGCGGTGCCGTTAGACGGAACAAATTAAAGGTAGACTACTTTCTGAAGCTTTTTTCACCTCTCAGTCCTTTAATCGGAATATTGGTGCTAATCAGCCCTCCTGCTTTCAAACACTTTTTTCAAATACGGCAGATAGAAATTGGCATGTCAATGTTTATCGGCTTGAACTTCTTTACCTATCCTTACTTTTCCTTTGCATAAAGATGAATTCACCTTTTGGAAGATCAAAAACCGGATGTACAATGTACGGGCTTTTGCATTCTCCCGAATGATGTTATACCAAGATGATTTATATAATAGTCCATAAATTTTAGGTATTACAGGATGAATATTTGATGTATTTAGCAGGGAATAGTCGGTCATTCAAAAGTCATTATCATTACGATGTTTTGGCCAAAATATTCCAATGTCCGACTTTGCTACAAAGCTGATCATAGTATGTCCCAAACTGAATGGCTATTTAGATTTATGTCAAAAATCCTAATTTACTGGATATGATAATATGGGGCCTGGCACTTTTATTGAGTTGTATATAGTATTAAAGCATTTAGCCTGTTTTCCCTCTTTGATTTTCTTAAATGAATCACCTCCATTAATGGATTATGGGGGTTTGAATATTCTTTAGACAATGATTTTATGACAGATTTAGATAAGCCTTTTCAATAAAATGGGAAGGAACGCGCTACTTATTGAAAACGGATATTCATGGGGCTCATATCAGCTTTCCGTTTAATATGATTGAAGATTTGATCGGTATTAAAAAAAAGTTATAACTCTAAAATACAGATTAATAATAATATATGCATTAAAAATTATCTAAATAGTCAATTTTATAAATTTTGGCATAGAATTCGCATGGAGTTTTAATACGAAAGTAGATTTTAATTTATTAACCAATTTTAACCAAAACTTAAAGTATGCAAAACATTTCTTTTAAAACAAAGAGTGCGAGTATGTTTTCCGGTGGACTATTGTCCTTTGTCTTTATGCTTTTGTTTGCCTTAATGGTAAATAATGGGCTGAATGCACAGGCTACTGCGAATAGTGGAGTTTTTCCGGCTAACCATGAGGTGAGCACCACTGCAGCAAAATACGGTGTGCAAGCAGCAAACCTGGACACCTGGGATAATGCTAAAGCGACTGCCGTAGTAAAACAGCAACTTGCACAGTTAAACCCTGCTTCTACCAATCCTCAGGATTTGTTCAAGCTGGTTTATTACCAAACGATGTTGGAGGACTTGCGTTACAATGTATCCCCTGCGGTTACATCTGTATTGCGCTTGAAAACTGCAAATGGGAAAGTGAACAATTCCAGTATTACACTACCATTTATTCGAAGTGTGTACAATGAATTAACAAATAAATTTTAATTATTCCTAACGAAATTTATACAGACTTATGAATAGAAATATTAACAATTATCTCATTTCAGGGATTACTCTGTTATGGGTAATGATAACCGGCTTTAATGCCAGGGCTCAGGCGCCTTATTGTGCTATGTCCGGTTTAACTATAGTGGAACCGATTACAAGGGTGGTTTTTGCCGATATTGACAACTCGTCGCCGGCATCTACATCTTCACCCAATTATGATGATTTTACATCGGTAATCGGTCATGTACAGGCCGGACAGACATATTCTCTTGAAGTTGAAGGGAACACCAATGGTAACTGGACCACTTCAGTCAGAGCATATTTTGACTGGGATGGTGATATTACCTTTACAGGTGTTGACGAGTATGTCTATGTGGGTACAATTGTCAATTCCACAGGATTAGACGGAATTAGGGCAATTGTCAATGTAACCATACCTGCAGGAATACCTAACGGTACTATGGTAAGGATGCGTATTGCGAAGAAATTCACAACATCTAATCCTTCTCCTAATGACGGATGTACCGGTGGTAGCTCTTTCGGTCAATACGAAGATTACACCTTACAGGTAGGTGCTGCTCCGGGAGATGATGATCCATGTGTGTTCGTCTGCCCGAGCAATATATACACCACGCTGACTGCCGGTCAGTGTTCTGCATTTGTGCACTATAATGTGGCATTCAGTGGTAACTGTGTAGGATATGCAGATCAACCATTCACGCTTACACAGAATATTGGTACAGCTCCGGTTAATAATGCATTGGATTGTCCTAACACTTATCCTGTATACTCCATGCGTGCATATGCCAATGGTGCATATGCTTATAATCTGACCGGTGTGGAAGTTGGCTCTTATTTTGGTGGAACACAACGTATCAGGGTATATACATATTCCGGTACTATTGGTGGAGCGAATTTGAACTTAGCTCAGCGTACTCTGGTCTATACCTCAGGACTTGTAAATGTTCCGGCACAAGGAAAAGCTACGATTTCTCTGGGTGCCGGTGTATTGATTCCGGCCAACACTAACTTTATCGTTGAGCAGGAAAGGCCTACCGGACAACCTCGGTTTGGTCCTGCCTCTTCATACAGTGGTGAGACAGGTCCTTCCTATATCTATTCTGTAGATTGTGGTCTTCCCCAACCTACATCTTATGGATCATTAGGATTTGGTAACCTACACTTGATTCAGAAATTGTTCGGTGATCTTCAGGATGTACCGGTACCTGTAACTATCAACCAGGTTTCCGGTCTGCCAAGCGGATCTGCATTCCCTGTGGGAACTACGACCAACTGTTTCCAATTGGTAACACCAGATGGTGATGTTGCAGACGAGTGCTGCTTTGATGTAGTGGTCAATCCATATCCGACTCCGATTACATCACTGGGATGTAATGATCTGGTACACGTATCTCTGGATCCTGAGAACTGTGAGGCAGTGATTACGGCAGAGACTATGCTGGAAGGCGGACCATACGGATGTTATGAGGACTATGAGGTGGCTATCGGTGCTTCAATGGCAGGGCCATTTAACCTTGGAAATACAGTAAACTGTTCTAACATTGGCCAGACATTGGCAGTGAGAGTAACAGCTCCTAATGGCAATATTTGCTGGGGATGGATATTGGTAGAAGACAAGTTACCACCGGTAGTTGAGTGTGACGGATGTACACAGGAGACTAATCAGTTGCTGGGTACGATGGACTGGAGTGATCCTACCTCTACCGGCTTCAACAATCCATGTTATGATTTTGGAACAGGTTCTCCATTGGCAGGAACACACCCTTATGAGTTGATTGAGTTCCAGGTACCTGTTACGGGCACTTACCACATCAATCTGACTACACAGGGACCGGTTATTGGCGGTCAGGCATATATTGGTATCTACCAGGATCCCGGTTTTGTAGTAAACAGTCCATGTACAAACCTGATAGGAGGATACGATGAGTTTACACAGGCAGGCGGAACGAACATCAACCTGACAGCAGGAGTTGATTATCAGTTTGTGATACTTGACTGGGGAACGACAGCGCTCAATACGTTTGATTATATAGTAGATATTACCGGACCAGGAGGAGTAGGTATATTGGCAGTAGGTCCATGTGAGATACAGTGTAGTGATGTAGATGCGTTGTTGAACGCGAAGACACTTGCTGATCTTGATGCGATCGGGCTATCAACATCTACGCCTGCGGCGACCGACAACTGTGCTGGTCAAGCGATTCCGGGTTGTACGCCATTGAGCTATACGTTTACAGTAGGAGCATTGTCATCCAATGACATGTGTGCCGAGGGCAGATATGTACCGGTATACTGGACGGTGACTGACGGATATGGCAATAAGAGTACATGTACGGAGAATATCTATGTAGATCTACCGACGCTGGAGGATGTAATATTCCCTGATGCAGTAACGGTGAGGTGCGGTGATGCAACGGATCCTGATGCGTTCAATTCACAGCAGCCTGATGTTACTCCATTTGTACCGGCCTATAATCCGAATGCAGTGGACGGTAACACAGTTGACGAAGATTGGCCTGCAGTAAACGGACATGATGTACGTAACGATGGCAAGTATTGCAATCTGGTGAGCCAGTATCACGATGATGAGGTACTTATCTGCGGAGTGAACAGTGGAGCGAAGAAGATTATCCGTCGCTGGACGGTGATAGACTGGTGTACAGGCCAGATCAGAGAGGCAGTACAGATGATATTTGTAGAGGACAACCTGGCACCTGTTGTTAGCGTACCTGCGACAATGGAGGTGAATGCTTCACCATATTCATGTTCAATATGGGGAGTTACCCTACCTACGCCATCAGTGGTGGAGGCATGTTCACCGAATGCAATTACATGGAAGGTATATATAGACGGCGTATTGGTACCGAATGTACCACACTCTGTGACAGGATCATGGGTATTGCCGGGCAGCATAGAGTTGACAGTAGGAACACATACAGTAACGTACGAGGCTACGGATGCATGTGGCAACAAGGGTACAGCGACAATGACGCTGATAGTAAGAGATACGACACCACCGAACGTTATCTGTAAGGAGTTCCTTCAGGTTACAGTAAATCCAAATGGATGTGTGAATGTGATACCTGCGGACAGATTTGACAACGGATCATGGGATAACTGTTGTTCAGATGATCAGTTGGTATTCAAGGTGCGCAGATTGAGCGAACCGAACGATTCATACTTCAGGGATTCACTTACAGTGGGAGTATTCAAGAACAGGGTGATGTACAACAATGGAGCGCCATTGTTTGGTACAGTGAACAACTCAAGGGAATCTCACGATGACCTGACAGGAGTTGTAACCGGACCATACGGTGAGAAGTTCTGTGGAAGGATAGATGTGATTATGCGAGTATATTGTGAGGGATCACCAAATCTGTATTCAGATTGTGTAGTTCAGACATTTGTGGATGATAAGACACGTCCGATAGTAACGGCACCACCGAGAGTTATCGTGAAGTGTGAGGATGATGGCACGAACCACAACAATCCACCGCACGTTACATACGATCAGTATTTTGGTTATGCGAGCTGGTATGATGCATGTGGTAGTCTGACAATCGACTCAAGCATATCAGGAACACTTAACGACTGTGGCGAGGGAGTATTGGTGAAGACATGGAGAGTGACCGACAAGTGCGGTAATCAGGATGTGAAGTCACAGACAGTAGAGGTAAGACATATCTCAGACTTTATCGTGACGTTCCCGGCAGATACGATGTTGACAGGATGTATAGACACAGCGGACTTTACACCTACACCACATGATCCGATCTGGTGGCCAAGATTTGACTGGAACGACTGTGAGCAGTTGGCTACTACATGGTGGGATGAGCGTTTCTATGGAGAGAACGATGCATGTTTCAAGATTGTAAGACACTGGAAGGTGATCAACTGGTGTACATACGATGTTGACTATGGCAATACGAACGATGATTATACATACAGCAGTTGGAGACTGCCAATCACATGTAAGTGGAGGCCGTCATCAATCAACCAGTTTACGAATAATGACTGTGCTAATTGGAGACCTGGTATCTACAGAAGAATCCAGGATGGCGAATACTACAGAGCGATCGACCAGAACATCAAGGTAGCGGGAGCAGAATGGAATCCTGATTACAGAGGAGATGGTGTAGTGGAGTATATCCAGGTAATCAAGGTTAAGGATAATGAGAAGCCGATAGTACAGGTAATCAATCCGAAGGCATGTCCACAGTTTGGCACACCTGCGGAAGAGGATAGCTGGACGAATATACCGAACAATACAAGCTACAATGCTCCATGGGAATACAATGTATTGGGAACGTTGTACAACGGTATTTGCTCAGCGCCGGCCGGCACATTGAAGGCTAACGCAATTGACTGTTCAAACAAGTTGAACTATCACTACGAAGTTGATGCATTTGCAAATCCAAACGGACCTAAGTCAGTAGACTTCTCCGGACTTACAGCGACGATCAATGATGTATTGCCGATGGGAGTACACAGAGTATACTGGACAGTGAGCGATAACTGCGGAAACGTAGCTAGCGGTAACTACTGGGTTAGATTGCGTGACTGCAAGAAGCCAAGTCCTGTATGTTTCTATGGATTGGCGACAGTGGTGATGCCAGCAGCGGGAATGATTACCTTGCCGGCACATTACTTCAACCATCAGTCATTCGACAACTGTACACCGAAGAGTCAGTTGAAGTTCAGCTACTCAGCAGACGTAAACGATACACTACGTACCTGGACATGTGCAGATCTTCAGGCGAACGGTTCACCGGTATTCGAGAACATCACGATGTATGTAACGGATGCGGATGGCAACCAGGATTTCTGTACGACCAGATTGAAGGTGGATGACAATGACGGAGTATGCGGAGATGACGGAACGAATACGATAGTAGGAAAGGTTACGACGTATGCCCCTGTAGAAGGTATTAAGGATGTGGTGATTTCATATGGTAATACACCGATGTATGTAACAGAGGGAGCTACCGGAGAGTACCACTTCAAGACATACAACACCAATGAGCAGAAGTTGGCAGGAAGTCACGATAAGGATTATCTGAACGGAGTTAACGTAGGAGACATCATCAAGATCCAGAACCATATATTGGGCAAGACGCAGTTGGATCAGCCATACAAGATGTTGGCAGCGGATGTTAATATGGATGGATCAGTGAAGGTGAGCGATATCGTGGAGATCCGCAAGCTGATACTGGGCAAGATAGAGAAGTACAATGTAGGACAGTCCTGGAGGACATTTGATTCTAAGTATGACTTGAATATGAGCAACTGGGCGCAGACACCGGACTATGTGATGGTGACACCGAACCAGGGTCAGACGACGGTTAACTTGAATGGAGTGAAGTTGGGAGACGTTGACTTGAATGCGAAGGCAAACTTTGGCAGCGGAGCGATAGAGCAGAGGACAGTAGGTACATTGAGCTTCAGGGCAGATGATGTAGTGCTGAATGCAGGCCAGACGATAGAGGTACCTGTGAAGGCGAAAGACTTCAACAATATCTCAGGATATCAGTTTACGTTTGCGTTTGATCAGAGTGCGATTGAGTTTGCAGGTATGAAGGCAGGAGCGTTGAACATTACGGCAGAGAATTACAATGCTGATCGTGCGAGCGAAGGTATAGTAACGACTGCAGTGAACGTAGATGCGCCGATGACAGTATCAAATGATGAGGTATTGTTTACGATGGTATTCAATGCGAAGGCGGAGACAAGTCTGAGCAAGGTACTGAGCGTGAACAGTGCGTTGACGCCTGCGATGGGAGTCAACGGAACAGATGAGGTACTGGATGTAGCCCTTGAGTTCAATACAAACGGCGGAGTGGTAACATCAGGCGGCTTCGAGTTGAAGCAGAACACACCGAACCCATTCTCAACAGTAACAGCGATCGAGTACAGTTTGCCACAAGCAGGCAAGGCTACGCTGACGATCTATGATGTGACGGGCAAGGTAGTGTACAGCAAGACAGTAGAAGCAGCGAAGGGAATGAACAAGGAAGTGATCAGCAGGACCCAGGTAGGCAGCACAGGAGTGATGTTCTATCAGTTGGTTAGCGGAGATTACTCAGCGACGAAGAAGATGGTGATACTGGAGTAATCAGGTATTCCCCATTAAATACGGGAGACCGTTTTTAAAGGAAAGTTGAATAACATAATTTAAAATCGGTTTTTGGGACGGCTCCCGCTTCATTCGAAGCGGGAGCTTTTTTTTATTAAAAAATGAAAAAATTATCTTGGTTTTCAATTTTGAATTATCTTTGGTGTGATTTTTTATAATCAATTGGTTCTCACCATAAGACAACTACACTATTACAAGCTGATTTTCAGTACTTTGTAATTCGATGCCATGTGATTTTTTGAATTAATTAATGCATGATTTTTTGTGCGCGTGTTGATATTTCTACAATTAGGGAGTCTATAGTTCTCTAATTTTTGAAATATAATTCAGATTGGCATGGCTTAGTTCATGATTTTTTATCTAAGGAAAATCCTTATTTTATTTAATAATATTTTTAAACCAAAACTAAAGCAAATGAAAAACAAAAAAATGAATGGCTTTTGGGGATTAGTAGTGTTGTTTTTGGTTGCCTTTGTTGGTTTTTCAACTACTGTAAATGCGCAGTATGTAGGAAAGCAATTAGCAATAGAGCGGATCAAGAAAGACATTAATTCCGAAGGAGGTTCAAAAGTTGGAGGTAGTGGAATCGAAACCAAGAAGGTGCCGGCTAGTTTGTCACCTGAGGACTATTCGACTCTGCTCCGAAAAACCTACCTCCAGACACTGCTTAGGCAGGTTGTAGAATATGGTAACGTAGCTACTGCAATCGAAGTGAATAATAACGATTGGGTGCAGAAAACTACCGGTAATCCTAAGAGATCTGCTTCCTTACCTTTACTGAAGACCTATGTGATTAATTTACTGAAGGCTTGATTAATTTAATTGATTTGGAGTAGTTGCCGGATCGAAATTAAGATTATAATTCTTTTCAAAATTAATTCAAGCCGGCTGGTTATGTGAGTTGTTCCGAATGGATAAACTTTAGACTAAGCCTTTATTCAAAATTTAATTATCTAAAACTTATTTTAATGAAAAAACTTACTAATTTATTAACTATAGTCGGCATTTTATGCTGTGCAGTCGTTATGGCGGGAGCTCAGGACTGGACACTTAGATTGTACGACAGTTTTGGTGATGGCTGGAATGGAAGCTCTATCAACGTCTCCATCAATGGGGGTGGCCCTACGTCCTACACATTGGCCGGTGGTGATTACATTGAGTATAACCTTGGTCCTGTGGCGAATAGCGGGACCATCGCCATCAGCAGAAATGCTACAGGCAGTTATACCAGCGAGGTCAGTTGGGCATTGGTTGCCCCTAACGGCTTGGTAACCAATTTTTATTCAAATTCTACAGTTAACCCTGCAAGCTCAGATTATGCAGGTGGTAGCTGGGCAACCTGGGGACCTATCAATCATACTGTGGTTGCCAGCGATAACTGGCAAGGTCCCGGTTGCGATTTTGGAATTGCAATGGGTGATACATTCGGAGATGGATGGAATGGTGCTTCATTGAGAATTGCAGTAGGGGGTAACAACTATTATGCGTTGCTTTTTAATACGGATGATCCACAAGGTACATCTTATACCTACACATTGACAATTCCGAATGGTGAAAGTCCTGTGATGGTCGTAGAAACTCGTCCGGGAATTTTTAATTCCGAGTGCTCTTATACCATTACTGAACCTGCACCTAATGCCAACTGTGGAGCCGGCTGTAACGTAACTGCAGGTAGCTATCCTGCGACTGTTACAGTTGCATATCAGGGAACTGTTGCATGTGGAGCTGCACCTGAACCGGAAGTATGTGAGTTAATCTGTCCTGCGGACCAGTATGTAACGTTGCAGGCTGGAGAGTGTTCGTATTACTTTACGTATCCATTGAGTATCACTCCGCAGTGTGTTGTAACACCTGCGCCGGTGCTTAATTTCACCGGAGCGTTTGCGCCCGGCAATGGTCAATATCCGGTTGCAGCGGGGATCTTTATTGGAAGTTTTACAGGTAATACGACTTTGACAATTCCTAGTACTGATCTTGGATCCAATGCGGGTACGACGTATTATCAGCCGTGGATTTGGAAGAACCTACCTACAACGGGTACTGTTAAGTTTAATTGGTCATGGACTACAACCGATGGGCCATTCTGGGATAATTCAGGTTATTTGAAGGATGTTCCGACGACTATGACATGGTTTGGCAATCAGACGGGAACGGCTTACGGCTGTTATCAATTGACTAACAATGGCGGAGCTAATGCACAAAGTGGTACAAACGTCAGTGTTAGTGTGAATCAGGGTGGCAACTTTGGTTTTTATTCATATACAGCTGATGGTATTGGAGGAGCATGTGTCTTGACGATTACTAACTTCTCTTTCCAGGCTGCGCCACAATTGCCTACTGTAACACAGACAGCAGGGGTGAATGTAGGCTATGTGGCTGATTTTGGCAATGGTTACGTAGATGTAATTACAGAAGAGTTTCCTATTGGTACAACGACTGTTACATATTCAGGCAATGGTCCTGACGGACCGATTGAATGTTCATTCAATGTAGTGGTTAATGGTTATCCAAACCCGATTACATCATTGGGATGTAATGATCTGGTACACGTATCTCTGGATCCTGAGAACTGTGAGGCAGTGATTACGGCAGAGACTATGCTGGAAGGCGGACCATACGGATGTTATGAGGACTATGAGGTGGCTATCGGTGCTTCAATGGCAGGGCCATTTAACCTTGGAAATACAGTAAACTGTTCTAACATTGGCCAGACATTGGCAGTGAGAGTAACAGCTCCTAATGGCAATATTTGCTGGGGATGGATATTGGTAGAAGACAAGTTACCACCGGTAGTTGAGTGTGACGGATGTACACAGGAGACTAATCAGTTGCTGGGTACGATGGACTGGAGTGATCCTACCTCTACCGGCTTCAACAATCCATGTTATGATTTTGGAACAGGTTCTCCATTGGCAGGAACACACCCTTATGAGTTGATTGAGTTCCAGGTACCTGTTACGGGCACTTACCACATCAATCTGACTACACAGGGACCGGTTATTGGCGGTCAGGCATATATTGGTATCTACCAGGATCCCGGTTTTGTAGTAAACAGTCCATGTACAAACCTGATAGGAGGATACGATGAGTTTACACAGGCAGGCGGAACGAACATCAACCTGACAGCAGGAGTTGATTATCAGTTTGTGATACTTGACTGGGGAACGACAGCGCTCAATACGTTTGATTATATAGTAGATATTACCGGACCAGGAGGAGTAGGTATATTGGCAGTAGGTCCATGTGAGATACAGTGTAGTGATGTAGATGCGTTGTTGAACGCGAAGACACTTGCTGATCTTGATGCGATCGGGCTATCAACATCTACGCCTGCGGCGACCGACAACTGTGCTGGTCAAGCGATTCCGGGTTGTACGCCATTGAGCTATACGTTTACAGTAGGAGCATTGTCATCCAATGACATGTGTGCCGAGGGCAGATATGTACCGGTATACTGGACGGTGACTGACGGATATGGCAATAAGAGTACATGTACGGAGAATATCTATGTAGATCTACCGACGCTGGAGGATGTAATATTCCCTGATGCAGTAACGGTGAGGTGCGGTGATGCAACGGATCCTGATGCGTTCAATTCACAGCAGCCTGATGTTACTCCATTTGTACCGGCCTATAATCCGAATGCAGTGGACGGTAACACAGTTGACGAAGATTGGCCTGCAGTAAACGGACATGATGTACGTAACGATGGCAAGTATTGCAATCTGGTGAGCCAGTATCACGATGATGAGGTACTTATCTGCGGAGTGAACAGTGGAGCGAAGAAGATTATCCGTCGCTGGACGGTGATAGACTGGTGTACAGGCCAGATCAGAGAGGCAGTACAGATGATATTTGTAGAGGACAACCTGGCACCTGTTGTTAGCGTACCTGCGACAATGGAGGTGAATGCTTCACCATATTCATGTTCAATATGGGGAGTTACCCTACCTACGCCATCAGTGGTGGAGGCATGTTCACCGAATGCAATTACATGGAAGGTATATATAGACGGCGTATTGGTACCGAATGTACCACACTCTGTGACAGGATCATGGGTATTGCCGGGCAGCATAGAGTTGACAGTAGGAACACATACAGTAACGTACGAGGCTACGGATGCATGTGGCAACAAGGGTACAGCGACAATGACGCTGATAGTAAGAGATACGACACCACCGAACGTTATCTGTAAGGAGTTCCTTCAGGTTACAGTAAATCCAAATGGATGTGTGAATGTGATACCTGCGGACAGATTTGACAACGGATCATGGGATAACTGTTGTTCAGATGATCAGTTGGTATTCAAGGTGCGCAGATTGAGCGAACCGAACGATTCATACTTCAGGGATTCACTTACAGTGGGAGTATTCAAGAACAGGGTGATGTACAACAATGGAGCGCCATTGTTTGGTACAGTGAACAACTCAAGGGAATCTCACGATGACCTGACAGGAGTTGTAACCGGACCATACGGTGAGAAGTTCTGTGGAAGGATAGATGTGATTATGCGAGTATATTGTGAGGGATCACCAAATCTGTATTCAGATTGTGTAGTTCAGACATTTGTGGATGATAAGACACGTCCGATAGTAACGGCACCACCGAGAGTTATCGTGAAGTGTGAGGATGATGGCACGAACCACAACAATCCACCGCACGTTACATACGATCAGTATTTTGGTTATGCGAGCTGGTATGATGCATGTGGTAGTCTGACAATCGACTCAAGCATATCAGGAACACTTAACGACTGTGGCGAGGGAGTATTGGTGAAGACATGGAGAGTGACCGACAAGTGCGGTAATCAGGATGTGAAGTCACAGACAGTAGAGGTAAGACATATCTCAGACTTTATCGTGACGTTCCCGGCAGATACGATGTTGACAGGATGTATAGACACAGCGGACTTTACACCTACACCACATGATCCGATCTGGTGGCCAAGATTTGACTGGAACGACTGTGAGCAGTTGGCTACTACATGGTGGGATGAGCGTTTCTATGGAGAGAACGATGCATGTTTCAAGATTGTAAGACACTGGAAGGTGATCAACTGGTGTACATACGATGTTGACTATGGCAATACGAACGATGATTATACATACAGCAGTTGGAGACTGCCAATCACATGTAAGTGGAGGCCGTCATCAATCAACCAGTTTACGAATAATGACTGTGCTAATTGGAGACCTGGTATCTACAGAAGAATCCAGGATGGCGAATACTACAGAGCGATCGACCAGAACATCAAGGTAGCGGGAGCAGAATGGAATCCTGATTACAGAGGAGATGGTGTAGTGGAGTATATCCAGGTAATCAAGGTTAAGGATAATGAGAAGCCGATAGTACAGGTAATCAATCCGAAGGCATGTCCACAGTTTGGCACACCTGCGGAAGAGGATAGCTGGACGAATATACCGAACAATACAAGCTACAATGCTCCATGGGAATACAATGTATTGGGAACGTTGTACAACGGTATTTGCTCAGCGCCGGCCGGCACATTGAAGGCTAACGCAATTGACTGTTCAAACAAGTTGAACTATCACTACGAAGTTGATGCATTTGCAAATCCAAACGGACCTAAGTCAGTAGACTTCTCCGGACTTACAGCGACGATCAATGATGTATTGCCGATGGGAGTACACAGAGTATACTGGACAGTGAGCGATAACTGCGGAAACGTAGCTAGCGGTAACTACTGGGTTAGATTGCGTGACTGCAAGAAGCCAAGTCCTGTATGTTTCTATGGATTGGCGACAGTGGTGATGCCAGCAGCGGGAATGATTACCTTGCCGGCACATTACTTCAACCATCAGTCATTCGACAACTGTACACCGAAGAGTCAGTTGAAGTTCAGCTACTCAGCAGACGTAAACGATACACTACGTACCTGGACATGTGCAGATCTTCAGGCGAACGGTTCACCGGTATTCGAGAACATCACGATGTATGTAACGGATGCGGATGGCAACCAGGATTTCTGTACGACCAGATTGAAGGTGGATGACAATGACGGAGTATGCGGAGATGACGGAACGAATACGATAGTAGGAAAGGTTACGACGTATGCCCCTGTAGAAGGTATTAAGGATGTGGTGATTTCATATGGTAATACACCGATGTATGTAACAGAGGGAGCTACCGGAGAGTACCACTTCAAGACATACAACACCAATGAGCAGAAGTTGGCAGGAAGTCACGATAAGGATTATCTGAACGGAGTTAACGTAGGAGACATCATCAAGATCCAGAACCATATATTGGGCAAGACGCAGTTGGATCAGCCATACAAGATGTTGGCAGCGGATGTTAATATGGATGGATCAGTGAAGGTGAGCGATATCGTGGAGATCCGCAAGCTGATACTGGGCAAGATAGAGAAGTACAATGTAGGACAGTCCTGGAGGACATTTGATTCTAAGTATGACTTGAATATGAGCAACTGGGCGCAGACACCGGACTATGTGATGGTGACACCGAACCAGGGTCAGACGACGGTTAACTTGAATGGAGTGAAGTTGGGAGACGTTGACTTGAATGCGAAGGCAAACTTTGGCAGCGGAGCGATAGAGCAGAGGACAGTAGGTACATTGAGCTTCAGGGCAGATGATGTAGTGCTGAATGCAGGCCAGACGATAGAGGTACCTGTGAAGGCGAAAGACTTCAACAATATCTCAGGATATCAGTTTACGTTTGCGTTTGATCAGAGTGCGATTGAGTTTGCAGGTATGAAGGCAGGAGCGTTGAACATTACGGCAGAGAATTACAATGCTGATCGTGCGAGCGAAGGTATAGTAACGACTGCAGTGAACGTAGATGCGCCGATGACAGTATCAAATGATGAGGTATTGTTTACGATGGTATTCAATGCGAAGGCGGAGACAAGTCTGAGCAAGGTACTGAGCGTGAACAGTGCGTTGACGCCTGCGATGGGAGTCAACGGAACAGATGAGGTACTGGATGTAGCCCTTGAGTTCAATACAAACGGCGGAGTGGTAACATCAGGCGGCTTCGAGTTGAAGCAGAACACACCGAACCCATTCTCAACAGTAACAGCGATCGAGTACAGTTTGCCACAAGCAGGCAAGGCTACGCTGACGATCTATGATGTGACGGGCAAGGTAGTGTACAGCAAGACAGTAGAAGCAGCGAAGGGAATGAACAAGGAAGTGATCAGCAGGACCCAGGTAGGCAGCACAGGAGTGATGTTCTATCAGTTGGTTAGCGGAGATTACTCAGCGACGAAGAAGATGGTGATACTGGAGTAATCAGGTAAGCCCATTAAATACGGGAGACCGTTTTTAAAGGAAAGTTGAATAACATAATTTAAAATCGGTTTTTGGGACGGCTCCCGCTTCATTCGAAGCGGGAGCTTTTTTTTGCCTGTGTAAGAACAAAAACTATTTTCGCTTTATAGGCACACCAACAAGAAAGTCACTCTAAAGAACGTGATTAGGGTTTTGTGATGTATTTAGTTGGTCATAGTCATTTTGGCTCAGGGATCAGGTATTCCTCCCGTATAGATTTATTATAACCCATTGGATTGTGGTGATGGCAATTGGGGCTTCCTTATTACAGTAAATTGAGGCACTTAATATTGAATATTTTTCAATAGAAAAGAGATTTGCGAGGCTATCATGTGTCTCGTAGACTGCATTTTGGAATGGCAAACATTGTGTTTTGACAGAAAATTGAGGATTGGTGATTAATTTTTTACTGTTTCTATATCTTGTATTAACACATTTTAAAAAAAATTATTAGTTTGAAAAATTTGTTAATTGCACCAATAAAAATATATTTGTAATCTATTATTGGACAATAAGGTTTAGTCCAACAGAAATAGACAGGAAATTCAAGACTATATTGCTTATTAAGCTGATGATTTAATTGAAGATACTTGGACGGAAGGAAATCGATCAGAAGTTTCTTCGTGCTCAGGTTAGTATGAAATTCTTTTTGTTCATCCGGCAGCCACTCTCAAAATAATGAATAACTGGTTTAGTAACTAATTCAGAATCAATAACGAAATCTAAATTACAAAATATGATCATGAACACTTTTACACTTTCTTCGATGATTGGTTTTTGGCGAAAAACATTTATTGTTTTAATTGCCTTTGCTACATGGACGGGAGTTCCTAACGAAAGTAATGCGCATAATGTGCCAGGTATTCTTAAAGAGAATGCTGAAAAAATCGACATAAGTCAGTGGGTTATTTGTCCGCCTTCCTGGATTAACGTTAGCTGTAGCCAGTTGGATCCGGGATTGAATTACGGTAATCCTACTATTGCATATGGGTGTGGATGTGGAGCTGTTATATATGGTCCATATATAACTGACAACAGAGTGGGTTGCGGTTCAGGAACCATTATTAAAACCTGGAATATTTGGACGATGTATGGTGATTACACATGCGTACAGACAATCAATGTTACAGGGGGATACAATGGGTATCCGGTCATTCAGTGGCCACCGGATTATACTGTCACCGGATGTGATGCCTCCACTGCCCCCGAGTCACTTCCACCACCCTATAATAAACCAACATGGTGGGCACCTGAATGCTCCCAATTGATGTACACATGGTATGATGAGGTATTCTATACCTATAATGTTCAAGGTATATGTAAAAAGATTCTACGTCATTGGAAGGTTATTGACTGGTGTGTTTATGATGTGGACCATCCATGGTATGGAGGTTGGTGGGCATGCACCCAATTAATTATGGTTAAGGATCAATATCCTCCATCTATCAATTGTCCCGGTGATGTTGTCGCCAATGCCGGACCCAATTGTTCAGGTTCATATGTACATATTCCTCCGGCATATTCAACAGACCCTTGTGGCAATGTGAATATTACAAATAATTCCCCTTATAGTGTTTATCATGGTGCTGACGCCAGTGGATACTATCCTCCGGGTACTACAAAGGTTACCTTCTGTGCCAGGGATGCATGTGGCAATTCGACCTATTGTACCATTAATGTTACTGTGACTGACAAGAAGAAGCCAAGTCCTGTGGTTTATTATGGTTTGAGCACTTCATTGATGTGTGTCAACCCGCAACCAATGATTGAAATTCAGGCTAAGTGGTTTGATGCAGGTTCATTTGACAACTGTACTCCAAAATCAAGATTAAAATTCGATGTTTATCCAAAGGTATTCACTTGTGCAGATAGAGGATATAACGATGTCACTGTCACTGTAACCGATGAGGCAGGTAATAAAGAAACTGTGAAAACTTTCATCATTGTAGATGACAATACAGGCTGTTGTGGACCGGATACAACCAATCCACCGGTATTAACTTGCCCGGGAGATGTTGTAATAGATGCGCAGTCAGCAGATTGTTCAGGCGCATTTGTTGATTTGGCTCCGGCCACAGCGACCAGTGACTGTAACGGTGCTGTAAATATTACCAACAATTCTCCTTATGCCACTTCTCATGGAGCGAATGCAAGTGGTGTATATCCAATTGGAACTACTGTCGTGACTTTCACCGCTGTTGATTATTGTAATAAGAAGACAACCTGCAAGGCAACTATTAGGGTCAGAGATGGTAAGAAACCTTCTCCGGTGGTATTTTACGGATTGGCTATTTCTTTAGCCGAAGATACTATTAATGGTGGGGGTACAATTACTCTTGTCCCTGAATGGTTTGATGCCGGGTCATTCGATAATTGTACATCAAATAATAACCTGAAATTCGACGTTCATCCTAAGACATTTAATTGTGATAGTCTGGGTGAAAGAAATGTCAGAATCACGGTAACGGACGAATCCGGTAATTCCGAGTATGTTGATACCTATATTGTAATTCAGGATCCTTCAGGGGTTTGTGTGACCGATTTTACAGCTAATGTTGCCGGTTTAATCAAAACGGAGGATGGAGAGAAAGTTTCCGGTGTGGATATGTTCGCTGCTACTCAGGACACAATGTACCAAAAGAGAGTGGACGGAGATTATGTATTGCTGGGTCTAAAGGGCGGAAAAGAGTATGAAATCGCTCCGAAGAAAGCCGACGACTATAGAAACGGAGTGTCTACCCGTGATTTGATTATTCTGAAAAATCATATTTTGGGTAAGTCACTCATGCAAAGTCCATATAAGTTGATTGCTGCTGATGTCAACAATGACAAGATCATCAATACAGCAGACTTGATTTTGTTACGTAAATTGGTTTTAGGAACAATAGATACTCTTCCTGGTAGTTTCAGTTGGAAATTTATCGATGGTAATTATATTTTCGATCCTTTCAAGCCTGCACTTACTCAGAACTATCCTACATATGTCAAGATTCAGAAACTTAAGGATGATAAGGATGGAGTTTCGTTTATTGGAACCAAGATGGGTGATTTGAATGGCTCTGTACTTGCAAGTATGACTTCCGGTAGCAGCGTTGAAAACAGGAATAACGGTAATATCAAATTATACGCATTGGCATCCGAAAAGCAAAGAGATGTCAGAGTTGACTTTACACCTGAGATGACAGTCAATGCTGATGGAATCCAGATGGAAATGTCCTTTGATCCTACAATCCTCAGATTTAAGGGAATCAATCCTGGAATGCTCACTGGATTCAATTCTGATGTAAATATGAATCTTTCAGGAATTGCTAACGGCATTATAAAGTTAAGTTGGAATGCGAATAATGCAGTGACTGTTGATCCTAGTGCTCCGATGTTCTCTATCCTATTCGAAAGATTGACAGAATCAGGGGAGGTCAAACTGAAGCTAAACAATACCGGTTTTAATGCTGAGTTGTATGATCAGTTTGAAAATACTTTCAATATTGAATTGATCAATGAGAAGGTAGAAAGCAATGACGGGTTTGCATTGTTCCAAAACAGACCTAATCCATTGCAATCCTTTACAACCATTGGATTTAACTTGCCGGAAGCATCCGACATCGAGTTGAGTATCTTCAATCTTAACGGAGATTTGGTTCGTCAAATCAAAGGCCATTATAGTAAAGGAACCAACAATATCAATGTTGAATGGAACAATACACGCGGTGTATTCTATTATACACTAAAGGCAGGTAAGAATGCCGCAACAAAGAAGATGATTGTTGTAGAATAAGTTGCTGATTAAATATTAAAAAAGAGGCTTGGCATTATGGCAAGCCTCTTTTTTTTGTGACAAACCCAGATTGGTAGTAAAGATTGATTGACCGGTCTGTGTCTGCCATGGATTAAATGAAGGGTCGAAATCCGGATCGCTTCTGTCTTGGTTTTGATTGGCAAATGGAATTATCTGTCTTGTAGATTTTTCCCGATCTTCAGTTATCTTATACCAAGATGATTTATAAAATGGTCTATAAATTTTTGGTATGATGCCGAGGTTACAGTCGTATAGATCAATGAAATTGGTCTATAACGAATGTACCTTCGGTATTTAACATCATTATCTTTTCAACACTTGAAAATCTATAGACACAATAGCAAATATGTTTTGGCTGTAGTTGGAAGGATGGATGTTTCTTTGGAGATATGTAGGAAATGTGGTCAAAGAATGGAACGGAGAATGACTCATTTGTTACAAATTTCCCATTGTGAAATCTATATGCTGTTTGAATAAAATGAAAGTGCCAAGAATTACTGTTGCAATCATTGGTACTTAGGACAACATTCATCTGCCACAAACGTGCAAAATTAATTTATTGACTTTTGGTTTAGGAATGTTTGGTACAAGGGAACGACATTCACAAGATGGGCAATTACATAGTATTCACCTTCTGGCAATCATGCTTACCGGCAGCTTGAACCGTGGAGTCGGTCAATATTTGGGGCTGGAATAGTAACTTGCCAGAAAAATCATAGCGATCTTAAAGGGGTTGCTTATTTCGGGTTTTAATTTGTCGTAAACAATCCAATCCCTGGGATCCATCTCCCATTGGGTGTATATTTCGAATTGGCCAGCTTTACTACTTGTCTTCCAACCATCATATACATTTTCATACAAGGTAGAAAATGTTAGGGTTTGTGAATCATCTGTGATTCGCCATTGATTAAAGTCTCCGGTATAAATGGTTTTTAAGGTGAGAATGACATTGCCTGAACGCAACTCCCATATATTGGGATCTGATTTAGTCCGTTGCTTGATTGAGCCCGTTTCTTCACCAATGCGGTAATCCCATTCGGACCAATCTTTCTGAAATATCCATCGAAGCCGAAGGTATCCTATTGGATCGTCTGTATTGCCATAGAAATCCCAATCGGTGAAGTCATCCTCTCTGGCAATACTCAATCCGGAAATGTTCAATTCTGTCGAATCGGTCTGTGCTTGTAATGCCATTCCGATAAAAACCATTATGAGCAACAGGTTATAGCGCATCGTGATGTTGGAAGTTATCTTTAAAACGGCAAGTCGTTTTCAAACGGCTCATCATTAATCTCAAACGGGACATCATTTCCCGGATGTCCGGAGGCGCTGTTGCTTGCTGTCACACCTTCAATCTTCCAGGCGTTCAGATTGGTAAAGTATTTACCCTGCCATTCCCGTCCTCGCAAGTCGAAGTGTACCTTGATTACATCGTTTTCGTTGTATGCATCAATCAGGTTGACCCTTTCTTGTGACAACTGGAACTTGATGAATTGGGGGTAGGTTTCCTCTGTGACAATCACAAACTCACGTGTCTGAAATGTGGCAGTTTTAGATTCGACATCATATTTTTTTACCAGTTTACCGGAAATTTCAAAACTCATATTTTTTTGGATTTAATAAGCGATTGCAAATAGGGCTTTCTGAGTTGCTTTCTTGCCTGAATAGACACAAATTCCTTCTTCTTCCTTAGAGTCCAAAGGAATACAACGGATGGTAGCCTTGGTTAGTTCCTTGATCTTCTCTTCGGTCTCGGTAGTACCGTCCCAGAAAGCCCTGACAAAACCACCCTTGTTGGTCAAAACATCCTTGAATTCATCAAAACTATTTACATCTGTAATGTGCTGATCTCGATATTGTCTGGACCTCTCGAAAAGATTGTTTTGAATCAAATCCAAAGTATTTATGATCGTGTCGACCAATCCTTCCAGTTTGACCTGTGATTTTTCCAAAGTATCCCTTCTGGCCATTTCCACCTCACCGTTGGCCAAATCTCTGGCACCGATACCGATTCTGATCGGCACGCCTTTCATTTCATACTCGGCAAATTTGAATCCGGGCCGTCTTTTTTCATCGTTGTCGTATTTGGCAGTAATTCCTTTTAGTTTGAGTTGAGCAAGAATATCGAGAGCAATTTTGTCGATGTCATCATTTGCCTTAGGTATTGGAACTATTACAACATGAATCGGAGCTAAACGTGGAGGCAGAACCAATCCCAAGTCGTCCGAATGGGTCATAATCAACCCACCTATCAACCTGGTGGATACACCCCATGAAGTCGCCCATACCAACTCTTCGGTATTTTTATCAGTAAGGAACTTGACATCAAAAGCTCTGGCAAAATTTTGTCCCAGGAAATGTGAGGTGCCCGCTTGCAGTGCCTTACCATCTTGCATCAAAGCTTCAATGGTGTACGTATCCAGTGCGCCGGCAAATCGTTCATTGGCTGATTTTACACCTTTGATAATTGGCATTGCCATATAATTTTCCGCAAAGTCCGCATAAACATTGAGCATAGTCCTGGCTTCTTCAATTGCTTCATCTGCAGTTGCATGTGCTGTATGACCTTCTTGCCACAGAAATTCCGCAGTCCTGAGAAAAAGTCTTGTCCGCATTTCCCATCGCATGACATTTGCCCATTGATTGATAAGTAATGGCAGGTCACGATAGGACTTGATCCAGTCTCGGTAGGTATTCCAAATGATGGTCTCAGAAGTGGGCCTGATGATAAGCTCCTCTTCAAGCTTGGCAGAAGGATCTACAACTACCCCTTTTCCATTCGGATCATTCATAAGCCTGTGATGAGTGACCACTGCGCATTCCTTGGCAAAACCTTCCACATGTTCTGCTTCCTTGCTCAAGAAACTTTTTGGGATTAGGAGAGGAAAGTAGGCATTGACGTGACCGGTATCCTTAAACATGGCATCCAGTTGATCCTTCATTTTTTCCCAGATGGCATACCCATAGGGTTTGATAACCATACATCCCTTGACCGCAGAATGATCGGCCAGGCCGGCTTTGATCACGATATCATTGTACCATGCGGAGTAGTTTTCATCTCTTGGAGTTATTTCTTTACTCATTTTCCTGTTTAAAATGTTGAAATTGAAACTTCGCTTTACTTCACTGAAAATGTCTTAATTCCAGTATTGCAGATAAATAATCCTTCCGTATTCAGGCGCAAATTTAATTAATTCCTTAAAAGAAAATTAAATTAGGCATTTTCTTTGAAGATTAGTTGATAAAAGCGGATAAATAAATTAAAATGTTTATCCTGATTGAATCGCACAGAGCGTAAAATCTTTGTAATTATTTATCGTATAATATCATCTTTTTATTTCGGCTATAAAACACTTTAACCGTGATTTTTTGACAAAGTTGCCGGGCCCGTGTGTTTTCTGAATTGTGCAACAAAGAAATTAATACATAAACAAAGGTCAAGGCGTATAACAATTTGACAAACTGCCTCACTTGGGAATCAATAATATATAGTGCCATTGCGGGGGATTAGCAATAAAATCGGTAACTTGAGAAACGGAGTGGTGAATAGTTGCAAATCATTTCCCAGTGGTTATTTTCGTGAAAATGATTTTGGATAAATAAAGTTTTAACTAACTGAAAATAAATATTATCAATAATTTAACTAATTCTTGGGGATAAAAGTAATACTTTAGCTGTTGAATTGATAAACAAGTTGTGATTAATAATAAATTCATTAAAATGAAAGCTTTGCGATTCTTATTTCCTATGATAATGTTCCTAATGGTTGGGACTATAGCTTTTGCCCAGTTTGATGACGTATATTTCAATCCCAAAAAGGATGTCTTGCCCGGATCTTATACCTCATCTTCAAATAGTAAGGCAACAGATTCTGATTATGGATATAGTTATAATTCCGGTAATACAGGGGCAATCAATGGTGGTTATGAAGGCAATAATACCATTAATTCCGATGAATATGATGACCAGAGTTATGAATATTATGAAGACTATACATCAAGAATCAACAGATTCCACAGATATAATGTCAGTGGGTTTGGCTATTACGACCCTTGTTACACGGGAGGATTTGGGTATAACAGTTGGTCATTCAGGCCAAGCGTAACCTTCATGTACGATCCGTTCTTCAACTATAACAGATATTATAACAATAGTTTCTGGGGAAGCCCATACTATGGGTGGTATAATGATCCGTTTTTCGATTATGGTTATCCTTACTATGGTTATGGTTATGGCTACGGATATCCCTACTATGGGTATGGTTATCCTTATTATGGTTACTCTCCCTATTATGGTGGGTATAATGGCTGGTACGGAAATGGTTGGTACGGAGACTCCGATAAGAAAAAAGTTAGCAGGGTTTATGGAGCAAGATATGGTGGTGCTGTAGTAGGTGGCTCAGACGGATATCGGGATAGGTCAAAAATGACAAACGGCACAATCAACCCAAATGATAGTCGTAGTCGACTTAACAATGGCTCCAAACCTGAACTTGAAGTGAGGAATACAAATACAAACCGGGGCCGTGTGGATGGAAGTTCAAGCAGGCAAGACAGGTCAAACAAAACAAATAATCCGGATCGGGGGACAAGGATAAATACAGAACGTCCGAGATCAACACCACAGAGAGAGACCAGACCTACACGTGAATCAATGCCTTCGAGAACCTATGAGGCGCCTACCAGATCAAGATCGACTGAAACCTATTCACCATCAAGATCCGGTAACTCCTCAGGTTCTTATAATTCCAACAGCAATTCAAGTGGAACTGAAAGAGGTACATCTGGTTCGTCTTCCAGGTCAAGGGGTTGATAGTATTGATAATGTCAATTTTATTTTTATAACTCAAATAAGGTGGTACGATCATATTTTGCCACCTTATTTTATTCTATACCGGACTGATTCTGTCCTCATTAATACAGTCGGGTATGATAAATGTTGTTTAAAACATTTGATGGAAAGCGAATAATCATCCATCAGGCAATAAATGAAGATGATGAATCAGGGAGGCGTGTCTATTGAATGAGGCGCAATGACAAACCGCAACCTGGCATTTTTTTGATCCAATAAACTATTGCCTCAACAAATAGTTTAAGAATATTATTTAGTAAAGCCATGAAAAGATTAATTTTTGGAATATTGATGTATGGTTTCGTTTTAGCGAATTCTGTATCAGCACAGTCATCGCTTGATGTCCTTCGCTTGTCCGGACAAAATCTTCTTGGGACCGCCCGTGCAGCCGGGACTAATACAACCATGAACGGTGTGGGAGCGGACTTTACCACGTTATCGTCCAATCCGGCCGGAATTGCTCAGTACAGATTGTCTGAAATCATGGTAACCCCTTCTGTAGTGGATAACCGTACGAAGTCCAGATTGGCCGATGGAAGCGAACGCCCGGAAACAAGTGACAGTAAAACAAAATTTCGTTTGCCCAATTTGGGATTGGTTATAGCCAAGCAAAATAGCGACAGGATGAGCTATGCTTTTGGATTCGGCATCAATGGATACGTTGACAACAGCCAAAATTCGCTATTTAGAGGGAGGAGCAAGGGGTCGATAGTGGAGCGGTTTGCCGCATTGGCAAATGGTCTGAGTCTTGAACAGTTGGATAATTATGAGGCAGGGCTGGCCTGGGATACAGAAGCTCTTGTACAACAAAGGCCTGACGGCTCGTATTCGTTTGACTATGAAGACTATAAAGACCAGGAGTTGAACAAGTACCAATCCATTAGTGCAAGCAACCGGTATAATGATATAGCAATATCCGGCGGTATCAATCTGAATAATAAAATTCTGGTGGGAGCATCGATAGGAATACCGACTTTTAGTTACAATGAGAGGAAGATATATCAGGAGCAAGATGATATAGGGGCTGTACCATATTTTGATCAGTTACAATTCAGGGAGTACAAATCAGCATCTGGTGTTGGGGTAAATGGCAAATTGGGTATAATTTTCAAGCCTATTAATAATATTCTCATCGGAGCGGCCATACATACACCAAGCTTTATCTCAGTAACCGACAATTTCAGCACTGATTTAAGGTATGTATTTACCTTCAATAGTGAAAAAAAGAACAATTATAAAGAATCCCCTGAAGGGACCATTGACTATAAAGTTACCACTCCGATGCGGTTACTGGGAAGTATTGGTTGTATAATCGGGAAGTTTGGTTTTGTCAATGCTGAAGTGGAGTATCAGGATTATTCTGGAAGTAAGATCAGGATCGATTCGGATAATTTATATGATAAGCAAGTTGAAGAGCAGATCAATGGGGAGATAAAAGCAAATTATACCTCTACAGTTAAGGTCAATCTTGGTATTGAGGTGGCTGCTATTGAGCACTTCAGGATTCGTGCCGGTGTTGGTTTTGCGCAAACTCCCTTTGTGGGTCAGCGTAATTTCTATCCAAATTTTGGCCTTGGATTGGGATATCGGAGTGATGTATTCTTTCTGGATCTTGGCTTCAGACAATGGAGGTCTGAAAATGGCTACCAACCCTACTATATAACCCAGGCCAGCCAAACCCTGGTCAATAATAAATTGACCAATAGTGCAGTATTGTTGACTATAGGATTCAAATTGCGTTGAACAATGCATTCACAGGATCTCTAAGGAGCCCGATATGGCTGTGATATAAGGACTTTGGGTGATTCAATACCCGTGAAATGCCTTGTGTTTAAATTCTCTTTATTTATTCCTGTTTTATAGTAATTTATTCATATTTGGTTGTAGGATGAGTTTTCTGCCGATTTCTTGGCCGTCTAACTTTTACCAGTTGTAAGAGTTTTATAGGCCTAATCAGCCGAAATTGATGTTATACCTAAAGTATTGATAGTAGTTTGAATTTGTTAATCGGTAGATCCGCTACAGCGATTTTCGAGTATAAAGGCCAGAAAGCCGTTTCTAAGGCACATGTAACATTTTTTAAGCCCGATCACTTCAAATGGGCACCCCAACTAAATCATTTGAATGCCAATAATCCGAACTTTCAAGTATTACAATTGAAATTGCCAAGCCTCCATCTTCCAATCGCTGTATTGCGCCCCGGCCCTATCTAATTGGAGTCTTATAAAATAATGTCAAATGAAATATCGAATAATATACTTGAGGTTCCTACCATTATTATTTATGATAGAAAACAGGGTGGGTTTGATTGTAATGGATTATAACCCAAAATTGTATATATAAGAATAAACATATTCGTAATAATGAGGGATTCAAATGTAAAAATATTAGGCGTTAAAACCTTATTTTTGCATGAATTTTCGAAATTAAAACAGAACTATGGCTTTGTACGAATTGGTTATGCCTAAAATGGGAGAGAGTATCATGGAGGCAACCATCCTCAATTGGGCTAAGAATGTAGGGGATCATATTGATATTGATGAGACTATTCTTGAAATTGCAACCGACAAGGTAGATAGCGAGATACCTTCTCCCGTTGAAGGAACATTGTCAAAAATATTGTTCAATGTCAATGATGTAGTTCCCATCGGTACAGTCATAGCAACTATAGAAACAGGGGCACCAGTCGGTAGTGCCGTTACTGATGAGAGTGCCTCTTCAGAAGAGCATTCTGCTTCTAAGGTACCTTTTGTACCGGAGGAAGGTACGAAGCAGTCGATTACGGTAAGTCTGGGAGACGGTGCGAGGTTTTATAGCCCGTTGGTCAGGAATATAGCATCAAAAGAAGGTATTAGTATTACAGAATTGGATGCGATAAAAGGCACCGGTCAGGATGGAAGGGTGACCAAGCATGATTTGCTTGATTATATCAAAGTCAAGGCAGCTGCTCCAGCTTCACAGGTCCATTCTCAACAACCTGTCAATCCTTCAATTCCTGTTGCGCAAGTGGAATCAAAGCCTCAAGCCCAGGGTACCCCTAAGTCTTCCGGTTCCACAACTTCCCTTGATGGAGATGTTGAGATAATCGAGATGGACCGAATGAGACGTTTGATTGCGGATCATATGGTTATGTCGAAACACACGTCACCACATGTCACTTCATTTGTGGAAGTCGATGTTACGTCCATGGTCCGATGGCGTGAAAAAGTAAAAAAGGAGTTTAATCAGAAATACAACCAAAACATAACATTCACCCCGATATTCATAGAAGCAATTGTCAAGGCGATACATGATTATCCCATGATCAATGCATCGGTAGATGGCAGTAATATAATCAGGAAGAAAAATATCAATATCGGTATGGCGGCAGCGTTGCCTTCCGGTAACCTCATCGTCCCTGTCATCAAGAATGCCGATGAAATGAATTTAATCGGACTTACCAAGTCGGTCAATGATCTGGCTTCAAGAGCAAGGAATAATCAGCTCAAACCGGAGGAAATTCAGGGTGGTACATTTACCTTGACTAATGTAGGTTCGTTTGGAAATGTCATGGGCACTCCCATCATCAATCAGCCTCAGGTTGCCATTATGGCTGCAGGAGCCATCAAAAAGAAGCCAGCTGTTCTCGAGACCCCTGATGGTGATGTAATTGCTATCAGGCACATGATGTTCCTGTCCCTTTCCTATGATCACAGAGTCGTAGACGGAAGTTTGGGAGGCTCTTTTTTACGAAGAGTGGCAGACTACCTTGAGGCTTTTGACGGAAACCAGACAATTTGATTTAATGGGGCGGATTAAGCTATTGTGCTCTATAATCTTTCTACTCATGGGTAGTATTATGTCCTTTGGGCAAAAAGCTTCTTTAAAACTGAAGGATGATGCCGACAGGAGCTTCAAGAATAAAGATTATCAAAAAGCTGTTACATTATATAGGAAATATTTAGGAAGTGGGGGCGATAAGAATATTTACAAAAACCTGGGCATTTCCTTGTATTACAATAATCAATTACAAGAAGCTGAATCCTTTTTGGCAGAATATTACAAGATCAAACCAAATGATGGCGAGGTTGTATATTATCTTGGGAAGGTTTTTCATCATGAAATGAAATTTGAAAAAGCCATTGAATTTTATAAATATTATCTGTCCCTAACTAAGCCATCCGGTCCCCGGTATCAGCAGGTGGTTGCCGATGTGAAGCGGTGTGGGAATGCAAAGAACATAAGATATCAGGAACAGGAAGCTATCAGTGAGAATTCAGGGCGCGAAGTAAATACAACCTATGATGAATTCAATCCTGTGCTAAGTCCCAATTTTTTCGGGCGGGTCTATTATACATCCAATCAACCTGTAGATACGGGTAGAGGTAGTGAAGTGCGCTTGTTGCCCCCAAGTTATAATATGTTTGGAGCAGATGTTCAGATTGGAAGTGGCCTAATGGGAAGAGGGAGCCTTTTGAATATGAATCTCACTACCCGACAACATGAGGTATTGTATGGTTTTAATAAGGATGGTCGTGTGTTGTATTTTGGCAGGGGCGATGATTTGGGGCAGCTTAGTATAATGGCGGAAAATACCAATTTTGACCCTGAGGATTCGAGTCGGATCTATAAGTTGGATGCAACATTTTCGAAGTTAGGAGAGGCAAGGGATGTATTTATTTTTTCTGATTCAGTTCTGATATTCAGTTCTGACATGGCCGGGGGAGTTGGAGGCTATGATTTGTATTATTCAGAGTATAAAAATGGCAAATGGGGTGAACCAATCAATTTGGGAGACAGGGTGAATTCTCCATTTGATGAAAGAAGTCCTTTCTTGGCCAAAGATGGCCGGACCTTGTATTTTTCGAGTAATAATTATAATACAATAGGAGGTTTTGATGTATTTACTACCTACTACCTGGATAAAAATATGGAATGGAGCGACCCTGTCAATGTGGGTCTCCCCATAAACTCCCCGGGAGATGAGTTGTATTTCAAGTTGACTGAGGATGGTTTGAAAGCGGTATTTAGTTCTGATCGAAAATCGGGATTCGGAGGATTCGACTTGTATAATGCCTTTTTTAAATCGGTCAGGAAGGAACAGTTGGTAGAGGCACTTCCTTCTGTCTTTTTTCAAGTGCCCGATTTTAAATTGAATAGTCAGGAGTATCGGGACGAGATCAATCAAAGCAAGATTGTTGCATTAACCCTCGAACCCATGTATTATACGGACGATGCATCAATCCTGCAGGCCAAGAATAAAAAACAGTTAGATCAGCTGGTAGAATTGGCTGAAAGATTTCCCTCTGCTACATTTAATTTTGAAATCAATAGCGAATCGAATGTTTCTTCCGAAATAGAACTTTATTTCGGTATTAAGCGTGGAGAAATCATCAGTAATTATATGATTTCAAGAGGTGTTAAAGGAGGCAGGATTACAATTCAAAGTCTGGGCAATCTGTATCCGATAGCCAGAAATATAGTAGATGGGAAGCCGAGTATTTCAGGTCAAAACCTCAACAGAAGAATTGAAGTGCGGTTGAGTCATTTGGATTCATTGCCTTTGAAAGTTACCTATAAGCAACCTTTCGTCAGTGACTTGTTAAAAGCAGGTGATGGTGCAAGATTGCGGCAGCGAACCAATGGGCTTTCATACAGGGTACAATTTATTTCATTGCGTCAGATGTACACGGGGGGAATTTATTCCCTCAATCCTGATTTACTTATAGAAAGTCTTGGTGGTAGTGGATTGTACAGGTATATGTCCGGCTTATTTGATAACTATGCCGATGCAAAGGCATTCAAGGACATACTCATAAACCGTGGTTTATTAGACTCATTCGTTGTACCCTATATTGATAATGAGCGTTATGCCCCTGAAACATTGACTGAGGCAATGATGAATAAGTATCCCGATTTGCGAAAATATTTTCTTGATCTTTAATGGAGATAACTCAAACAATAGATAAACCCGAAGGGAAATACCGACATATGGGCCGTTTTGCTTTTTTTATTGAAAGTCTGAAAAATATCAGGACTGTAGGGACTGTCACTCGGAGTTCGCGTTTTTTGTGTCAGTCGGTTGTCAGACATGCAGACCTGAAAAAAGCTCATGTTGTTGTTGAACTTGGTGCAGGGGATGGAGTGATGACAAGACACTTGCTTAAGGCGATGTCAAAAGATTCGTATTTGATATCCTTTGAAATAAATAAGGTTTTTTGTGAAAGACTAAGTAAGATAAATGATTCCCGGCTTATCATCATCAATGATTCTGCTGAGACGCTTGCTCAGGTGATTGAGTCGCGAGGCCTGGATAAAGTAGATGTCGTGGTATCGGCCCTGCCTTTTTCGGTTTTTCCGGAAGATCTTACCAAGGCAATAGTTGGCCAGTGCCATGCTTTGATGAGGGCGGGAGGTAGATTTGTTCAAATTCACTATAGCTTAAAAACCAAAGAGATTTACCGAAATATTTTTGGTAATGTAGGATCGGCTTTTGAGGTACGGAATATACCACCGGCTTACGTATTATACTGTTTTAAAACATAGATGCTTTATCCTAGATTTATCAAAGAATTTGAAAGATTGGTTTTTTCGTATTCTTATCAATTAATTAGAGAGAGCATTTCCTTTACACAACTTGAATTAGGCCGGAGTTGTTGGATATTCCAGGCTACAAAGGAAAAAGAAGGTAAGAAACCCTGGTTGAGTAGGTTTGATTAATAATCCTTATTTTTTTCAATTTCAATCACATCAATTTGCCTGCTAAGACCTTCATCCAGGGATATCAGTGTTTCTGTATTGGCTATTCCTTTAATATTAATGATCTTGCCGTGTAGGATATTTTTTAAATGGAAATTGTTTTTACAAATCAATTGCACAATGGCACTGAACCTACCTGTAGTCAGGTTGACGGACGTTATTTCGGGTATCTTCCTGAAAGCCTCTATTACTGCTTTGTAGTCCGTACCTTCGGAAAAGCTGACACCTACGAAGGCCTTGATTTCAAATCCCAGTTTGGTGTGGTCGGCAATTAGGTGCATTGCTTTGATAACACCGATCTGCTCCAGCTTTTTCATCCTGACATGGATAGTACCCCCTGATACTTCCAATTGACTTGCAATTTCGGCATAGGTTGAATTTGCATCTTTCATTAAAATGGACAAAATCTGCTTGTCTATTCGATCCAAATCATGATCTTTGTTCATATTTAGATAATTTTATAACATTAAATAGATTATTTTTGCTTGATTCAAACGCGAATATACTAAAAATGTTTAATAAATATCTATTATTGGTATAATAAGTTTAATCATTATGCGGAATAATTTGTATCCATTTGTCATTTCTCTTGTTTTGATTGGGGTGATACAATTGATTGGGATTAATAAAAATAATTATACAAATGATATTTTTATTGAAAAAAATACAAACAACCCGATTCGGAAGGAATTGATTGCATATACAGCGAATTTCAATCCGGCCCTGATGGATTCGATAGCTTACGGACGGATTGATGAAGCAAGTGATACGCTTGATCAGGTTGGTCCTGTTATCGTTAGGGAGGAGTTGTACAAGAGATTTTTCAGGCCTCAGGTGGAGGATGGCAGTGGTATCGGGAGTGAAATGATTGATTCCGCTGTGATTGGGGCATTTGGGAAACTTGCTGTATCGGGAGGGAAGACGGTTTATATTCAGTTGAAGAATTTCGGGAATCCTGCGTACACGTCATTTATGAGTGTGATGGAGAAACTCGCCGGAAATTTGGGAATAGACACCCTTTATCTCGATTTAAGAAATTGTGGAAATGGTGTGGATATTGAAGTTGCTAAAATTGCGAACCAATTCTTCTTTCAGAAGGGGGTGTTGATGATGGAAGCTGACTTTTTCAATGGAAGCAAGGATATTTACAATTCAACAGGAAAGGTATTTTTTCCGGTCAAACATATAAATGTCCTAATCAATGAGAAGGTATCCGGAGTGGCAATCCTTTTGGCACGCATCCTCAAGAACAACGGCATGACGACCATTGTGGGGGATGTAAAACACACAATACCTCCGGTGGTCAGGCACTTCCCGTTGTCGGATGGCAATTATTTCAGGATGCCGGTAGGCAAATATTCATTCAGTGTTGAGAAAGAATTTTTGGACGAACAATCATCGGAATTGAATCCAGATTTGATCATGGGGATAGAAGGGATCAATCGGCTCTTGGGGAAGCGGTAGATGTATTTGTAAGATCAGGGGGGTATCTTTAAATGGGGGAAAAGGTTTCATCAACTAAGAGATTTGAGTTTTAGGGTTTGGTGGGGGTGGCCACCCTGAAGTAGGTAGATGTTTAATAGCGTTGAATCAAGTGTTGATAATTCATTCCGGGCTTTGTTAGTAATATTTTGCAAGATTTCAATAAATTTATTCTTGACAATTTTTTGAAACCTGTATGCTGACGAGGTTGTAGGTTATTAAACAA
>Ga0209096_1000746_pt1 | contig 40288 bp, 40 predicted proteins | sample AD_UKC034_MetaG_FD_184407 | JGI IMG/M metagenome (GOLD analysis project Ga0209096, IMG submission 184407) | Active sludge microbial communities of municipal wastewater-treating anaerobic digesters from USA - AD_UKC034_MetaG (SPAdes) (version 2) | ecosystem: Engineered > Bioreactor > Anaerobic >...
AAAATAAATAAGCCATCGGTCGAGCGGCCGGGGCGAGGACGTATGCTGTGCGAACCACGCAAGCCGGCGTTCAATACCCGCAAGCACGCGCATCACCGATCCCGTCGCGCGAAGTTTCGGGCTGATGAACGAGAACCCGGCGACCCCGGCGATCCTGCGCATTGCCTTGACCGGAGAATCTTCCTTCAGTATCAGGATAAGCTCGTCGCGCAGCCGCTGGGGCTCGACACGCTCGAGCATCGTTCCGTCCAGGGCGGCGCGCATGAGCTTATACGTGAACGGCTCGAATACGAAATCGAACCGTTGTTCGAACCTGATGCCGCGCAGGATCCTGGTCGGGTCATCGATGAAGCTGACCGGATGCAGGACGCGCAGGATACCGTCACGCAGGTCGTTTCTCCCCTTGAAAAGATCCAGGATCCGGCCATAGCCCGCGCCCGATATCTGCAGCGCGATCGCATTGATCGTAAAATCGCGCCGGAAAAGATCGTCCCGCACCGTGCCCGGCCGCACGACCGGAAGATGCGCCGGATGCGGATACGATTCCTTTCGCGCGGTTGCTATGTCGACCTTTTGGCCGCCGGTCAGATGCACGGTCGCAGTGCCGAAACGGTGATGCGGGGTGAGCTTTGCCTGCAGCCGCCGGGCATATTCATGGCCGAACGCGATGCCGTCGCCTTCGATCACTATGTCGAGATCGAAATTCTTCACGCCCAGTATAAGATCGCGCACGAACCCCCCCACAAGATATGCGGTCTCGCCGCGGTCCCGGGCAAGGACGCCCGCCGTTTCGATCAATGACCGTATGTCTTCGGGAAGCCGTGCAAGATATGTTTTCATGGCCGCGGATGGAACTTTGCATGGATCGCCTTCAGGCGGTCCTTGTTGACATGCGTATAGATCTGCGTCGTGGATATGTCCGAATGGCCGAGCATCTCCTGGACCGACCGCAGGTCAGCGCCGTGCTCCAATAAATGCGTCGCGAACGAATGGCGCAGGATATGGGGCTTCATGGGTTTTCTGATGCGCGCGTCCCTGGCGTAGCGTTTGATCAGCTTCCACAGGGACTGGCGCGATATCCGCGATCCCAGCCTGCTCACGAACAGACAATCCGACTGTTTGTTCTTGACCAGGCGCGGCCGGACGGTTTCGAGATACCGGGAGACCGCCGCAATCGCCTTCTTTCCCAGCGGAATGACACGCTCCTTATTCCCTTTGCCGACACACCGCAGAAATCCGACATCGAGATTCAGATCCTCGGTCTTCAGATGCACGACCTCTGAAACCCGCATGCCGGTCGCGTACAATGTCTCGAGGATCGCCTTATCCCGCACTCCCTGTGCGCTGCGGACGGCAGGCTGTGCGAGCAATGCCTCGATCTCGTTGACGGAAAGCGTCTCGGGGATCTTTTTCCACAGCTTCGGGGTCTCGATAAGGCTCGTCGGATCTTCGCGCAGGACGCGCTCGCGCACGAGGAACCGGTAGAACATCCTGATCGCCGCCAGCCTCCGCGCGATGGATGAAGCGCCGATCCCTCTGTCTTTCTGGGACAGCATGAAACTGACGACGTCGTTCCTGCTCGTCGCTGAAACAGACGCCGTTCCCTTTGCGGCAAGGAACGACTCATATGCCTCAAGGTCGTCGCGGTACGCAGCCAGCGTATTCCTGGCCAGGCCGCGCTCGACCGACAGATAATCCAGAAACGAATCGATGAATTCTTTCATACTCTGTACGCGCCCCGATCATCGTTGCTGTCTTGGCATGTGCTTCTCAGGGGCGCTCGTGCGTCCCCGGCGTGGCCGCACTCGCTCGATTCCGGCCCCTCTCTCTGCCCGACATGCAAGCGCGCTTGGCATCCGTGCCCGTTCGAGGCCTCCAACGCCCTTCGAAGCACATGCCAAGCCAGCAGCAACGATCGTGATCCGTATTATGACAGGAACGGGTTGTTCCTGCGCTCCTCGCCGATGGTGGTCGCGGGGCCGTGGCCCGGGTACACCATCGTGTCATCGGGCAGCACGAGCAGCTTATCCCTGATGGACTGCACGAGCTGTTCCATGCTGCCGCCGAGGTCGGTCCGTCCGATACTGCCGGCGAACAGCGCATCGCCGGTGAAGACGATGTCCGCGCGCGGTTTTTCCACGAGCAGGCTGATCCCGCCGGGGGAATGGCCGGGGGTAAACAGCACTTTCAAGCACAGCCCGCCGACGCTGATGCGCTCTCCGTCATCCACATGCCGGATCGTATTCTTCACTTTGCACGAAATGCCGAAAACAGCGGAAAAATTCTTGCGGCTGTCATGGAGCATCGGCGCGTCGGCGCGATGCACGGCAACCGGCACGCTGAAATGACTGTCCGCGCCGATATGGTCGTAATGGCCGTGCGTATTGACGATGAGCCCCGCGGTGCACCGATGGCGGCCGAGCGCCTTTTCGATCTCGTCCTCATCCGCGCCGGGATCGATAATGACCGCTTCCCCGCCCGCCTCTGCGGCAATAACATAACAATTCGTTTCAATGGCTCCGACGACGACCGTTTCGAGTATCATTGCAGATAATTCCCGGCCTGATCGTAACGCAGCGACCGGTTGATCCTGCGTTTAAGGTCTTCAGCCTGCCTGCGGATCGACCATGTATTATTCCCGTACAGGTCCTGTTCCACGTCCGCTCTCAAAGCGTTCATCGAAACGATGTATGCACCGGCCTCCGCCTGTTTTTCGCCCGACAGAAGCCTGCGCATCTCATCAAGATTCCTGACCGCCTGCTGGATGCAATCGACCTGCCTGCGAATGCTCGGAGAGCCGGCGGCAAGGGTATCGAGGAGTTCGTCGTGCCAGCTGCTCCAGTACGTAAAGTACCTGCGATACGCTTCCTCTTTATTCGCTGCACGGTCCTCATATGTCTCAGGCGCCAGCACCATGGGCTCTGCGGGCCGGGACGCCTGTTTGGGTTTGCGCGTGAACTTGCGCGCAAACGCCTCGCAGCCGCACATACATATTGTCAAACACACGATGATCGCATATACGCAAAAGCCGTGCCGCACGCCTGCGCGCAAACCGGTCATGTCCCCTCCAGCATCCGTTGAAATTCATTTTCGTCGATGACCGGGATCCCCAGTTCCCGCGCCTTCCGGGCCTTTGAACCCGGATGATCCCCTGCGACCACAAAATCGGTTTCTTTGCTCACGCTCGAAACCGCATATCCCCCTGACCGGCGGACCTGTTCCTCCGCATCCTGCCTGGTAAACCCGCTCAATTCCCCGGTAAACACGACCTTTTTGCCCGTAAACCTGTTTGATACGGTCTTGACGCGTTCCGCTGTCATGTTCACCCCGTAATCCTTCAGATCTTTCAAAAGCTGCCTCGTCTGTTCCTGCGAAAAGAAATCGGCAAGAGACTCCGAGATGACCGGGCCGATCTCGGGGATAGACTCAAGGTCCTCCCGGCGCGCCTGCGCCACGGCTTCAAGTGAACCGAACCTTTCGGCAAGGACGAATGCGGCTTTCTCGCCCACGTGCCGGATCCCCAGCGCATAGATGAGGCGCGACAGCGGCGCGGACTTGCTTTTTTCGATAGCCGCAAGCAGGTTTTCCGTCTTCTTCTCCTTGAATAGTTCGAGCCGGCCGATATCCCGGCCGGTCAGCCGGTACACATCGGCAATGCTTTTGACCAGCCCCAGGGCGACGACCTGCTCGACAACAGCCTCCCCCATGCCTTCGATGTCCATCGCGCCCCGCGAGGCAAAATGCAGCAGGCCTTGCGCCAGCTGCGCCGGGCATGACGGGTTGATACAGCGGTACGCCACATCCTGTTCTTTCTCCTTGACGACCGTTCCATGGCACACCGGACATTTCCGGGGGATCAGGGGCATACTGCCGCCGCGATGCTCGATCACCTTCACGATCTTTGGGATGACATCGCCCGCCCGCTCGATAAGCACCCGGTCGCCTTCCCGCACGCCGAGCCGCTTGATCTCGTCGAAATTATGGAGCGTGGCGGCCTTGATGATGACGCCGGAACATTCGACCGGCCGCAATTCCGCAGACGGAGTGATCACGCCCGTCCTGCCGACGTTCAATCGTATCCTGACGACGTCGGTCGTTGCCTGACGGGCGGGGAATTTATACGCGACGGCCCAGCGCGGGCTTTTTGCCGTCGAACCGAGCGCCTGCTGCTGGCGCATATCATTGACTTTGATCACGATGCCGTCGATCTCATACGGAAGCGAATCCCGTTTTTCCTGCATTGCCGCACAATATGCGAGCACATCCCGCATATCCGCGCATACCCTGGACAAAGGATTCACCCGGATACCCCATCCTTTGAGCCGTTCCAGATATTCCCGCTGGCTGCGCACGGCAGCGCCCTCGTACGCCCCGAGCGAATGAGCGAAAAAATTCAGCTTTCGCCGGGCTACGAGCGCCGAATCGAGCAGTTTCAAAGAACCGCTCGCGGCGTTGCGGGGATTCGCAAAAAGAACATCCCCGGCTTCCTGCCGTTCTTTGTTCAAACGCTCAAAATCATCCCGCTCCATATACACTTCGCCGCGGACCTCGATATACGCGGGGATACCGGTTCCCCTGAGCACGAGCGGTATAGGCCTGATCTTCCTGACATTGCCGGTCACATCCTCGCCTTTTTCCCCGTCCCCGCGCGTGGCCGCCGCTGTCAATATCCCGCCGCGGTACGCCAGGTTAACGCTCAGCCCGTCGATCTTCAGCTCTGCGACGTACTCAAACGGTTTTGACCCGAGCCCTTTGCGCACGCGTGCTTCCCATTCGCGCAGTTCGTCGAACGAATACGTATTGTCAAGGGACAGCATTTTCTGACCATGCGCGATCGTCTCGAAACCCTTCAGGATGCCGCCGCTGACCCGCACGGTCGGCGAATCAGCGGTCCGATACCGGGGATACCGCTCCTCAAGGCCGGCAAGCCTGCGCAAAAGATCGTCATATTCCTTATCCGAGATCTTCGGCTGGCTGAGCACATAATAAAGATAATCGTGCTCCCGCAGTTTTCCGCGCAGCGCTTCTATTTGCCTGGAGATCTGCCCGCTCATCTTAATTACCCGTTAACAGCCTGTCGCCGAGGAACCGGGGCAGGCCCGCATCGACGATCTTCTGGCGGGCCCGGAAGACTTCGTAGGAGACTCGTTTCATACTGATGCGCCTCGCTTCGGAATCGAAAATGCAGTACGCCGCATGGACGATACTGTCGCGCGGCTGGCCGACACTGCCGACATTGATGATGTATTTCTTCCGGGGGTCGAGAACGGCCTCGGGCACGTCCATGTAATGAAAATCACCGGTCACCGGGTCCTCGATGAATATGACCGGGACGTGGGTATGGCCGATAAAACACAGCGACGTCTGAAGAAGGTCGAACGTCGCCGCGCAGTTGAACACGTTGACGAGATAATGAAAATCCTGCGGGTCGTCGAGCGACCCGTGGACCATGGTCAGTTCCTGCGTTTCGCGGACAAGAGGGAGTGCGGAAAGGTATGCGCGGGACGATTCAAGAAGATGCTGCCTGGTCCAATCGACAGCGGCCTGCGCTTCGGGGTTCATGTCCTGTCCGGCTGACAGGCCGACCGACGCATAATCATGATTACCGGCGACGGTCACCGCGGCCACCGACCGGACAAGCTCGACGCATTCATTCGGGTTGGCGCCGTAGCCGACGATATCTCCGGCGCACAAATACGCATCGATGCGTTCCGACCGCGCCGACTTCAGCACAGCCTCAAATGCCTCGAGATTGCCGTGGACATCAGAGAATATCGCGTAACGCATCAGTAGGTTATGTCAAACCCCTTGAATTCTCCGGAGGCGGGCTCGCCGGTCACGTCAACGGACCTGATATATCCTGCGAACCGGTCTTTGAGTTGTTCCATGAACCGTGACAGAACTTCCCGGGGCGCTTCCGCCACTATCTCAACGCCGCCGTTGCGCAAATTCCTGACCCACCCGCGCACGCCCGCTGCCTGAGCGATCCGTTCGGCGCTATAGCGGAAACCGACCCCCTGGACCGTGCCAATGAATATCACATGAATCCGCTCATCCATGGAAATATGTCGGGCGACATGAGCCTCTTGCCCCCGGCAGTCGTGGCGAAATCCCAACCGATTCTACCATGTTGCTAGACTTGGGAGGACTCAAGCCCCGCTACTACATGAGTCGTGGCGAAGTCCCACCAAAGTGACCACGTTCTCGTGCAGGGATGAACCTGCTACCAAGCCACCGCTACAATAAATGTCGGGGCGACATGAGCCTCTTGACCCCGGTAGTCGTGGCGAAATCCCAACCAGGACTACCCCGTTGATCGACTTGGGAGGACTCAAGCCCCGCTACTACATGAGTCGTGGCGAAGTCCCACCAAAGTGACCACGTTCTCGTGCAGGGATGAACCTGCTACCAAGCCACCGCTACAATAAATGTCGGGGCGACAGGACTTGAACCTGTGACCTCTTGAACCCCATTCAAGCGCTCTAGCCAAACTGAGCCACGCCCCGCGAAATGTTATCGTCGTGGCGTGTCCTGCGTCTGCGAAGACAAACGAAGGAGAGCCACGTGATTTACAAGCGTTTAATAATCGGTAATCATCCGTGACGTGTTTTGTACGTCACGGGACATCCTTCATTAGATTCCTAAACCGAATGTGCTTATATAGTAACACTTAATTATATAAGATTTATTAAGGACTGTCAAAGAAAGTTTTTTATAGAAATTCAGGCGGGATTGATAGTTTTATGACGGGATTATTCTTCCTTTTTCCTTCGCGCCATAAGGTCTTTGACTGCGTTGAGCGGCGATTTGCCTTTATACAGGACCCGGAAAACCTCCCGGGTGATGGGCATATCGACCTTATTTTTAATGCTGAGTTCGAACGCGGACCGTGCCGTCGGCACGCCTTCGGCCACCATTTGCATGCGCTTCCGGATCTGTGTATATGTGGTGCCCCTGCCGATCTGCTCGCCTACCGACCGGTTGCGGCTGTATTCGCTGACGCATGTGGTGACCAGGTCTCCGAGCCCGCTGATGCCGCTGAAGGTTTTGATCTTCGCTCCCTGGCACGCCCCGAGCCGCGCGATCTCCGCCAGCCCCCGGGATAACAGCGCGGCTTTTGTGTTCGATCCGAACCCGAGCCCGTCGGAAATGCCGCAGGCGATCGCGATGACGTTCTTGAGGCTGCCGCCCAGCTCGACTCCGGCGACGTCGTCGCTCGTATATATCCTGAAACGGTCGGTCGTGAAGATGTCCTGCAGCCGTTTCCTGAGCGGCGCGCTGTGCGACGCGATGACGGCCGTCGATGGGATGCCGGTTGCGACCTCATGGGCGATGGTCGGGCCTGACAGGACCGCAAGCTTCACCGGCCCTAATTCTTCATGGATCACTTCAGACATGCGCTTGAGGCTTCCTATCTCGATCCCCTTTGTCGCGCTTAAAAATGCCGTGTTTTTGCCCACGGCGATATTTTTAAGGTTCTTCAGCACACGCCTGAGATATTGCGAGGGAATTGCAAGGACGATGCAATCGGCGTTACGCAGGGCGAGCTTCAAGTCCGAAGTGATCCCGATCCTGCGGGGGATCCTGATCCCGGGAAGGAATTTCGGGTTCACCCTTTTTTTGTCCAGTATCGCCGCGTAATCCCTGAACGCGCTCCAGAGGCGCACGGTATACCCTTTGTTCGCCAAAAGGATCGCGATAGTCGTGCCCCATCCGCCGTCGCCCAGGACCGCGATATTAGTTTGTCGTGCCTTTTTCATGGCCTTCCAGGAAATGTATTTTGGGGTAGATATTGGTGAGGTTCTGCTCTTCGCGTGTGATGAAATGGATGCCGACGTTGAACGTGCCGTCATGATTGTCTTCGACCCGAACGACTTTTCCGACAACGCCGTTCTGGTAAAAGAAGCTGTGCCTGTCGAGCTCGGCGCATAGTTCCAGCACCGACCTGTTGAACGACAGCCACAGGACATCCTCTACCTTGACGCTGTCATGGATATTGCACAGAAGACCGGTCTCGCTCACGTTTATCGTATACCCTTTGAACAGTTTTGACAGTGTTTCCTGGGAGCATATTTTATACGCGAGCGGGGTCATGCATTCAAATCGTTCCCGCAGCCTTTTTTCTTCACCGTCATAATGCTCAGTCATAGTCTATGCGATCTGAAGGCTTGGTTTGTTCGTGCGCAGTTTCGCCAGCTCCCAGCTGTATTCATACAGATGGAGGCCTTTGGACATGCACACGATCTCCCCGTCGCCGACGCCGATCTCCTCCGCCATGTATTTCTTGACGAGCTGAAGCCCGCCGAGGTTTGACGGGAATCCTCCCCAGAGGTCCCACGAGCGGAAATACAGGTAAAAATGGAGCTTGCCGTACCGGATGCGCGTGTCGATGATGCGCAGGCACGGCGGGTCGATGAGCTTGATGTCCGACGGCATGCCGATCTCCATGGTCGCCTGGTTCGTGCCGAAGCCCTCTTTTTTGTACATCTTGATGACCTCCTCGACCTGGTTGCAGTCAAGGGGCATCTCGCGGACCATTTCTTTGCCGTTGACCTGTTCCTTGAACCTGACCTTCGGCTCGACAAGGCGCTCACCGTAGGTGTAATCTTCGGTTTCGGTCTTGGCGCCGGTCAAGAGGTAGCTCAGGTAGCCCTGGATATAATCCATGTCCGTCGGGGCAGGGATGTTCATGCCTTCGGGGATGATGGGGATGATCTGGTGCGCCGGGTTCTTAACGCGGATGACCGCAAGGTCGAATTCGAGCCGTCGCTGGCCCGCGTACGAGCCGCGGGTGATATGGTAGACGTATCCCTTCTCGAGGATCGCGCTTAAGGTCTGGAACCACGCGTCGTCGAGGTCGAATGCGTCTATGAACACCGGCTCGAGGAATTGTTTTTCTGGCATGTGACGGGCCTTCGCGTTACGCTGCTGTTGGTGGTCAATACGAGCGGGAGAAGGGAATCTCCCGCCCTGCCTATTAATCTCCGGGCGGGATCCCGTTTCCGAAATACATATCCGGAAAAAACGGGAGAACCCTCAAGCCCTACTCGGTTGCTTGTATCTGAGCGGGAGAAGGGAATCGAACCCTCATATATAGCTTGGAAGGCTATTGTTCTACCACTGAACTACTCCCGCAAATGGTTCCCACTGTCCCGTTTTTGAATTAATGCGAGCATCGAACGGGATCAGCCCCGACAGTCTATGTCGAGAGGTCTGAAACTACTCCCGCAAAGCAAAGCGTGTGTCTGAGAAAATGGTGGACAGGCAGGGATTCGAACCCCGGAAGCGCAAGCGCAACAGATTTCAAGTGCCCTCAAGTTACCTCGAGGCTTGGACTATCTCATCATCCTTTTTTTTGAGGATGGCAGGCGCTTAGTCTCTGCACCTTCCCTTTCGGGCTTGGCTCAGGATTGCCCATATCGTATGGGTTTCCCTGAATTCACCTGCTTTTCCACATGGCATTACTGCCATGCGCTGCATTTTCTACAGTCTGTCCCCTTTAGCCACTTGGGTACCTGTCCAACAAATGTAATTATCAATCCAGCTTTTTAAAGAACCGAGCAATTTCTTGTCATTATATCGTATATGCACGAGGCCATAAGGTAGTTTTCGTTTTGTTACATTAAGATTGTTTTTTCTTATAAAAGGTTTAGTAAATTGCGATAATTTGATATTAGTAACTGTATGCCAGTAATCTTGAAGCTCAGAAATGTTTTGATGCTCGTAGGCATACAAATAAACACGCAATCGCTCTTCATTGATCCCACAGATTTTTCGGAGGAATTTTAAGAAGATCTTAATCATTTCAGCGTTACTGTTCGTAAAATCGACCGTATTCCCATTAAATGTTCCTTCTGCCCAATAAAGCATAATTCCGGCTATTTTTAGTTGTTTTTCTCGATTCGTCAAGGACCTCTTAATCTTGTATTGGGGCTTATTTCTGTTTGCAGCAAACCCGGCCATCGATGGGTTTCTTCTATTAATTCCATATTCGTTCATTAATGAATATGTGTTCCAAAAAGAAATTCCCAACCGATTGGAGATATCGTTAATAGATAAGCGCTCTGATTTGTAAAGTTTTCTTATCTTTTCGATACTAACCGTTGTATTCATGGCGTCTTATGGTAAAAAAAGCTGGCGACCCGAATTGAACGGGCGACCTCCTCATTACAAGTGAGGAGCTCTACCAACTGAGCTACGCCAGCATGAGATCAAGAACTTTTTTTCACAGCTGCCGGCAAGAAATCTATGATGTCCGACGCGATAAGGCCCAGTTGCGTCTTTTGCTTTGCCGCCAGGTCTCCGGCAAGGCCGTGCAGGTATACCGCATATTTGGCCGCCTCGAACGCGTCAAGCCCCTGCGCCCGGAAGGCCGCGATGATGCCTGTGAGCACGTCACCGCTGCCTGCAGTCGCCATGCCCGGATTGCCGGTCGTATTGACGTATATCCTGCTGCCGGGCCCCGCAACGACGGTACGCGCGCCTTTTAAGACAACCGTACTATTATAACGGGCGGCAAAATTTTTTGCAACTTCTTTTCTTTTTTTCTCGATGACGCGGCACGGGATGTTGATGAGCCGCGCCATTTCTCCCGGATGCGGCGTGATGATCGTCCCGGGCGGCAATGCGACCGGCGGGCGTTGAGCGAGCGCGTTCAGGCCGTCTGCGTCTATCACCATCGGTTTGCGCAGCGCCCTGACAAGTTTCCTGACCATGGCCCCTGTGGATCTGTCCGAGGACAATCCCGGGCCGATGGCGATCACATCGGTTTTTTGCGAGAAATCCAGGATCTTTCGGCCGGCTGTGCTGTTGATCGAGGCTTGCCCGGTCTGACCGAGGGGCAAAAGCATGAGTTCATCCGGCTTTGCCTTGATGGCCGCTTTGCATACGTCCGCCGGCATTGCAAGCGTTACAAGCCCGGCCCCGGCTCTCATCGCGGCTTTTGCGCATAACAACGCAGCGCCCGAATAGCGCAGGGAACCGGCAACGATGAGGATATGGCCGTAATCCCCTTTATGGGAATCAGATCTTCTGAGTCGCAATCGCGTTGGCAACCGCATAGGTTTTGACATGGGATATGGATACGTTGACCGTGATGTTCCTGCCCTTGCCGTTGCGAAACTTGCAATACGGTTTGCCCGCTTTGTCATTGAAGATCTCGATGTCCTTGAATCCGATCTTCGCGTCGCCGGCGGCCTTGAAGATCGCCTCTTTTGCCGCAAACCTGCCCGCGAGGTGCTGGTATTTATTGACCTTTGTCGCTGCCAGCGCGAGTTCGCTTTCGGTAAAAATGCGCTGAGAGAAGCTCGCGCCCCATTTTTCAACGGCCGTGCGCAAGCGGCTCACCTCGGTGATATCGATGCCGATACCGATGATCTCTTCAGCCACGCCCCTTCCCTTCTTTGATCCGGTTCTTCATCTCTCTGACGGCGCGGTCCAGCCCTACGACGAGCGCCCTGCAGATGATCGAATAACCGATATTGTATTCTTCTATTTCCTTGATCTTGCGTATGGCAAGGATGTTGTCGTAATCGAGGCCGTGGCCGGCAAACACCTTCATTCCCATGGACCGGGCGGTCATCGTCGCTTCCCTGATCAGGCCGAGGCAGTAGTTCTGTTCCTTGATGCGGTCCGCCGCGGCGAACGCGCCCGTGTGTATTTCGACGCACGAGGCGCCTGTTTCTTTTGCCGCGCGGATCTGTTTTTTCGACGGGTCGATAAAAAGGCTTACCCTGATGCCTTCTGCCGCGAGCCGCTGGGTGGCATCTTTGACGGTCTTGAAATTTGCGATGACGTCCAGCCCTCCTTCAGTCGTCAGCTCTTCCCGCTTTTCAGGAACGAGCGTTGCCTGGTCGGGTTTGATCGTGCACGCGGCATCGACGATATCCGGGTTCACGGACATCTCGAGGTTCAGTTTCGTCCGTATTTTTTCTTTCAGCGCCGCAACGTCGGCGTCGTTGATGTGCCTGCGGTCCTCGCGCAGATGCACGACGATCGAGTCGGCGCCGGCTTTTTCGCATATGCGCGCCGCATCCACGGGGTCCGGCGTTGTTCCGCGGCGAAGCTGCCGCACGCTTGCTACATGGTCGATATTGACGCCGAGTTTGATCATAGGGGGTGCGTTCTACCTGAAATTGCTGATCTCCTGGGACACATAGAACCATGCCATGACGGCAAGTACCAAAGCGATGATCTTGAGCCATGGATGGTAGGTGAACCAGTGTTTTATGCGGAAACCGAGGGAGACTTTTTCCCGTGCCATGCGTTTATCCCTTTGGGTTCAATATATTCTTGATCTTGACGAGCAGTTCGTCCTTGCTGAGGTCTTTATAGAGGCGCGATTCGTGCACGAGCGACACGTCGTGGCGCTCTTCGGAGATCACGATGATGAGCGCGTCGGTCTCCTCGCTTAAACCGAGCGCCGCGCGGTGGCGCGTGCCGAATACCCGCGACAGGTCCTGGTTCTGGGTCAGCGGGAAAAGACAGCCCGCAGCGGCGATCCTGCCGCTCTGGATTATGACGCCACCGTCATGAAGCATGCTGTTCGGCGTGAATATCGTGTGGAGCAGGTCGCTGGTCACCAGGGCGTCGATCCTGTCGCCGGTCTCGATGAACGGCGTCAGGGGATCGCTTTTTTCGATGGCGATGAGCGCGCCGAACTTGTCCCTGCACAGCCCCTCGACCGCTTTGCCGAGCTCTTTGAGCATGATATCCAGCTCTTCCTCCCGCAGGGGCGTGCGGAACATGTTGTGCTGGCCCAGCCGCGCCAGCCCCTGCCGTATTTCAGGGTGGAATATGACCATGATCGCAAGGACCGAGATACCGAGCAGTTTATCGAATATCCAGTTCAGGATATTGAGCGACAGGTATTGCACGAGGAAAAAGATCGCCAGAAGCACGATGATCCCGCGCCACACCTGGATCGCGCGCGTTCCTTCGAAAAAAACGAGCGCATGATAAATAAGTATCCACAGAAAAAGTATCTCCAGGCCCGGTTTCCAGTATGTCTGCAGGAATAATATCGCGGTTTCAATCATAGAGTATCGCCCGTGTTACCCGGAGCGCCTGTTTGACCTCTTTGACATCGTGCACCCGCACGATATGCGCGCCGCGGCTGACTGCGATGCAGCAGCTTGCGATCGTGCCGGGAAGGCGCTCGTCCATGCCGGCACCGGTGATCTTTCCGATGAACCCCTTGCGGGATGTTCCCACGAGGATCGGCACGCCGAGGACTTTGAACTCCTGCAGATTGCGCAGGAGCTCAAGATTGTGTCCCACGGTCTTGCCGAAACCGATCCCGGGGTCGATTATGATTCTATCACATTTGATTCCCGCATCAAGAGCTTTCATGATGCGGCCGCGCAGATATCCGATGATCTCCGCGGTCGCGCATCCGTACGACGGGTCGGTCTGCATGGTCCGCGGGGTGTTCTGCATATGCATGATGACCACTCCCGCCTTGGCCGCAGCCACCGTCCGCATCATCTCAGGCCTGCGCAGGCCCGAGATATCGTTGACGATGCATGCACCGCAGTCAAGCGCCGCGGCTGCGACCTGCGGCTTGTACGTGTCTATGGAAACGGGAACGCTGACTTTTTTTGCGATCGCTCGGACTGCCGGGATGACGCGCCTGAGCTCTTCCCGGGCCGGCACGGGTTTCGCGCCGGGCCGTGTCGATTCTCCTCCTATATCGATGATGTCGGCGCCGTCGCGGACAAGCCTTTGCGCGTATTCGACAATGAATCCCGTGTCGCCTGATCTGCCGCCGAGGCCGTCGCCGCTGAGCGAGTCAGGCGTGAGGTTCATGACCCCCATGATACGGGGTTCTGCGCCAAGACGCAGGCGGTGATCGCCCCATGCCGCAATGAAATCGCTCTTCTCGAAATTATCAAGAGATTTTTTGATATCCGCTGACAGTTGTGCAAGGCCGAAGGGCTGAACGCGCAGTTTTTCGACAAGGCGCGCGCATTGCGCACGGGTCCCGAAAATGATTACGTCCGTGTTTTTTTGCTTTCCGGTGAGAACATCGCGGGGAAGCGCCGCATCTCCCCCGGCGGAAAGCATTTCCTGTTTCAGGATCGTCGCGGCGATGTGCGAAACATTGCCGATCCGCAGGCAGCGGGACAGGGCTTTGGGAGCCATGATCTTGATCCCGTACGGATCGACCTTCAGTTCGCGCAGGATCTCTGTCAGGTCCTGTTTGCCGCGGATGGATAAAATTCGTATTGCCATCACACCGTGTCTTTTTTCTCGATCCCCGTCACGCGCTTGACCTCTTCGCCGTCAAGCACTTCCTTTTCGAGCAGCGCGGTCGACAGCGCTTTGAGCTGTTCGCGGTGGTTAGCGAGGAGATTTTTTGCTTTGAGGTAGGCATCGTCGACGATATGCTTGACCTCTTCGTCGATGACCCGCGCGGTATCGTCGCTGTAATTTCGTTCTTCAACAAGGTCTTTGCCCAGGAATACGAGCCCCTCCCGCTTGCCCAGAGTGATATTGCCCAGCTTGTCGGACATGCCGAACTGGCAGACCATCCTGCGCGCCATGGCGGTCGCCTGCTCCAGATCGTTCTGCGCGCCGGTGGTGACCTCGTTGAACGTGAGCTCTTCCGAGGCGCGGCCGCCGAGCATCATGGTGATCTCGGCAAGCAGTTCGCGTTTTGTCCAGTAATGGCGGTCCTCCAGCGGCGGTGTGAACGTATAGCCGCCTGCGAGCCCGCGCGGAATGATCGAGACCTTCTTGACCGGATTGACCTCGGGCAGAAGAAGCGACAGCAGCGTGTGGCCTGATTCGTGAAGCGCGGTGATCTCCTTTTCCTTCTGGGACATGATGCGGTTCTTCTTTTCAGGCCCCATAAGCACGCGCTCTATTGATTTCTCGAAATCGATCATTTCCACCGTTTCTTTGCTGTGGCGCGCGGCAAGCAGCGCCGCTTCATTGCACAGATTGGCAAGGTCGGCTCCGGAAAATCCGGGCGTTTGCGCCGCAAGGGATTGCAGATCGACCTTCGGGTCGAGCTTGATCTTGCGGGAATGGACTTTTAATATCTCTTCTCTTCCCTTGATGTCGGGCAGGTTGACCACGATATTGCGGTCGAATCTTCCGGGGCGCAAAAGCGCAGGGTCGAGCGTATCCGGCCTGTTGGTCGCAGCGATGAGGATCAGCCCCTGGTAGGTGTCAAAACCGTCCATCTCGACCAGGAGGGCGTTGAGCGTCTGCTCGCGCTCATCATGGCCGCCGCCGATGCCTGAAAAACGCAAACGCCCCACCGCGTCGATCTCGTCGATAAAAATGATGGCGCCTTTTGTCCCCGTCGCTTTCGACGCGCGGCGCGCCTGTTCAAAAAGGTCCCGCACGCGGCTTGCGCCCACGCCCACGAACATCTCGACAAAGTCGGATCCCGATATGCTGAAAAAAGGCACCCCTGCTTCTCCTGCCACCGCTTTGGCGATGAGCGTTTTTCCGCAGCCCGGCGGTCCGACAAGAAGGACCCCTTTGGGGATCTTGCCGCCTAATTTCTGGAACTTTTTCGGGTCCTTGAGGAACTCGATGACTTCCTTGAGCTCTTCTTTTGCCTCGTCCACTCCGGCGACGTCGCTGAACGTGACGCGTTCCGCATCCTTATCCGAATTGATCTTCGGTTTGACCCTGCCGAACGACATGATCCGGTTGCCGAGCTGTTCTCCGCGGTTGGCCATCATCCACCAGAACAGGATCAGCAATAGGATCGGCCCCACGTTAAAGAGGAACGCTGCCCAGAATGTCCTGAGCGGCTTGATCGTGAAATCCGGCACGTTCTCCCTGATCATTTTGATCAGGTCCGGGTCGTTCTCGGGAATATGGAGCTTGAACTTCCCGCCTTCGGCATATTCTCCTTCGAGCTCGTTCTCGATCTTGGTGATCGCCTTGATCCGCTGGGGTTCGTTTTTCAGTATCTGGAAAAAGTCGCCGTAGGATATTTCCTTGGGCACCGTGGTCGTGGATGTGTTCAGAAGGTTGATCAGAATATAGAACATGGCGATGGCGATGATCCATCCCCATGGGAAATTCTTCAGGAACTTGTTATTCTTCAGGTTCTTATGTTTCTTGCCGTTTGCCATATCTGTCTCCGAAGTGGATGCGTTTTTAAGGCATTTATTATAGCTTTAATCGCGCCGGAAAGCAACCGAATTTATCGTTTATAAAAACGCAGGGAGGTTCTTCTTTTGACAACGGAGATCCCGCTGGGCAGGTCGACGATGGAATTCTGCGGCCGGCTGGAGATCAGGTCTTCAAGCTCAAGAATGTGGCGGAACGCGAGCGTCCTGGTATCCCCTTTGAGGCGCTGAAAATTAAGCCTGAGAACAAGCCTGCGCATTGCCGGATGAAGCGCTTTGATCTTTGCCAGGGGTATCCGATTGCCCAGCGCTGCCGCTGTTCTTTGCGCCGCATTGATAAGGTAATCATAATCGTCAGCCGCGGCGCGCGCGGTATTGCTCAGGATGGCGGTCATGTTCCTGTTATAATTTTTTTCCAGAAGCGGCAGGAGATGATGACGGAGACGGTTCCGCAGGTATATATCCTCGCGGTTTGATTCGTCTATGCACGGGGTGATGCGCCTGCGCCTGAGGAACGCGTCGATTTCCCTGCGCCTGACATCAAGGAGCGGCCGGATGACCGTATGGCCGTTGATGATTCGTTTAGGCATGATGGCCGATAAACCGTATAATCCCGATCCGCGCAACAGGCGCATGAGCACGGTTTCGGCCTGGTCATCCAGATTATGGCCGAGCGCGATCGTATCCGCTTTGTGTTTTTTTGCCAGGGTGCAAAAGAACGCAAACCGCTCGTCGCGCGCCGTTTCCTCGATCGACCGGCCCGTTGACCGGCGCATGATATCGATCTTCCTGATAGTGACGGGAATGTCGAGCTTCGCGCACAGGTCTTTGACGAAACGCGCATCGCGTTTTGAGGTTTTTCTGAGCATGTGATCGACATGCGCGGCATGGAGCGTAAGTTTGTATTGCGCAGACAGGGCTTTGAGGACGAGCAATAATGCCGTTGAATCGGGGCCGCCGGATACCCCGGCGATAATACGGTCGCGCGGTGCAATAAGGGATGAGCGGTTGATGGTTGCGCGGACCCGGTCCAGGAACATGGGCATCAAACGGCAGACCGGGCTTTATTGCGCGAAGGTTTTTTTACGATTAAAATAATGCCGATGAGTATGAGGATCGCGCATAGGATCAGCTCCGGAGTTGATACCGGTCCGGTGAAATCGTTCACGGGTTTTCCGGTTACGCTGTCATATGACATGACCGCGACGGCGCCGATGATTCCGCCTGCGATGAACACGACCGCTTTTTTATTCATTGCTGCCCCCCGTAAGTGAATCGATGGCCGACGATGTTTTCTTTGTAATGTCGTTCAAGGTGTCGCGCGTCGTATTGATGATGGTGCCGTAATTGGTCGTGTCGATCCCGTGCTCCTCGAGCGTTTTCTGCGTTTCAGCGTCAAGAGACGGACTGGAGGTTACGTGTTTCATCACAATATACGCAAAAAAGCTGAGCACGGCGACTACGATAATAAGTTCGATCAGGCCAACCCCGCGTTTGCGGCTGACTGCGGTATGCATGGTTTTGAGCGAAAAGCCCTCTGCGACACATGATGCCGCAGGGGGCTTTTCAATGCGAACAGTTGTTAGAATGACCAGTTCGCGATGATCATGAATTCCAGCGGCTCTTTGTTGCCGTTATAGTTGCCTAAACCGATCTGGAGTCCGTTAAGATTCTTTGTCCAGTTGACGATGCCCAGCTGGAATCCTTCCATCCTCTCGGCGTAATTGAAAAGCCCCCACTGGAAGCCTTTGAATGATCCTTCGGCGAAGTTAACAGCGCCGAGGTTCACGCCTGAAGTCTGGCCCTTTGACATGTTGACGAGGCCGCTCTGGAGGCCGACGAACCTGCCGACCGTGTAGTTGAACGCGCCGTGCTGCCATCCATGGAAGAAGCCCTCTGTCCAGTTCACGAGCCCTGACTGAAGGCCGGTGAAATCACCTTTGGTGATATTGAGCCAGCCGCTCTGCCATCCGACAAAACGATCGCCTGACAGGTTTGCGATACCCGCCTGCCATCCATACACGCGGCCGTTCGGGACCCAGTTGCCAAGGCCCCACTGCACGCCGGCGACTTCATTGCCGGTCGCTCTGTTGACGCCCAGCCACGACCACGCGAAGCCGGTAAAGTCCTTGTTCACGACATAGAACAGATCGAGGCTGATGCCCTTGATGGATTCGTCTTCCGGGACCATCTGGACAGGATTGAACACCGATAACTGCAGGAATTTCGGTTCTGCCGCCTGCGCCAATCCTGCGAGCGCAAGCACCATCGCGACGACTAAGAGAACCTTTCTACTCATTTACCCCCTCCTTGTGCATGTAGGTTTTACTGCACTTCATCCGTGTTACAGTTTTTCGTCAACCTCCTTTCTTCTGGTTGAAGTCGTAACCTGGATTGACCCCTGCATCATAAACCGGTTGTATTGTACTACAAAGCGCACTGTCCTGCAACTTAATTTCATGCGGTCAGGATCATGGGATTGCCGACCGCTTGATCAATGAATCCAGCGCTTTTGCCGCATCCATCGCATTGATCAGCCGCCGGCTGTTTCGTTCCTCATGGAGGAAATTCCATCCTGCCATGGAGATCTGGACGATATAACGATTTCCGCGAACATAGATATACAGCGTAACGGACGCTGTCTGGAAGTCGGGCTGCTGGCGTTCATCCGACAGATTGGCAATGATCACATTGAACTCGGATGAGCCTGGACGCACAACGATCTTCCTGTCCCCGTACAATAGATGGACTTTGCCCGCTCCGGCAAGTTTCGATACGGGGCACGATCGGGCTCTTCTGGGTAATAACGACAGCGCAAAGGCTGAAATTCCCGCGCAGATGACCACGATGATGAAATTCCCCATAAAAAACATGAGTTGAGAGGCGAATCTGCTTTCGGGAGTGGTTCGAGCGAGCGGGCATGTGATATTGCTTCGTTCTTTACCGGGCGATGATCCTCCCGCTGTCTGGCAGAATCCGGCCTGCAGGTATAATGCAAAAAGAAGCAATAGAATGCCAACCTTATATTTCCCCGTCAGGTCTAAAGACTGCATTTTGCAAGCAAAATATTCGCCTCTTCAGCGTTATCGATGACCCGGAAGACCATATCTTTGGGAAGCGGAATGTTCTGAGCAACGGCGATGGCATGAACGGCTTTTGTGATGAGAAAACGCGGGATGAATCTCTTTAATCCGAATATGTCAAGGCGCCGTATCTTTTTCAGTTCACTCTCAAGCCGATAAGACTGGGCCGGCCGGTTTAATCCCGAGATCTCCACGGATCTGAAAAATTTGCGCAGAATATCGTTCAATCCTTTTGCGCTGTACTCTTTGACATGGAATGACCAGGTCGGTTTCGACTCTTCTTTATTATTCGGTGTGGACAGGAAAAAAACGCCCCGGGGATCCAGTACCGTGCTGACCTGCGCAAGGAAATCTTCCGGCCGCTCAAGGTGTTCAATTAATTCAAATGCGCAAATAAGATCGAACCGCTGGCCGGGAAACTCAAGATGAGCCGCATCCATGCTCTTGAATTCGGCCCGGGAAGACGAAAATTTTTTTCTCGCCTCGGCTATGACCGCCGGCGATTTATCGATGCCGATCGCTCGAAGGGCAGAATGGGAAAGCAATGCGGTCCCGTACCCGAATCCGCAGCCGATGTCCAGCACGTTCTTCTGCAAGGCATAGTCCCGGATCAGAGAGTACCGGAACATGCTTTCACAGTAAAGGGTATTGTGCTCTTCGGGGCGCACCCTTTCTTCGCTGTGAAGATCATTTTTTTTGTCAGGCATAGCAGTCATTCTGCTGAACGGACGTGATGAAAGAAAAGTGGCGGCGACTGTCCTGTGGTGACCTGGCATGTTGCGTGGGCGTGCTGGTCGTCACACACAGGGCTGAGCTCGCCACGGTACTGGCAACTAAGTAGAAAAGTGGCGGCGACTGGATTTAAACCAGTGACAAATCGGGTATGAGCCGACTACTCTATCAGGCTGAGTTACGCCGCCATAAAATCCGGTAGGAAGCAATAATATAACACAAATTCCGGCAAATGCAAGGCCGGCGCTTTATTTTTTTGTATCAGCAGACGCTTCGGGTTCCCGGATCGGCGCGCCGCCTTCAGCCACCGGGCATTTCAGGTCATCTTCGAGGCCGGCGAAGGGATCGCCGCTTTCTTCCATCATGAACCCGTGATGGGGGTCGGGCATGTTCCTCCACGGATGATAGGGATCGGTCTGACTGCTTCGTGCGGCCGGAAGCGGGCAGATGCTCTTGAGCCTTCCGTATCTCTGCCCGTAACCGCCGTACGGCTGTGACGAGCAGAACATGCATGCGGATACGGCGACCACTGCAGCAGATAGCCACAAAAAGATGCAGACCGCCCAGCCGAATATCTTCAGTGATCCGTCCGTGAGCTTGTTCATCGTAATACGCACGAAGAAACTCAATGTCAGAAGCAGGGAAATAGGAATGAGCATGAGCATAGGCGCCTCCTTTTTTTATTATTATACTCTAAAACTTATATTTGTGAAAGATTTTGTTCGTGATACAATGAGGCTATGAAAAAGATGTGGCTGGTTTTTTTGTGCTGTGTGTGTTCGAGCGGATGCGCGTATGTGAGCTATATGCATGACCCGTTCGTGGATATCCCTGCGTTTGCGCAGGTCACGGACACGATCTACCGCGGCGGCGCCCCTAAGCCGGCGGGTTATGAACGGTTACAGTCGCTGGGTATTCAAAGCATTTTAAACCTGAGCCAGGACACCAAGCAGGTCGGTCAGGAAGAGCCGTGGGCCCGTGCCCGCGGCATTGAATTTTATAATATACCCATCGATCTGTATGTCAGGCCTTCTGATGAACAGGCATTGCGTTTTCTCGAGATCGTGCTCAAGACTGCAAAACGCCCCCTCTTCATCCATTGCGAGGACGGCCGCGACCGCACCGGGACCATGGTCGCGCTGTACCGCGTCGCTGCCGAAGGATGGACGATCAAACAGGCCTATACCGAAGCCCGAAAGATCGGCTACTGGCCGTATCACGGGGATGAAGCGCCGTTGAAAGCGTTCATGCACCAGTTGAAGGACAATCCGCTTTATTTCAAACGGGCAAAGGAATTGATGAATGCCGAAAATTAGACTGCGTGTTGCCGTTGTTCTGGTGATCCTGTGTTCCTGTTGGTCCCAAGCGCACGCGTATACGACAGAGCATCATCTGGTCAATATGTCAAGGCACCTCGCGAATATGATCGGTGCTCCGGTAAAAGCGCTTTTCATCGAAGGGCCTCAAGAGATCAGGAAAATGTATACCTATGAGGTCAGAGAGCGCGAAAAACCCGAAAAACGCGACAGACTGTTTCGCAAATTGTACGCGCTCATGAGCGCGCCGGTGGTCGCAACGAAAAAGCTGGTCGACGGCGCCACAACGAGCGTCACGTATGCCGGTAAATTCATAAGCGAATTTTTCTCCATCCCGTTCTGCGATTAGGCCTCTTTCCTATCTTGTTTATCCGCAATCATTTGTAGAAATAAATTATATCTAACTCATTGGAATTCCAGTAGGTTATGTGTTATACTTTATATGACAGGGGTTGTACCGGGAGGTCATATGAAAATGCGTAAAAGCGCAATTTTGACGCTTGGGCTGGTCCTTATTTTTGCGGGCTCTCTTTACGCTCAGCAGGCGCAGCGGCCGGCAGCGAAAGATATACGGCCTCCTGTCGTCGTTCCCGTTGATCTATACGATTCCGCTTTTGCCCAGGGCGCGGATATATCATTGCGGGCAGCGATCGAGAATCAGAGCCGGTATGTGTATTGGTCCTGGTTGAATTCGTCGGTCATTGCCAATGACCAGCGCGCCGAGATCGAGAAAAAACAGCTGCGCCGCCAGTGGCAGGACCTTCTCGGCGTGGACGTGTTCATGCCGTATTTCAAGATGAAGGAAGCAGAGGATTTTATCTCAGACAGGACAAAGGTCACGGTTTTTAACATGAAAGGCAAAGCGCATTTCAACGAAAGCAAGAAACAGGTGGAATATATATTCAAGAAAAAGTTCTGAGGAGGGCGCAACGGTCAGCGTTTATCCGGGGTATTACGGCCCCGGTTTTTTTATGTCCGCGTATTACCGGAACAATCTGATGATATGCTTGCTGAAGAGGACGTAACCGACGCCGAGCGAGTTGATGGCCGCGATGAGCACGACCGCCGCGGCGATGTCTTTTACGAGCTTTATGAGGGTGTGGTATTTACGCGTTGACATGTCGATCATCAACTCTATGGCGGTATTGAACATCTCGGCCATGAACACGAGCGTGCAGGTGATGCACAATGCGATGAGCTCGATGCCGCGCAGTCTGAAATAAACGCCCAGCAGGAACGCGGCGACGCCGCACAGGAAGATGATGCGCATGTTGCGGTGGTACAGGAACAGGTATGCGATACCGTTGAACGCTATCTTCAGGCTGTCAAGAAAACCGTGGAACCTGAAAATGCGGCGGAATACCTTGAATCTCCGGGGCATCTGCCTGATCCCTCCTCTATGATCTGAATATGAAATATACCATTGCGGCGATGACGATGGCCGCGATGATGTAGAAATCGTTAAAATACAGGAAATCAAACACCCGTTCCATGCCGGTGTATTCCCGTGAACGCTGCCCGACGCTCGCATTGCTCTTTTTGAATTCCTCGACCTGGGACGGCTTGAAACGCAGGTATACGCCCCCGACCTTGTATGCGGGAAGGGCTCCGCTTTCCGCAAGGTCCAGGACGTCTTTTTCCGAGATCTCCAGCAATGCCGATACTTCCCTGACCGTCAGTAATTTTTCTTCAGCCATAATGAGGTTTTATTTGCCGATCTTGCCCTGCGCAAGCCAGCCGTCGATCGCCTTGCGCTCGAATTTCCAGAAATTGTCGTCTTTGACAGCGGGTATCTTGCCCGAGTTGGCCCATTCGTTCACGAGATTGATCTCGACGTCCAGGTAGCGGGAAAGCTCGTCCACATTCAGGAATTCCCCGAGCATGGAGCATCTGCCTTCGAATATGCCGCCTTCGGCGATGCTTAAGGACGCGGGGAATACATCCCCTTCGACGACTGCCGTGGACAACAGGACCAGGCTTTTGCGCGCGGTTATCGTTCCCTTGATCCTGCCGGCGATCACGATCGTGTCCCCGACGATATCGGCGGTGACCACTGCGTGCTGGCCGATCGTAAGATTTCCCTGGGTTTGAAGGTTTCCGTCGAATTTACCGTTGATGCGCAGATTCACCGGGTCCTTGAAATTCAGCGTTCCCTGCATCGACGCATCGACATCGAGGATCTTGTCGGGTGTTTTGCTTTTGTTAAAGGCCATGATCAGTCACCTCCTCCTGTTCCGCCCTGCTGTTTTGTGAAAAGCATTGATTCTACGTGGCGCAATACGAATAAGACGATGAGCGTGAAGACCGTCGTGACGAGCGCTGCGGAATAGAAACCGCATCCGGCAGCCATTCCGATCGCGGCGACGACCCACAGGCACGCGGCGGTCGTCAGCCCCCGCACCGCTTCCTTATCCCGTTCCCTGATAATGGCGCCCGCGCCGAGGAAACCGATGCCGGTGATGATGCTTGCGGCGATGCGCGACGGATCGACCGGGACCACGTCGCGGTAAATATCGAATATATACTGGGACAGGATCATGATGAGGCATGAGCCGAGGCATACGAGGATGTTGGTCCGTAATCCGGCGGTCCTGCGGTGCATCTGCCGCTCGAATCCGATGAGCCCGCCGAGAACGACCGATAATACCAGCCGGAAGATCATTGTGTTTTCGGTTATCATGGCTTTCCTTTGATGAGAAGATGCGCTATTCCCGCGATCATGGCAGCGTTGTCCATGGATTCATTCCGTGCGGGAAACGCGACCGTGATCCCTGCGCGGCCGGCGGCTTCGTCGAACATCGTGCGGAGCGCGCGGTTTGCCGCCACTCCCCCTCCGACCACGGCGGATTTTATACGCATGTCTTTGCATGCCGCGATCGTTTTATCGACCAGGACCTGCAATGCGGCGTCCTGGAATGAGGCGCATACGTCTGCGATGCGCGCCCGGTCCGTCTTTTTATTCCGTCCTGCAAATATGCCTAATCGATGCTTCTGCGCGTGATACAGTACCGCTGTCTTGATACCGCTGTAGCTGAAATCGAACGGCGCTTTTGTGTTCGAACAGCTCAGCCGCAGCGCCCGGGGATCTCCGCCTGCAGCGAGCGTTTCGATCACCGGCCCGCCCGGGTATCCCAGGCCGAGGATCTTGGCCACTTTATCGAATGCCTCTCCGCATGCATCGTCCTGTGTCGATCCCAGCAGCCGTATGGTTTTGAACGAGCGGATCTCATAGAGACCGGTATGGCCGCCTGAAACGACGAGCCCGATCGCCGGCAGGGGCATCGGTTTTTTTGCATTCAACGCCGGCGAATATAGATGGCCGTGCAGGTGGTTCACCCTGATCAGCGGTTTGCCGATGCACATCGCCAGCGCCTCGGCGAAAGATATCCCGACGAGCAAAGAACCTGCCAGGCCCGGTTCGTGCGTAACGCCGACAGCATCCACACGATGTAATTGTACACCTGATTCCCTGATCGCGCAATCAACAATTTGGCCGATGGTCTCGAGTTGTTTGCGGAATGCGATCTCGGGTATGATGCCTCCGTATTTTTGATGAAAGCGCAGGGATGACCCGACGACGCTTGACAGCACCTTTGTGCCGTTCTCAACGACCGCTGCGGCGGTCTCATCGCACGACGTTTCTATGCCGAGGATGCGCATATTATTTTACCAGGTCCGACAGGTTGACAAAACGGTAGCCTTCTTTTGCCGCCTCCGGCATGACCTGGCGCAGGACCTCCAGCGTATTCTTCCGGTCGTGGCCGATCGCTACCGCAGAACCGTTGCGCTGCGCCAGGGACAGGACTTTATAAACCTGCTGCCTGATATATTCCGGATCGGGATTATTATCGAGGAAGATATCCCGTTTGACGAACGATACGCCTGCCCTGAACGCTTCGGATCCTGCGACTGACCGGGAGGTGACGAAACTATCGAGAAAATAAAGTTTTTTATGTTTTAATTCCGACATGATGATCTGCATGGTGCGGTTGTCCTCAGTGGCGCGTGAACCCATGTGGTTAGAGATCCCCCGTATATACGGGAATGTTCTGACATTGCTGTCGAGTATCCGTTTGATCGTTCCGCTGTCCATGGTCGTCAGGATCGTGTCTTTTTCAAGGGGGACCTTTTGCAAAGGTTCCATCGGGCAATGCAGGATTATCTCCCGTCCGCGGCTGTGCAGGGTTTCCCCTACCCGCTGAGAATACGCCAGGTTCGGCAGGACCGCAATGGTAAGCGGATAGGGTATTTGCTCAAGCGCCGGCATATTGTTGAGATTATACCCCCAGTCGTCGAGGACGATGGCGACCGTGCCTTTCGCCGCGGGAGGCGCCGGTTTGCGGACCGTTACCGCTTTTTTGACCTTGACCGGCTTTACCTCCGGAGCCACTGCCGGTTTTCTGGCGAACATGTATACCCATTGCGCTGCAATGATCAGGACGAGGATGCCGATGACTATTTTATACGCTCGCACGGTCATATTATTCTTGTTTTTTGAATATCCGAACAGCCTTGAGGATGTCTATGGCGCGAAGTAACTGGCTGTCCGATTTATAAAAATCAGGGCTGTCCTTTTCCTGAGAGTCCTCGGTTTCCGTTTTCTTTTGTTCGATCTTGTCAAAGACGTCTTCGGCTTTATCTTTTTCGGTGATCTCCGATGCGGCCAGAAGGAAGCCGTTTTCTACGACGATATCCGGCATGACACCTTTACCGTGGATCATTGAACCCAGCGGAGTGAAGTATTTGCTTGTGGTCAGGCGCAGGGCCGAGCCGTCTGCGAGAGGCACGATCGTCTGTACCGAACCTTTGCCGAAGGATTTCGTTCCCACGATGATCGCCCGGCGGTAGTCCTGAAGCGCCGCGGCGACGATCTCGCTGCCCGATGCGGACCCTTCGTTGATGAGGATGACCATGGGGATATCGAGGAGCGGCTTGTTGTCGGTAGAGGCGAATTCCATGTTCTGCGCGGGTTTGCGCCCTTTTGTCGAAACGACGAGCTTGCCTTTTTCAAGGAAATGTTCCGCGACCTGCACGGCGGTATCGAGCAGCCCTCCCGGATTATTGCGCAGGTCGATGATGAGGCTCGTCATGCCCGTTTTTTTGAGTTTTTCGAGCGCGCTGACAAGGTCCGGGGCGGTGTTCTCGCGGAATTCGACGAGGCGCACATAGCCGATACCGTCCTCGAGGATACGGACGTTCTTGATGTCCTGGATCTTGATGATCGCGCGGAGGATCTTGAATTCGAGCAGTTTTTTCTCCGATTCGCGCAGGACCGCGATGGTCACGGCAGTCCCCGCTTTGCCGCGCAGTTTTTTGACCGCGTCGGTCAGGGTGATGTCCCGGGTGAGGTCGTTATTGATCTTGACGATCCGGTCGTTCGCCTTCAGCCCCGCTTTCCACGCAGGGCTGTCCTCTATAGGGGTGACGACCGTCAGAAGCCCGTCCTTGATCGTGATCTCGATGCCGAGGCCTCCGAATTTGCCTTCGGTATCGACCTTGAGCTCGTTGTAGGTATCCGGGTCCATGAACTGGCTGTGCGGATCGAGCGACGAAAGCATTCCGCGCAGGGCGCCGTAGATAAGGTCTTTTGCCTTGATTTCGTCGACATAGTCGGATTGGATGACCGCGAGAGAATCGGAAAAAAGCTCGATCTGCTTGAACAGTTCGTTCTTCTGGTCCTTTGCCGTCAGGGTCATGCTGAAAATGAACAGCGCTGCGGCGGTGACGGTTATTGCGATGCATGCTTTCTTAAACATTCGGGAACCTCCGTTTGAGCATATCCTGGACCACTTTGGGATTGGCTTTGCCTTTTGTCCGTTTCATGACCTGGCCGACCAGGAACATAAGGGCGTTCGATCTGCCGCCGGTAAGGTCGTTGACCACTTTGGGATTCTCGGCGATGACCGCATCGATGTCATTCTCGATGCTTGATTCATCCGATATCTGGATAAGGTTCTTTTCTTTGACGATCTGCGCCGCTGTGCGGTGCGTATCGATCATGTCCGAAAGCACGGTCTTTGCGGCAAGGTTCGAAATTTCCTGGTCCTCCATGAACCGGACGAGCTCGACCAGGTCTTCGGGGCTGACGCCGAGTTCGTGCATCTGCCGGTTGCGCGCGTTCGCCTCTGACGCGAGCGGCCCGATCAGCCAGTTGACCGCAGGCTTCTTATTCGCTCCGGGAAAGGCGCGGATAACGGCTTCGGCAAATTCTGCATCCTGCATCGAGAGCGTCAGCTGTTGTGCGTCCGATTTTCCAAGCCCGTGCTCCTTCATGAACCGTCTGCATTTTTCCTTCGGCAGTTCAGGTATCTCTTTTTTGATACGATCGATCTCTTCTTTTACAGGCGTGAACGGCGGAAGATCCGGTTCAGGGAAATACCGGTAATCCTTGGCTTCCTCCTTGGTCCTCATCGCAAGGGTCTGGCCGGTCTTTTCATCCCACAGCCGCGTTTCCTGAACGACCTGTCCTCCTTCATTAAGGATCTGCCGGTGGCGTTCGATCTCATAGGCAAGCGCTTCCCTGACCGCTTTGAACGAGTTCAGGTTCTTTAATTCCGATTTGACGCCGAGCCCTGTTGTGCCCGCGGGGCGCAGGGAAATGTTCGCATCGCAGCGCAGGGTCCCTTTTTCCATGTCGCAGTCGGACACGTCCGTATACTGGATGACGGATTTCAGGTCCGTCAGGTACTCGTACGCCTCTTCGGGCGAATTCATGTCCGGTTCGCTGACGATCTCCAGGAGCGGCTGGCCGGTCCGGTTGTAATCGATGAGGCTTGTCGTTTCCTTGTGGATAAGCTTGCCCGCGTCTTCCTCAAGATGAGCGCGGCGGATGCGGATGCGTTTTGTCCGTCCGTCGATCTCGATGTCAAGGTAGCCGTCCTTTGATACGGGCAGGTCGTATTGCGATATCTGGATGTTTTTGGGAAGGTCGGGATAATAATAGTGCTTGCGGTCGAATTTGGTGTATTCCGCCACAGTGCAGTTCAGGGCAAGGCCGGCCTTGATCGCATGATCGAGCGCGGCCCTGTTCAATACGGGCAGGGACCCGGGAAAGCCCAGACACACCGGGCATACCTGCGAGTTCGGCTCATTGCCGAATTCGGTCGAACAGCCGCAGAAGACCTTGGTCTTTGTTTTGAGCTGGACGTGCACCTCAAGCCCTATGACGGGTTCGTAATTCATAGCTTCGGCCTCATCGTATGCCACGGCGTTGCCTGTTCGTAGGTGAATGCGGCCCTGAAAAGAGTCTCTTCCATGAACGCGGGCGCCAGTATCTGCATCCCGACCGGCAGTCCCGCTTTTGTAAAACCGCACGGGACCGATATCGCCGGGATGCCGGCGAGGTTGGCGGAAATGGTCAGCACGTCGGATAAATACATCTGGAGCGGATCATCTGTTTTTTCCCCGATCGTAAACGCCGGCGTCGGCGTTGTCGGCGTGATGATGCAATCGCATTCCTTGAAAACATCGGCGAAATCCCGCGTAATGAGCGTGCGCACTTTCAGTGCGCGCAGGTAATACGCGTCGTAATATCCGTGGGACAATGCAAACGTCCCCAGGAGTATCCTGCGCTTTGCCTCGGCGCCGAACCCTTCGCCGCGCGTATGCTTGTACATGTCGATGAGCTTGTTGCCGGTTATCGGCCGCGTGTCGGAACTGCGCAGCCCGTATTGCACGCCGTCGAAACGCGAAAGGTTCGAGCTTGCCTCCGCGGTTGCCACGATGTAATAGACCGGGACCGCATATTGCGTATGGGGCAGGGATACCTCGGCCGCAGTCGCGCCGAGACGTTCCAATTTTTTGATCGCCTCTTCCACGATCGTGCGCACTTCACGGTCCATGCCTTGGGCAAAATACTCTTTCGGTATGCCGATCTTGAGGCCTTTGACGTCCTGGACGAGCGATTTCGTATAATCGGGAGGTGTGCGATCGGATGAGGTCGAGTCCATCGGATCGCGGCCCGCTATGACGTTCATAAGCAGGCATGAATCATGCACGTCTTTTGTTAAAGGGCCTATCTGATCAAGGCTTGACGCAAACGCGATCAAGCCGTACCGTGATACCCTGCCGTAGGTCGGTTTGAGCCCGACGACCCCGCAGAACGCGGCCGGCTGGCGGATGGAACCGCCGGTGTCAGATCCCAGCGCCATGATCGCCTCGTCCGCGGCGACTGCCGCGGCTGATCCTCCGGAGGAACCGCCGGGCACGCGGCCCAGGTCCCAGGGATTATGGGTCGGGCCGAAACACGAGTTCTCGGTGGATGAGCCGAACGCGAATTCGTCCATATTGAGCTTGTCCGGTATGATCACCGCTCCTGCGTCGCGGAGTTTGGTGATAACGGTCGCGTCGTACGGCGGCCTGAACCCGGCCAGTATTTTTGAACAGCACGATGTTTCTATGCCGTCGGTGCAGATGTTGTCCTTGACGGCTACGGGGATGCCGGAAAGCGGGCCTGAACGCCGGCCGGTCTCTCGAATAGGATCGACGGCGTTCTTCTGCCGCCTGACATACGCTTTGACGCCCGTATCCTTTTCCCTGATGCGGGCGTCAAGGGATGCGATGATAGCTTCCGATGTCGTTTTTCCGCCGGATACCAGATCGATGAGTTCGTGCGCTGTTGATCTGAAAAGGTCCATTTATTCAATCACCTTGGGCACGGCAAAAAACCTTCCGTCCTTCCGGGGCGCGTTCGCCAGCGTCTTCTCGATAGGCAGGGACGGGCGCGGCTCATCCGGCCGCAGGGCGTTATTGAGCGGCAGGATATGGTCCGTCGGCCTGACGCCGGCGACGTCGGCCGCGCGCAATGCGTCGATGAAGCCGATGATGGATTCGAGCTGTTTTGACAGTTTTTCCAGCTCTTCTTCCGTCAGTTCGATCCGGCTTAAATGCGCGACATATTCGACTGTTTGTTTTGACAAAGCCATGCGGCGATCCCTTTCGATGCGTTACAACTTTGAAGTCTAATATTATCACTAATCGGCTGAAAAGTCAAAGAATGTTGTAGACAAAGCCGGTAAAATAGGTACAATAATAATACTGTTTTTATCACAGACCCTGCGTTTAAAATTCATGAGGAGCGTATCAATGGCGTCCAAAAAATCATCGCAAAAAGTATCATACCATCTGAACAGCACCGGCGGTTTTGTCATAGAAAATTATAATTATTCCAAGCCGCTGGCGAATTTCTTTCCCGGCATCGCGGGCAAATACGGCATCCCCATGTGGGTTTTTTACGTCAACCGCGGGCAGGGCATCAACTGTTTCGGCACCGACGGCAAGGATGCGGCGATCCTCGAATTCCAGCCTGCCAACAAGGCCTGGCAACAGACATCGCTGCTGGGTTTCAGGACGTTCATGAAGGTGAGCTCAGGCGGACGGGAACGGTATTATGAGCCGTTCCATGACGGGTTTGCCGCACGGGAATTCGCCCTGGAAAACCGCATGGAAATGTCTTCATATGACCTCAAGATCGAGGAAGAGAACAGAACGCTCGGGCTCAGGACGAACGTCGAGTATTTCACCATTCCGCAAAGCAATTTCGCCGGCCTTGTCCGGATCGTGACGATCACCAATACCTCGCGTAAAACAGCCCGGATCGAGCTTCTCGACGGCCTGCCGCGCATCGTCTGCTTCGGCATCGCGAATCTGTTCCTGAAGAAGCTATCACGCACCATCGAGGCATGGATGCGCGTGGAGAATATGAAGGCGCGCGTCCCCTTTTATAAGGTCAATGTCGATCCCATAGACCGGGCTCAGGTGGTGCATATCGAAGGCGGTAATTTCTTCATGGGATTCCACGAAAAAGCCGGCAGGCTGGAACTGCTCGACCCGGTCGTCGATCCCGAGACCGTGTTCGGGCCCATCAACGATTTCACCTGCCCGCGCGAATTCCTGGCAGCGAAGAAATTCGCTTATCCCCGGCATCAGCAGACCGTGTGCAAGACGCCGTGCGGTTTCGCCCACCTTCAGTTCTCCCTGGCGCCCGGCGCTCAAAAGCGCTTTTTTGAGGTCGTGGGTAATGCCCGCTCCCTGCCCGTGCTCAACGGCGCGGTCAAAAAGATATTGTCCCCGGGGTATCTCGATAAAAAAGAACGGCTCAACCGGTCGATCATAGACGAGCTTCAGGATACGGTGCGGACAAAAAGCAGTTCGTGGGAATTCGATTATTACTGCCGGCAGACCTATCTCGACAATGTCATGCGCGGCGGATACCCGGTGATATTCTCTTCCGGCGGCCGCTCAATGGTGTTTTACCTGTACTCGCGCAAACACGGCGACCTCGAGCGTGATTACAACAAATTCCAGATCCAGCCGACGTATTTTTCCCAGGGCAACGGCAATTACCGCGATATGAACCAGAACCGCCGCTGCGACACCTGGTTCAATCCCGATATCAGGGATTTCAACTGCATTGCTTTTATGAATCTTCTGCAGGCGGATGGTTTCAACCCGCTGGTCGTCAAAGGCGCGACATTCACCCTCAGGGATACCGGGGCGTTCACCGCAGCGCTTGCGGGCAGGCTCGCCGGGGATACGCTCGAAAAGATCATGCCCGTCGTGACCGGGAAATTCACCCCCGGCGAATTCATCATGTTCATCGAGGAGAACAAGATACGCCTGCCGTTCTCCGGCGACGAGCTCCTTGACCTGCTCATGCCTTTGTGCGTCAAGAACCCCGAGGCGGATTTCGGCGAAGGGTACTGGATCGACCACTGGCATTATAACCTCGACCTTCTGGAGAATTATCTGGCAATGTACCCCGAGAACCTGCGTGAGCTTATTTTCGATAAGCGCGTGCTCGTATTCTGGGACAGCGATGCGGTCATGCGCACGCGCACTGAGAAGTACATATTGCTCGACGGCGTGCCCAAACAGCTCCATGCGCTGTTCCACGATCCGGAAAAGAAAAAAATGATCGCCGGACGCAGCGAGCAGCCTCATTCGATGCGCAGCGACTACGGCAAAGGCGGCATATACCGGACCACGGTCATCAATAAGCTCGTTTGTCTGTTTGTCAACAAGATGGCGTCCCTCGACCCGTTCGGCGCAGGGATCGAGATGGAAGCGGATAAACCGAACTGGTTCGATGCGTTGAACGGCCTCCCCGCCCTGTTCGGCTCATCGACATGCGAGACGTTCGAGTTGAAGCGGCTGTGCCGGTTCATCAGGGATATGGTGCGCGCGGCAAAGCCCGGTTCGATCGCATTGACGGACGAGGTTCACGGTTTTCTTACCGGCCTTGCCGGCATGATACGGGAAAACCTGAGCAGCAGCGCGCAGGACCGGGATTATCAGTACTGGAACAAAACGTACGATTTGAAAGAGGATTACCGCAGCAGGATCAAGTTCGGCGTGAGCGGCAGGGATACGGATATTCCGGCTGATGAATTGGTTTCCATCCTTGACGATGCCCTGGCGAAGATCGACCGGGGGCTCGCGCTTGCGCGGTCAAAGGACATATACACCGGATATTTTATCAATGAGGTGGCTGATTATTCGAATGACGGCGGGTATGTCAGGCCGTTACGGTTCGTGCAAAAACCCGTTGTTCCGTTCCTTGAAGCGCAGATGCATGCGCTCAGGCTGACCGATAATCAAAAGGACGCCCGCGCGATTTACCATGGCACGAGGAACAGCGCTTTGTTCGACAAAAAGCTCAAGATGTACAAAGTGACCGCTCCCCTTTCTTCCATGCCCGAGGAGATCGGCAGATGTCATGCGTTCACGCCGGGCTGGCTTGAGAACGAATCCATCTGGCTTCACATGGAATATAAATACCTTCTCGAAGTGCTCGAGCACGGGCTATATGAGGAATTCTATGAGGATTTCAGGAATGCGCTGATCCCTTTTCAGAAGCCGGATGTGTACGGCAGAAGCATATTAGAGAACTCGTCGTTCCTGGTATCGAGCGCTTTCCCGTATCCGAAGCTTCACGGCAACGGCTTTGTGGCGCGGCTGTCCGGCTCAACGATCGAATTCCTGCAGATGTGGCTGGTGATGAACGCGGGCAAACGGCCGTTCTTCCTGAATGATAAAGGCGAACTGAACCTGTGTTTTGCTCCTGCGCTTGCGGGGTGGTTGTTCGAAGCCAAAAGCAAGACATACAGTTTTATGTTCCTGGGTAATATCACCGTGACCTACCATAATCCGAAGCGCAAGGATACCTTTGGCGCGCAAGGGGTTAAGGCAAAACGCATTTCTTTTACCGATGCTACAGGCAAGCAGGTCATCATTGGATCAGACACCATTCCTGCGCCCTATGCCGTCAGCATCCGCAGCAGGCAGATCAAAGCCATCGATATATACCTCAGCTAAAAGGCTAAAAACGAGGCTAAAAACGGGGTCAGAATTATTTATTTGAGATCGACCAAGCGCGCGGCAAATAAATAATTCTGACCCCGTTTTTAGCCATTTTTTTATCCTTCTTTTGCTCATTTTGCACCTTGAAAATTTGTGTTTTTGTGCTATACTTCTTGTGGTCCTGAAAATTGACAATTAGGAAGCCTACTGATAAAGGCAAACTAGCAGTAATGCTGGGGCGCAAAGTGACAGTCCCGTCATATGGCGGGAGGCTGCACTGCCAAAGAGGAGCAAGTTTACCTCTCGAAAAACCCTGACGACTGCGTTCAGGGTTTTTTAGTTTTTAGCCCCGGCTATGTTTGCTGCCTGCCTGTACCAACAGGCAGGCCGACGTGTAGGCCGGTTTTTTACTATATAAGGTGTTGAGCCGCCACGGTAGGTTTTGTGAGCCTCCGGCCCGCGGGCCGGGGGCAGTTGTAGATTCGTTCTCACCAGCCACGGTAGAGATAGCGCTGTAAGAGGGGTCAGCAGGGTCTTTTGGGGGGAATAAAAAACGGGGTCAGAATTATTTATTCATTCGCGTTTGAATACGCGGAATAAATAATTCTGACCCCGTTTTTAGCTTTTCCCTTACGATATGTTGACCAGGATCGAGATCTGGTTCGACATGCTTGTCTGTATGCCGTTGGTGTCAAATCCGTAGATGCGCATCAGGATGTATTTGCCGTTGAACGTTTCATCGAACGTCGCGGTCATCACGGTCCCGTCCGCCGAGAGCATTGCGGGGTCGAGGTCCCAGTATTGTGTTTCTCCGTCGATGATGACCTGCGCCCACAGATCGTTCAACTGCGACGGCCGGAGCGTCCCGCTGGTAAAGGTGACGGTCGCCGTGCCCGACGAGTTGGTCGTGACGCTCGCGGGCAGCACCGGCATGGTGACCGATGTCGTGCTGATATTGACAAGGATCGACGATGTATTGCTGAATGGGATCTGCTTCCCGGCTGTATCGAATCCATAGAGCCGCATGTTGACTGTTTTGCCATTGAACGACGTATCGAACTGGATGGATAAGGATTTTCCGTCAGCGGAAAGCATTGCCGGGTCCAGGTCCCAGTACTCGGTCTTGTTGTCGTACTTGACCTCGGCCCACAGGTCGTTGAGCTGGCCGGCCAAAAGAGTCCCGCTCGTAAAGGTCACCGTTGCCTTGCCCTGCGTGTCGGTCGTTACATTCGCAGGCAGCGCCGGCATGGTGACGGTTGCCGGGATTATATCGACGTTGATCGTTGCCGGATTGCTGAACCCGGTCATGATGTCGTTTTTATCGAATCCGTAGATGCGCATCTGCACGGTCTTGTTGTCAAAGCTGCTGCCGAACTGGATGGACATGGATTTCCCGTCTGCTGAAAGCATGTCGGGGTCCAGGTCCCAGTATTCGGTCTTGCCGTCGTATTTGACCTCGGCCCACAGGTCGTTGAGCTGGCTTGCGAGGAGCGTACCGCTTGAAAAGATCAGCGTCGCCGTGCCCTGCGCGTCGGTGGTTACATTCGCGGTGAGCGTCGGCATGGCTACCGATGCCGCGCTGATATTGACGGTAATAGACGTTGTATTGCTGAAGCTGATCTGTTTGCCTGTGGTGTCGAATCCGTACAGGCGCATTTGAACCGTTTTGCCGTCAAAGCTGCTGCCGAACTGGATGGACATTGATTTTCCGTCTGCTGAAAGCATGGCGGGATCCAGGTCCCAGTATTCGGTCTTGCCGTCGTATTTGACCTCAGCCCACAGGTCGTTGAGCTGGCTTGCGAGGAGCGTGCCGCTTGAGAAGGTGATCAGCGCCATCCCCTGTTCGTCCGTGGCTACCGAGGCGGGCAATGCGGGCATAGTCACCGAGGTCGCGTTGATATTGACGAGGATCGATGAAGTGTTGCTGAATGCAGTCTGCACGCCGTTGGTGTCGAACCCGTAGAGCCGCAGCTGGACGGTTTTACCGTTAAACGAAGTGTCGAATTGGATGGACATGGATTTTCCGTCTGCTGAAAGCATGTCGGGGTCCAGGTCCCAATACTCGGTCTTGCCGTCGTATTTGACTTCAGCCCACAGGTCGTTGAGCTGGCCGGCAATGAGCGTGCCGCTTGAGAACGCAATCAATGCCGTGCCCTGGTAATCAGTGGTGACATTCGACGGAAGCACGGGCATGGTGACCGAAGGAGTCTGCGCCTCGGGGATCGTGATCGAGGTCCTGTTGCTGAAACCAGTCTGAATATCGTCGGTATCATACGCATAGATGCGCATTTGCACGGTCTTGCCGGCAAATGATTCATCGAACTGGATGGTCATAAGCGTGCCGCTTGCGTTCAATAAAACCGGGTCGAGGTCCCAGTACTCGGTCTTGCCGTCATACACGACCTCAGCCCACAGGTCATTGATCTGTCCGGGCAGAAGCGTGCCGCTGACGAACATGATCGTGGCGGTGCGCGAGGCATCGGCGGTAACGCTCGCGGGCAAAGCGGGCATGGAGACCGGCGAAGCAGCCGATATGACCGTGAAATACACGCCGTTGGAAACCTTTGTCTGAGAGCCGTCCGACGCGGCGATACCGTACAACTGCATAAAGACCTGTTTGTTGTTGAACGACTGCTCGAACTGCATGGTAAAGGTCCTTCCGTCCGAGCTGATCATGGACGGGTCCAGGTCCCAGTACTCGGTTTTGCCGTCGTATGTTACGATCGCCCAGAGGTCGGTTAAAGTCCCGGGCAGAAGCGCTGACGCAAATCCGATCGATATATTCCTGTTCAGGTCGGTTTGTGCAGGCGCGGAAATGGCCGGCATGGCGATCGTTCCCGGCGATGCGATGGTGAAGGTGACGTTGTTGGTCGTGTTCGTCTGGGAATTATCCGACGCAGCATATCCGAACAGCGCCAGGGTCATGGTCTTGCCGTTGAATGCCGGATCGAACTTCATGGTAAAGGTCTTTCCGTCAGCGGATAACATTCCCGGATCGAGCTTCCAGTATTCGGTCTTATTGTCGTAGGTGACCCGCGCCCACAGTCCGTTTAATTGCGCAGGCAGAACGGGCGTCGCGAGGGTGACGGTAATCTGGCCGCCTGCGGTCGTCGCTGCCGGGGCTGTCACCGCCGGCATGGCAACGGTGCCGGGCGTAACGACCTTGAACGTTACCGCATTGCTGAAATCGGTCTTGTCCCCTGCCGCATCAAAGCCGTACAACTGCCATTGAAAGGACACATTCGCGAACTCGGGGCCGAATTGCATGGTAAAGGATGTGCCGTCCGAAGAGATCATGGCAGGGTCGAGCTTCCAGTATTCGGTCTTGCCGTTATAGGTGACCTTTGCCCACAGGCCGGATAACTCCGAAGGCGGCAGTGTTCCGCCGGTGAATGTCATGACGATCGTGCCGTTGGCGCTCGTTGTCGCAGGCGCAGAGATCACCGGCATAGAAGGCGCGGCTGCCAATGCGTCTGCGGCAAGCGTTGCGTTCTTCGTATCAACGGTCCCCTGATTGATGTCTGCGAGAGATTCGCTGTACACAGGCAGGACGTCGTTCTGCTCCTGTTTTGTAGGATCGGTCTGGGCGTAAATTGACACACAGGCTGTCATGGCCGCTGCGCACGTGATCAGGGTGATCCGCAGAATTTTTGCGAACATGGGTATCGCCTCCTCTTACTTTGGTTATCTATTTTGAAAACGCTTTCAGAATCAGGTCAATAAAAAGCCGGCATCGCTGGCGGCTCTTATGTATTAAAGTATACTCCTATTTCACGGTAAATTCAAGGAAAAAGGCTAAAAAACGGGGTCAGAATTATTTATTTGCTGCGAGCTGTGTCGATCTCAAATAAATAATTCTGACCCCGTTTTTTAGCCTTTTAGAAGCGGAGGCGGTAGAACAGGCGGATGATGTGCTCGGTATCGAGACAGCGCCAGGTATTGCCCGAATACGGATCGCGGCTGGTGCTTATGATCTCGCCGAACACGGGTGCGCGGCTGGCTTCGCCGAACTGAAGCGTCAGGTCCTGATCTTTTGAGATCAGGTACATAAGGTCGGCGAAGAAATTGTGGTGGCCTTTCACGCGCGTATCGCCCTGCGCTATCAGGTCGAGGTCCTGCCAGCGCGAATACTGGTAGATAAGGCCGGTCCGCAGTTTGGCAAAGGGCGTATAATAGATCTCAACGCCTGAATGATTGATATTATCATCGACGGCGCCGGCTTTTTCATACTCGTTGCGCGTGTAACTGAAATACATCTCCAGATTATCGAACGGCGCATACCTCAGCCCGGCTTTGAAAATATCGTACGAGGCATAGGGCGCGTTGGGGAAATACCCCTGGTCATAGAGCCATGCCAGGTTGCTGCGGTAATACCGCCCGTATTCGCTATCGGTGGAGAAATAGTTGTTCGCGCTTAAAATGGTGCGCGGAAAGCCGTCATACCCCAGGTAATAATCATTGGTGTGTTCCCACGTGCCGTTGAGCGACAGCCAGTCGAAAAAGTCGTAGTTCAGACCGACGGAGCCGGTCTTAATGCTCGGGTCCGTATTGTCGTTGATCCAGTCATTGGTATACGGCTGGTCGGTCAGAGGATCGGTCACGAACGGATCGATCCCCGCGTGCGTTTTCGGCATTGCCTGGTACAGGGCCAATCCTTTGAACGTCAGTTTATCCGTCAGCTTGACCGAAAGTTCGTCCCTGCCTGCGGTCTCGATGATCTTGCCGTCTGTTCGGTGCACATTGCGCACGTCAAAGAGGTTTTCAACCTTCGCATCCCACAAAGCGCTTTCGATCCTTAATCCGAGCACGTCGCGGCCGACGTCGATGCCGTCGCCCACAGCGAACGGCGCGATATCGTCAAACGTCTGGAAGGTGTCGTAGAAACCGATCGCATAGAATTTGTGCGGTTTGCGGAAATGGATGTGGCGCGACCAGAATTCATCATCTCTGGTTTCGCGGTACGAAGACAAAGTCGGATCGAATCCGTCGTCCATGTGGGCGCCGAGCAAGCGCCATTTGGTGAACATCGTTTCGCCTTTTTCCGGTTTTATGCCGTTGAATCCTCCGGGCGAGTCGAGGATGCTGACGCCGCCGCTGCGGCCAATGAGGGAAACGAAATAAGCGCTGCCCCTTTTTTCCGTCCTGTATTCCGATGAGGTCAGATCGTACGATGATTTCGACGCGGCGGTTTCGATGCTTGCCGTCAGCCCCGGCGTCAGTTCCGCCGTCGCATCCGCTGCGCCCACGACATTGCGCGCGTCGGTTTTATTCCTTTCTTCAGCATTGAAGCCCATGCGCCCGGTCATCGTTGCGCCGACTATAAGTCCGTCCCCGATCTTTTGCGTGATGCGGTTGGCGGTCACGGCGTTGTCATAATCGGAATACGCCTGCCACGGGTCTTTGGATGAGGCAACGGAAGCGATCAGGCGCGTTTCTTCCTTACTTCCCATGTCCAGCGTCACGCCCCTGAGCAGCGTCAGGCGGGATCCGTCTGAATCCTTGACCCCGAATGTGAGCGAATTGTCCCAGTATCCTTTGGTAAAATCAACGGGAGTGTTTCCCGCGTGGAACACCCCGGGCCTCCATTGCCTGATCCAGGGACTTTCTTCCCACCAGGTCCTGCGTCCGGATATCGTCAAAGGATCGTTCAGGGTAACGGCCTGGTTCTCATACCCGAACGGATATATCCGGAACAGGATATTTTCCTGTTTGTAATCGAACCATAATTCCCGCATGGGCTGGAATTGCTGATCGATCTTCAGCTCCGGGATCGTCATCGTGTTCCCCCACGCGTCGGTTATGACCGTTTCCGAAGTGCGGTTGCCGTGAGTCTTGATCTCTGGCACGTTGGCGACCAGGCCCTTGTTCAGATTGTAATAGGTTTCGTTGAGGGTGTACCGCGTACTGCCGAAGGTTTTCAGCCTGACTTTCGCAATGTCGCCGCCGGATCCGGTCAGGGTCACCGTGTCGGTCTGGCCTACGTAGCTCCACGGATCGATCATTACAGTGGTATGAAAGCCGGGGCCGTATTCGTTCTGCGTATCGACATTGACCCGCAACCGCTGGAAGATCCTCGGGTCGAACGTGTTCTCCGCGTTGTTCAATCCGTCTGTCGAGCGCATGCGCCAGTTCTTTTCGTTGAGGTCGGGATTTGCCCTGCGCCATAGAAGGCCGTCGTCCGACTGGAGGCCGACGGATGCCTGCAGCTGGCCGCTTAATTTCAGCCAGTTTGTCTGCTCACGCGCGGGCTCGGCGGCGATGCGCGACGGTTTTTTATATTGTTTTTGCGGCGGCTCGTAAAGTTCAGGCTGTGCATACTGCTGCGGCTGCGGTTCAGCGTCCCGTTGGAGCTGCGCGGGCGACGGTTTTCTATAAACGGCAGTTGGCCGGCGCTGCTGCGACGGCTGCGGCGGCGCATAGCGCTGGCTCGTCTCTTCTTCTATGTATCCGATGTATTCGATCGCGGTTTCATCATCCGGGTCCAGGATAAGGGCCTTTTTGAATTCGGTCAGAGCATTTTCGTAGTCTCCGCGCTCGTAGTATGAAATGCCCAGCTCCAAAAGATAATCGGTGCTCATTGATCCTGCAAATGAGCTTTGCATTGACAGAAGCAGGAACATGCACGCGAGTATGATCGTAATATGGCGGACTTTGTTCATTATGGTCTCCTTCGGAAAATGCCGTTCGGTTGCGTATTAATGCAAAACCGGGTTGACCCAGGTTTGTCAATCCGGTTTAATTTACTCCGTGGCATTTCCGATCG